>ERZ780144.120-NODE-120-length-116630-cov-6.886794_pt1 | contig 116630 bp, 108 predicted proteins | sample MGYA00511380_ERZ780144 | MGnify/ENA primary metagenome ERZ780144 (study PRJEB29588, sample SAMEA1965858) | human gut metagenome | biome: human gut; feature: human-associated habitat; material: faeces | place: Denmark | collected 2008/2010 ... | reverse complement strand
ACGCTGGAACAGAAAGTAAAAGTGAAACGGAAAAACTGCTCCGTCAGGCAATGGACGATTACGAAAGCAAGAAATTCATTGCAAAGTCGGAAAATATTACAATTGGAGAATTACTTGATATATGGGCAGAGGAAGAATTAAAGACCGGTACGCTCAGTAATGGGACAGTCCAGAATTACCTCGGTGCCATTACCAACATCAAGAAGCATCCAATTTCAGAGAGAAAGTTGAAAAATGTAACATCTGAGCATTTACAAGCCTTCTTCGATCTGCTTTCCTTTGGTGGCACTTATCCAGATGGTTCAGAAAGAAAAGGTTATAGCAAAGATTACATTCGTTCTTTCTCGGCAGTATTACAGCAGTCATTCCGATTTGCAGTATCACCAAAGCAATATATCACTTTCAATCCGATGCAGTATATTAAGCTGAAATACCAGACGGATGAGGTTGACCTGTTTTCCGATGATGACATGGATGGCGATATACAGCCAATTCCACGAGAGGATTATGAAAGACTGATTGAATTTCTACAGAATTACAATCCACCGGCAATACTTCCAATCCAGATAGCTTATTATGCAGGACTTCGTATCGGTGAAGCCTGTGGTCTGGCATGGCAGGATGTGAATCTTGAAGAACAGTGCCTTACAATCAGACGCAGTATCCGATATGATGGTTCAAGGCACAAGAATATCATCGGACCAACCAAACGAAAAAAGGTAAGGATTGTTGATTTTGGAGATACACTGGCAGAGATTCTTCGCAATGCCCGAAAGGAACAACTTAAAAACCGAATGCAGTACGGAGAACTTTACCATAAAAACTACTACAGAGAAGTAAAAGACAAAAACAGAGTTTACTATGAGTTCTATCATCTGGACGGAACAGAGAATGTTCCAGAAGATTATAAGGAAATATCCTTTGTCTGCTTAAGACCGGATGGAAGTTTGGAACTGCCAAGCACGTTAGGAATTGTTTGCAGGAAGATTGCTCAGAAACTGGATGGATTTGAAGGATTTCATTTTCACCAGTTGCGACACACCTACACAAGCAACCTTCTGGCAAATGGAGCAGCACCAAAGGATGTGCAGGAACTGTTAGGGCACTCAGATGTCAGTACCACCATGAATGTCTATGCACACTCTACAAGAAAAGCCAAGCGGGAATCCGCAAAGTTACTTGATAAAGTGGCAGGCAATGACTAAATAAAACTTTCCCTTATTTCCCTTACGATTATCTCATAAGGGCAAAAATAAGGGAAAATACATATCATTTCACTAATGAATGGGCTGAAAAGCCTGTAAAATAGGGAAAGTTAGAAAGATATTTCGGCAAACATGAATTTGCAATGCTTAAATCCATAGGTATGACAAACAGACAGCTTCGCAGGATGCTAATATATGAAAGTTTATTCTATAGCGTAAGTTCATCCGTCGTATCACTCATTACTTCGGTAATATTTGTCGTACTCACTAAAAGACTGTTTGAAAATATTTTCTGGTTCTTCAACGGACATTTTGTAATACTTCCTGTATTGCTTGTCGCTCCGGTATTTATCATACTTAGCTGTATTATTCCGATGTTGATGTATGGAAATACCGAAAAACAAAGTGTTGTAGATACTTTAAGAGATTTTGTTTAAACTGTCTATATGATTTTAGATAATATGTATTCTTATCATCTAAAGACAACGACAGGACTATAATTTTTCACTATGCTCTATTCTAAGTAATAAGTGGCTGCTGTTTGCTTATACGCTTAGAATGGAGCATAGTGTTTTTATTGTCAAGGATATTCGCAATTCTCGTTGTTTTTCCACTATGTTACGAGCATTTTCCTATTCCATAAAAAAAGAAAGAGATTAACCAAATAACCTCTTTCTGATTTCAGGATTCGACACTCAAATCCCTTACATACGATTAGTATTTGCGCTTACGAGCTGCCTCAGACTTCTTCTTACGACGAACGCTTGGCTTCTCATAATGCTCTCTTTTACGAATTTCCTGCTGGATACCAGCTTTAGCACAATTTCTTTTGAAACGACGTAAAGCGTTATCCAATGTCTCATTCTCTTTTACGATTACATTTGACATAGTCTCACACCTAACCTCCCTCCAGTTGTAGATTATGCATCAAATACACAAACAACTGTGTAGGGTATTTTTTCACAGAACCACAGTCCTGTACGCACAACAATTATTATACCACAACTTTAGCATTAGTCAACATCTTTTTTGTGTTTTTTAACATTATTTTTCTCAGATTTTCCTGCCGCACCATAAAGTTGAGTATCCGCTTAACAGCACAATCTGCTGATGCACTCTTTTACCTCTTTAGAAGGTGTTTTCGATTCACATATCTTTCTAACTGCTTTTTTATATGATACATCATCAATTTTTAATTTTTCTTTATCTGTCAAATAATTCCACACAACTTTCGGATATGTGACAAATAACTCCGCAATAAGCCAGCCTGCTGCCATTTGGGTATAATACCCGTTTTTAGAAAGATCCCTGTCAACGAGCTGAAGTATTTTGTCTGTATATCTGCCTTTTTTAATGTCTCTTTTATCTTCACAAGATATATCACAAATTTCAACAGTTCTCTTTCTGGCAGTCTTTTTTCCTGCCATATCCACCTTTACATAATGATTAAGCAGCAGTATAAGTCCGGCTCTTGCCTCATATTCTTTTTTTGACTTTACCATCTTCTCTATTTCATCAATAAAATCATCCCCATGCTTACCTGCTATTTTAAATGCATTGCAAAAACTGTCATTTATTGACCAGTTATCTATATAAGGAACAAACTCTGCCAGTTTTTTTTTTGCAAGCTCAACATCGTCTTCCTTCAATGTTGCCATTCCTATAATAAACCCACGTAGCATTGTTTCTTCAAAATAAACATCGTCTTCTACAAGTATTTTCTGCCAGTCTGCATTTTCCTTTAAAAGCTCTTTTGCGTATTTTCTTATAACAGGTACTCTAACACCTAACATATTTTCACATCCCGGAATAAGTGCACTTGAAAAATCTCTGTATTTTTCTTCTCCCATCGAGACAAGTTTATCCCGCACAGTTTTATTCATATTTTTCCTGTTCTCTCTTTCATTCTTCTCTTACCACTACACATAAGAAAAAGCCATCTTACGATGACTTTTTCTTGTTGTCTGAATACTATAATATACATATTATAACTGGCTCTCTACAACCTCATATGCCTTTTCGATTGCTGCCGGTATTCCGTCAGGATTCTTTCCTCCTGCCTGAGCCATGTTTGGACGTCCACCGCCGCCACCGCCAACAAGTGCTGCGATTCCTTTTATAAGATTTCCGGCATGAGCACCTTTCTTAACTGCATCATCTGTTGCCATTGCAAGAAGTGTCACTTTTCCGTCAACTGCTGACGCAAGCACTACCACACCGCTTCCAATCTTTTCTTTCATCTGGTCACCAAGATTTCTAAGACCATTCATATCTACATCAGGAACTGCCATTGCAAGAACCTTTACACCTTTTATCTCTTTAATCCGGCTGTCTACATCTCCTACCGCATCATTGGCAAGTTTTGCTTTAAGTTTTTCATTTTCACTTGAAAGTTCTTTTATCTCATCATGCATTGCATTAATCTTGTTTACGAGTTTTGAAGGCTCTGCCTTTGCTGCCTTTGCTGCCTCGTTAAGTGCTCTTTCAATCTCTGCATAATATTTCATAAGTCCATCGCCTGTGAGTGCTTCAATACGGCGTGTTCCTGCTGCTACACCGCTTTCAGATATAATCTTGAAGTATCCTATAACTCCTGTATTCGCAACATGAGTACCACCACAAAGTTCTGTACTGAAATCTCCCATCTTTACAACACGGACTTTCTCACCATATTTCTCACCAAAGAGTGCCATGGCGCCTGTCTTTTTAGCTTCATCAAGTGACATAACTTCTGTCACTACCTGAAGATTTGCTGCAACTTCTTTATTTACAATATCTTCAACCTTGCTTATCTCCTCAGGTGTCATTGCTGAGAAATGTGTAAAGTCGAATCTAAGTCTGTTTGCATCATTGTATGAACCTGCCTGCTCTACGTGAGAACCTAATACTTTACGAAGTGCTTCCTGCAAAAGATGTGTTGCACTGTGGTTTTTACATGTTGCTGTACGATTTGCGGCATCAACTTTGAGTGTGACCGTATCTCCATCCTTAAACATACCCTTGACAACTTCACCAATGTGTGCGACCTTTCCACCGAGAAGTTTAACCGTATCTTTTACCTTAAACTCGCTGTCTCCACAAATGATTGTTCCTATATCTGCCTGCTGACCACCCATTGTTGCATAGAACGGTGTCTTATCAACAATAACAGTTCCACTCTGACCGTCTGTAAGTGCTGCAACCACATCACTCTCAGTTGTAAGTGCAGTGATTTTTCCATCTGCCTCAAGTCTGTCATATCCGATAAACTCTGTCGTAAGTGCCGGATCAAGCTGCTGGTAAACAGTCTCTTCTGCTCCCATGTAGTTTGTAGTCTTTCTTGCGCTGCGGGCTTTCTGCTTCTGTTCTTCCATAGCAGCTTCAAAGCCTTTCTCATCTACCGTGTATCCTTTTTCCTCAAGGATTTCAGTAGTGAGGTCTACAGGGAATCCATAAGTGTCATATAATTTAAATGCATCTTTTCCATCAAGTTCTTTTTTACCTGATTTTGCAAGTTCTTCCTGCATCTGATTAAGAATATTTAATCCCTGATCTATTGTCTTATCAAATTTACTTTCTTCCTGTGAAAGAACATTTAAAATAAATTCTTTCTTTTCTTCAAGCTCCGGATAACCGTCTTTTGACTCATTTATAACTGTCTGTGCAAGCTCTGCCATAAACTGTTTGTTGATTCCAAGCATACGTCCGTGACGAACAGCTCTTCTTATAAGACGGCGGAGCACATAACCACGACCCTCGTTTGACGGCATGATTCCGTCTGAAACCATAAATGTTGAAGAACGGATGTGGTCTGTGATAAGTCTTATTGATACATCCTTTGCCTCATCTTTCTGATATGTGGTATCTGCCATCTCACATATTTTGTCTCTGATAGCTTTCATTGTATCTACATCAAATACGGAATCAACATCCTGAACGACAACAGCAAGACGCTCAAGTCCCATACCTGTATCTATGTTTTTATTTTCAAGCTCTTCATAACCGCCATGTCCGTCACCATTAAACTGTGTGAATACATTGTTCCATACTTCCATGAAACGGTCACAATCACAACCTACCTTACAATCAGGTTTGCCACAGCCATACTTTTCTCCTCTGTCATAATAAATTTCTGAACATGGACCGCATGGACCTGCACCGTGCTCCCAGAAGTTGTCACATTCTCCGTTTTCATCACGGTAAAAACGTGTAATCTTTTCTCCCGGTACACCTATTTCTTTTGTCCAGATATCATATGCTTCATCATCCTCACCATAGATAGAAGGATAAAGTCTTTCAGGCTCCATTCCGATAACCTTTGTCAAAAACTCCCACGACCAGGTAATAGCCTCATGTTTGAAGTAATCACCAAAAGAAAAGTTTCCAAGCATCTCAAAGAAAGTAAGATGACGTGCTGTCTTTCCTACATTTTCAATATCACCTGTACGAACACACTTCTGGCATGTCGTAACACGTCTTCTAGGCGGAATCTCCTGACCTGTAAAATATGGCTTAAGCGGCGCCATACCTGCATTTATAAGTAATAAACTGTTATCATTGTGTGGAACGAGAGAAAAGCTTTTCATTGCAAGATGACCTTTACTCTCGAAGAACTCTAAGTACATTCTACGAAGTTCATTAACACCGTATTTTTTCATGATTATATTCCTCCAGCTAATGTCGGGACACTTTATCATCCCTCTATTTTCATAACCTTTTTCTAAGTCTTCTTATTAAAAGATTAAAGTCTAATAAATAATTATAAGTTATGAAATTTAGTCTGTCAATAAATCATTCCCTTTATATTTCATATTTTTCTGATGCAATATCAATAATCATACTCTTCATATGTTTCGTCTGATTGCTTCAACAATCCGTCATTTGTCAACTCAGTAATTGCAGACATAGTATTTTTTGCCTTTTTAGTTACAAGTAATATTTTCTTTAAGGCAAACTTATCTGACTCATTCACATAGAAGAACTTTCTTTCACAAGCAGTCATTTTATACTTATCAGCCATAACTTCACTTACAAACGTCTTAAATTGTATTTCCGCATAATCATTACCGCCTGCAGTGTTAAGGTTTAATATGTCAATATTTCCATCTGCTACATCAGTCCTAAGAGCATCATATAATTTCTTTCTTGCTTTTTCGTCTATAAGAACACGGGTATACCAGACATTGTCATCTCTGTCAGCATCCATACTTTCAACATCTATATTCTGTAATTTAAAGTTCTCATCATTATATGCCTTTGAAAAAACAGCCTCAAGTTTCTGATTGCTGCTATTTGCACATTTAATGAGTTCATCGGATATTGAACCTTTTCTTACCGGTATTGTATAAGAAAATTCACGCTTTGAGCCATTTTTTAATGTATAAATAAAGTCTATTCCACAGTTGTTTTCTTCTTCACCTACATCAAGCTTTTTATCCTCAATCTCTTTTTGTATCTCAATAAATTTACTGATGTCCTCCTCATCGGTATACAAAAGTTCATTGTATGCTGAAATTTCAAGTGAACTTACATTTTTTGCATCAGGAATTTTCACACCTATAAGTCCTGCCGCCTCCAAAGCAAGAAATATAAACATAACTCCAAATACAGCAAAAAAGTTAGTCTTACTGAATGTTTTCCAGACGAAAAATGTTTTCTTTAATATCATTTCACTTATAAAATAACATATTGAAACACATATCAGAACCAATATACCCGCATATATAAGCTTTCCACCCTCATATCCCATAGAATGTAATGATAACCCTGTATTATAAAATCGTATAACCCAAAGTATAAGTGCCAAAAAGACTCCGCCTGTAATAGAAAATACTGTTCTGAATACCGGCTTACACCATGTAAACGAAACTACATCTCCTACAGTTTCAGATTTGCGGTACTTATACATCATTAAAGAAATTACAAATATGATTATTCCAACCGCAAAAACTCCAACAAATGGCATAATATCATTTCCTGTAATCGCATATTTCTGTGAATATCCCGGAGTATACTTTCCTGCCACGGAGGTCACATTTTTTATTCCTGCCTTCTGCATGCAATATATAACAGGACTAAGCCATATAAATCTGTTTTCCAATATATCCGTAGGCGAAACTTCTCTTGTTGCATAAGAGAACATCTGATTTATTGAATAGAACATCATAAACACAGCAACATAAAGGACATTTGCAACATCGTATATAACTATGGACATCATGCTGTTTCCACACACCATAACAACCGTACATGCCATACTGTAAAACAGCACTATCATGGCAAGCACTTCAAATGCAAGTAAAGCAATATCTGAAACCATTTGCGTTTTATAAACACATGCTATTTCAATGTAACTTATAAAGCTTAATATATATGGTATCAGCAAGATGATTAAACCTGCCAGATAGTGTGATACAAATAACACCTCCCTCTTAATAGGAAATGAATGCATCATATACATGTCTCTCGAATTAAATGTATAGTGAAATATAACTATTGCCACAACTATTGCGAGTACACCTATCACAATTGGATTTGACCATATCAACGAAAATTCTTTTATCTGATCTCGCACATCATCCGGTATTGCCAAAACATTATCTGCGTTTTCTTTCACTATGCTTCTGACTTTGCTCATAAGAGGCATTATAAAAGCAATTATAGAAATGAATATCTCAATTGCCCATAAAGACCAAAACTGCATCATATCCTTTTTAAATACAGCTTTGCTAAAATAAGATTTCTTTGACTTCATAATTTTCCCCTCCCAACTCATATATAAATATTTCTTCCAGCGTAAGCGGCAAAACATCCATGAGTATCGGATTTAAACTCATAATTTTCCTCTCTGCCATTTCCGGTTCACCTTTTACAATAATAGTATGAACCTTTCCCATGACAGAATGATTTACCACATTCACATATTTCTCAAGTTCCGGTACTTCATCTGCAAATGCTACCTGAACTTTTGAAACACTTCCCTGAAGTTCTGTCAAAGAACGCTCTATTATCAATTTGCCTTTATTCATAATTCCCACATAATCACAGACATCTTCAAGTTCCCTAAGATTATGTGATGATACAAGCACTGTCACACCATATTTACTTACTTCATTTAAAAGAATATTCCATATCTGTTTTCTCATAACCGGGTCAAGTCCGTCAACCGGTTCATCAAGAACAAGAATCTCCGGCCGCATACTAACTGCAAGCAAAAAGGCCGACTGTTTCTGCATACCCTTTGACATTCTTCTTACACGCATCTTTCTGTCAATTGCCGGAAAACAATTACAAAGTTTTACATATAATTCTTTATCAAATTTCTTGTAAATGCCTGCATAATACTTCATCATATCATCAAGGCTCGCCTGTTTAAAATAAAATACATCATCCGGGATGAATGCAATTTTTTCTTTTACATCCGGATTTTCAAAAACATCCGCTCCTGCCACTTGTATACTTCCGCTATCCGGTTTAAATATACCTGTTATATTTCTAAGGAGTGTTGATTTACCGGCACCGTTTGGTCCCACCAATCCATATACCGAGCCTTTTTTTACATGAAATGACGCATTATCCAAAGCCTTAAACCCTTCAAAACTTTTACATACATCTTTTCCTATTATCATTTCTACCTCATTTCTGTGCATAATTCCTGCACCCGTCTGATTTGCTGCCTCATATAGTTTTTCGTGTAGCAGCTTTAATTTTCACTAAAGATTTGCTATTTGCTGTTCCATACCTTATCTATAACAGCAAAAATATCTTCTTTTTTAGTCCCCATAAATTTAAGTTCCTCCGAAATATCCGCAACCTGTTTCAAAAGTTCACTCTTCCTTGCCGAATTTTCCTCAGGAATGCCCGCAACAAAACAGCCTTTCCCCTTCACTGTATATACATAACCTTCTGCTTCCAGTTCCCTATACGCTCTTTGTATTGTGTTTGGATTAATCGTAAGTGATGTTGCCAACTCTCTTACCGATGGCAATTTTTCATTGCTCTCCATAATCCCCTGCACAATAAGTTTTCTGATTCCGTCCTTAATCTGCTCATAAATTGGTCTTGAATCACGATAATTTATCTGAATCACTTTCTGTCACCTCCCCTCATATACGCTTGAAACGTTTATTTTTCGTCATATGTAGAAATTTCAATCCCAAACAACTGACATATGATACCGTTCCCCAATTCTTTCTGATAATAAAGCCTCCCACAACCGTATTATCACAATTAACTGTATTGACATTGTTAATACAGTTAATATAATAAAGCAGGCTGACAAAATTGTCAACCCACTTTTTTTATGAAAACGAATGCCCGCTCGAAAACTCCGTTGTTATATCAAATGATAATACACACAAGTCCGCCGTTACTGTCATTTATAACCTTTTGTATTGTGTCCTGAAGCTTCACCTGACTTTCATCTGTAAGTTTATTGACTTTCGATTCTATTCCCTCCTCAACAAGCTGCCGCACTGTTTTTCCGAATATACTTGTATCCCATATTCCCGACTGTCCGTCCTCAGAAATTATATCCTCGCCTCCGGCAATGTATCTCACCAAGTCCTCTGCCTGCTCTTTTGTTCCGACAATAGGCGCAATTTCCGTTTCGATATCTGCCTGTATCAGATGAATTGACGGACTGGTTGCTCTCAACTTAACCCCGAATTTATTGCCATGATGTATAAGTTCAGGTTCATCTATCTTTATATCCTCTATTGACGGAGTGATGACACCATATCCTTTTCTCTTTACTTCCGCTAACGAATCACTTATTTTTTCAATCTCCTGTCCCTTCTTTGCAAATTCTTTCAATATATGTATAAGTTCATATTCTCCTTTTATATCCATTCCTACAAGTTCACTTAAAATCTGATAATACTTTTCTTCATCAAATTTAACTGTAATACTGACATTTCCATTAGTCATATCAATATTATTGATATCAAACTGCCTGATATAATCACTGTCTGACAGCATATTTTCCCTGTTTATGTCTCCAATACAACTTACTTTTGCAAGTATTTCCCTGACTTTTGCTATAAGTTCCTGTTTAAGCCAATGACTTGTTTTAAGCATTTCTACCCATTTTGGAAGATAAAATGAAACCTGGCTTACCGGAAATGAGTCAAGTATCTTTTTCATTATCTTTTTAACATCCTCACTGCTAAGCTGCATACAATTAAGCGCTACCGGAGTTACACCTGTTCTCTCTTTTATTTCTGTAATAACATCTTTTGCTTTCTCTCCAAAAGGATTTGCCGAATTTACTATTACTATAAACGGTTTTCCCAAAGCTTTTAATTCAGATATTGTCTTATCCTCTGCAGCTTTATAACTCTGTCTTGATATGTCACCAAAACTTCCGTCTGTCGTTATAACAATTCCTATTGTCGAATGGTCATGTATAACTTTTTTTGTTCCATACTCAGCTGCTTTTGCAAAAGGCATAGGTTCTTCTGACCAAGGAGTCATAACCATACGCTCACGCTCACCTTCCATAAGACCATTTGCATCTTCAACTATATAGCCAACACAATCTACCATTCTGACTTTTATTTCATTGCCATCAAAAAGATTTATCCTGACTGCCTCTTTGGGAATAAATTTCGGTTCCGTTGTCATTATTGTTTTTCCTTCTGCCGACTGCGGCAGTTCATCCATTGCCCGTTTTCTGTCATTCTCATCCTCAATTCCGGGCAGTACAAACATTTCCATAAACTTTTTTATAAATGTTGACTTTCCTGTTCTGACCGGGCCACAGACTCCTAAATAAAATTCTCCATTTGTACGCTTTGAAATGTCATTATATACGCTATACTCTTCCATACTGCCCCCATATATATTTTTTATTATATGATATTGTGGTCAAAAGGCATTTTGACCATTGCATCATTATGTTATTTATTGTTATATATATGAGTAAAGGAAGAAAAAAATGAGCAAAAAATTAATTTTGCTCATTTTAATCACAAGTCCACGCATATCTTACATATAATTTTTATCACTAAGTCTGTCTCCTTTCGTCACTTTTATAAGTATGTTATCATATGAATATATGTTCGTTAATGTAATTTATTGTGCCACAGATTTAAGCACTCTGGCAAAAGTCTTATAATTTCTATCATCTCTGGGACTGCAATAAACAGCAAACTCAATCGCTTTAAAGGCATTTAAATAATCTTTTATTACATTTTTTGCCGCCAAGGCAACAACTTCAGGTTTATTCATAAATGCCCCACACCCAAATGCTCCTAAAATTACAGCTTCTTCTCTTTTATCAACGGCTATATCCAAAATTCTTCTAAGACGCTTCTGCTGTATTTCCAAAAGCTGCTTATCACTTACCTTAACACATTTGTCACCATCACCCAGATTGTGTATATTCCCCGGCTTTTCTCTCAAATTAGGTGCAGCACAGGTAATAACATCCACATTGTACCAGTATTTTTCATCCATTAATTTCGGACTTGCCGTATCTGTCTTAAAAACAACAACTCCAGGCGTATAAATAATATCATCATTGTGTACCGGATTATGTGTATTTCTATGAGGATTATAAAATCCATCCCACATAGGCTTTGTATTCAGACTAAAATATAACCCGGAACATCTGCATAAACACTCCTCCTGAGCACTACTTCCTCTTGTTACACCTCCACCTGGATTTGTTGCTGATGCAAAATTATGCACAGCAGTCTTCATTCCTTTATGTGCATATAAAGAAGCAGCTTCTAAAGTTCTTTTACTTGAAACTACCACTTTTGCAGTTTCCATATATCTTTTTAATTCCAATGCCCTAAATTCGGATTCTTCTAAAATAAGCTGCTGATTATCCGTCGAAAACTGAACGGCATTTAAAATCTTCTTATTACTTTTCACCAAATTTTCTGTATCTTTAAAAATGCTAATATTATCCTCTCTTCTCATAGTCACATTTTACCTCCTGTAGTGCTTCAATCTTATAAATAAATCACCTAAAATTTTTCCCTTAACGAAATTAAACTCCACTCCGGTTCACTATAATTACATTCGCAAAAGCCCTGAGTAAATACTATTAAATTCTTTGTTTGATTATAATATACTCCATCCATGTCTGTCGGTCCGTACTCCCAGCCAGAATCAGATTCAAGTTTTACATTTTCTGGAATATTATTTTTTTCTATTAGCTCTGTAAGCTTTTCAAAAGTCATACATTACCCCCCCTGTCTTAAACTATTGACTCTTCACACTAAAAAATAATTTCTAATAAGTTCGTTAATATATCTTTCACTAAATACCATATTCAGAATTGTAAACATATCCCTTTTCCTTCAGCTCATTCAAGTATTCAATGGCTCTATCCACTGTCCATTCTCCTGTTTTTAACTGCATTAAAGGCGTTAAAGAATCCCTAAACTGCGAAAAAGGTCTGTCAAACAATTGTCGTTCTAATTCCGTTGTATTGTCTAATAACTGTTGCGACAAAAAACACTCATAGCAATAATCATTATCATTATTAACTAAAAAACGTCCAAATTCCGATCCCAGCCACATATTAGCGGCATTTGCGAATTGAATAAAAGATAGCCGATTTTTTTCTTTTATGATAACCGGATACATAAAAAGCATTATATGAATCAATCCTTCTTTCGTTATTCCTATAGTCATTTGAAGCTCCCATGAAAACAATTCATTGCTAAGCACAGTTGTTAAATTATAATCCTCTGCCTCTGAGAAAACAAAAGGATAGTCTTTTCTCCTAATTAACTTCATATTAAACAATTTTGCGTTTTTATCAATTACTTTTTGTAATTTTATTCCTGTTTTATTCATTTGATTTTCCTTTCGTTGTCAATGTTCTTAAGTACTTTTATTTTCACGACATTTCTTTTATATAATCCATGAATATTAATGCCTCAATTGCGGGTGTTTCAGAAGCTAATTGAGAATCTTCAATTCCATTAGTCAGTATCAGACGTTCCCAAATTTTTCTATAATTTTGAAAATCAAATGTGTTATCATCAATAACAACATATTCTTCAACTTCCGGATGCTCGGTTAAGTATTTTTTAATTCCTGCGCCTCTATCATAAAGTTTATCTTTTGTATGACCTAATAAAGTTAGTCCATATTTATGCAGCTTGGCTGTTAGATAAATATAGTCATCGTCATTTTCTCTCATGTCCTTCCAATCAGATGATAGAACTATATCAGCACCCCCATATTTATCAATTACATTTGCCAGCAGTTCAACGCGGCTATCCTCTATGCTTCTGTATCCGTCCGGAGTTCTCTGTACTGTCTTATCTGTATTAAGTACTCCATCAATATCCAGAAAAACAGTGAGTTTTCTATCGTGTTTTTTCATTTTTTGTGCTCCTTTACATTGGGTGCTGAATAATACTCTTCCCCAGTGTCCAAACATAAGGCAGCCAGCCTTCCGCCGGGATAATTCGCCCCACAATCAATTGCTATATGGTTGTTCTTCCGATAAATATAACCTGGATGTGGATTATCTTTAATTGTCTGAGTCGGTGTATGTCCCGTTATAACATATGTATCTTCAAAATATCTTACATCATAGTCTGCTCGCGCCCATATCAACTCATGAAGTGAATAATCCTCTATGTCCTTTTCCGGCGAATAGTTTCCTAAGCCAGCATGAACCAGAAGATAATCTTTATCATTGACAGATACTTCTTCATAAATCAAAAAATCCTTTATGAAATCTATCACATCCTTTTTAGACTCTGAATCCAGTTGACTGAACTCATCAATCGTTGATTTGCTTCCTATATATTGCCATGTTACTAAATTATCAATCATTTTTTCATCCAGTTCTTCTAAAGACATATCTGTGATTTCTTTCATCAAAAATTCCAAACATTCTAATGCCATAAACTCATGGTTACCTACCAAGCATATAGCATTTGGCATCTCCATAAGTTTCCTAAGTGTCTTTATGGGGTGCGGTCCTCTGTCGAGTATATCTCCTAGTATGTAAAGTGTGTCAGTTTCCTTAAGTTTAATCTTATCAACCAGCTCCATGAACATATCGTACTGTCCATGAATATCTGAAATAACATATGTTGCCACACTAATCACCTCCCAAATATCAGTCCCACCAAATATATAGTTCCGAATTATCTTTCATAATCTTTTCCATCTCTTCATATCCACCACTACAATTCGCATCGGCGTGAAGATTCTTACATTCATCTTTATAGTTCCCATAATGAATCACCATTTCCTTTTCCATTTTAATCTCAAAATAAAGCTGTTAGCATGCAAAACCAATGTGTCTTATTGTGTTATTTTTGGTACTCAGCTTTGGAATATCGCACTCTTCAATAGTCGTGATTAGTTCTGTAGTAATCTCAGATTCTTTAAACTTTAATATTCTCTCTGCCAGATTCATTTCCGCTTCCTCTAGTGTCTTACGTACAAATCGACCGTTTCCATAATCGTTTTCTCCACGAATAATATTGAAATTTTTCCTTAATTTATTCATAGCCGCATCAGTGATTTTCATTTGTTTCTCCGAAACCATAAGTTTCATAATGTCACACAATTCGTTTGTAGTATAATCCTTAAATTCCACTTGGAAAGCGATTCTTGAAAGCATCCCCGGATTTCTATCAAGGAATCGATGCATAGGCTCCGTATACCCGGCAAAAATTACGATTACATCATCCCTATGATTCTCCATTTCCTGCACAATCGTATTGATTGCCTCATCTCCGAAACCATTTTCGCAGCAATCACAAAGTGAATACGCTTCGTCTATAAATAAAACACCACCTTGTGCTTCACTAAACTTCTTTTTTACCAGCAAAGCTGTAGATCCAGCATGATCACCGACAAGGTCCGCACGTCCCACTTCCACAAAAACTCCTGTAGCTAGAACATTTTCATCATTCATAATCTCTGCAAATAGTCTTGCTACAGTAGTCTTTGCTGTACCGGGATTCCCGGTAAAAACCATATGCAATGAAACCTTTTCTCTTGCAATCCCTTTATCAATGCATAGTTTATTCAGCTTATAATGAGCAATTGCCTTATGAATGATCTCCTTTACAGAAGCAAGCCCTATCATGTTATCAAGTTCTTTCTTTGCGGTTCCTGGTTTCCTTTCTTTCTTCATACCTTCTTCCAACATGCTTATATCATTTTTTGTAATTTGAAATAATTCATCTTTCTTAATAACACTAGCATCTTTTCCGTCTGAAAGCAATCTTACCGCTTGATTTTGCAAAGCCCTGTCAATCAGGTTTCTTACATATCTACCGTTACCAAAATTATCGGTATTTCTCACTTTTTCAAAAATATAATGTGCTTCTTTTATTGCCGCATCTGTAACCCAGAATCCGCGTTCTCTTATCATCAATTTGAATATATCCGTAAGCTCATCGGCTGTGTAGTCTGGGAAATCAATCCAATATGGTATCCTGCTTTTTAAGCCCTCGTTCATTTTCATGAAATCATGCATCCGCTCATTATATCCTGCCAGAATAACAATTACATCATCTCTTCTGTTTTCCATCTCTTGAATAAGAACTGTTATTGCTGTATCTGATACCATAGAATAGGCTTCGTCAATAAACAAAACACCCCCCTTCGCCGCAAGGAACGCTTCTCGTATAGCTGTGACACACTCCCATCCATCCAAATCCATCCCCCCGCGTTCTACAAAAGCTCCGCTTTTTAAGATTTCTTTTTCTTTTGCTATCCCTGCAAAAAGTTTGGCGACAGTTGTCTTCGCACTGCCCGGATTACCTCCAAAAATCATGTTCATGGAACATAACCGGTACTCCTTGCCTTTTCGCTTTCTACGTTCCTTTTCCACAACGTCCGATGCAATAATGCTTTCAATCTGTTTTTTGACGATATTCAAACCTATCAACTTGTTAAGTCTGTCATAAGAAGATTCTCTTGTCTTATCCCTATCCAGCATAAAAGCCTGTGACAGGTCATAGCTAAAAGCATGAAACACATTCTTATTCAGGCACCAAGCTTCAAATTGCTCATATGCCATAAGAACGTCTGTCTGAGTGAAGTCATTTTCCGGAAATAGTTTCATAAATTCACTGGCTTGTCCAGCGTATTCTGCATATTCGGAATCCTTTATCAAAGCTTTCATATACTTTATGGCGGCTCTTCTGTCGCCTCTTCCCTCCCGAAGCATAACAGGAATCACATATTTTTGAAGCTGCGGTAAAAGCTGATATGAAAAGCCTGGATTATCCATATTGTATGTAAATATAAAAAGACACTCATTCCTGTATTTTTTCACCAGCTTTTCTATATACTTGCATGTCATATGATAATCCACCGGATTGCAACCAAGCTTTTCCGATAAATCAAATATAATTATACCGCCATAATTATTCTCTATTATCTCTTCCAAATAATTATTTGTTTTGTATAAGTTTGGTTCAATTTCGCTTATAATTTCAATTCGTCTGCCATTTATACGATTAGCCTTTACCAAAGATTGAGCAAGTGTTTCCGTCATATCGCATGCTGCTTCAACACTCCTGCTTGAAATTATGTAATGAACCCCATTTCCTTGGTATTCAGTATTATTTGAATGCAGTTCTATATTTGAAAGTTCTTTGGTAAACTTTTTATCATAAATCGCAATTTTTTCAGTTTTAGTTTTAGGTATGATTTTCTCTTCAAATTTAAAATGAAATGATTCTGAATTATAATATGATTTTGAATTATCCATATAATATTCATATATGAATAAGTTTGATAGCTCCACAAATCTAATCCCATTATTATCAAAACCTCTTCTTTTGGCCTCTCTGTAACAATCAAGAAATTCATGCATTGTGATTTCACTTGGCATTAATTGTATGCGTTTAATTTCAAATACACTTTCTAATATCTTGTTGATATAGGTATACGCAATTTCCAGAGTCTCTCGTTTTTCATCCAAGAAAAAAACTGCTAAAATTTTATCATCTGTTTCCCGCCTATAAGCTAAAACTCCAATGTCATTTTTTAAATTGCGGTACATATAGCTGTTAACTGCACAAATTACATTTCCATCCCACCTATACTCTCTAAGATACTCCTTGTCTTGTAATAATTTCTTTATCTTTTCTTCTTTCCCACTAACTGCAAATTTATAGTATCTCATTATCTTCTCCTAACTGCTCGAACACAACATTTTTTATTCGCCTCTGTCATAAATCCTTCATAAAGCCATTAAGCCTTCAAATATGTCCTCCCTTCATCTCTATCCTATCAGAACATCGCAAATTATCATATACTCAACAATGAGTATATGATAATTCACTTTTTCTTTACTTTAAAGCATTATTGTGATATACTTTTCAAAAAGGAGATGTAAGAGAATATGCGAAATTCAAAAAAAACCTTTCTAATTTTTCATTGCGATTGAAAGAGGCAAGAGCTGAAATATATACTCAACAACAATTAGCCGAAAAAAGTGGTGTTAGTCTAAAAACCATTCAAAGATTAGAAAACATTGAAAAAATGGACGATCCTGATGCAGAGCCTAAACCTCTTGCTTCAAATCTACTAATGCTTTCTCAGGCGTTAGACGTAACTCCCGAATATCTTTTATTTGGCAACGAAAACATGAATATATACATGATGAAATTAGAAGATGAACTCAAAAAATTATCTATAGATGAAATACGATATTATCATAAACAAAAAATGACCGACAAAGTTTTATGTCACTTAAAGTTAACAGATTCTTTTGTGACAACTATACAGCAATACTGGAGAACCCACACTCTAAACTGCTATCGCCCCTACGTCCAAGATACAATTATTCGTTATTGCCATAACCGACCTAGAAAAAAAACGTAAGCACCTAATTTCAAGGTGAAACTGTCGGCACTTAAAGCGTGTATTTTATACCTTTATGTGCCGACAGTTGTTCTCCGAGGCGAAAGCCGTCCACTTGTCGTATAATAGCCACTTCTATGACGTTCGGGCAAAATAAAAAATGGTCGTATTTTTATAAGTATGTTAAAAATACTTTTCCATTTTCTCATCCTAATAAAACCAGAATCATTTCATCCTCAACTCTGATTAACGTACTTGCCATTAGTCTTCTAAATTAATATACTTATCTTTAAATATATCCTCTACAAAGAATACTGGCAACTTATCATGATACCTTTCATATAATTCTGTTCCTGACATAACAGAGTAGCATTTTCCAACAGATGTATGTATTATTCTAATATAATCATTTACAATAGATTTATTCTCTTCGAATCTATCACCTATCTTTCCACAACGAGTACAATAACTATATAATCCTGTGCTGATATGATCTTTGCCTGCAAATGTAGATTCATATTGTATCAGACATTCGTTATACTGATGTTTATGCTTTGATTTACGGTTACTTTTTGAGATATTACTTTCTGTTTTTTTCTTGTATTTTCCTACTTCATCATCTTGCATATAATTGTTTCTCCTTTTTCAGTTGTTATTATTACTTTATCGAATGCAGCAAAGTATTTTTCCAATCCGGTAATTCCCCTTATACTTGTTTGCAACATCCATGATATTTTGAGTTTTGCCTTTATAAATAACATTACGGTTCTTTTTGAAACGGATCACAAACTTTTCATTAACATCTTATCAATACTATAGGCTCCACCAAATGTAAAGAAGCGTGTCCCATCTATCTCAAAAACCTGTCCTCTCATCAAATGGATTATTTCATTCTCAATAAAGTGGACTTTACCGCCATTCCATATGTCAACATCATATGCATTGAGTTGTTTAAAATTTTCATGATTCCCATCCACAAATTAATGTAGTAACAGGAAGACTTCTAAATACACTCCTGGTTTCAGCCTCTTCTGATGTTGAAAAACCACATACACCTATGTCACCGCATACCACAAGATAGTCTTCCGATGTATATTCATCCTCATGCTCATCAAAGAATTTAACAATCTTGCCTATATCAATAGTTCCGTGCGTATCTCCAGATATAATAAAGCTCATAATTTTCCTCCTTCCTTTTCATTGGATGTTGAATAATACTCTGCCAAATCGAAAACCTACGCTATCGTATGATATCTCAATTATTTTAGCAGCAAATCTACTCTCCCATTCCTTTGCTATATAATACATTTCGTTTGAAGTCGGAGTCGAGTTCCATCCTCCCCAATAATTTCCAAGCAACAAAAACAATTCATATGTGTGCTGAATATTTTTAAATTCAACTTCCACACCCGGATTGCCATATGTTACAGCTTCTCCATTACAATAAAACTCGTTTTTTTCTGTTTGATGCACATATTTTTTAAAAACATCTCAATATGAAAACCTTTTTTAATGCTATGAACATGTCGTATTGTCCATCTCTTCCCTGTTTTTACGCAACTCTACATTGGTCATAGGTCTGTGATGTGAATTTACAAATGATACTGCCCTCTTTATTGCTTTAATCATTTGAATCTCCTGTTCTGAATATTCACCATAGTCCGTCACTATATCTACGTGTTCCGGATCTTTCAAAACAATAGCTAACACACCAGCAAATCCATGGACGTAATCCATCTCTCCATTATACATGAAATGGTATGTTAAGCCCATGCCAGAGAACTCCGCTGCAATACAATCAACCTCTCCACTTTCAAAACCATGTCCCGTCTGCACACACCAAATACCTGAAGCATCATCTCGAACCGGAATATACTTATCAAGATATCTTTGCTCTAATAAATCATCTGAGCCTCCTGTATATTCAGGCTTATCACCTACTTCAATCATAATATTCTTTTTACTGTAAAGATTCGTTAGATAGTTGAGATACGCCCTTCTTTCATCTTTTTCATTCAAAGTCATACGTTCTATATATATTGGATTAATGTGTTCATGTTCAAACTCTCCCTGATAAGCTACTCCGTCAAATTTTATATCTACGCAAACCTGAACATCTGAATAGTCCCCTTTAAGCTTTTTATAAAGCTCATATTCCTTATCAGAATAACAGAGTATTATTCCTACTTTTTCACATAACTTGTTTGTATTCCAGCCTCCATAAAGACTTCTCACTATATCGCCATGTCTGAAATCGTGTGGAATAAATACAAAGTCAAACAGTGATTCATTATAAGCCAATGCCCCTGATGCAGTATTACTCTTTCTGTAATACTTCCTGTCCTTTTTAATCTGAATTAATGCCTTTGATATTCTTTCTTTTAATGTGGCATCAGATAAATTTCCCATAAATTCATTTAACCATTTTACTTTTTTCTCATATGAAATCATAATGTGATTTGCAACTATAGTAGCCTTTTCCAAGTCCGTGAATTCATAATGTATGCTATGAAGGTACGCTCTTGTATCTTTTGACGGAATAAATTCATCAATAAAATTATTTTTTTCCATTTTGTCCTCCTTTGGTAACTCCACACTTGTCAAACTTTCTAATCGTCTATTCCCAATATTGGTTTTCCCATAAGTTCATGATCTATTGCCACTTTTGTAGCAAGATAATAATTTATGCCTCCATAAATATACATAATTACAGCATTACAGGTTTGCTTTCTTCATACAGAAACCTATATTCAATAAAGTTCTTCTTAAAATATTCTATAATTTTCTTTTTTGCTTGTATCTTATTCATAGTTGCTCCTTATCTTGTAACAATCTCTTTATCTTTTCTTCTGCGCCACTAACTACCAATTCATAGTATCTCACTCTTTACCGTCTCCTAACTGCTCGAACACAACATTTTTTATTCGCCTTTGTCATAAATCCTTCATAAAACCATTAAGCCTTCAAATATGTCCTCCCTTCATCTCTATCCTATCAGAACATTGCAAATTATCATATACTCAATCATGAGTATATGATAATTCACTTTTTCTTTACTTTAAAGCATTATTGTGATATACTTTTCAAAAAGGAGATGTAAGAGAATATGCGAAATTCAAAAAAAACCTTTCTAATTTTTCATTGCGATTGAAAGAGGCAAGAGCTGAAATATATACTCAACAACAATTAGCCGAAAAAAGTGGTGTTAGTCTAAAAACCATTCAAAGATTAGAAAACTTTGAAAGCCTTGTTGCCATGGTCAGAAACATTGCCGGAACATATCCGAAAGCCTGTTAAAGGAACTGACAAATAGGATGGTCAAAAAAGTGACCATCCTTATTTGTCAAGGTACTTATGTTCTACCGTTTACTTTTTTGCTCCTTCATTGTAACAGCCATCCCAACAAAAACAACATTTACATTTTATATATAGATTTAATTTTTGTATGATATTAAACAAAAAACTGCCTCATCCATAGACTGAGACAGTTTTTTATTAACTCTTATATTTATTTACTTCCGCACTACTCCATACTATTTATATTGTCAATAATGCTCTTATAATCATCAGCCGACATACTCGTTCCGACTACGACTACCATAACCAACATAACGATAGCTATAATAATACCGATTGCAGCACATACAAGACCGGCTATTGCCATGCCTCTTCCGGGCTTATTTTTTGTGAGTACAATTATTGCAAATGCTATTGAAAGAATCGCAAATATTCCTGAAATATACCATGCACAGCAGCATACTATTGATAAAATACCAAGCACAAGAGATGCTATTGCAAATCCTGACGGACTAAAAGTGCTATTGCTTGACTGCTGCCCATTTACATTCTGATATCCGGCATTATTCCATGAACCATTCTGATTTCCCATACCGTCAAAATTATTTTGATTTAAATTCTGACCATCATTGTATGGATTGTCAGACTGATTTAAATTATCCTGATTCGGATTTCCGTTGTAAGCATTATTATACGAACCGGCATTTTCGTTATTAGTTACTTCGTTATCATTTTTTTCCAAAGAAACCTTGTTGTTTTCATTATCCATTATATATAATCCTCATTTCTGCACACATTCTTTATGCATAGCAAAATTCTTTACACATAACAATTTGTGTCAGGTGTGCACAGACACAAACTTATTTTAATAAATCTATTCCACAAACTATCAAAAGATAGTTCTTGACTAAAAACTGTACCAAAAGCACAGCCACTCCGACATACACATACCACATTCTAAATTTCATATATCCTTTGTTTTGATTAAATATGTATGCCCATGTTCCTTTTACCATAAATAATATGTAAAAACATATACAATATAACACAAAAGGATGAAAACGAAAAGACCTTAATATCTCTCCTTTAAACAAATACACAACTGCTCTCGTCCCGCCGCACCCCGGGCAGTAAAGTCCGGTCAGTGCATGAAATGAACACCTTATAATATGCAGAATATCAATATGCAAAACCTTTATTATACATAGCAGCAATATGACACCTGCACCTATTAACAGCCCGGCTTTATACAGCCGTTTTTCAAATAATTCATTCATTTTCCACTGACATTATCCTCTCAGCAAGTTCACGCTCCTTTGGTGTAAGCTCAGCTTTTTCTATTAAATCAGGTCTTCTTTTTGCTGTTCTGATAACAGACTGTTCTCTGTACCACTCGGCAAGTTTCTTATGATTTCCCGATAAAAGCACAGGCGGTACAAGTTTTCCCTCCCAGTTTTCAGGTCTTGTATATTGAGGATATTCTAAAAGATTGTCCGTGAATGACTCTGTCTGCGCCGACATGTCATTATTTAAAACACCCGGAACAAGTCTCGATATTGTGTCCATCATAACAAGTGCCGGAAGTTCCCCACCCGTAAGCACATAGTCTCCTATTGAGACATAGTCAGTAACTATCTCCTCAAGAACTCTCTCGTCTATGCCCTCATAATGGCCACAAAGAAATATAAGATTTTCTTCTTTTGCGAACCCTTTTGCCATTTCCTGATTAAATGTTTTTCCCTGTGGTGACAGGTATATTACTCTCGTTTTATTTTCATCTGCTAAGTCTTCACCAGCATTTACAACACTTCCGGTCGAAATCTCTTCTTCTATAGCCTTATAGCACCTGTAAACCGGACCTGCCTGCATAACCATCCCGGCTCCTCCGCCATAAGGATAATCATCGACCCTGTTGTGCTTATTTTCTGAAAAGTCTCTTATGTTTACGGCATTTACAGCTATATGCCCCGCTTTTATTGCTCTTCCTGTTATACTTTCTGACATAGCATTATTTATCATATCAGGAAATAATGTCATTACATGAAAATTCATCATAAATCAAGCAATCCTTTCATTATATGAACTGTTATTATTTTATTCTCGTCATCCACTTCTTTTACACAATCCGGAATATCCGGCAAAAGAACTTCTTTTCCATCATGTTTGACAACAAACACAAGATTTGCACCTGTTTCAAGTATATCCACAAGTTCTCCGAATTCTTCTCCGTCTTCCGTTACAACTTTTGAGTTCATAATATCGGCAAGATAAACCTCACCTTCTTCTAAAGGTATTGCATTTTCCCTTGTCACATAAAGGTCACAGCCTTTATATTTTTCTATATCATTTATATTATCAATTCCCTTGAATTTTACAATAACAAGATTTTTGAAAAATCTCACACTTTTAACTTCAAGATCTATTTTTTCTTTTCCGGTATCCAAAATAACATCTTTTAATTTTTTAAATCTTTCCGGTTCCTGTGTAGTCGGGAAAACTTTTACCTCTCCCCTGACACCATGCGTATTCGCTATAACTCCTACTCTGAATAAATCTGTCATATTTCCTCCATATGATTTTACACTTTCCACAAAGATGATGTTGGTGCAAAAAGTATTTTTACCCCAACTAATGCCACGGATTGCTTCATTGCTTTTGACCCTTGCATCATAAAGATTACTATACAAAATAAGCCCATACCCAAGATGGTACAGGCTAATATCTATTACTGTATTATTGTTCTATCTCAACAATAACTTTCTTATCAGTACGTGAAGCCGCCGCTTTCACCATAGCACGTATTGCTTTTGCAATGCGTCCCTGTTTTCCAATAACTTTTCCCATATCTTCTGAAGCAACCTTCAAAGTCAAAAGGATTTCATTATCCTGCTCAGTCTCTGTAACAGTTACCTGCTCCGGATGGTCAACGAGGGATTTTGCAAGAACCTCTACTAATTCTTTCATAAACCTGAAACCTCCTCTTTTTGGCAATCAGTTTATAAACGACGAAAAGACAGTCTTAAAACTGCCTGTCCGTCATGAAACTATATCAGGAAATTACTCCATGATACCTGCCTCTTTTAAAAGCTTGCCTACTGTCTCAGTTGGCTTTGCGCCATTTGCGAGCCATTTCTTAGCGCTCTCCTCATCAAACTTGAATACGCTAGGATCCTGATTTGGATCATAAGTACCGATTTCCTCGATGAACTTACCGTCTCTAGGACTTCTTGAATCAGCAACAACTACTCTATAGAAAGGTGCTTTCTTCTTACCCATTCTTCTTAATCTGATCTTTACTGCCATGTTTTCACCTCCTTAAAATAATTCATCTATATCAAATTCCACATATCTTAGCTTGTGCACAGCACAAATGTAAAATCTGAAAACAATTTAAAAGCCAAAAGGTAATTTCGGCATTGAAAATTTACCTTTTTTCTTTCCCTTGCCACCCATCATTCCTGACATTTGTTTCATCATCTTCTTTGACTGTTCATACTGCTTCATAAGTTTATTTACCTCTGCAATATTTACACCTGCACCCTTTGCAATACGGCGCTTTCTTGATGGATTTATAATAGCCGGGTTTCCTCTTTCCTCAGGTGTCATAGAATAAATAATAGCTTCTATCCCCTTAAAAATGTCATCATCTATCTCAAGATCAGCAGGCAGTCCCATTCCGGGAAGCATGCTCAAAATGCTTTGAATGCCGCCCATTTTTTTCATCTGCGCCATCTGATCAAGGAAATCATTAAAATCAAATTCAGCTTTACGGAACTTACGCTCCATCTCCTTAGCTTTGTCCTGATCTATCTCCGCCTCTGCCTTCTCAATAAGTGTAAGTACATCACCCATACCAAGAATTCTTGAAGCCATACGGTCGGGGTAAAATTGTTCCAAATCTGACAACTTTTCACCCATACCTACATAAAGAATAGGTTTTCCTGTAACCGCTCTGATTGAAAGAGCCGCACCACCTCTTGTATCACCGTCAAGCTTTGTAAGAATAACTCCGTCAACACCAATCTTTTCATTGAACGTAGTTGCAACATTTACCGCATCCTGTCCTGTCATGGCATCAACTACAAGAATAGTATCATCTATCTCTATGTTCTCTTTTATCTCCTGAAGCTCAGCCATCATATCCTCATCTATATGAAGACGACCTGCCGTATCAAGAATAACAACATTAAGATTGTTTTTTGATGCATGTTCTATAGCCGCTTTCGCAATATCAACAGGCTTGTGGTTTGTTCCCATTGTGAACACTTCAACTTCCTGCTTTGCACCGTTTTTCTGCAACTGCTCAATAGCTGCCGGGCGATAAATATCACATGCGGCAAGCAGAGGTCTTCTGCCTTTTTTCTTAAGCTTACCTGCAATCTTTGCTGTCGTCGTTGTTTTACCTGCACCCTGTAAACCACACATAAGTATAACTGAAATCTCACTTGATGGTTTAAGAGTAATCTCGGTAGTATCACTTCCCATAAGATTAACAAGCTCTTCATTAACCAGCTTGACTACCATCTGTCCGGGTGTAAGACTGTTTAGTACATCCTGTCCCACAGCTCTTTCCTGAACTGTCTTGACAAAATTCTTTACTACTTTAAAGTTAACATCGGCCTCCAAAAGAGCCATTTTAACTTCTTTTAAAGCAGCTTTTACATCTGCCTCTGTAAGTCGTCCCTTACTACGAAGGTTCTTAAAAACATTTTGTAATTTTTCTGTTAAACTATCGAATGCCATAATAACCTCCTCTTGACTAATATTTGTCAGATATCATAAAAAGAACACTTTCTCTCTGACACCTTGAATAGTATATTACAGCGAAAAACATTTGTCAAGTTTTTTTCTTGACAAATGTTTCGTTTTTTATTCTTCATCTAATATTTCATCAATAATAGAAAAAACTTCTTTAAGTTCCCCATCATCTGTATTCATCTCTTTCAGAATAACATGTAACCTTTTTACGAGTTCCTTTTGTTTCTCAAATTTTGCAACAAGACCAAGTTTTTCCTCATATCCACGAAGCTGTTTACATGCCCTCTTTATCGCGTCATGCACACCTTGTCTCGTAATATTTTCATCCTCTGCAATTTCTGAAAGATTATAATCGTCAAGTATACTTGCTTCAAACATGCGGCGCTGATTATCCTTTAACAGTGCGCCATAAAAATCATATAAAAGAGAGAGTTCAACTCTCTCTTCAATACTGTGTCCGTTCTCCGCCATATTATTTTTCTGCCTTTTGCGGATTTATCTTAAATGAAAAATCCGGGTCATTTATATTAACCTGGATTTCCTTGCCGCTTTCACCTATAATCCTTACATGATCATTCTCTACATGACTGCACTTATAAACCTTTCCTTTCATGTATCCGTCACCGTCAACATAACTTAATGCAAGATTTATAAATGTATTTGATGCCATTAAGGTTCCGGTTGCTTTATTAAATCTTGAACCCTCTGTTTTTTGACTCTGTGTTTCATTGAACGCTTCCGCAAGTCCGTTTATCAATTCACCCTTCAAAGCTGAGTTGTCCATTACATCCTCCATTTTCATATTTCAATCTTTAAATTTATATCTTTAATTCTTTACAAAAATATTTTCACTTTGTAAAATTTATTTATATACCTGTATTTATATTATCAAGTCTTATAGCAATATGTCAATCAACATTTCCGACATATTCCTGCCCAATGTATCAAAAGTTTAATTTACGTTGTACTAATCATCATTTCTTCTTCCGAAAAGCAGCACAAGTCTTAGAAGCTGAAGAAGTGTTGAAACAGTTGCCGTAATATAGGTCATCGCTGCTGCTGTAAGCACTCTTCTGGCTCCTCTGACTTCATCTTTATACAACATTCCACTTTTGTCAAGAATTTTTAGTGCACGTGATGAAGCATTAAATTCAACCGGCAATGTAACTATCTGAAAAACAAGTGTCAAAGCAAAAAGCAAAATTCCAATATTTAACATATTAAATGACCCCAATATAACACCCAATATTATAACAGGCCATGAAAGCTTTGAGCCTAAATTGACTACTGGGACAATCGCCCCTCTTATCTTAATAGGTATATAACCTACATTGTGCTGTATCGCATGACCGCATTCATGTGCTGCAACACCAACTGCTGCTATTGATGTGGAACCATATACACTGTCTGATAAGTTAAGTGTTTTGTTTCCGGGATTGTAATTATCCGTCAAATCCCCGGAAATATGTCTTATCTGCACATCATATATCCCGGCATCATTTAATATCTGCTGTGCTGCCTGTGCACCTGATATTCCTCTTTTACTGCCATATCTGCTGTATTTTCTAAATGCTCTGTTTACATTTGCAGATGCAATCATACAGATAACTGCACCTATTATAACAAGTGAATATGTCGGATCCATCCTGTAAAACATTCCCGGAAATCCATAAAATCCCATAAAACCATTACTTGCGTTTAAAAGACAAGAAACAATCTGCATATATATTCCTCCTTCTGCTTAACATACCAAATGATTGCAAAACTAAATACAGGCTATGATAATTGCACAATTCAATCATATTTTATGATAGTCTTACAAACTTCTGCTTAACATATACTGCAGTTTATATATTATTTAAAATTCTTAACTACTGCTTAATTTTAAAACACGCCAGACAAATCAATGTCTGGCGTACTATTTATTATTATCGTAACGAAGTTTCGCTAGAAACTTCTAAGATGAAACCTTCAACTTCAACACATAATTGAGTTTCTTTGAAACTCCTAATATGAACCCGCAGGGTTCATTATTTATACCGGATAAGCCTTGTTTTCTGTATCCGCTGCTGAAGCGTCAACCTTATTCTGCTGAGCTTCTCTGTATTTGAAGAACTCTGTAGCAACCTGTGGGAATAATGCATATGAAAGCACATCCTCATCCTGCTGCTTGTACTGAGCCATCTCTTTCTCAATATCAGCAAGCTGCGGCTTAATAAGGTCAGCCGGACGACAAGTAATAACCTTTGCATCATCACCGAGACATTTCTTCTGTACTTCAGGGTTAAATGGCTTAACAGTCTGTCCAAATTCTCCTGAAAGAAGTTTCTTAGACTCTTTAGTTACCATCTTATATCTCTCACCTGATACTACGTTAAGTACGGCCTGTGTACCTACTATCTGTGATGAAGGTGTAACAAGTGGTGGCTCACCAAAATCTTTACGTACTCTTGGCACTTCCTCGAGAACCTGCTCATACTTATCTTCCTGTCCCATCTCTTTAAGCTGTGATACAAGGTTACTAAGCATTCCACCAGGAACCTGATAACGAAGTGTCTGGATATTAACACCAAGCACCTTTGTATTCATAAGACCGCTCTTAAGAGCTTCTTCACGCATTGGACGGAAGTAATCAGCGATTTCAGCAAGTTTAGACTGATCAAGACCTGTATCATAAGGAGTTCCCTTAAATGCCTCAACCATAACTTCTGTTGCAGGCTGGCTTGTACCCATTGAGAATGGAGACATAGCAGTATCAATAATATCACATCCTGCTTCTACAGCCTTCATATAAGTCATTGAAGCAACACCTGATGTATAATGTGTATGAAGGTCGATTGGAATGCTAACTGACTCTTTGAGTGCCTGAACAAGCTCTGTAGCCTTTGCAGGAACCAAAAGACCTGCCATATCTTTGATACAAAGTGATTTTGCACCCATATCTTCAATCTGCTTTGCCATATCTTTCCAGTAATCAAGTGTATAAGCATCACCTAATGTATAAGAAAGTGCTATCTGAGCATGACCGTTTTCTTTATTTGCTGCATTAACTGCTGTCTTAAGGTTTCTAAGATCATTAAGACAATCGAATATACGAATAATGTCAATACCATTTGCAATTGACTTCTGTACAAAATATTCTACAACGTCATCTGCATAATGGTTGTAACCTAAGATGTTCTGACCTCTGAATAACATCTGAAGTTTTGTATTTTTAAATCCAGCTCTTAATTTACGAAGTCTCTCCCATGGATCTTCTTTAAGGAAACGAAGTGAAGCATCAAATGTTGCACCACCCCAGCACTCTACTGCATGAAATCCAACCTGATCCATTTTATCTACTATCGGAAGCATCTGCTCTGTTGTCATACGGGTAGCAATAAGAGACTGATGCGCATCACGGAGAACTGTCTCCGTAATCTTTAATGGTTTCTTTTCTATATCTGCCATGATAATCCTCCTATATTTTTAAGTTAAGCGAACTGCCAAAACGGATATAATATCCGCTTCAACATCTTTTATGAATCAAGGAAATCCCCCACCATTATTGCTCTGTGCAATATAGATGGTGAACTTCCTTAATAGTATTAAATTCCGAATATTGCCATAAATACACCGGCAGCAACTGCTGTTCCGATAACACCGGCAACATTTGGTCCCATCGCATGCATGAGAAGGAAGTTTGTCGGATCTGCCTCCGAACCAACTTTCTGTGAAACCCTGGCAGCCATAGGAACGGCAGATACACCTGCTGAACCAATCAATGGGTTTACCTTTCCGTGTGTAACCTTACACATAACCTTACCGAAAAGAACTCCCGCTGCTGTACCTACACAGAACGCAATAAGTCCAAGTGCAACAATCTTTAATGTTGTAACTTTAAGGAATGCCTCTGCACTTGTTGAAGCTCCTACTGATGTACCGAGTAAGATAACTACGATGTACATAAGAGCATTTGAAGCTGTCTCTGCAAGCTGTTTAACCACTCCTGACTCTTTAAAGAGGTTACCAAGCATAAGCATACCTACAAGAGGTGCTGTTGTTGGAAGAAGAAGACAAACAATAATAGTAACGATAATAGGGAATAAAATCTTCTCAAGCTTTGATACCGGACGAAGCTGAGACATCTTAATCTTACGCTCATCCTCTGTTGTGAAAAGCTTCATAATAGGCGGCTGAATAATAGGAACAAGTGACATATATGAATATGCAGCCACTGCGATAGGTCCCATATACTCAGTCTGCTTTAATTTACCACAAAGGAAAATTGATGTAGGACCATCAGCACCACCGATGATTGATATTGCTGCGGCTGCCTTATCATTGAATCCTAAAAGGATTGCTATAAGGTAAGCTGAGAAAATACCAAACTGAGCTGCAGCTCCTAAAAGGAAACTTGCAGGATTTGCAATAAGTGGTCCGAAGTCTGTCAACGCACCTACACCCAAGAAAATAAGTGAAGGCAATATACTCCATTCATCAAGTATATAGAAATAATGTAATAATCCTCCGACACCATTTGATGTACTATCAGGATCTGCCATGATATCAGGATAAATATTTACAAGAATCATACCAAATGCGATAGGTACCAACAATAATGGTTCGTATCCTTTTTTAATCGCTAAATAGAGAAAGATACAGCCAACCACGATCATAAGGTAATTTCCTAATGTAAGTGATGTAAACGCGGTCTGACCTGCAAGATTCTCAAGCGTTGTAATAACGTAATCCAAAGTCAGTCCCTCCTAGTTTAATGTTGCAAGTACTGCTCCTGCTTCTACTGAATCTCCTGCTGCTACATTGATGCTTGCTACTGTACCATCCTGTGGTGCAACTACTTCATTTTCCATCTTCATAGCTTCAAGAATTAAAATAACTTCACCTTTCTTTACAGCCTGTCCTGCTGATGCCTTAACTGATAAAATCTTACCAGGCATTGGTGCATTTACCTTAACTGAGCCTGCTGCTCCTGTCGGTGCAGCTGCTTTTGGTGCTGCTTTAGGAGCTGCCTTTGGTGCTGCCTTAGGAGCTGAAGCTGCTGCTCCTGTTGCTCCTTCTTCTACTGTTACATCATAAACAGTACCATTTACGGTAATTGTATAATTTTTCATGAATTTGTCCTCCATTTATTTTTCTTATCTTCTAATAATTGAACGAATAACAAGACCGTCTGCTGACTCTGTCTCACTTGCTGCTGCGATAGCTGCCGTAATAACAGCAACCAGCTCTAAGTCATCAACAAGATTTTCCTCTTCAACAGCAACAGGTGCTGTCTCAACAACAGGTTCTGCCTTAACTTCTTCTTTCTTTGCACCATTCTGGAAATTAGCAATGTGCTTAAACTGTGCAATTATAAGTGCGATAAATATAAGAACCGCAAATACGATTGCCATACTAAGAATAGTATTAAGTCCGGCTTTTGACATTTTCTGACCAAGACTTGTATACTCTTCTACTTTCCAAGAAGATGTCTGACCTTTTTCATCATATGTTACTGAGAATATGAGTTTCTTTCCTGATGAAGTAGTATATGTCTCTACAACTGTTGCAGAATCACTACTTATAGTGAAATCAGTATCAACCTTTTTACCCTGTTTTCCATATTCTTTTTTCAACTGTACAGACTCTTTATACTGATTGACCGTGTCCTCATCAACTTCCGTTGACTGTTCTTTCATTGATTTGACTGCACTCTCAAAATCATAACTAAACCAGCTTTTTACAAATGAATCAGCGTTTTTTTCAAGTGTTGCCTTATCAAAATTTTTGTTTGTCTTTGTAAGGCTTAAACTGCAGCCTGCCATCATCAGAATGCATGACACGATACAAAAAATTAAACATAATTTCTTCTTCATATAACGCTCCTTACTTAGATGGTTCCATGTTTTTTGCCGATAGGATATTCGCTTTTTGTAAACAGCATCTCAAATGCAAATAAAAGCTGTTTTCTCGCAGATTCAGGAGCAATAACAGAATCTATATATCCTCTTGCTGCGGCTGCCTCAGTACCTGACTGAGCTTCAAACTCTGCTGCTTTTGCTGCAACATCCGTATCTTTGTCATCAGCATACATAATCTTTGCTGCGACATTTGAATCCATCATACCAACTTTTGCATCAGGAAGTGCAAATACCATGTCTGCACCAATATGCTTTGAGTTCATGGCTACATATGCGCTGCCATATGCATTTCCTGCAATAAGATTAACCTTAGGTACATCTGCCTCAGCAAATGCGCTTGTAAGTTTAGCTGCTGCACAGGCGATAGTTTTCTCTTCCTCAACTGTTGTGGCAAATCCCTCAACATTTGTAAGAGTAAGTACAGGAATATTAAATGCATCACATTTCTTAACAAATGCTGCTGCTTTTTCACAACCTGCTGTTGTAAGACGTGCATCATATTTTGCTGCGACTTTTCCGTCCTCATCAAACTCTGCTGTACGGTTTGCTACTGCACCTACTGTCATTCCGTCAAGGCAGATAAATCCTGTAACCATCTCTTTTGCATAACCTGCTTTTTCTTCAAGGAAGAAATTGTTATCACCGAGATCTGCAAGTGCAACTGCCGGATCTGCAACTTCTGCTGCAAAGTTATCAACCATACGGTTAAGGTCATCCATACACTCATCCGAAATTCCTGTTTCATTGTTATTCTGCGGAAGAATGCTAATAAGTTCTCTAACACTGTTAAGAACTTCCTCTTCACCCTCAATAACAAAATCAACTGTCGAAGCTGTTTTCTGGAACTTAGCTGAAGCTGTATCAAGCTTATCTGCATAGTTTCCTTCAAGTGTATTTGGCGAATTAACAAAAAGTTTAGCGTTTTTTTCTTCCATGAATGTGAAATCACTCATAGCTGCAAGAACTGCCACGCCACCACCGCAATTTCCAAAAACAGCACTTATCTGTGGTACTATTCCTGATGCATCAGACTTAACTTTATAAATTTTTCCAAAGCCTGCAAGTGCATCTGTTGACTCCTGAAGGCGCATACCTGCACAATCAATAAGTCCTATAACCGGCACTCCTGTCTTCATAGCAAGCTCATATACATGCGCAATCTTCTTTGCATGCATCTCACCGATTGTACCATTCATTGCGGATGCATCCTGACTGTAGATATAGACAGGATTATTCTGAATAAGTCCGTATCCTGTGATAACTCCATCAGCCGGTACAGACTTTTCCTGCATGTTGAAATCTGTACTTCTCTTTGTTATCTTAGCACCAATTTCAACAAAACTGTTTTCGTCAACCAAAGTCTCAATACGAGCTTTTGCTGACAAAGCATTTGTGTTACTCATGTTCAGCCCTCCAATAATAGTAGAATATATTTGGTAAATCTAGTTTTAATAATAAAAATAAACAAATTTACACCAATGATAAGTTTATTACTTTTGCTCAAAAATAGCAACCTTTTTTTAGCATTTATGCCAAAAAAAACGCATATTATGTTACTGTTCATGTCACTGCCGTAAACAGCAGTAACATAACATGCAAATAAATAGCAGGAGTAATAACCATGAAATCACAATTAAATTTTATACTGTGTTTACTAAGTCTCACAATATTAAGCATTTTTCTATATAAAGCATGCTGTAAAAGTTTAAATGCAAAATACTTTAACAACACACAAAAACAACACCACATAAACTGTGTAATAAAAAAAGTTAAAGCAAATAACTGTGGTATACAAAAGCAGTCAGAAAAACCTTCCACGCTCTCCTCAACAGCCTGCTGTTTAATAGAAAAAAACAGTGGTCAGATATTATATAAAAAAAAATCATTTAAAAAACTTCCTATGGCAAGTACAACAAAAATAATGACCTGCATACTTGCACTTGAAAATGGCAAACCCGATGATATAGTAAAAGTTTCAAATTATGCGGCATCAATGCCGAAAGTAAAACTTTACATGAAGTCAGGTGACACATTCAGGCTCGGAGATTTATTGTATTCCCTTATGCTTGAATCTCATAATGATACCGCCGTAGCCATCGCCGAGCATATAGGAGGTTCCGTAAAGAATTTTGCAAAACTCATGAACCGTAAAGCATCTGAACTTGGCTGTAGCAGCACCCATTTTGTAACACCCAACGGTCTCGATTCCAAAGGACATTATACAACTGCGTATGAACTTTGTAAGATAGCCTCCTATGCATTGGAAAACAAAAATTTCAAAAAAATAATAACCACTTCAACATACAGTTTTTCCAATACAAACGGTTCTAAACAATACAATGTTTCAAATAAAGATGCTTTTCTCTCCCAATATAACGGTGCAATCGGTGTCAAAACAGGTTTCACAGGAAAAGCCGGCTATTGCTTCTGCGGAGCAGCAACAAGAAACAATACTACACTTATATCTGCTGTATTAGGCTGTGGCTGGCCTCCAAACAAAACATACAAATGGCAGGACACAAAAAAACTTATGGATTATGGCTTTAACAACTTTTCAAAAGTAAACTTCAAACCTGAGGAAAAAACATTTAAAATCAATATCTTAAAAGGACAGACAAATTTCACCAATGTAAAAGTTTTCGATAAACCATGTATTCTTATGTTGTCAAAAAACGATGAAATAACATACAAAATCAAACTTCCGTCCACTCTTACGGCACCCGTCAGCAAAAATGACATACTCGGTTTTGCAAAACTGTACGTAAACAATAAACTATATCGTCAAACCCCATTAAAAGCCGAACATGATATAGATGCCGTAACCCCTGGCTATATAAGGAAAATTCTCATAAGAATGTTATGCGTTATTCCATTATAACATTATGTTGGTGGACAAAAAATATTTTGCCCCCAAACAATACCACGGATTACTGCAGCAATGCCTTATCAAACTCTCCTTTTTGTGCAAAGTCAACTGCTGAACATATCCTGTTATATACTATAGAAGATATCTCTACTGATTTTTTATCCTTATACTCATCGTAAAACATTGGTTTTAAATAAAAAACTTCTGTCTTTACCTTTCTTAAACTCCATAAATCGAAAACTTTCCACGAGTCAACTATTGCAACCGGAACAATGGGGGCTTTCGCCCTCATTGCGCTTTTAAATGCACCGGGCTTAAATTCATCAACATAATTTCCATTCCTATGCTCATAACCGCCGGACGGAAAAATTATAAACTTACGTCCCTTTTTCACTTCCTCTGTAACTTCTTTTATTATGCCTGCCGCCTGTTTTAAATTGTCAAGTTTAAGTCTCTTGCCTTCAACCAGATCTATAAACTGCTTCACCAGAGGTCCGTGGCTTCTCGCATCATCCATCACAACAGAACATGGGGTATCATGTGTATGCATAATTCCAAGTGCATCATATTTGCCCTGATGATTTGAAAACATGACATATCCTCCATCTTTCGGAAGATTTTCCATTCCGAATCCTTCTGTTGTAATTCGCCCTGTCTTTTTCATAAGATTTATGGCATATCTGTCGTATTCATAGCGAAACCGTTCAGAATATTTCTCAGGATGTCTCGAATAATACCCCATTTTTGGAATCATCCATGCTCTATATAAATTACCTGCTATCACATAAATAAATCTCAACAAAATATTTCACCTTTTCCCTATTCACTAATTTTTAGCATCCCCTCTGTTTCATTTCAAAAAAACCGCAATATACAGTAACACAATTTGGAAAAATTTACAACAGATATTTTTTATGGCTGAACTGTTTCTATTGGAATCAAAAGATATTTTACCCCTTGCGTAATGTTATAAAATCACCATAAACAAAGATGTTCTTGAATAATATGTCCATTTTGTTTAAAATATTATTTATCCTATTTAAAAAGAAACGAGGTTATTTATATGGCACTTGATGGAATTGTTATATCAAGTCTTGTCAATGAACTTGATACAAATATAACAGGCGGACGCATCACAAAAATTGCCCAGCCTGAAAAAGACGAACTGTTACTTACGATAAAACAGAGTAAAACAGACGAAAACGGCAAAACGGCAAGAAGCACAAAAAGACTCACTATATCAGTAAACCCAAGTCTGCCTCTTATCTACCTTACAGATACAAATAAAACATCGCCTCTTACGGCACCGACGTTCTGCATGGTATTAAGAAAGCATCTGAACAATTGCAGCATAGTCTCTATATCACAAATCGGTCTTGAAAGAGTTATCCGTTTTGAACTTGAACATTTAAACGAGATGGGCGACCTCTGCAAAAAATATCTTTATGTAGAACTTATGGGTAAACACAGCAATATAATTTTCTGTGATGACAGCAATAAAATAATCGACAGCATCAAACATATATCACTTCTTGTAAGTTCTGTAAGGGAAGTCCTCCCGGGAAGAGAATATTTTATACCTGATACACAACACAAATATAATCCATTTGCCATTACAGAAAGCGAATTTACGGATAATGTACTCTCTAAGCCGCTGCCGCTTGCAAAAGCAATTTATACTTCAATAACAGGTTTCAGCCCGCTTATGGCAAATGAACTGATATACAGGGCATCGCTTTCTGATAAAAATAATGCGCTTGAATTAAGTGACATGGAAAAACTTCATTTATATAGAAACTTTTCTGAAATGATGAATGATATTTCTGAAAAAAAATTTGCCCCGGTTATCGCATTTAAAAACAATATGCCTGCCGAATTTACAAGTCTCGAACTCACAATGTACCAAAAGGACGACGCATATACGTTAAAAAGCTGTGATTCCGTAAGTAATATGCTCTATGATTACTATGCCACAAAAGAGGTGATGAGCAGAATAAACCAGAAATCTGCCGACCTTAGAAAAATAACAAATACTTTGTTAGAACGAAACAACAAAAAATACGATTTACAGACCAAGCAGTTAAAAGACACTGAAAAACGTGATAAATACAAGGTATACGGAGAACTTCTCACAACGTACGGTTACGAATTAAAAGGCGGAGAAAAAGCACTCACATGCGAAAATTATTATACAGGAAACGAGATAACAATTCCGCTTGACGAAACAAAATCGGCAGTTGAAAATGCAAAAAAATATTTTGATAAGTATGCAAAACTCAAACGAACTTTTGAAGCATTGAACATACAAATCGCCGAAACAAAAGAAGAAATTGAACATCTTGAATCAATAAGCAATTCCCTTGACATAGCACGTCAGGAATCGGATCTTGTTGCAATCAAGCGTGAACTTTCAGAATGCGGATATATCAAAAAACACCATGAAAAAAATAAAGGCAGCAAAAACAGCGAAAAAAGCAAGCCTCTCCACTATATATCATCAGACGGTTTTGATATGTATGTCGGAAAAAACAATTATCAGAATGATGAACTTACTTTCAAAATCGCAACTGGAAATGACTGGTGGTTTCATGCAAAAGCAAGTGCCGGCTCTCATGTCATTGTAAAAACAGAGGGTAAAGAACTTCCTGACCGCACATTTGAAGAGGCTGCACGACTTGCCGCACACTACTCAAAAGCATGTGAACAAGGCAAAGCTGAAATTGACTATATACAGAAAAAACATGTGAAAAAGCCAAATGGAAGCAAACCCGGATTTGTTGTCTACTACACAAATTATTCCATGACTATTAGCACAGACATAACAGGAATAAAGGAGGTGACTGAGTAATGTTTTCAGATATTATTCATTCCGACAATCATGTACACACATATTTTTCAACAGACAGCGACACACCTATGGAAGATATGTTAAAAAACGCTATTGAAAAAGAATTTTCTTCCATATGCTTTACTGACCATATGGATTATAATTTTCCATCCGAGGGTGATACACCTGAGTTTCTGCTCGACATAGAGCCATATTTTGAGGAAATGAAAAGACTGAGCGAAAAATACGGTGACAGGATAAAAATCCGAAGGGGCATTGAACTCGGTCTAAAAAAAGACTGCCTTGACAAATGTATTTCGCTTACCGAAGAATATCCGTTTGATTTTGTCATCGGTTCAACACACCTTGTAGACAATATAGACCCGTACTATGATACGTTTTGGAGTGATACTCCTGAAAAAAGCGGAATTTTACGCTACTATGAAACCACCTTAAACAATGTCAATCTCGGTGCTGACTTTGATGTATATGGTCATATTGATTACATAATCCGCTACACTCCTAAAATGAAACAACTGAAATCGCAGGGTCTTTCAGATGACACTTATATAAACAGACTCACCTCAGATTCAATGGATATAATAGAACAAATACTGAAAACACTTATATACAACGGAAAAGGTATCGAAATAAATACCGCCGGGTTCAAATACGGACTCGGACATCCAAACCCTCACGAAAAAATATTAAAACTTTATCATGAACTTGGCGGTGAGATAATCACCATAGGCTCCGATGCACACGAATGTAAACACCTCGCCTACGATTTTGAAAAAGTTACTGAAATATTAAAAAAGTGCGGTTTCAGGTATTATAGTGAATTCACAGGCAGAAAAGCAGAGATGATAAAAATGTGATAGTTTTATTTTTGAAGTCCGGTAAAACTTTATGACCTTTAAAGTTTTACCGGAAACAGCTATCATTCCCTCAAAACACTTACAGCATCTTTTAAAATTTCCATCACACGGTCAACTTCACTTATGGTATTTTCTTCTCCTAAAGTAAATCTTATGGTGCCATCGGCATATTCTTTTGGAACACCAATACTCTCTATCACATGAGAAATTCCCGGCTCCCCTGTGTTGCAGGCTGAACCTGCTGAAGCACAAATTCCGTTCATGTCAAGTATAACAAGTAATGTTTCTCCCTCAATCCCCTTAAAACTTACATTTAAGTTTCCGGGAAGTCTTTCTTTTCCCGGTTTTGGTCCATTTAATCTTACATCCTCAATTTCATTCTCTATTCTCGACAAAAAATAATCCCTTACATTTGCTGTCTTGACATTTTTCTGGTACATATTTTTAAATCCCTCATTTACCGCTGCACCCATACCTACGATTCCCGGCACATTTTCTGTTCCTGCCCTCATATCACGCTCCTGCTTTCCTCCGTAAATAAATTTCTCTATATCACATCCATCCGCTATATAAAGAAACCCTGTTCCCTTAGGTCCGCAAAGCTTATGTGAGCTCACACTCATCATATGTATTCCACTCTTTTTTACATCAATAGGTACATGCATATACGCCTGAACCGCATCTGTATGAAAATAAATGTTATACTTCTTTGCAATCTGCGCAATTTCATCTATCGGCTGTATCGTTCCGATTTCATTATTGGCATACATTATCGATATAAGTATAGTGTCATTTCTTATTGCTCTTTCAAGCTCCCTCAATGAGATAATCCCTCTCTCATCAACCGGGAGATATGTCACCCTGTAACCCTGCTTTTCTAATGCCTTACATGAATTGAGAATTGCATGATGTTCAATGCAGCTTGTTATAATATGCCTGCCTCTTCTTCCCTTATACCTGCAGGCTTCAACTGTTCCAAATAATGCCCAATTGTCACTTTCCGTACCACCGCTTGTAAAATAAATTTCATCTTTAGATGCATTTATACTCTTTGCCACCTGTTTTCTGGCAATCTCTATCTTTTCCTTACACTGCTGCGCAAACTCATATGCCCCTGATGGATTTCCATAATATATTTCCAGACATTTCTTCATCTCAGCAACCGCCTGTGGACAGACAGATGTAGTTGCCGCATGGTCAAGATATATCATACCACGCCTCCGCCCCATATTTAAAATCAATATATTCATCATATTTTTATCTGTGACTTAATAAAATAAATTAATAGGTTTGAACATTCAGAAGCGAGGAATCTTTATGAACTCAGCCGTAAAAACAGAAAAATTTATAAAAAACAGACTCAATAGCAATATCATAAAAGGAACTCTCATACTTTCAGCTGCAAGCATTCTTTCACGCATAATAGGATTTATATACAGAATATATCTTGCTGATATACTCGGTGAAAAACTTCTTGGCACATATCAACTTATATTTCCAATATATGTACTCTGCTTTACAATATATGGTGCCGGCATGCAAAGTGCAATATCACAAGTTACAGCCACATTTTCAGGCAGACCGGATACATCTGTTGACGACAAAACCAGCAAGCATCTTAAACGAAAAAACAACCTAACCTCAAACAATATTCTTTTAACAGGCATAATCATAAGCCTTACACTGGCATTATCCTTATCTGCTATTATCAATTTAAATTCAAACTGGATAGCCTGCCATATTCTTATGGTCCCCGATTGTGACATATATCTTAAACTATTAACATACCTTTTTCCATTTTGCAGTGTATCAGCATGTATATGCGGTTTTCAATATGGACTCGAAAATGCAAAACCACCCGCTATTGCCGGAATTATCGAGCAATTCACACGAATTTTGTTTGTGTTTATCGTACAGGGATTTTTCTCTGATAAAGAAATCTGCTGTCAGATAGCTGTATACGGACTGACTGTAGGTGAATTTTTCGGTTTTATTTACAATATATATTCACTTAAAAATAAAACTCTTAAAAATAAAACCCTCACAAAAAGAAAAAATAAGGTTTCTTTTAGTGAAAGTTTTAAAGTTCTCTTTCCCGTATTTATTTCACTTATGTCAATAAAACTGACAATCTCACTTTTACATAGTGTAGAATCCATATTTATACCTGCCGCACTTGTAAAATACGGTTATACAACGAACGAAGCCCTAAGTGTATATGGTATATACTCAGGAATGGCTATGCCGTTTATACTTTTTCCGGCTACAATTACAATGGCAATATCCACCATGCTTCTTCCGGCAGTTTCAAAAGCACACTCATCAGGAAACAAAAAGCAGATAAAAAAACTCATCCGACGAACTTCCTATTTTTGTCTTGTAACAGGAATGTCTGCAACTGTTTTCTTCCTGCTTTTCGGAAATACCTGTGCAAATCTTTTCTTTCACAATGAACTTGCCGGCAGATACCTCACAATACTGTCCTTTTTGTGTCCGTTCTTATATCTTAATATGACTTACAGCAGTATATTAAACGGACTTGGCAAACCTCATATGACTTTTGTCATAACTGTAATCTGCACTCTTATAAAGATTTTGTCACTTATATTCTTTGTTCCTGACTACGGAATGATAGCTTATATATTTGCATCTCTTGTGTCAGAAATTCTGCTTTGTGTTATGCTAAAACATTATTGTAATCAGGGATAGGAGGTAATCTCCTATCCCTGAAATGGTGAGATTTTTCAAATCACAATTATCACTTGTTTATTTTTACTGATTTCTTTGCACTCCATTTACCATAAACTTTTTTATATGATGAATCATAACCAAATGCTCTCACCTGAATATAATATTTCTTCTTTTTCTTTAATGATGTTAAAGTATATTTTGTCTTTGTAGTAGTCTTTGTCTTACTTGAACCCATCATATTAGACTTTAATGAATATCTTATCTGATATCCATCTGCTTTGTTTATCTTATTATATTGAATTTCAATTTTTCTGCCTTTTACATTTCTTATTTTTTTTATAGTGACTTTTCCTACAGTTATTTTTTTATCGGTACCCTTATTATTTGTATTGTCACTCTTATTATTTGTATTATCACTCTTATTATTATTTAACCTGAAATCATATCTTTTGTTAGCAGAACAATCGTTTCGTAACTGACCTCATATGTAATCTTAACTGTTCCACCATCTGTATCTATATCCTCCCATTGGGCATAACTTAATTTAGCCGGTAACGACTCAATAGAAATCCCCTCTACACGTTGCTGACGGTTTCCTTTTAATTGAGGATATTTATACGAAGAATTTGGATCAATCTCCCATGTATTTTCAAAATCAAAGCCTGTGTACACATTTTTAATCGACATCTGAGTTGGAGTAAGAGCCTTTGCATACTCATCTCCGTCTGCAGCACTTCCTGTCAGGTAATAGTTAGAATTTTCTGTATCTGACCAATCACTAGCACTAGCACATATTGCTGATCCAGATACTGCACCGGCATTATAACAACGTTCTATTGTATTACTACTACTTCTAAGCTCTCCCGTAATTCCTCCAATAAAAATTCTGTCTTTAAATACTCTATCAGCATTTGCACTATTGTCAATTTTTAAAGTATTATAGCAATCACTAATTTCTGCCCATAAAAAATATCCTGCAATTCCTCCCGCATGAAGCCAATCATTCTCCTCATTAATATTTGGACACACAATCTTTCCACTCGAATAACACTTTGATATTGAACCACCCTCTACTACTCCTGCAATAGCTCCAATATCATTATCATAATATTCATTTTCGTCCAAATTTCCAATATTTACATCCACCATTCCAAGATTATATACTTTTCCGCCACGAGCTATACCGCCAAACAATCCTACATATTCTCCAGGATTTCCATAAATATTCATCCCTTTAATACGATAACCGTTTCCGTCAAACTCATCGCTAAATTCTTTCAAAGGTGTCCAGCCATGTCCCGTATCCCACGAACCGCCTTTTGCTGTTTGCGCCGATATGTCAATATCATTCATCAGCCTGTAATTACCTTTCGGATTATTATTGATTCCATACAAATCCTCAATAGTCCATATCTCAGTAAATTCTTTCACCGTCTCTTCTTTTGCATCTGCTTTAATTGGAACAGCCGTCAGGCAGAGTGCAACCGTCAAAATTATTGAAATAATCTTTTTAATCTTCATAATATCTTACTCCCTTCATTCTTTATTTCAGCTATCAAAACTTTCAATCATTATCTGAATTTTCAATATGTGTAAGTTCTATTTTCATTTTTGAACTTATACATACATCTATTTATTTTTCAATCTCTTATATGTTCCTCCCATGTCTGTATACATTCCTTCTGTATAACCTTTTTGTTTTATTACAATCTTATTTTTATATACTTTAACCTTTACACTTGCTTTGCCTTTTTTACCCTCATAACTGTTTTTTCCGACTTTATAAATGGTCATACTTATGTCACAAACCACCCTCGTATCACCATCTCCTCTTAAATATGTACTTTGTTTTGAAAGATGTATTTTTCCTTTATAAGCACTTTTCTTTTTCATATATATAGAATACTCCTGCTCATATTCCTTATCCTTTGTGTGTTTATAGTAATACCCTGTATAGTTTATCTGAGCCTTTGCTCTATCACAGATTAGCCTCTGACTACCCTCTAGCAACAACATCAATGATAATAAAACACATATAATTTTTTTAATTTTCATAACTTCATTCCTCCATCACACTTTTTCTTCAATTATACAATGCACTCACGACACTATCTTTCATTGCGTGTATTTTATATTCCAAAGAGTATTACCGCAAACTTTCGTTATATCACACTGTATAAATATATCCAACAAAACACACCATTCGATATCATGCTTTAAACTCTTTGTTTAAAACATAATAACAAATGGTGTGTTGTATTTTGTAGTAGTGATTTTCTTATTAAACCAAATGTGTTTATTATGATATTTTTCTTTTAATCTTTATCCCTGAACAATCAGCACTTCCTTGCCTTTAAATGCGAAACCATAATATCTGACTTTTTCTTTTCTCACGCCCCTTTTTATAAGTTCCGAATCATAGTTTTTTTCTTTTATCTGTCTCAATGCATTCTCAGCCGTTTCCTCTAAAGTATCTTCCTTCTTTGCATTAAAAACCTTAAACTCTATCACAACTCCAGGAAAACTTTCATTATTTTTGTCTATAGGCTCAAGCATTATATCATATCTTCCAAATCCACTTTCTCTATTTGAAGTTATAATATAATTATCTGCCTGGTCTACCATTAACCCCAGCACAAAGCCGTGATAAAAATTTTCAGGTGCCCTTTTTTCAGATACTTTTTTCCCTGCATCGAATAAACTAAATGTGTTTAACGCCACATCATTCATATACTCATTCATGCTTTCAATATCACCCACAAGAAGTGCTTTTATAAAATTGTTGTATGCAGATAATGATCTGTTAAACCATCCCTTGAACATCTTTACAAACATGCTCCTTACTTCCCTGTTTGTAATTCTGAGTGAATATATCGGGAAGTCCAAAGTCTCTCCAGCGTTGTCCTCGCTTTTAACAAATTCCACTTTTAAATAACCGCTTGCAAGCAACAGACTCCATACTGCATTTTCGTCCATATCAAGCTGGTCAAACACTATCTGCTCGTCAATGTATGTTTCTATACTTTCTCCGGAAATAAGTCTTTCCATCTGTTCTTTTATTTCTCCGGGAGCCGTCCTTATTAATTTATTCACAAGCGCATTGGAACTTGAGTCCGCCCAATAAAGCTTATATTTTTTTTCATCAAGAAAATTAGTTATTGACCAAGGATTATAAATATCTTTCTTGTCTCCAAACGTAAATCCATCATACCACGCCTTTACCTTCTCCTTCTCATCTGACATTCCCTGTTCGTCAAGCGCAGTAAATACTTCTTCCTCAGTAAACCCAAATGCTGTAGTATACTGATTTGATGTTGTTGTAACAACAACGAGATTATTTAAATCCGAAAAAATGCTTTCTTTTGACACCCTTGTAATTCCAGTCATTATACCCCGTTCAAGATAAGGATTTGTCTTAAATGCAAAGTTGAACAGACTCCTCGTAAGTGCTGTAAGCTCATTCCAGTAACCATTTACATATGCTTCCTGCATCGGTGTGTCATATTCATCAAGAAGAATTATCACTTTTTTTCCGTAATACTTATACATAAAAGTACAAAGTTTGTTCAACGATGTACTGATAATTGCATCAGACATATTCATACTGACACTTTTATAAAAGGTTTTCTCACTTTCACTTAATATATCACCCTCAAGCAAATATCCGTTTTCTTCATATAAGTCCAATATCTTTATACATATCTGCTGGCGTGCCATTTCAAAAGTATTTCCTTTAATTCCCGCAAAACTCAGAAATATCACAGGATATGTCCCTTGTAATTTCCTATACTTCTCGTCATTCCAAATATCAAGTCCATCGAACAAATCATTTCTGCCGTGATATTTATTTGAGAAAAAACACTTTAGCATATCCATATTTAATGTTTTTCCAAAACGGCGCGGACGGGTGATAAGTGTCACAATATCTCCCATATCCCACCAATCTTTTATAAATCTTGTTTTATCTATATAAAATCTATTGTCGGATCGTATTGCTTCAAAACTTTGATTTCCCACACTGATAACTCTTTTCATAATATCCCTCCAACACAACTCTAACACATTTTTACTTACGAATCCATTCTAATGTGATTATGATAACATTCCCACTAAACAAAGTAAAGACAATCATCACCAAAAGGCAATCATCACACCTATAACCGTAACTATATCACCTGCTTTAACACAGCCAAGCCACTTATCTAACAATACTGGTTCTAAATATACTTTTATTTGTCTAAATAGAGATTGTTACCTTATTTAACCCACACCGCAATACACTTTTTTACTGCTGCCATAGCACATACCCTCCTTTTACCACATCAAACAAAACCGTCCTGTCACAGCCTTTCTGCATCTTTTCTTCTGCCAAAAAAGCCCTTATATCTGCTATATCTCTTTGAATTGTCCTTGTTCCTACATGAAATTCGCTTTCAGCCTGAGCCATACTGACACATTTTACCCCTTCAAGCCATGTATACAGTCTTAGCAATCTGTAACTTCTACTTATTTTCATGCCACGCCTCCTCTTGGTTCTCTTTAAGAGATAATGTATATCCCGTACAGCTAATCGTTAAGCTGTCATTCTCATTATAATGTTGTTTTCGACACTTCCGAAGACTCGAAACTTCTTCTGAGCACTATCAATCTTTTAAAACAATGCTCTAAAAGAGATTTAAATATCATCAATGACATGCTGCATGCCATGCGTAAATATGAATAATATCCACGAATAAATATTGGTAAATATATTTTCACGAATAAATTTCTTCATATTTACGCCTATTTTTATTGTTTCTGATTTCTTACCCTTACTAACAAATCATAATTATAATATTCAATATCATTCAGATATTTTTTTACATTACTGTAAAACTTTTTAGAGTCATATAACAGTGTATACCAGTCTTTATTTTCAAAGTATTCTTTCAATTCAGGATATTTTGTATTACTTTTATGATCAAGAAATTTTCTTCCATTTTTGGCGCATATCTCATTTATTGCAAACTGAATCGTTTTCAGATTTAGTTTTTCCACATCACTCTTTTTCAATTTCTCTACATCTGAATACGGCAATATATAAGAATCACTGTCATCCCATCTGGCATCTATTGCCTCCTGCGATATGTCATCGTCAGCTCTAAAATAATTCCAGTCTTCACCATCACAATACTGCCACAATACCTGCTCATAGCTAAGATTTTCATAATTATCATAATGTGCTTTTTTTGCCATGTTTATATAAGTTGAAGAATCAAGTGTTTTTGTATTTTTTTTTAAATATCTGTTATACGTGGCAAGTACAGCAATTATTACCAGAAAACATACCATAATCACTTTTGCGGCAAGCCATAAATTGTACTTTCTATTTGTCTCTACTGTATTTGATTGATACTTTGCATAACCCTGAGTTACATTTTCAACTTTCCAGCCACATCCACTACAAAAGTGCTGTCCGGAATTTAATGATTTTCCACATTTAGGACAAAATTTAATTTCATCTTCTTCCATATACTTCCCCTTTTTGATGTTTTTTCTTATTGCTTATCTTCTGAAAAATAATAATTTAAGTACTGCAACCGGAATAAGTATCCAGCCAAACATAAAACCTACTACTAATTTCTTTGTCATAATACTTTGCATTGTAAACAATATTGTTTGAGTTACTAAGTCTAATTTTTGTATTTGTTCCCGTGAGAGTAATCGCTCTCTTAAATCTTCGTCATACAATTCACTCTCCTTTTTTGTAATTTTATTTTCACATATAAAAAGAGAAGAATATTTCCACATTCTTCTCATATTTGCACCATACAATAGCTTTATTTTATTGTCTTTTGTCATTTACGCCACTAATTTTTATTTACGCCACTTTTACACCAATTACCCATTGAAATATATATAATTTCGTGGAATTTTATAATTTTTAACATTTTGACAAAAAACTTATTTTGCGCTGTTTTCTCGGTTTCTAATCCCACGAATAAGGTGTATTCTGATAAACGTAATAATTAAGCCAATTGCTAAATAATGCGTTTGCAGCTCCTCTCCACCGAAGCTTTGGTCTCTGCTCCGGGTCATCATTTGGATAGTAATTCTCAGGAACATCAATAGCAAGTCCTTTTGCCCTGTCCCTTTTATATTCTGAATCAAGTGTCATTCTATCGTACTCAAGATGACCAAGAACAAATACTTTTCTGCCATCATGAGATAATAAAATAAGTTCTCCCGCTTCCTCTGATTCAGCGAGTACCGTCAAATCTTCACATGCTGCTATCTCATCATGACTGACACCTGTATGTCGTGAGTGCGGTGCATAAAACACATCATCAAATCCTCGTAACAAAGGCTCTTTTCTGTGATGTACATTGTGTTCATATATTCCGAATTTTTTCTTTGGCAGCATATATTTGTGTATTCCAAAATGATAATAAAGTCCTGCCTGTGCTCCCCAGCATATGTGAAGTGTCGAGGTAACATTTGTATTTGACCAATCCATTATCTTTGTAAGCTCATCCCAATACTGAACATCCTCATATTCCATATGTTCAATAGGTGCTCCGGTAATTATCAAGCCATCAAATTTTTTGTCTTTTACATCCTCAAATGTTTTGTAAAACTCATTTAAATGACTTGCCGGTGTATTTGTTCCAATATATGTTGCTGTTGTCAAAAAAGTTATCTCTATCTGAAGCGGTGTATTTGAAAGACTTCTAAGAAGCTGCACCTCTGTTTCTTCTTTTAGCGGCATTAAATTCAAAACTGCAATGTACAAAGGTCTTATATCCTGAGATACCGCCCTTGTCTCGTCCATCATAAATATATTTTCCTTTTCCATTATCTTCTTTGCCGGAAGATTGTTTTGAACTTTAATTGGCATATTTAACGCCCCTTTCCTGTATTATATATTCTTTATATTCTGTCCCATTATTTTTTAATAGCTATTCAATATATCAATTATTTGTTGTACCAGTGTGAACGGTAACTATTATACTACAATTTAACAGAAAACATATCAATAAATTCATCTTCTGTTATTATCTGCACTCCTAGCTCTTTTGCTTTTTTATTTTTTGATGAATTACTTGTGCTGTCATTATTTATAAGGTATTTTGTTTTTGATGTCACACTGCCCGTAACTTTTCCACCTCTGCTCTCCACAAGCTCTTTTACCGCACCTCTATTTGAAAAATGGTTAACTGAGCCTGTTATAACGAAATTCATTCCTTCCATATCATTTTGAACAGATGACTCACTATCTTCTATTTTAATGATTTTAAGCAAATCATCGACTACATGATTGTTATTCTCTTTTTCAAAAAAGCGCACAAATGAGTCAGCTAATACTTCTCCGACTCCATCAATCTCAATAAGTTCTTCCCTTGAAACTTTTCTTATCTTATCAAAATCATTATCAAATGCTTTGCATATCATCTTAGCATTTGAAAGACCTATACCTGAAATACCAAGACTGTATATAAACTTTGCCGTAGTTGTCACCTTCGCTGCATCTGCTGCCTTTATAAGCTTTTCATAGGACTTTTCTCCAAAGCCTTCCATTGATATAATTTCATCTTTATATCGCTCAAGTTTAAATAAATCAGCAAGTTCATGAAGGAAACCTCTTGCTATAAATTTTTCAATCGTTGCCTCTGACATTCCGTCTATATTCATCGCATCTCTGCTCACAAACAAAGAAATTGATTTTATTTTCTTTGCCAGACAATCGGGATTTTCGCAGAATAAAACTTCTACATCATTTTCTTTGTGAATAACTGTCTTTTCTCCACATACAGGACATTTATCCGGTATTTCAAGACTACCACTTTCCGTAAGATTTTTGGCTATCTGAGGTATTATCATGTTCGCCTTATAAACCTCAATTTCATCCCCGATTCCAAGCTTTAATTCCCTGACGATACTAATATTGTGCACACTCGCTCTGCTTACTGTTGTGCCTTCAAGTTCAACCGGCTCAAAGATTGCAACCGGATTTATAAGCCCTGTTCTTGATGCACTCCATTCCATTTCCAAAAGTCTTGTTTTTGCCACTTCATCTGCCCATTTAAATGCAATGGCATTTCTTGGAAATTTTGCCGTTGAACCCAGTGAATCTCCATATTCTATATCATCATATAATAAAACAAGTCCATCTGACGGGAAATCATTTGTCTTGACTTTATCTGAAAACCACTCAACTGTTTTAGCTATGTTTTCTCTTGTAACAAGCTTATATTCAACTACCTGAAAGCCTTGCTTTCGCATAAACTCCATCTTATTTTTCTGAGAATTTTCAAAATCTACACCCTCTGCCTCAACAAGCGTAAATGCGTATAACTCAACATTTCTCTTTGCTGTTATCTCATTGTTCAACTGTCTGACAGAACCGCTGCATAGGTTACGTGGATTTTTATATTGTTCTTCCTCAGAAAGTGACGCATTTATTTTTTCAAATTCGGAATATGTGATTACAGCTTCACCCCTTAATACCATATGTCCTTTAAACGGTATACTGATTGGTAATTTTTTAAATACTTTAGCATTGTTGGTGATAACCTCTCCAACTACGCCGTTCCCTCTTGTCACAGCATTTAAAAGCTGTCCGTTTTCATAGGTGAGCACTACTGTCAATCCGTCCATCTTCCACGATAAAAGCCCCTCTTTGTCTCCAAGCCAGCTTTCAAGCTCGTTGACCTGTTTGGTCTTATCTAAAGAAAGCATCGGAGACGGATGAGTCTGTTTTGGGAGTTCACTCAAAATCTCATATCCAACTTTCTGCGTCGGACTTCCTGCAAGTACCAGTCCACTCTCTTTTTCAAGAGATACAAGCTCATCATACAATTTATCATACTCAAAATTGCTCATTATCTCGTCTTTACCCTGATAATAAACAGCTGATGCCCTGTTTAATATATCAATAAGTTCTTTCATCCTGCCGATATCTGCCATACATCATTTCCTCCATAATATTAATCAAAAATATTGTTATTCTTACTCCGGTGCAACGAATAATTAAACTGCCAAATATCTTACCAGTAAACTTTTACAACATTCTTTTCAATTCCGATATTTCTTTTAATGTCAGCTTACGATACCGACCTTTTTTTAATCCGGCAAGAGTTATGTTCATTATCCTGTCTCGTCTGAGATGCACAACTCTGTACCCAAAATATTCACACATTCGTCTTATCTGTCTGTTTAATCCCTGAGTGAGTATTATATGAAAGCTTTTATCGTCTTCTCTCCATACTTTGCATGGCTTTGTCACTGTATCAAGTATAGGTACTCCCTCTCCCATTTTTTTCAAAAATTCATCTGTTATATTGTGATCTACTTTAACAAAATATTCTTTTTCATGTCCATATCGGCTTCTTAATATTTTTTCCATTATTTCACCCTGATTTGTCATGAGCAAAAGTCCCTCTGATGCCTGATCCAATCTGCCAACCGGATATATTCTCTTATCATAATTTATATACTCGACAACATTTTTAATTTTCTCACCGTTTTCTTCTGTTGCCGTAGTACAAACTATTCCTTTCGGTTTATAAAATGCCAGATATATCTCCTCTTCCTCTTTTCTGACATTCTTTCCATCAAGCGTTACATCCTGTCCTTCAAAAACTTTTGCGCCTGATACTGCAACGACACCGTCAATACATACTCTTCCCTGTTCAACCATTCTGTCTGCTTCACGTCTTGAACAAACACCTGCTTCACTAAGATATTTATTTATCCGCACTCCGTTTGTACTTGTTTTTTCATCCATATATATCACCATGCCTTTCAGTATCCTGCACTTTTTAATCCCTCTAAAAACAATCTGACCTGCTCATCCTTGGCTATAATATCTTTCATCCGCTTTTGAACAGAATCCTTCAATAAAACTATTTCTTCACTTTTATCCATATTTTGAATCTGTTTCTGTAAACTGCTGCCAATCTTTCCCAAAAAAATCTTATAATCTCCATCCTGCCTGATAACATAATATGACGCTAATGACGGCAGCTGCTGTTCTATATCGAACAGTTTCATATCGTAATATGCATAAACTCTGTATGTATCCTTTTTTTTACATTCTTTTATTATACACTTTATATTGCTGTATGATTCCACATACTGATTTTGTTTCAGAATTTTTTTTTCGTCAATAAATTCAGAATCATTTACATATGTATTTATTGCAGAAATATCATCCGCAAGTTTAGCATTTAAATACCCACTTATAAGGCTTTCTATCTGTTCATTTACATAAGTCTCTGACACATCCTGCTGTGTTTTTTTTACAGATGTTTTAGTTTTGTCTGACACCTCTTCTTGTACATCCGTTCCCATAGCAGACAATATCGTATATATGGCACCGCTTCCAATCAACAGTACACCTATGATAAAAAAAACAATCATTTTTCTATACTTAATCATAAAATTCTCTTTTCTAATTTACAGCTTTATGCCTACATTTCATAAAGTATAATTTTAGCACAACACAAAGTTATTGTAAAGTTAGCTGAATAATTGTCATCCACACCCCATGCATTAACCATACCCCTCAAACAATTATATATGACCAAATGCTGACCAAATCATCGCTAATCACTTTACAATAACAATGCGGTATGCTAGAATAATGAATTGTATTTATACGCACTCGTAGCTCAGTGGATAGAGCAACAGCCTCCGGAGCTGTGTGTCGAGGGTTCGAATCTCTTCGAGTGCGTTTTTTTATTATCCCAATTTATTATTTTTTTATTACTCTGTATGTTTTATTTCCCTTATTTTTAAATATTTTTCTGTATTTCTTTATTTTTTTCTTATTACATACTATTTTAAGTTTTCTGTTTGTTTTCTTTAATGAGTTTTTACCTGTCTTTCGCAAAATCTTTGATTTTACGGTTATCTTTTTCAATTTATGGCAATTTTGGAAACAATTTTTGCCTATTAATTTTACATTTTTTCCTATAGTAACATTTTTGATTTTTTTACAGTTTTTAAATGCGCCTGAAGAAATAACCGTAATTTTATATTTTGTGCCCTTGTATTTTACAGTAGCAGGAACTACAGCTTTTTTAATCTTTTTATTGCGTACTCTCTTTAGTGTAACTGTTTTTCTTTTCTTATTGTAGTTACTGTACTTAAAAATACTCTTGGATTTATTTGTGCTATTATTTTTATTCTCTCCTTTACCTGTCCCCTGCGATTGATGTGGTCTGGATGTTGTTATGTCAAACGGTTCATTTGTTGATTGTCCTGGTTCCTGACTAGTCACCGGTTCATTGCTTACTGTAGGACTTGGCGATATTGTCCCTCCCTGTTCATTATCCATATCCGGTGCTAAGCTTTCCTGTGGCTTATTACTCTCCAATGGTGTCATACTCTGCTCCGGTTGGCTGCTTTCAGTCGGTACAGGTGTGTTAAAATCATTTTTTTCATCAGGCAGCCATTTTGCATAAAACTTCTTATCCCCGGTATCACTTGCAGTAATTGTCGTTACCATTTGCCCTGTGCACTTCTCATTCAGATACCAGCCCGCAAAACTATATCCCTTTTTTGTTACATTCTCCGGAAGTCTTGTACCTGTTCCGTATAAATACGCTGTTGCTTTTTGTGCATCTTCTATACTTCCGCCATCTGTTACATAAGTAATATTATAACTTGCTGGAACCCATACAGCATAAAAAATCTTATCTCCCGTATCATTTGAAATAATTCTTGTAACATCTGCATTATTTGAATTTTGATATATACTCCAGCCCTTAAAAATATAATTCTGTCTTTCTACATCTGTAGGCAGATTGATATTATCTCCAAATTTATATGTTTTTACCACTTTAGAATTGTCTTTAAAAGCACCTCCGTTTGTCTCAAATTTGACACTGTATTCTGCCGGTTTATAGTTGGCATTTAATTTTATATCACCGTGTGAGCCTTTCTTTATTATGACCTTTTTACTTAATTTATCACTACCAGCTTCACTCCATCCGATAAATTCGTACCCATGTTTCTTTGGTTCTTTTATTTCAAAATCTTCCGTTTCGCAATTATACTGCAATGAATTTTCACTGTATGATAATTCTCCGCCGTCAGGATTTAAATAAATATTATACATAACAGGTTTCCACTGTGCATAAAGTATTATCTTTTCATCCTGTATTTCAGAAAGCTGTTTTACATGCTGCCCTGCACTAAAACTTTCTCCTCTTCCGTCATATCTTGTATTCCATCCCGCAAATACATAATATTCCTTTGTTCCCTGATTTTCAGGTATAATGTAATTGTCATTATATAATACAGATACACTTTCAGGTATTTTTCCTACACCGCCGTTCAAATTATATTCTATACTATAAGAATTTTCATCCCACTGTGCATAAAGTTTTACAGTCTGTCCTCCATTCTGAGTGAGATTTTTTATTTTATCTCCGGCTTTGTAAATGCCAGCCTGTCCATTTTCTGAGACACTCCATCCGGTAAAATGATATCCCTCCATCATAAACTCACTGTCCGGTGCCAAAAATTCGCTGTCATACTCAACATCTTTTAACATACTCATATTTCCTTTGGCCCCGTTTGCATCAAATAAAACATTGTATTTTTCTGCACTCCATACTGCTTCAAGAGCTTTGTCACCAATCATATCCTCTTCTGTTTTTAATTCTTCCCCTAAAACAAACTCTCCCGATGCATTATAATACTGCCTGTCTCCGTTATAATATCCCTTAAAGACATACCCTGCCTTTTCAGGTGAAATTACAGCCGGCATATTCATTCCCGGATACGCATATATTAATTCTTCACCTCCAGCTCCACCTTGTTTATTAAAACCTATAATATATGAAATACCTATCTGACCAAACTTCTTATTATTTTTCTCACAATATGTTCTTACCGTTGAATTGCTCCATCCTTTTATCTCAGTGTTATCACTGATTGTCTTTTCCTTATCTGATATAACACAATTAGGATTACCGATGACAAGTTCTTTTAGATTGTCACAACCTGAAAACGAATTATCTTCAATCACAGAAATTTCAATATTTTCATCGCATTCAAACTTTTCAAGCATACTGCAGTTTAAAAATGCCGAATTGCCTATTTTTATTTCTTTTATTATGCTATTTTCTGACGTAATTCCTACATACTCTAATCCTGTGCAGCCTGCAAATGCAAACTCGTCTATCTTATTTATCTCATCTCCGATTATGACTGCTTTTATCTCAGTATTGTTCTTATAATCTCCTGTTATCTCTAATTTTGTTTCATCATCAAATCCGACAAGTAAAACAATTTTATATCCGTTTTCTTTTGCAAAATCATATACCGGACTTCCCGCATAGCATCCTATAAAAGTATTTTCATCTATTGCCGTCTTATCTTCAATATTTGTATCCTTTCCCTCAAATTTCATTTGAGCTATCTTTTTATCATTAAAAAAGGCTCTCTCTCCGATTTTTTTCACTGAAGCAGGTATTATTAAGACTCCTGTCTGTTTTTTTGAAAAATCCCTACCATACTCTAACGATACACAGTTCTCAAATGCACTTTTTCCTATTGATTTTATCTTTCCGAGATTTATTTCCTTCAGATTGCCACATTCTTTGAATGCATTGTCACCTATTGTCTCAACATCATCTGGTATTGAGAACTTGTTCAGATATATCTCATCACAAAAGAAATCATCATAAATAATTGTTATATTCTCAAAAGCTTTATGATTTTTCTTTGAATATGTCTGAGCCGAAGACCCTGAAAACCCTCTTATTTTCGTCTTTTCCGGAATTGTGTCATATGACTCATCAATTTTGCATTCCGGATTTTTAATTTCTATCATCTCCAAAGAAGTGCAACCTTTAAAAGCGTCCTTTCCAATACTTTTTACCGAATATGGCAGAATTATCTTTTTCAAACCTGTACAGTTTTCAAATGCTTTATCTCCTATTTTTGTCAAGGTTCCGTTTTTTATTTCTACTGTTTTAACATCAGTATTTCCCTCAAAAGCTCCTTCCCCTATTACTTTGATTTCATCAGGAATTATTATATCCTCTGATTTTCCCGACACTTTTTCCAACGTATCTCCTGCGATTACGGCTTCCGTCAATCCGTATTTTTTAAAATTTTTAAAATATCTCTTTACACTAACAGCCCCCGAAACGGTTATAGCAGCATCACTGTATAAATAACGTAATCCCGGATAATATGCACCTAATGCATCATCTTTTCCAAAATTTTCACCTGAAACCATCTCACCGCTTTCAACCTCCATTGTTTTGTTATTATTGATACTGTCAATTACACTTCCGTCTTCATAACAGTCAACACATGTAACAATGTACTTACACTTTTTCCATTGTGCATATAATCTCACTGTCGATGTTGAGATATTTTTTACTGCCTGTCCGTCTTTATAACTTGTTCCCGTTCCGTCTTCTTTTGTATTCCAGCCTGTAAAATAACAACCTTCTTTTGCAAAGGTATTCTGTTTTAAAACTTCATTTGAATCATAATTTACGATCTGGCTTCCTATATTCCCAACACCACCATTAGCATCATACTCAATCTTATATGTAAATTTATCATCATAATACGCACCGCATACACATGAATGTCTCGTATATCCCTTTGAAACCGCTGTAGGTGCAACAACTTTATCCGAAACATATTTATGTGCTGTCACATCTCCATCCTCTTTTGTGTTCCCACATGTTTTACAATATAAAATCCTGCGGCTGGTACATGTCGCAGCCTTTTTTTCAGCCCAGTTATGTGCACCGTATTCTCCTGTAGTTATTGTACTGTTGCACATTGTACACTTATAAACAACCAACTCAGCACATGTAGCCGCATTATATCTAATCGAATAGTCATGTGCTATCTTATAAGTCTCCGATTTTGTCGCACCACATGTCAAACAAGCATACTCATTTCCATGCTGACATGTGGCAGCCGATGTCAATGCCCACTTTGATGAATCAGTTATATGGTCACATTCCCACCTGATAAAAAGTGCTCTATGACTGCTGCTATCACCAAATATCATGCTTTTTGCAGTATCAAGCGGCACTTCTTCTGCTCTGCTTGTAATACCCGGTCCACATGCCACACTTGATTTTATATGATAACCATTTCTGTATACAGTTGAACTGTCTATAGCACCGACAATTGACTTATATTGTGCCGCAAAATCTGTTGTACTCAACATATCCACCTGCAGATACGAACTGTCATCAATCTTTTTTATCCCACTGTTGCTTGATGCCAGACCGTCAATCAGTCCCTCCAGTCCCCCTTGCAGTACATGTGGCTTGTTTATAACTACAAGATATTGATGAGTCTGCGTTTCGGCAGCCTTTACCTTTTTTATGTTTGCAAATGAACCGTCTGATATTGTTATCGCCAGCAACATAACGGCAAAAAACAGATTCTTTATTATCTTTTTTATTCTCTCCATATTTTTCTCCTTTTTGTTTTCTCTGGTTATTATGCTATCATCTCCAATGAATTGTATATTAAATTGTATTTGTACACATTGTCTGACAAATATTCATCTGGCAGAAGATAATTCCTGTTAATATCTTCCACCATCTTTTTTAGGCTCTTTTCATCGACATCTTCACTTGCCGATACTACAAGAACCTCATGAATGCTGCTCGGAAGAACATAAAAGTCTCCGCCTAATTTTGCCGCTATCTCCCTCAGCATATCAGGATATAATATTACGCTTGCCCCATTTATACCTATATTGTTTGTAACAACATACGGTTCACTGCGTTCTTCATAAATTTGATTGGCCTTTTCAGAACGTATTTTACTGATATCAATATTAAACTCTTCAAACATTTTGCTCATCGGCATAACTTTTTCTTCAAAAATTCTTTTTGAATTATCCGAAGCAAGAGTATATAGTTCCTTAACATCCGTTTTCCAATCATTCATAATTTCATTTGTTATTCTTATGGATGCAATACCATTCTGATCATTATCTGCCAGAAAATAAAATACTACTGCCATATCAAGAAAAGGGATATACGGCGTCTCCTCAAGCATCTTTTTATTCTTTTCAAACGATATAAGCCTCATTACTATTTTCTCCTGACAGTCAGCATAATCTAATGACAAATTTTCATATTTTTCACTGTCATATGCACTTTCATATTTTTGTACTATCTCTGACACAAGACTGTCTAATCCGATACCGTCAACATATCTGCTGTACATGCCCTGCAAATAAAAATTAGGAGTAACATTTCTCCCCGGCTCATTAATTATAAGCGAGTCATATTCCATCGAATTATTTTTTACGACCTTGTGAACTTCTACTGATACCTCCTTATCAAAGCACATTTTTACTCTTTTTGCCATTTCATCAATAAACTCAAAATATTTCATCTTTTTCCTCCATTTCTTCCTATTGAAAATCTCCTGTTCCGTGTCAAATCCTACCTGTTGTTCTCATCTTAAACTGTATAAATTTATGTATGTCTCCTTTCTCATTTTTTTTACTCTCTTTGTTTACTCTCAATAAAAAGATGGGAATTTTTTTGAAAACTTTATGATTTTACGGGTAATTTACTGCTAAATTGATTTTTATTTTATGTAGAATTTTCTCACTGATATTTATCTTGTACTAAAATCTCACAGATTTTTTAGAACAATTAGATACCTCAGAACTAAGAGATTTTCTGAATATATGGTAACAAAGCATTAACTTTAGAACAATATTGAGAATATCTAAATATCACACCGATTCTTTTAACTTTTCGACATTATATATTTTTATAGAATATTATTTTTTGTATATATTGTATTATTTGACTTATTTTTTTTGGTCATAATTCACATATTTTCGGGGTATAAACTGTCTCAATCCCCCTGTTTATCGTTGTTTGTGAACTTTTTTAATATTTTTATGAAAATACTGCTTCTTTTATCAATGTACTTAATCAAAAAAACAGACAGACTTTTTAATTTTCATATGAAAATATTTCAAAGTCTGTCTGCTCAATATGCATATATTAAATGCACTTATTATTTACTTAAAAATTCATGAATTCCCTTAGCTGCTGCCTTACCTGCACCCATTGCAAGAATAACCGTAGCTGCTCCCGTAACAGCGTCTCCGCCTGCATATACAGCTGCCTTAGATGTCTTTCCTGTCTCTTCCTCAGCAACGATACATTTTCTCTTGTTGATTTCAAGTCCCTTTGTTGTTGATGAGATAAGTGGGTTAGGACTTGTTCCGAGTGACATAATAACGGTGTCAACATCAAGTACAAACTCAGAACCCTCAATCTCTACAGGTCTTCTTCTTCCTGATTCATCAGGCTCTCCAAGTTCCATGCGGATGCACTTCATTCCCTTAACATTTCCATCTTCGTCCTCAAGAATTTCTACAGGATTTGTAAGAAGTTCAAAATTGATTCCCTCTTCTTTTGCATGATGTACCTCTTCAACTCTGGCTGGAAGCTCTGCCTCACTACGACGATATACAATATGTACATCTGCGCCGAGACGAAGTGCTGTTCTGGCTGCATCCATTGCAACGTTTCCACCACCGACTACAGCAACTTTATTTCCCGGAATGATTGGAGTATCATAATTTTCATCAAAAGCTTTCATAAGATTGCTTCTTGTAAGGTACTCATTTGCTGAGAATACACCGTTTGCATCCTCTCCCGGAATACCCATAAATCTTGGAAGACCTGCTCCTGAACCAACGAATACTGCATCAAAACCTTCGTCATTTAAGAGTTCATCAATTGTAACAGCTTTTCCTACTACAACGTCTGTCTCAATCTTTACTCCAAGTGATTTTACGTTCTCAACTTCCTTATCTACAACTTTGCTCTTTGGAAGACGGAACTCAGGAATACCATAAGATAATACTCCGCCTGCCTTATGAAGTGCCTCAAATATTGTCACATCATATCCAAGTTTTGCAAGGTCCCCTGCACATGTAAGTCCTGCGGGACCTGAACCAATAACTGCAACTTTCTTTCCGTTTAAGCTGTCAGCCTTTGCAGGTTTGATCCCCTCTTCTCTTGCTGTATCAGCAACATATCTCTCAAGTTTACCGATAGATACAGCATCACCTTTGATTCCGCGGATACATTTTGACTCACACTGGCTCTCCTGTGGACATACACGACCACATACAGCCGGAAGTGCTGAATATTCGCTGATTACATGATAAGCTCCCTCAACATTTCCTTTTACAAGTTCGCTGATAAATCCAGGTATATTTATATTTACAGGACATCCCTTTACACACTGTGGATTCTTGCACTGAAGACAACGTGTTGCTTCTGCTGTTGCTTCCTCTTTGTCATATCCTAAACAAACTTCCTTAAAATTCGTTGCACGAACTTTTGGTTCCTGCTCACGAACAGGAATTCTCTTCATAACATCAACTTCCATGATTTTTTCCTTTCTCTACAACTCTATCTCTATGTTTTTCTACAGATGTTTTTTAGCCGTTACACTGACCACATCCACCGTGATGTGTATCTCCTTCTTCAAGCTTAAGCATTGCTCTGCCCTCTTCTGTTTTATACATTCTCTGACGACGCATAGCCTGATCAAAGTCTACAAGATGTCCATCAAATTCAGGTCCGTCTACACATGCAAATTTAATCTCATCGCCTACTTTAAGACGACAGGCACCACACATACCTGTTCCATCAACCATAATAGGGTTCATACTTACTATTGTAGGGATATTAAGTTCTTTTGTAAGCATTGCTACAAATTTCATCATAATCATAGGTCCAATTGCTACAACTCTCGTATATGTCTTGTTTAAGTTCTTTACAAGTTCATTTATCTGGTCACATGCATTTCCCTTAAATCCATAAGAACCGTCATCTGTTGCAATATAAAGATTTCCTGCAACTTCACGCATCTCATTTTCAAGTATCATAATATCTTTTGTACGTGCACCAATGATTACATCAACATCAATGCCATGCTCTTTCATCCATTTTACCTGTGGATATACAGGTGCTGTACCAACACCACCGCACACAAATAAAAGTTTTTCTTTCTTTAATTCTTCTACAGGCATTTCGATAAGTTCTGATGCACATCCGAGAGGACCTACAAAATCCATGAAACTCTCTCCGACTTCATAGCGTGACATCTCAGTTGTAGATGCACCAACTGTCTGAAATACTATTGTAACTGTTCCTTTTTCTCTATCATAATCGCAAACCGTAAGGGGAATTCTCTCTCCTTCTTCATCTGTCTTTACAATAACAAACTGTCCGGGCTGACATGATTTTGCTACTCTTGGTGCCTCAACATCCATAAGCCAGATGTTGTTGGCAAGATACTCTTTCTTTAAAATCTTAAACATAATGAGCCTCCATCTTTTTATTCGTTTTTTATAAAAATACGCTTAAATCGTTACACTTTGAGAGATAACTGTTTGCGTATCGTTTATCATCACTTACATTTTCGCCAAACCAGTCTGGCGGTACAAAATTTTTGGCGTCGTCTTCACTCTCAAACTCTACTTCAATAAAATAAAGCCCCTCAAGGACACCTCCAAAAACATCAAGTTCCCCTGTATGTCCATCTTCAAGAGGTATAATATACCTGGTCTTGATGATGAGATTATCGTCAACCTTTTCTTTCAGATGTTCATACCCTTCTTTTGTCAGGAAAACTTCTATTTCATTGTTTATTCTAAAATCAGTATTCTTATCGTCACTGCCTGCGGCAAGTGATTTATAAGTAAGAATATACCTGTCATTGCTTTTTCTTATCCTGACAATCGGATTGACGCAGAGATACCCCTGCTCAATATGCTTCTGCTCATATCCATCCAAATTGTCAGGAAGCTGTTTTACCTTGAATTTTTTTTCGATTTCCATTTTTCTGCCTTTAAAACTTTTTAAGACTCCGGTGACAATCCACCGCTATGCAATTGCCACGTTTTATTTTTTCTTGGCAATACCCATGCTGTCTGTCTTCTCATTTTTTGATTTGCGCCACTTTATTCCGCATAATATAGCGACAAATGCAAGTCCTATACTAACAAGAAACTTAACGAGATACCATAAAAATGCTCCTCCAAATGTAAGGTCTGCAAGACCTTTTAACAGTAAAACTCCTGTCATATTTTCACCATACCTTTCTATCTGCGGTTGACAAGTTCCTTTGTTATATCACTCCAGTCAATATCACATTCAGCCATAAGAACCATCATATGATAAAGAAAATCTGAAATCTCATATTTAAGTTCTTCTGAATCAGGATTTTTGGCAGCAATGACAATCTCTGTTGCCTCTTCACCGCATTTTTTCAAGATTTTATCTATTCCCTTATCAAAAAGATAATTCGTATATGAGCCTTCTTTTGGATTTTCTTTTCTATCCATGATAATTTTATAGTCTTCAAGCAATACTGTCAATGGATTTGTTTCAATATATTCCTTTTTTGCAAGTTCCTTAAAGAAGCAGGTTCTGCTTCCGGTATGACATGCGGCACCAACCTGGCGAACCTTTGCAAGAATTGTATCATTGTCACAATCAAGCATAAGTTTCTTTACATACTGATAATGGCCTGACGTATCACCTTTGAGCCACAGTTCCTGTCTGCTTCTGCTGTAATAAGTCATCTTTCCGCACTCTATAGTCTTTGCATATGACTCCTCATTCATGTAAGCAACCATCAAAACTTCATTTGTACGGTAATCCTGAACTACTACAGGTATAAGGCCGTTATCCATAAGTTTAAAGTCAGAAAAATCTATAAGACTTTCAAATACTTCTACATTTATGCCTTTATCTTTTAATGACCTTTTTGCTTTGTAAATATCTCTGTCCTCGGTATCCTCAAAATAATTTGTTGATACGGCATCTGTCTTTTCAAATGATAAAAGCTCTGCAAGGTCATTTCTTATAAGTCCGTCTCTTATCATAATATCCATTTTTGTATTATTTATGGCATCAGTAAAACTCTTCGTACAGTCAATGTGCTTAAGCATTGCACTGCCTACACCCATATCATAATATTTATCAAGTGCCTCGGCGTCCATAAATGCAGCTTTCATATCAACTTCAAGCATAAGCTTGTCTTTATCAAATCTAGAAGTAATCTCATCAATAACTTCCTGTTCAGGCAAAAGTGCATTTCTGATTACAAGCTTATATGCTCCGGTATAAAGAGCTTTCTTGGCATCCTCAAATCTTTCAATATACATTCCTATCATAAACGGAATATCTATCTGTTTTTCAATTGCTCTTGCCGTACTTAAAAACTCTTCCCTCGAAGCTTCATCACCGGTATAGTTATAAATAAACAGCTCATCTGCCCCCTTGCATGCGTACTCATCTGCAAGTTTTATAATATTTTCCGGATATTCATTTTCTGCATTTATAAATGGAATTATTTTTTTCTTTTTCATATATCCTCCGTTTATTCTCCCAAACTGCCCTTTGTGGACAATACATCGCTTATTCTCTCATCATACATTACGGCCTTGTCAAGTGCCTTTGCAAATGACTTAAATGCAGCCTCTATAATGTGATGGTTATTTGAACCATCAAGCATTTTTAAATGAAGATTCATCCCTGCCGAATAACTTACAGCATAGAAAAACTCATGTACCATCTCAGTATCAAATTCTCCTACATTTGGCACACTAAATTCCATGTTTTCAACAAGATAAGGTCTTCCTGAAAGGTCAAGTGCGCAGAGCATAAGGGTCTCATCCATCGGAAGTATGCACTCACCGAATCTCTTAATGCCCTTTTTATCACCTACAGCTTCTTTTATTGCCTGTCCTAATACAATTCCCGTATCTTCAATAGAATGATGACAGTCAACTTCCAAATCTCCCTTAACCTTTACGGTAAGGTCAAAAAGTCCGTGTCTTGCAAAACTGTTCAACATATGGTCAAAAAAACCTATTCCTGTGTCAATATCTGCCTGACCGCTGCCGTCAAGATTTATCTTTACCAAAATGTCAGTCTCTCCAGTCACTCTTGAAACCTCGGCAGTTCTTTTATTTATATTATCACTCATAATCAAACCCAAACCTTTCACAAAAACTTATTCAAATCTTACCGCTATTGAATTTGCATGCGCTGTAAGTTTCTCAGCCTTTGCAAAGTCCTCTATATCAGTGTGAATAAGCTCAAGTGCCTCCTCAGAGTATGAAATAATGCTTGATTTCTTTATAAAGTCATCAACTGAAAGCGGTGAGAAAAACTTAGCTGTTCCGTTTGTAGGAAGTACATGGTTTGGTCCCGCAAAATAATCTCCGAGAGGCTCACTGCTGTACTCGCCAAGGAAAATTGCTCCTGCATTTCTTATTCTTGTCATTGTATCAAACGGATTCTTTGTCACAATCTCAAGATGTTCTGAAGCTATTTCATTTGCTGTATCTATAGCTTCTTTCATATCTTTTGCAACAAGTATATATCCATATGAATCAAGCGATTTCTGTATTATCTCTTTTCTTGAAAGAACTTTTACAAAACCGTCAACTTCATCTGATACTTTCTTTGCAAGTTCTTCACTTGTTGTAACAAGTATTGCAGATGCCATCTCGTCATGCTCAGCCTGTGAAAGAAGGTCGGCTGCCACATATCTCGGATTTGCAGTCTCGTCTGCAAGCACAAGTATTTCACTCGGACCTGCAATTGAATCAATACTTACATAACCGTAAACGGCTTTCTTTGCAAGTGCAACAAATATGTTTCCTGGACCTACTATCTTGTCAACCTTTTTGATGCTCTCTGTTCCAAAAGCAAGTGCCGCAATAGCCTGTGCTCCGCCAACTTTATAGATTTCATCCACTCCTGCTTCATGTGCAGCTACAAGTGTTATAGGATAAACTTTTCCGTCTTTTCCGGGAGGTGTTGTCATAACAATCTTATCTACTCCCGCAACTTTTGCAGGTACAATATTCATAAGTACAGATGAAGGATATACTGCTTTTCCTCCCGGTACATACACACCAACTCTTGCAAGAGGTGTAATCTTCTGTCCGAGAAGTGTTCCGTCTGTCTTACTGTCAAACCAACTGTAACGAACCTGTTTCTGATGATAATCTCTTATGTTTACAAGTGCTTTTCTGATTATCTCCACTAGACGCTCATCAACTTTTGTATACGCCTCTTTAATCTCTTCCTCCGTTACTTTGAAAGTCTCCTCAGTAATCTTTACTCCGTCAAATTTTTCAGTATACTCAAATAAAGCCTTATCTTTGTTTGTCTTTACATTTTCGATAATATCATTTACCGTATCTTCAAATTTGCTGTACTGATTTGGACTTCTCTTTAAGAGATTTTCCAATATGTTATTGCGTTCTTTCTCTGTAAGTTTAACTATTCTCATGGCTGCCTCCCTAATTTAGCTTTCTAATCGTCAGGTATAACTTTTTTCAAATCACGAATAAGTTTCGTTATTCTCTCATGCTGCATCTTCATGCTCACTTCGTTTACAACTACTCTTGCTGATAAAGGACATATCTCCTCCAATACCTCAAGACCGTTTTCTTTTAAAGTAGAACCTGTCTCAACTATATCAACAATAACTTCTGAAAGTCCCACTATAGGTGCAAGTTCAACCGAACCGTTAAGTTTGATTATCTCAACTGTCTGGTGTTTTTTATTGTAAAAATAATCTTTTGCAATCCCCGGATATTTACTTGCAACTCTGATAAGTGAACCGTTGTTTAACTGTTCTCTTGCACTCGCCGGTCCTGCAACACACATACGGCACTTTCCACAATTTAAGTCTAACACTTCATAAAGTTTTCTGCCAGCCTCGAGTATTGTATCTTTTCCGACTACCCCTATATCTGCGGCTCCAAGTTCAACATATGTAGGAACATCGGATGCTTTTGAAAGGAAAAACTTAAATCCAAGTTCCTCATTTACAAATATGAGTTTTCTTGTTTTTTCGTCTTTCATTTCCTCACATGTAATGCCAATTTTCTCCAAAAGACTCAATGTATGTTTCGCAAGTCTTCCTTTTGCCAATGCAAATGTTATATATTCCATATGTTCCTCCTATTTAAATGTTATCTCTTCAACAACTGACTTGTCTTTTAAGTATAACAGCTTTTCTTTATTCATTCTCTTCGCATACTCCTTGTACATTTCAATATCTTTCTGTGAAGATTTGCGTACAAGCTGTACATTTTCACCCGATTTTCTAAGTGCTGCTGTTTTGTTTATTGCTTCCTGTCTCAATTCCTTAGGATAGAGAAGAATACAGCCAGATACAAACTTTTCATCAGTAATATCCTGTCTTGTTAGCGCAAGCATAAGCTGGTCAAGCACAATCGCAAGACCTATGGCAGGTGTATCCTTTCCAAACTGTCCGACAAGTCCGTCATAACGTCCGCCCGTTGCAACAGCCTCACCTGTTCCATATGTATATGCCCTGAATATAACACCTGTATAGTAACTGTAATGGCTAAGCATACTGAGATCTATTGTAACGTAGTCGGTAAAACCATATATTTTTAATATATTATTAAGTTTAGCAAGTCTGTCAAGAGCTTTCAAAACTCTCTCGTTTTTGCAGCGTTCTTTTACAAATTCAGCCGCTTTATCAAAATCCTCTAAAAGGTCAGGAAGCTTTAATATCACCTCTTTAAGACCCTCTGACACAGTCAGGTTATCAAGAAGATCCTCAACTCCAAAGAAGTTTTTACTTTCAATCAACTCATGAAGTTTCTCTGTCTCCTCAGGTGTAAATCCTGCTTCCTCGACAATTCCCCTGAACAAATCTGCATGTCCTATCTCAAGCTGGAATCTCTTAAGGCCGCTGCTCAAAAGACTTTCAACTGTAAGAGCTATCATCTCTGCATCGGCATCTGAACTTGCATCTCCAAAAAGCTCTGCACCTACTTGGGTAACTTCCTGAAGTTTTCCTTTATACGGGTCTGTATTTACAAATGTATTTGCAGTATAGCAAAGACGAATCTGCATCTGCTCTTCCCTATAATATTTAGCCACACATCTTGCAATCGGAGGTGTCATATCCGGTCTTAATACAAGCGTATTATTTCCTCTGTCGAAAAATTTAAACATTTCTTTTGAAGAGGCAGTTCCTCTCTCTTTACTGAATATGTCAAAATATTCAAATGTAGGCGTCTGTATATCATCAAATCCATATGATTTCATAACATCATGAACTTTTCCTGCCACATCTAACTTATTTTCACATTCTACACCATAGGTATCTCTTACTCCACCCGGTGTATGAAGCAATTCACTTCCAATATAATCTGTCCCATTTTTAAACTGACTCATCCTAAACCTCCGATTCTTAATTTATTCTCAAACAGCTAAAAAATTGTCATCACACCTTTTCAAAGCGTTTGAGCCAAACATTTTTTCAATTTAATGCAATGCATTAAATTTTTACTCATATAATCCTGTCGGACTTTCCTCTTTCGGGTCATATCCGTGCTTTCTAAGCGCATCTATAATTTCTTTCTTATGCTCATGTCCAAATGCCTCAAGAGTAATTCTAAGTTCAACAGCTGAATTTCTGTTTATGCTTACAAACTGGTTATGCTCAAGTCTTATTACATTTCCTTTAAGCTTAGCAATCACATTTGCGACATTCACAAGTTCTCCCGGTCTGTCAGGAAGCTGAACTGATACTGTAAATACTCTTCCTCTTTCAATAAGTCCGTGCTGTACAACCGAAGAAAGTGTTATAACATCCATGTTTCCTCCGCTTAAGATTGAGACAATCTTTTTACCCTTGCAGTCAAGATGTTTTAACGCCGCAACTGTAAGCAGACCTGAATTTTCAACAAGCATCTTATGATTTTCCATCATGTCAAGGAAATTTACAATAAGTTCATGGTCATCTACGGCAATTATCTCATCAATATTTTTCTGGATATATGGAAATACAATATCACCCGGTGTCTTAACCGCTGTACCATCTGCAATAGTATCAACATTTGGAAGTGTAACAACCTTTCCTGCATCCAATGATGCTTTCATACAGCTTGCACCTGCCGGCTCAACACCTATAACTTTTATGTTCGGATTTAAAAGTTTTGCAAGAGTTGAAACTCCTGCTGCAAGTCCGCCACCTCCGATTGGCACAAGAATTATGTCAACTGTAGGAAGTTCTTTAAAAATCTCCATTGCAATTGTACCCTGTCCTGTAGCTACAACCTCGTCATTGAAAGGATGTACAAATGTTGCCCCCTCTTTTTTTGCAAGTTCAAGCGCATACTGGCAGGCTTCATCATAGACAGAGCCATGAAGCACGACTTTAGCCCCATATCCTTTTGTTCTATTTACTTTAATAAGTGGAGTAGTAGTAGGCATTACCACGGTTGCAGGAACACCGTAAAGTTTTGCTGCATAAGCAACGCCCTGTGCGTGATTTCCTGCTGATGCTGTTACAAGTCCCTTCTCTCTTTCTTCCTCTGAAAGAGTGCTGATTTTGTAGTATGCACCTCTTACCTTATACGCTCCTGTATACTGCATATTTTCAGGCTTAAAATAAACTTTATTTCCTGTCTGTTCTGAAAAATATTCACTATAAATAAGGTTTGTAGGAAGTACAACCTCTTTCACCTTTTCTGATGCCTCTTCAAATTTATCTAATGTCAACATATAATTATTTGCTCCCTTCTGTTTTTCTTAATTTATTTATCCCTTTGTCTCAAATAATGCATCTACAAACGCATCTGCATCAAATTTCTGTAAATCCTCTATGTGCTCTCCGATACCTATATATTTGACCGGAATATTCATTTCAGACTGGATTGCTATTGCGATTCCTCCCTTGGCAGTTCCGTCAAGCTTTGTAAGTATTATACCGGTAATATCAGCAACCTCACTAAACTGTCTTGCCTGTGCAAGTGCATTCTGCCCTGTTGTGCCGTCAAGCACAACAAATGTTTCCCTGCATGCGTCCGGATATTCTCTTTCCACAATCCTGTTTATCTTTTTTAATTCCTCCATAAGATTCTTTTTATTATGGAGTCTTCCTGCCGTATCACATACCAATATATCAGCATTTCTTGCCTTTGCCGCATTTACTGCATCATATACAACCGCTGCCGGATCTCCGCCTTCCTGTCCTGCAATAAGCTCAACACCTGCTCTGTTAGACCACTCCGTCAGCTGCTCTATCGCTGCCGCCCTGAATGTATCTGCTGCCGCAAGAATAACTTTCTTTCCGTCAGACTTAAACTGCGATGCAAGTTTTCCGACAGATGTTGTCTTTCCGACACCGTTTACACCGATAAGCATAACAACCGATTTTTTATTCTCAAAGTCATATGCATCATCATGTACACGCATCTGCTCTTTTATTGAATCAACAAGGAGCTGTCTGCACACTGCAACTTCCTTTATCTTGTTCTCCTTAACTTTCTCCTGAAGATTTTCAATAATTTTTTCCGTTGTCGCAACACCTATATCAGCCATTATAAGAACTTCCTCAAGTTCCTCATAAAAGTCATCGTCTATCTCCGAAAAACCGCTGAAAACATTCTCCAGTCCCGAAACGAAACTGTCTCTTGTTTTAGTGAGACCGTCAATAAGTTTTCCAAAGAAACCTCTCTTCTTGGATTTTTCAGGCTTGTTTTCCTCCGTATTTTCTTCCGGAACTCCAGGTGCAGCTTCTTCACTTTCTAAAATCTCTGAAGCAGTCTCTTTTTCCTTTTCTGAAGTTTCATAAATAACTTCTTCATCATTTTTTAAATTTTCAGAAACTGTCTCTTCCTTTTCTTTGGCATCATCTGAAATATCATCTGGTTTAATTTCCTGTAAATTTTTCTCCTCTGTTTCAGAATCGTCTGTATCTTTGCTTTCCGTACTTTCATCTGTATGTTCTTCTAACCGAACATCTCTCATTTGAGATTCATCTTCTGTTTTTTCTTCGGCCTGTTCTTCTTCATTTACAACAGCTTCTTCCACTTCTTCAACATGTTTTTTTCTTTTAAATTTATTCTTTATACTTTCCCACATAATTCCTCCGTTTTATATTATGATGTTGGTGCAAAAAGGTATTTTTGACCCTTGCATTATATTATTTAATTGGCTATATCTTTCTCATCGAGCAGACTTACTGACACAAGTGTCGAAACACCTTTTTCCTGCATCGTAATTCCGTAAAGAATATCGGCTGCATTCATTGTTCCCCTTCTGTGAGTGATAACAATAAACTGCGTATCCTTGGTAAGCTTATGAAGATAATCTGCATATCTTCCTACATTTGAATCATCGAGTGCCGCCTCTATCTCGTCAAGTAGACAGAACGGTGAGGGTTTCAAACTCTGTATTGCAAACAAAAGTGCTATTGCTGTAAGTGCTTTCTCACCACCTGAAAGCTGCATCATGTTTTGCAATTTCTTTCCCGGCGGCTGAGCGATTATCTTAATGCCCGCCGTGAGAATATCCTCATCTTCCATCAGTTCAAGTGTACCTCTTCCGCCACCAAACAATTCCTTAAAGACTTTATCAAATCTGTTTCTTATTTCTGAAAACTGTTCTTCAAACTGTTTTCTCATCTCTATGTCAAGTTCTTCAATAATTTTTTCAAGAACTTTAGCAGCCTCTATCAAATCATCGTGCTGCGTTGTAAGAAGTTCATACCTTTCTGAAACTTCCTTATACTGTTCAACAGCATTTACATTTACTGAACCAAGTGATTTTATCTGTTTCTTTATCTCACTTATTTTTGCTTTCATACCAGGTATAGTAAGTTCAGTCTGTGTTTTAAGCGAGAGTGCACTGTGATATGTAAGTTCATACTGTTCCCACATATAATTTGTATAATTGTCAATGCTTTCTGTCAGTTTTTCCTTTCTTCCTGAAAGTCTGAAACATTCCATTTTGAGCTCATTTATATTTTTTGACAATTCCTCTCTTTTGTCAAGAAAAGCTTTATTTTTTTGTGAGAGTTCTTCTTTTTCCAAATTTTCTTCTTCTATTTGGTGTTCTAATCTCTCTGTTTCTTTTCTTTTTTCTTTTATTGTATTTTCTGTTTTTATTATTTCTTCTTTTTTCTCGTCTATCTGACTGTCAATATTTTTGCTGTTTTCTGCAGTCTCCTCCAATTGCTTCTCAATAATCTTTTTGCCCTGCTCAATACGGTCTACGTTCTCATCAATAAATCCAATGCTCTGTGTAAGTGAAGTAAGTTCAAGCGTATAATCTGATTCTTTGTTTTCTAAGTCTTCCAGTTGTTTTTTTACACTGTCAAGTTCTGTCTGATGTCTATTTATCTCATCATCAAATTTTTTGGACTCATCTTCACTTTTAAGCAATGCTTTAGTGATATTATCCATCGTGCTTTTTAACTTTTCCTTATCATCTTCTATTCTCATTCCTTCAATCCTGATAAGTTCAAGCTGTTCTTCGCTCTTCTTTAAATCCGCTGACGCACGCTCATATCCTATCTTTGCCGTATTCTGCTTCAACACAAAATCCTGCCTTAATTTATCATTGGCACCGATTTTTTCCCTGAACTTAGCAATTTCATCTCTGCTTTTTTCGATCAGATGCAGCGTTTTTTCAAGCTCAGTCTTTAATTTTGACACATCTTCTTCAAGCTGGCTTATCTGCCTGCGCCTTCCAAGAAGATTATTATTATTTTTAAATGCACCACCTGACATAGAACCGCCCGGATTAAGAAGCTCTCCCTCAGTAGTAACAATCCTTAGTGTATGGTGATATTTTGCGGCAAGCGCAATAGCATTGTCTATGTTATCAACGACTACAAATCTGCCAAGAAGATAATTTACAAGTTCATTGTATTTTTCTTCTGCAAAGACAAGTTCTGATGCCATCCCGATAACACCCTTTTCAGACATAATATTTACGGCATTGTTTGCTGCTCTCTTATGAATATTTGTAAGAGGCAGAAATGTTGCCCTTCCATACCTGTTCTTTTTCAGATACTCTATCATTTTTTTTGCTGTCTGCTCATTGTCCGTTACAATGTTTTGTATATTTCCTCCAAGTGCAGTCTCAACGGCAATCTCATATTCTTTTTTTACACGTATGATGTCGGCAACTACACCTATTATTCCCGGTGTATCACCTTTTCTTTCCATAACATGTTTTATGCTCTGTCCAAATCCCTCATATCGCTCAGTCATATTTTTCAATGAATTGAGCCTTGAATTTTCCATATGATATTTTTGCTGAATATCGCTATGCTCTTTCTGTACATTCTGATTTTGTTTAGTAAGCTCATTTAACGTATTTTGAAGCGATATTCCTGCAACATCTAAAGCATCTATTTTTTCGGTTATCTCATCATATGCTTTCTTATGAGTTATCATATTTTCAGTAAGAACTGAATTTTCCGTTTTGTTTTGAAGTATCCTCTTATTGAGTTCTGCTCTCTTTATATTATTTTGTTCGAGTAAAGTTTTGTATTTTAACTCTTCACTCTTTACATCAGCAGCTGCATTTATGCTTGCAAGTTTTTGTCCCTGTACTTTCCCTATAAACTTTTCAATATCGGATATTTTATTTTTATGAACCTCGATATTTTTCTTATTTTCCAGTAACAAAGCATTTACCCGCTCTATCTTTTTGTTATTATCTTCTCTCTGCCGGACATATTGGCTGTATTCCAGGTCATATTTTTTTATTCTGAGCTGATAATCGTCTATGACCTCCTTATAATGACTTTCACTCTGTTTTATACCACGGATTTTTTCATTTAAAAGCCTTATATCCGCCTCACAATTATTTAATAAAACTCTTGTTGTATTTAAATTTTCTTTATGAGTCTCGATACTTTTTATTTTATCATCTAGTTTTTCCTGTAACTTTTCATACTCTGCCCTGCTTTTTTCATGCTCGGTGTTGGCATTTTTTAAATCGTTCTCAGCAATCTCCTGTTTTTGTTCAAACTCTTTTACTTCATCATGAATACGGTCATATTCTATAAGGAACATATTTACATCCTGTGTTCGTAACTCATCACGAAGCATAAGATACTGTCTTGCTTTTCCCGCCTGTTTCTCCAACGGACCTACCTGTTTTTCTATCTCGGAAAGAATATCCTCTATTCTCTCTAGATTATGTCTCTCTTCCTCAAGATTCTTTTGTGCACTTGCTTTTCTTCTCTTGTATTTGACAATTCCGGCTGCCTCGTCAAAAAGTTCACGTCTTTCCTCAGGCTTTCCGCTTAATATCTTGTCTATCTGACCCTGACCGATTATAGAATATCCTTCTTTTCCTATACCTGTGTCAAATAAAAGTTCCTGAACATCTTTAAGTCTGCATGCTGTTCCATTTAACAGGTATTCACTCTCTCCTGACCTGTAAACTCTTCTTGCTATCTTAACTTCTTCATATGGAACATTTAATTTGTGATCCTCATTGCTTATAGTAATGGCTACATATGCAAAACCAAGTGGTTTTCTCATCTGTGTTCCCGCAAAAATAACGTCCTCCATTTTCGCACCACGAAGCTGCTTTGCACTCTGCTCTCCAAGCACCCATCTGACTGCATCGGCTACATTACTTTTTCCACTGCCGTTTGGCCCTACAATTGCGGTTATTCCGTCATGAAATTCAAATATCAACTTGTTTGCAAATGATTTAAAACCATGTACTTCTAAACTTTTTAAATACATCCGATGTTCTCCTGATTAATTATTTGTGAAGCTTAAGTATAGCCTGATATGCAGCAGACTGTTCTGCCTTTTTCTTTGTTCTGCCGGCAGCCGTCGTAAATCTTTCCCCGCCTATGTTTACAGCAACTGTAAATGATTTATTGTGATCCGGTCCTTCCTCCTTTATAAGCTCATATTCCATATCAAGATGCTCACCCTGAACTATTTCCTGCAATATGGTTTTGCTGTCATAAAAAAGTTTTTTCTTCTCTATATCATTTAATATATGCCTGTTAATATACTCTCTTGCTTTCTCAAATCCCCCATCAAGATAGACTGCACCTATTGTTGCCTCAAGCGTATCTGACAATATGGAGTCTCTCTCTCTTCCTCCTGTCAAATCTTCACCCCTGCCAAGCATAACATAATCTCCGAGGTCTATATCTCTCGCACATAAGGCAAGTGTAGGCTCACATACCCAGCTTGCTCTTATTCTTGTCATGTCTCCCTCAGGTTTTGTCGGATTTTCTTTGTATATCTGCTCACTTGATATCAATTCCAACACGGCATCTCCTAAAAACTCAAGTCTTTCATTACACATGTATTTTTTCAATCTGTTTTCATTTGAATATGAACTATGCGTAAGTGCTGTTATTAGCAAATCCGTATTTTTAAACTCATATCCTGTTTTTTTCTGAAACTCTAATAATTTTTCCTGTTTCATCAGGCACACTCCTAACATTCTTCGTTTTTATACGATGCTTTTCTTAACAGATAATTTCCAACAAATCACCAACCGTAATAACGTCTTTTAATGTCTCTTCATCTATTGATATGTCAAACTCTTTTTCAACTCCCATCAATATTTGAAAAAGCTCAAGAGAGTCTGCTCCAAGGTCATCAATAAAACTCATTTCCTGGACAATATCTGTATCATCAATACTCAAAACCTCTGCAATTATTTTTTGAAGTTTTTGAAATTCCATATTGCACCACCTATTCAATAATAAGATTTTCTTTTATTTTTTCATTTATCTTTTCTTCATTGAACTGTATGCACTGTCTTATTGCCTGTGTGATTTCCACACTTGACGAACTTCCATGTGCTTTTACAACAAGACCGTTAAGACCAAGAAGCGGAGCTCCACCCTGATCTGATGTATCAAACTGTTTAAGTGTTGATTTGAGTGCCGGTTTGATAAGAAGCGCACCTATTTTACTTCTAAGGCTTGACATAAGTCCTTCTTTTACTTTTCCAAGAAGTGTTGATGCAAGACCCTCGTATAATTTTAATATTACATTTCCTACAAATGCTTCACATACTATAACATCAGCATCCCCTTTAGGAATATCTCTCGCCTCGATACTTCCAATAAAATTGATATCCTTACATTCCTTAAGTAAAGGATATGTTTCTTTTACGAGCATATTTCCTTTTTCTTCCTCAGCACCGATATTTACGATGGCAACACGCGGTTTTTCTATTCCGACAATTCTCTCCATATATATCGAACCCATCTTTGCAAATTGAACAAGATGTGATGCTCTTGCGTCCACATTGGCACCACAGTCAATCAGGAGTGCTGGTCCTTTTGCTGTAGGAATAAGCGGTGCGAGAGGCGAACGCTCTACGCCTTTGATTCTACCCACAACAAACTGACCGCCAACAAGTATGGCTCCTGTACTTCCTGCCGATACAAATGCATCTGCCTCGCCATGCTTCACAAGATTCATTCCGACAACGATTGAAGATTTTTTCTTTTTTCTTATCGCCATTACCGGAGGTTCATCAAATCCGATAACATCATCAGCGTGTACAATTGTCACACGTTCCTTATCATATTTATATTTTGCAAGTTCTGTATTGATGTCATCAGTTCTTCCAACTAATACAACATGTATCTTATCATTTTCATTGACTGCATCAATTGCACCTTTTATAGGTGCCTGCGGAGCATTATCTCCACCCATGGCATCAACAACTACCTTAATAATATCACTCATATTTCACCTCATATTGCATTTATTTTCGTCCATACTTATATACACAACCTCCATTTTACTAAAAAACTCACAATTGTGCAAGATTAAAAGCAGCCCACTAATGAGCTGCCTTTTTATAGAAAAATGATTTATATGTTGAAAATCCTGATTCTCCCGGCGATATAATCTGTTCTGTACTTCCCACGAACAAAATACCGTCATTTTTAAGGGACGCATTAAATTTCTTGTATATTTCCGCTTTCGCTTCCTCTGTAAAATAAATCATAACATTTCTGCAGACAATCATATTGCAGCCTGTAGGATAGGTATCTTTAAGCAGGTTGTGCTGTTTAAATTCAACGCGCTTCTTTATTTCATCTGAAATTTGATAACTTCTTGTTCCTACTTTAGTAAAATACTTTGTTATGTACTCTTTTGGAAGTCCCTTAAGACTCTTTTCATCGTAAATTCCTACCTGTGCTTTTTCAAGTACAACCCTGTCTAAATCGGTGGCGATGACTTTAATCTTGTTTAAAGGAATAAACTTCGACAGTAACATTACGAGTGTGTATGGCTCATCTCCCGTAGAACATGCCGCACTCCATATTTTAAGGTCATTACCGAAAAATTCAAAAAGATATGGTAAAATTTCATTTTCCAAAAGTTTCCACTGTTCAGGGTTACGGTAAAACTCAGAAACATTGATTGTCAGATATGTTACAAAATCATCAAGCATCTTTTTATCTTGTTTTATTGCTTCAATATATTCATCATAACTCTTTATCTTGTTTTTTGTTATCAATGAATCAATACGCCTTTTCATCTGTCTTTCTTTGTAACTGCTCAAGTCTATCTTTGTGAGCTGATATACTTTTTCTTTGAACTTTTCATAATCTCCCAATTTCCATCCCTCCTTTATATTAAAATACGCCAATCCGAATAACCGGATTGGCGTATTTAAGAACATCCTGCGTTCTTATTGCAAAACATGTATCAGCTTTGCTGACAATTTCATTTACACATTTATGCAATCCAGCAGAGCTTTTACTCTGTAACTTCTTCCTCTTCTTCTGACTCGTTATCATTTAAGAGAGCTTTAATGCTTAAGCTTATCTTGTGATCATCAGGGTTAAAGTCAACTACTTTTGCTTCAATCTCCTGTCCAACCTTCAATGCATCTGATGGCTTGTCAACATGCTCTTTTGAAATCTGTGAGACATGAAGTAATGCGTCAACGCCCGGCTCAAGCTCGATAAATGCACCGAAATCTGCCATTCTTGCGACTTTGCCTGTAACTACAGAACCTACGCTGTACTTATCAGCAGCATTTAACCAAGGGTTCTGATCCTCAAATTTAAGGCTGAGTGCAATCTTGTCATCTTTAATATCTTTGATAAGAACTTTTGTCTTATCTCCAACATTGAATACTTTTCTAGGGTTCTCAACACGTCCCCATGACATTTCAGAAATATGAAGGAGTCCGTCTGCTCCGCCTAAATCGATGAATGCACCGAAGTCTGTAAGGTTCTTAACCGTACCTTCAACAACATCTCCTACATTGATTCTTGCGAATAACTCTTCCTGAAGTTTCTTCTTCTCTGCAACTAAAAGCTGCTTTCTGTCACCGATGATTCTTCTCTTCTTAGGGTTGAACTCACTGATAACAAACTCTATTTCCTGTCCTGCATATTTTGAAAGGTCTTTCTCATATGTGTCTGATACAAGACTCGCAGGAATAAATACCTTTGTTTCCTCAACAACTACACTTAAACCACCTGTCAATACATCTGTAACTGTGGCTTTTAATACAGTCTGATTTTCAAAAGCTTCTTTGATATGCTCATTGCTCTGTTCCATAGCTAAACGCTTATATGTGAGAAGAACCTGTCCCTCACCATCGTTTACTTTAAGAACTTTAGCTTTCATCTTGTCACCTTCTTTAACAACTTCTCTAAGGTCGATGCCAGACTGATTGCTGTATTCATTTCTTGTAATGATACCGTCAGCCTTATAGCCGATGTTTAAGATGATTTCATCTTCCTTAACGCTGATAACTGTCCCTTCTACAATCTCTCCATTGTGGATTGTTACTAATGATTCTTCCAATAACTGTTCAAATTCATTATTCATTTCTGACATATGATTGAACCTCCTTAATAATATTATTTGGGGTTGAAGCCCCGGCAGTAATACCCACGCTACGAAAAGATTGAAGTTGCTTCAAATCCAGGTCATCAAGTGTCTGTATAAAATATGTGTTCTCACACTCTTTTCTACAAATTTCATAAAGTTTCTGGGTGTTTGAACTATGTTTTCCACCTATTACTAACATCGCGTCGGATTGCCTCGCAATAGTACCCGCTTCTGTCTGACGCTCTTCGGTAGCGTTGCAAATTGTATTCATAACATCTATATCATAACTCTTTTTAGATAAAATATCAACTATATCTTTGAATTTCTTGTAATTAAATGTCGTTTGTGATACAACACATAATTTTTTTGCGCCATCAACAGTATAATTTTCTGCTTCTTCAACGCTTTCCAATACAACCGGTTCATTGACACACCAGCCTTTTATCCCTTCTACCTCAGGATGATTGTCGCTTCCTATTATAATTATGGTTTTTCCGTTTTGTGATGCCTCTTTAACTATTTTGTGTATCTTTAATACAAACGGGCATGTTGCATCGACTATATTCACATTTTTTTCTCTAAGTGCCTTTATAACTTTTTCCGGTACACCATGCGAACGTATTATGACAGTTGCATCATATCCGTTATTTATATCATTGACAGAATCTATGACTTTTACACCTTTTTTTTCTAAATCTTCTACTACCTGTTGATTATGAATAATCGGGCCAAGTGTATATACTCTTTCACCTTTTTTCGCCTCATCATAAACCATATCAACAGCACGTTTTACACCAAAACAAAAACCCGCGCTTTTTGCAGTTGTAACTTCTCTCATATCGCTCCCTACTTTGTCTTTTCAAAAACATCAATAATGGCATCAACCACCTGTTCTATGCTCATGTCAGATGAGTCTATAAGCACGGCATCTTCTGCCTGTTTAAGTGGTGCTATCTCCCTGTTCATGTCCTGCTCATCTCTTGCAATTATATCTTTTTCTATCTGTTTGATGTCGCATTCAATTCCTCTTTCAACCTGTTCTTTATATCTTCTTCTTGCCCTCTCCCTGGCACTTGCAGTAAGGAAGATTTTTGTCTTTGCATCAGGAAGCACGCATGTTCCTATATCTCTTCCATCCATTATTACATTCTTCTCTGTGGCAAGCTGTCTCTGAAGATTTAAAAGTTTTTCTCTTACAGCAGGATATTTTGAAACACTTGAGGTCATCATGCTCACCTGTTCTGTTCTGATATAATCATTCACGTTTTCACCATTTAAGATAACCTGTTGTACACCGTCTGCATAATCTATAGACACATTTATGTCACTGCATTTCTCACTGATTGTCTTTTCATCATCAGCGGCTACTCCGTTTCTAATAAAATACAATGCAATAGCTCTATACATTGCGCCCGTATCGACATAAATAAAGTCAAGTTTCTTTGCTGCCTTTTTAGCTATTGTACTTTTTCCGGCTCCTGCCGGTCCATCTATTGCTATATTATACATTCTCTTTCCTCACTCTCACTTATTATTTTATATTTCCATTCCGGCAAGATACCCTGTTGACCACGCTATCTGCAGATTATAACCACCTGTTACAGCATCAAGGTCAAGGACTTCTCCTGCAAAAAAAAGACCTTTTACCTTTTTTGCCTCCATTGTTCCCGGATTTATCTCTTTAACTGATACACCACCCTTTGTGATTATTGCCTCATTAAATCCACGCAGACTTTCAACTTTAAATGTAAGTCCCTTTAAAAGATTGACAAGCCTGTTTCTTTCTTCTTTTGTTATATTGTTTACCTGTTTCTTTTCATCAATTTCCGACAGTTCAACGATAACCGGTATCATCTTTGCCGGCAGAAGTCTTGACAGACTGTTCTTAAAATAACTGTTCCTGTTTTCAGAAAAATCTCTCAAAATTCTCTCGTCAAGCTGTTCTTTAGAAAGTGCGGGTTTTAAGTCAATGCTTAGTTCCATCTGTGACACATCTTTTCCGGATGCCAATGTGCTTGCACTTAAAACAAGCGGACCGCTGACACCAAAATGTGTAAACAGCATTTCTCCAAGTTCTTCATACAAAACTTTGCCTTTATCATAAAGTGTCACTTTGACATTTCTAAGGGAAAGTCCCTGCAGTCTTTTTGGTATATCTGAATCGATATTAAACGGAACAAGTGAAGGATAACATTTTGTAACTTTTATATCTGCATCTTTTGCAAATCTGTAACCATCACCTGTTGAGCCTGTTGACTGATAAGAACAGCCTCCTGTCGCAACAATAACTTTATCTGCCGTATAACTTCCACTCTTGTCTCCGGACTGCACTATGACACCATGGCATATACCGTCTTTAATCTCAATGTTCAATACTTTTGTATTTAATACAATTTTTACTTTTCTCTTTTCAAGTGCTTTTTTTAAGGTTTTTATAACATCTGATGACTTATCTGACTCTGGAAAAACCCTGTTGCCTCTCTCTGTTTTTAACTTCAAGCCTTCGCCTTCCAAAAAATCCATCATCCTGTAACTGTCAAATGTATAGAAAGCACTGTACAAAAACTTAGGATTTGACCTTACATTTTTTAAGAGATTTTCAACATCACTTTCATTTGTTATATTACATCTTCCTTTACCTGTAATATAAACTTTTTTTCCAAGTTTCTCATTCTTTTCAATCAGAATAACCTCTGCCCCTGAATCTGCGGCAGATATGGCAGCCATCATTCCTGCTGCCCCACCGCCAACAACTATTACTTTGTTCATCTTTTGCCAGCCTTTCCCTGCTACATCTTGCCATCATCAAGGACATTCCAGTTCTTTACAAGATAATCGACAAGTGATATTACCGTCAATAAAATTGCAGCATAGATAAGTACATTCTCAACAATATTTATAACTTTTCCATCAAAATTAACTATAAGAAATACCGACATCACCATCTGCACTGTTGTTTTTATTTTTCCCCACCAGCTTGCTGCAAGGACTATGCCTTCATTTGCAGCAACAAGTCTGAAACCGCTTATTATAAACTCCCTGCTTATTATAATTATGACTCCCCATACCGGCATAGGATTATCCGGAACAGACACAAAACATATAAGTGCCGTACTTACGAGCAATTTATCCGCAAGTGGATCCATAAATTTTCCAAAGTTTGATACAAGATTATATTTTCTTGCGATAAAACCATCCAGTGTGTCAGTAAGCGATGCTATTATAAAAATCGCAACAGCAATATACTTAGAACCTTCAACCATATCCGTAAGCATAAAAAACGCAAAAAAAGGTATCATTATAACTCTAAGCATCGTTATTTTATTTGGTAAATTCATACTAAGCCTCCGTTTTTATACAGTGCACTCTCAAAATTTTTCATCTAGAAGCTTTCTAGTGTACTGTATCTTAATCTATAATTTCACCAATAAGGTCATATTCATCTGACCTTGTTATCTCAACTTTAACAAAATCTCCAGAATCAAAATTATAATCTGATTGAATGAAAACATATCCGTCAACATCTGGGGCATCCATATATGTTCTTGCTATATATACTCCCTCTTCCGGCAGTTTTCCTTCTATCATTACCTCGTATATTTCTCCCACTCTGGAATTACTCTTGTCAAAAGCAATATCCTGTTGTATCTGCATTATCTCATCACGTCTTGAAGCCTTTATCTCTTCTTCTATCTGTTCAACCATCTCAGCAGCAGGCGTATCTTCCTCCCTTGAATAAGTAAATACACCGAGTCTGTCAAACTGCATCTTTTCGACAAACTCTTTTAACTGTTCAAAATCTTCTTCTGTCTCTCCCGGAAAACCTGTAATAAGAGTAGTCCTAAGCACAATATCAGGTATCTCTTTTCTCAGTTTTGATACAGTGTTTTCTATCTGCTCTCTGTTTGTCCATCTTCCCATTCTTCTAAGTACATCATCTGCACCATGCTGGATAGGCATATCAAGATAATTGCAGACTTTTGGATTTCTCTTTATGGCATCAATAAGCTCATCTGTTATCTCCTCCGGATAACAATACAATATTCTTATCCATTTAAGCTCATCAATCTTCGAAAGCTCATCAAGAAGTTTTGGAAGACTCTTCTCTCCGTAAATATCTTTTCCATAAAGAGTTGTCTCCTGCGCTACGAGGATAAGTTCTTTTGCTCCATTGTTTACAAGATGTTTTGCCTGTGCAATAAGATTATCCATAGGAACACTTCTGTAATGTCCCCTTACTTTCGGGATAACACAATAAGTACAACATTTGTCACAGCCCTCTGCAATCTTTAAGTATGCGTAATATCCGCCCGACATGCTGTCTCTGTCCGTAAGAGGTGTCGGAAGATAATCTATATCCTTTAAAGATTCCAAAACTCCCGTTCCCTCAAGAGCTTCATTTATCTTGTCTGATAAGTCCTCATATCCCATCGTACCGACAATGAGGTCAACTTCCGGAATATCCTCCTTTATTTCATTGTGATACCTCTGGGCAAGACATCCCGCTGCAACTAAAAGTTTACATCTGCCATCCTTATAACCGCCCATCTCTATAAGAGTGTTGATACTTTCCTCTTTCGCATCTCCTATAAAGCAGCATGTATTTACAACAATGACATCCGCTTCTTCTATATCATCCGTGAGCACGAATCCGTTTTTTCTAAGAGATGTAATCATCATCTCGCTGTCTACAAGGTTTTTATCACACCCCAGTGATACAAAATATATATTCACAATTTTCCTCTTTTCTGTTTTTATTTATTCTTCAACTGAACTCACGCAATTGTGCATAAGCATTGCGATAGTCATAGGGCCTACGCCGCCCGGAACTGGAGTAATCGCACCCGCCTTAGGCTCAACATCTGCAAAGTCCACATCACCGCAAAGTTTCCCGTTTTCATCTCTGTCCATTCCGACATCAATTACAACAGCGCCTTCTTTTATATAATCTGCAGTGACAAATTTAGTTCTGCCTATTGCAACAATAAGTATATCTGCACGTCTTGTTACTTCTTTTAAATCCTTTGTATGGGAATGAGTGATTGTCACTGTTCCATTCTCTCTAAGTAAAAGCATAGCCATAGGTTTTCCTACGATATTACTTCTTCCTATGATAACACATTCTTTTCCGTCAATTTCTATGTCAGAACGCTTTAAAAGCTGGATAATTCCTGCCGGTGTGCATGAAACATAACCTTTCTGCCCTATGCTCAATTTGCCGACACTCTCAGGATGAAATCCGTCAACATCTTTCTCAGGTGAGATAGTCTTTATAACCTTATCTTCATCAATATGTTTAGGAAGTGGAAGCTGTACAAGAATGCCGTTTACTGAATCATCTTTATTTAATTTTTCCACAAGTTCAAGAAGTTCTGCCTCTGTCGTCTCCTCAGGGAGTTCATATGCCAAAGATTTTATTCCAACATATGCACATGCTTTCTTCTTGTTTCCTACATAAACTGTAGATGCCGGATTGCTGCCCACCTGGATAACAGCAAGTGTAACCTCAACACCTTTTTCTTTAAGCGCAGCCACTCTCTCCTTTAACTCATCCTTTATTTCCTGTGAAATCTTCTTTCCGTCAATTATTTTTGCCATATCAAGTCATTTCCTTTCTGTCATTTATCCTATATTAGATAAGCATTTGCAAAACTATCAATATCTTTGCATTATACACAATGTACATTTAGTTTTGCAAACACATTCTAAATTTAAACATTAAAAACGCTGCCGCCAACAAACTCACGCATAAGTGAGTTCTTAGGTATCCCCTCACTGCTTACTGTCAGGAAGTAATCAAGAAACTTTAACAATCTCTTTGCTTCTATATACTCCGGTGCATCCTTTGGTATTCCAAATAAAACAGCCTCTGCATATGGCTTTAATACAGCGAGTTCATATATAAGTGCCGAGTTAAACATAACATCTGCTTCCTCCTGAAATGGGAATATGTATTTGTCTTCACCCCTTCTTACGGAAGGCCACATTGAAATTGTCTTTGCTGCGGATGCTCCCCTTGTTCTTGCATCTCTTACCATCCTTCTGATAAGTCTGCCATCAGTTGTTGAAATTCTGTTATGTTCATCAATATTTAACTGTGTAAGCGCACTTATGTAAATCTTAAACTTGCTTTCTTTCGGAAGTGAATACGAAAGCTTATCATTTAAACCGTGAATGCCCTCAAGTACAAGTATATCATCCCTGCCAAGCTTTAAAAAATCACCTTTGTATTCCCTCTGTCCCGTCAGGAAGTTAAATACAGGCATCTGAACCGTTTCTCCCGCCAAAAGTGCAGTCATATCTTTGTTGAACTGTTCAACATCTATTGCTTCAAGACATTCAAAATCGTAATTACCATTTTCATCTTTCGGTGTATCAGCTCTGTTCTTGAAATAATTATCAAGTGATATAGGATGTGGTGTTATGCCAAATGTGCGAAGCTGTATAGCTAATCTGTGTGAAAACGAAGTCTTGCCCGATGATGACGGTCCCGCTATCATAACAAATTTTCTGCTGCTGTCCTCAGCTATCTTTTCAGCTATCTTAGCTATTTTCTTTTCCTGCAAAGCTTCCTGAACAAGAATAAGATTTGATGCTCCACCGTTTGCAATAACCTCATTTAACGCTCCCACTGTGCTTACATCAACCATTTTACCCCAATTTCCTGCTTCCTGAAGTGTTTTAAACAGCTTAGGACTCGGAATATGCTTTTTCACTTCAACAGGCGTATTTTTATTAGGCATATTTACCATAAAACCATCATTGTACTTTTCTATAGTAAAATATTTGAGAATTCCTGTACTTGCCGGCATATAACCATAGTAATAGTCCTCAAATCCGTCAAGTGAATAAATATTTGCAGTAGATACTCTCCTGTACTCAAACAATTTTTTCTTGTCAAACATCTTATGTTTTTCAAAAATCTCCATTGCTTCAGCGGTGCTGACTATACGCTTTTCAAACCTGATGTCTCTTTCAACAAGCTCATGCATTTTTTCTTCAATCTCTGTCAAAATTTCATCCGTTATTTCTATTCCCTCTGCCTCACAATAACAGCTGTCACCTATCATATATTTTATAAATACATTCCCAAGCGGCATTCCTTCACATACGGAATAAAATGCATCAAGCATAAGAATACTTACACCTCTTACATAGGTTTTATGTCCGTTTGAATCTGAAACATCCACAAAATCAATTTCACAGTCAGATTTTATTGTCTTATTCAGTTCAATCAGTTTTGCGCCCTCTTTTGCTAAAATAATATCATATTTATAATTATCCCTGAAATCCTCTGAAACCTCTCTATATGTAATTCCGTCTTTATATTCTTTAGTTATACCACATACAGTAACTTTAACCATTATAGTCCCCCTATTTATGTCAATGCATTCTTAACAAAGTCTGCCTCAATAAATTATATTCAGAAAATATCTTTTGTTTACCAATTTCTGTTTCTGACATTCCGTTTCTCTTTAATGCATCAATTACTCTCTCCATGCGTTTTCTTTCTTTTTCAAGAAATTCACAAAAAACTTTGTCTTTATTTTCAATAAGATACCTGCCGTATACATAATCTGCTTCGTCATACATTTCTGCATCGGACACTTCACTGCATTTTTCCAAACCAAGCTCTGATTTTACTGACACATCTTTTCTCAAAGCTCTTATAACCACATAATATTTTCCCATATCAAAGACCATTTTTTCACACTGAATGAAAAATCCAAGTTCATGCAGACATTTTCTTACAAGATATATTTCTGACTGAGGCGATAAAACAAGTTCCTTTGCACTAAGAGTCTTATCTTTTTCTTTTGTAAGAATCTCTGTTATCAGTGCACCGCCCATTCCGCTTATAAGAATCGTATCTGCCTCCCCTATTTCAAGTTTATCCAGACCATTCGATAATCTTGTTTCAATCTTATCTTTAAGACCTGCCTGCTCTATATGAATTTTTGCCTTTTCTAAAGGACCTTTGTTTATATCCATGGCAATCCCGCATTTTGCCATTTTATTTTCAGTCAGATAGATGGAAGTAAAACCGTGGTCACATCCTATATCAGCGACTGTTCCGCCAGAACCTACGGATGATGCAACCACTTCAAGTCTCTTTGAAAGCTTTACCTTACTCAAGATAATCCTTTAATTTGCGGCTGCGGCTTGGATGTCTTAATTTTCTAAGTGCTTTTGCTTCTATCTGACGTATACGCTCTCTTGTTACCTTAAACTCTTTTCCGACTTCCTCAAGAGTTCTCGCTCTTCCATCCTCAAGCCCAAAACGAAGTTTAAGAACCTTCTGTTCTCTTTCTGTAAGAGTTCCAAGCACCTCGTCAAGCTGCTCTCTAAGAAGTGTAAATGCTGCTGCCTCTGCCGGTACAGGAACATTATCATCCTGGATAAAGTCTCCAAGATGGCTGTCTTCCTCCTCACCGATAGGAGTTTCAAGAGAAACCGGTTCAAGGGATATTTTCTGAATCTCACGCACTCTGTCTACAGGCATGTTCATCTGCTTTGCAATCTCTTCAGGCTGTGGTTCCCTTCCAAGTTCCTGCAAAAGCTGTCTCTGAACTCTCACATATTTGTTTATTGTCTCAACCATATGCACCGGAATACGGATTGTTCTTGCCTGATCGGCAATTGCTCTCGTTATCGCCTGACGAATCCACCATGTTGCATAGGTACTGAATTTATATCCTTTTTTATAGTCGAACTTTTCAACTGCCTTTATAAGACCAAGATTACCCTCCTGGATAAGGTCGAGGAATAACATTCCTCTTCCCACATAGCGTTTTGCAATACTTACAACAAGTCGTAAGTTTGCCTCGGCAAGTTTTTTCTTAGCTTCTATATCACCTTTTTCCATTCGCTGTGCAAGCTCTACCTCTTCGTCAGCCGAAAGAAGCGGAACTTTTCCTATCTCTTTTAAATACATACGAACCGGGTCATCAATACTTACACCATCCGGCACTGAAAGGTCGATATTCTCAATTTCATCCTCATCCGGAACTTCTCCGCTTTCCTCAAGTTCAAGAATAAGTGCATCATCATCGGCATCATCCTTATCATCTGAAATTCTAAGCACGTCGACACCACTTGCCTCAAGCAGGTCAATAACCTTTTCGGTTTTTTCTTCGTCAAGCTGGATATCTGCAAGAAAATTGTTGATTTCTCCAAGCTCCAAAACATTCTTTTTGCTCTTTGCAAGTTCTTTAAGTGCAATCAGCTTTTCATGAAATTTCTTCTTTTCTTCCTCGATATTTCTTTCTTCTGCTTTTTTTGATGCAGATTTTTTTCCTGTACTCTTAGCCGGTTTCTTCTCTGTTGCCATATCGTTCCATCCTTTCTTTTATGTAAAAAACCTGTCACTTTAAACAATGATGTCTTGTCTGACACTAAACAATATTTTGTCTCTACATCATATAATGACTTCGTTTATACTCTAACCATCTTTTAGAGAAATATGCATTTTCTCTCTATTCTGAAGTTTATTTTTCTCAATCATCAAATTTTGAAGATTGTTTATATCTGTCATATTTTTCAGTTTCTTGTCTATACTGTATTTTTTTATTTTATATACAATTTCATTTAAAGCCTTTTCCATGTCATCTTTTTCCATTTTAACTTTAAATGTCGTCTGAAATATATCTGCTATTGCTTTTTGTTCATCTGCTTCTTCAAAATAATTTATTATCCTTGCCGGAATAACTTCTCCGTTCTCAAACTGCTCATATAATAAAGCTGCAGCTTTTCTGTAAGGTTCTTCCTCAAAATCATCTTTATTTATAATTTTACTCACGTCATCAAAAAGATTTGGTTCATCCGCAAGCCATGAGAGCAGCAATTTATACGAGTGTTCTATGCCGCTTTCCTTTACTTTTTTTATATTTCTATTATAGCCTTCACTGTGGACATTGGCGTTTCCCTTATTAGCTGGAATTCTGTTTGCACTTTTTATGACAAGTCCACGCAAATCTTCTTTTTTTATTGAATACTTTGCAGACAATGTTTCGATATAATTATCCCTTTGAACCTTATCTTCAAAAACCAACAGCTTTGCAGCCATTTCGTGATCAAATTTCGTTTTTTGTTCAGGGTCACTTATATCATAACTTTTTCTAAGTACATCTATCTCAAACAGGAAAGCATTCTGCGCTTCAGCCATTCTCTTTTCAAATTCTTCACTTCCAAGCCCCTTTATAAATTCATCAGGGTCTTTGTAAGGTTCCATATGCACAATTCGTGCGTTTATGCCTGCATCCCTAAGCATAGGAATGGCTCTAAGTGCAGCTTTTACACCTGCCTGATCACTGTCATAAGTCAGCAGAACTTCATCGGTATATCTTCTTAAAATAACCGCCTGTTCCGATGTAAACGCTGTTCCAAGTGATGCTACGGCATTTGTAAATCCTGCCTGATGCATGGCTATAACATCCATATAACCTTCACAAAGAATTATATTTTTCTTTTTTCCAAGTTTCGCATAATTTAATCCAAACAAATTCTTACTCTTATTAAACAGCTTTGTCTCCGGGGAATTAAGATATTTTGGTTTGGCATCACCCATAACTCTGCCGCCAAAACCTATAACTCTGTTGTTGATATCCATTATTGGAAACATAACCCTGTTCCAGAACTTATCGTAAACACCACGCTCGTCCATCTTAAAAAGCCCTGTTTCCTTAAGTACCTGGTCTGCATACCCCTGGTTTTTCAAATACCGGTACAGTTCACTGCCGCCCTGTCCGGCATATCCAAGACCAAAATGTCTTATGGTTTCTTCCGATAAACCTCTCGACAAAAAATATTCATATCCTGTCTTTCCCGCCGGTGACTTAAGTTTGGCATAATAATATGATGCTGCTTTGGCATTTATCTGTACAAGCTCTGTTCTTAAATTCTTTTCTCTTTTCATTTCAGGGGACAGTTCACTTTTTGAAATAGTAACGCCTGCCTGCTCTGCCAAAAATTCCATAGCTTCCGGGAAAGTATAATTCTCGTACTCCATGATAAATGTTATTACATTTCCTGCGACACCACATCCAAAACACTTATACATCTGTCTTGACGGACTTACGTTAAATGATGGCGATTTCTCACTATGAAAAGGACACAATCCGACATAACTGCTTCCTGTTCGTTTCAAATTTACATAACGCCCTATAATCTGGACGATATCACTCTTGGAACGCACTTCTTCAATCTGTTCCTCTGTATAATACATAGCAATTAAACCTCCCATCATACAAATAACTAACATATGTCAAGCACTTCAAATGCTAAAACCCTCTATGTTAGTTATTCGACACAAAATTTATATTTCCTTTTTTATAACAATATTTTTTTAATTGCTATTTAACCATTTCACCTATATAATAAAATCCTTTGCTCTCACATAATTTAACAGAAACTATACTTCCTATAAGTGACTCGTCTCCTTTAAAGTGAACAAGATAATTTTTGCTTGTCCTTCCTGTCACAAGTGAACTGTCATGGTCATTTATCTCTTCGACGAGAACATCCTGAACCTTGCCTGTATCAGCAGCAGCTTTCTCAGCGGCAATATCCTGAACTCTTGCTAAAAGTCTGTCAAATCTTTCTTTAACAACCGCCTCGTCAATCTGTTCTTCCATAGCAGCCGCCGGTGTCCCTGTTCGCTTACTGTATATAAATGTAAACGCACTGTCATATTTAACTTTTTCTACCACATCCATGGTTTCTTCAAAATCCTCTTCCGTCTCTCCCGGAAATCCAACTATTATATCTGTAGAAAGTGCTATGTCAGGTACAGCTTTTCTTATCTTTTCAACCAGTGTAAGATAACCTTCCTTTGTGTAATGTCTGTTCATTTTTTGTAAAAGCCTGTCACTTCCTGACTGAAGCGGAAGATGCATCTGCTTACATACTTTCTTCGACTCACCGAGATACTCAATAAGTTCATCCGACAAATCCTTTGGATGCGATGTCATAAATCTTATTCGCTTCAATCCATCTATCTTCTCAACTCTTCTTAAAAGCTCAGTAAATGAAATCGGATTTTCCAAATTCTTGCCGTAAGAGTTGACATTCTGTCCCAAAAGCATGATTTCGACAACGCCGTCTTTTACAAGACATTCTATCTCAGCTATGATATCCTCAGGTTCTCTGCTTCTCTCTCTTCCTCTTACATATGGAACAATACAATAACTGCAGAAGTTGTTGCAGCCAAACATTATATTTACGCCGCTCTTAAAATGATATTTTCTCTCAACCGGAAGTTCCTCAACAATCTCCGTCGTATCTTTCCATACATCAATTATCATTTTTTTGTTGTCAGCTCTGTCAAGCACTTTCATTGAGAGAAGTTCAGCAAATTTAAATATATTATGTGTTCCAAATATAACATCAACATTTCTGTAACTTTTCTTTATTTTTTCAACAACGCTCTCCTCCTGCATCATGCAGCCGCAGAGCATTGTAATCATTTCCGGATTTTTATTTTTATATTTCTTTAACTGTCCAAGCCGTCCATACACTTTAAGATTTGCATTTTCTCTTACAGTACATGTGTTAAATATGACAAGGTCAGCATCTTCATCCTCCACAACCTTATATCCTATGGTCATGAGGATTCCTATTATCTTCTCCGAATCCCTCGCATTCATCTGGCAGCCGAATGTATTTACACAGCATGTAAGCTCTCTGCCCTTTTCTGCTTTTTTTTCTTCCATCCAGTGCTGCATCTTTTTTATAAAATAATATTGTCTTTCCGGTTCTTCCTGTGGCGGCGGCAATGTAATATCAATATTTTTAATTTCCTCTTTTATTGTATCGTAATTCATCTGTCGTTTACCTCAGCTTTCATTTTAATGTTATTATAATTTAGTGGTCAGTAACTATGATAATTCTATTATAGTTCCATAATTTGCCGGAAGTTTTACAATGACATTTCCGTTTTCAACTCTACAGTCCACGCTCTCATTTTTATCTTCAACACTTCCGTCAAGTATTATTTTTGCTTCATTGCATGCCACATGAGGATTTATCGTAAGCTCTGTCTCATTATCATCATTATTCAGAGCTATGACAATAACTTTTCCATTATAATTTCTTGAATATGCAAATTGTCTGTTAGTAAGCAGCAATTCCTCATATCCGCCCGCACTAAGTTCTGTATAATCTTTTTTCAACTTTCCTAACTGTATGCACAATTTAGTTATGGCATTATTTTCATATGCATCTTTAAAATCATCAAGTTCAAGACAAGGACGAAGATTCCAGTCAGAACCACTTTCTTTTTTTCCTTCAATCGCAAATTCTGAGCCATAATAAATGGAAGGAATGCCGTAAAGAGTGTACAGCAATATATAAATATTGTAAAGATGTTCTTTATTATTTACCTTTGAATATATACGTTCAACATCGTGATTATCAACAAATGTGTACAATCTTGTATCACCGCATATTCCTAGAAGTCTCTTTACCGAATGGGCAATCTCGAAATAATTATGGTCATTGTGACCTGAATAAAGTCCTTTATGCAGTTCATAATTTGTAACGCTGTCAAGCATATCACTGTTTGCCCATCTGCTGTAATCACCATGTATTACTTCACCCATAAGCCAGAAATCTTCTTTTAAATTTCTTGTAAAACTTCTGAGTTCTTTCATAAAATCAAAATCAAGTACATCTGCAGCATCAAGACGTATGCCGTCTATATCAAACTCATCAACCCAGAGTTTTATTGATTCAAATAAATATGATTTAACTTTCGGATTTCTCTGATTTAACTTTACTAACAGATTGTAGCCTCCCCAGTTATCATAGGAAAAGCCGTCATTATACTCATTATTGCCTCCGAAATTCACATTGCAGAACCAATCTCTGTACACTGAATTTTCGCGATTTTGAAGCAAATCCTGAAAAGCAAAAAAAGTTCTTCCCACATGATTAAAAACACCGTCTACAATCACATGCAGACCATTTTCATGACAATATCTGACATATTTTTTAAAATCTTCATTTGTTCCAAGACGGCAGTCAACTTTCCTGTAATCTGTTGTCTCATAACCATGTCCCTCAGATTCAAACAAAGGACCTATATATATAGCTGTGCACCCAATTTTCTTTGCATGCTCTGCCCATTTGGTGAGTTTTTCAAAATGTTCTTCCCGTACACCATCATTTTCCTTTTTGCATCCACAAAGTCCCAATGGATATATATGATAAAATACTGCTTCATCGTACCACTTCATAATCTAATCTTCCTTCCTATACAATTTATAATTATGGTTAATTGTAACATATCAATTTAAGGAACGCATTAAAAACTTTATTCCAAAAATTCCCGCTGCGATCAAAAACAACGCAATTATCAAAACTATTATATTAACCCATGCTGCTCCTGTTCCAAGTATAACAGGCAGCAGATAGCTTGTACCGTTAAATGTTATATGTGTAATCATAGAACACAATATACTGCCGGTAGCTTTAACTATAATCCCTAAAACCATTCCCAGACAAAAAGCATACAATCCCTGAACAATATTCATATGATATACACCAAACAACACCGCCTGAATAATGTTCGCCTTCCAAAACGGAAATGCCGTATATACCCTGTCAAAAATTGCACCTCTAAATATCATTTCCTCTGATACAGGTCCTATGAGAACTGCATAACCTAATGTTAAAATCATATTCCCACTCTCAAAATTAGACATAAGTTTTGTGTAATTTTGAAAAGCCTGCGGAAATACCGCTGTTAATAAACTCAGCAAAAAAGTTAACAATATACAGCATCCGCTTCCGATACATAAAATGCATAATACATTTTTTATCGAAAATACCTGTCCATAATCAACATGTTCACTGCGCCAGCTTGATTTTATATAGAGCACTCCACACCATATAAACGATAATATGGCACTGACCGCCGAGATGGCTAACATTATATTTGTCTGTGAAGTCTGCCCTAATATTGTCACTTCCGCAAGCAGCCTTGCATAATCACCGCCGCGCATCATTCCGTAAGCAACATATCCAAGCACACAAAGCATATATGCAATAAGCTGCATAAAAATAATTCCTCCAAATATAAGAAGAACTTTTATCATCATTGTAACTCTCAATTTTTTTAAATCTTCCTGACTATACATACTCTCTCTTTCCTATCCAAATAATGCCACGGATTGCTTCATTGCTATGCAACTTTCGCAATCCTGCAAACACCGACAATAAAGTGAAAAATCCGAACAAAACTACCTGTCCGGATTTTCTTTATCACTATAATACTTTTACTTTTTTCTCTGTAAAAATTCAGGTATCTTAATTCCACCATCTTCATTTCCTCTTGTATAAGAAACAGATGGCTGAGGCTGTACACTCTGTCTTGTCACTGACTGTACATTCTGCTGTTTTGCAAAATCCTCCGGTGCCTGAGCATTAACTTTCTTAGCCGGTGATGCTATCTGCCCCTCTCTTGTCGGAAAGTTAGTCTTAGGAGTCTGTGTCTGTCTGATAAAAGAAGGAGACTTTGATGCCTGTGCCTGCTGTTCTGTATTATCCTCATCAAGACCTGTAGCTATAACAGTTATCTTTACAGAATCATCACCTGTTCCATCACTTACACCAAATATAATATTGCTGTTTTCTCCTGTAAGCTCCTCTATGTACGATGCTGCTTCACTTGCCTCTAAAAGTCCTACATCTCCTGCAATATTTATAATTACATCTGATGCACCCTCTATCGTTGTCTCAAGAAGAGGACTTGATATAGCCTGCTTAACAGCTTCAAGACATTTGTCATCGCCTGTTCCTGTTCCGATTCCGATGTGAGCAACTCCCTTATCTTTCATAACTGTCTGCACATCTGCAAAGTCAAGATTGATAAGTCCCGGAACATTGATAAGATCTGTAATACCCTGAACACCTTGCTGAAGCACCTCATCAGCTTTGCTTAACGCATCCTGCATAGATGTTCTTCTGTCAACTATCTCCAAAAGTTTATCATTAGGTATAACTATAAGAGTATCTACGCTGTTTTTAAGATTCTCAATGCCTGCAATCGCATTATTCATACGGCTTCTTGCTTCAAATTTAAATGGTTTTGTCACAATTCCTACTGTAAGTATACCAAGTTCTTTTGATATTTCTGCGACAGCAGGAGCAGCTCCTGTTCCTGTTCCGCCACCCATTCCGCAAGTTACAAAGACCATATCTGCGCCTTTTATCATTTCTGTTATATCTTCACGATTTTCCTCAGCAGCTGCCTTGCCAACCTCAGGATTAGCACCGGCACCAAGTCCTTTTGTTAATTTTTCTCCAATCTGCAGACATGTTGCAGAATTACAATTTAAGAGATGCTGCTTATCTGTATTTATGCATATAAACTCAACGCCCTTCATTCCCTCTTGTATCATTCTGTTTACGGCGTTATTTCCGCCTCCGCCAACACCAACTACAACAATTTTGGCGGTTATTTCTGAATCATTTGTTTTTATTTCTAACAACGCTGCTCCTCCTTAATCTACTCACAAATTTCCCTAATTTATATAATACCCATTAACCTTTGAATAATCAAGAGAAAATTTGTTCTTTTAATTTTTTTATTTAATTATTTGTTTTTAATACAATTTTATCGCCTGACTGATAATCAGACATGTCTATGCTGCCTTTTAAATTTTTCTTTTCTGTCGTTTTTAATACTGATGACAACGCTGCCAGCTGGTCATCATACATATTTTTCTTTCCAAGATAAACTCTGACTTTTCCTGAATATAATATAATTCCGTCTGTGCTTGAATGTATTCTTGATACATCAATTTTATAATGACTTATAAGCTGTGATATGTTCATTATTTTAGAAAAAAGTTTTTCATCTTCTACACTGAATGCCTCTCCTATGGAAAAATCACCGAACTTTATGCCTGTAACCATAGGAGCTCCTTCTTTGTGCTCCGATAAACTCTGCAATACTATTCCGTCTTTGTCAAAATAAACATACTGTCCCATATATTTTATACAGCCGCTTACTTTCTTTTCATACACATGAAGCAATACAGAATTGCGGTCTGTATATTTTACATCTATATCCTCAATGAGCGGAAGTTTATTTATCCCGTATATTTTATTGTACAATCTGAATACAAGTTCATTATCTGAAAATTTTCTGCTAAATACGCTCTTTTCTATTTCAGCATCAGAATATGTACTGTCTCCTTCTATTTCAATTGTATTTATATGAAATGCAAAATATAATCCAAATATCAAAGCTGCCAAAACACATATAAATATAATGAAACGTTTCAGTATCCTCATAAACAGTTTAACCTCTTTTCTCTTTTTGAAACACCAAGAACTATCCCCATCTCTGCCATCATTATCATAGCAGATGTTCCTCCATAACTTATAAATGGAAGCGGAATACCTGTTGACGGTATAGAGTTTGTGACAACCGCAACATTTATGACAACCTGTATTGAAAGCTGCAGCATAACACCCGAACACAACATAGTCCCGAAAATATCCGATGCACCGTAACCGATGCGGATGACTTTCCAGAACAATACAATAAACGCAATTATCAAAACCGTCGCACCGACAACTCCAAGTTCCTCACATATAACTGAGAATATCATATCATTATATGCCTCAGGTATATACCCCAGTTTTTGTACACTGTTTCCTACTCCGTTTCCAAACAAGCCTCCGGTAGCAATAGCATACAAACCCTGTTTTATCTGATGAGCATTTTCATTTGTTTCAACATTAAGCCATATCTGTATTCTTTCCATTCTGAAAGGGTCTCCGAAAATTATATACAACGATGCCGCAGCTATCATAGCTATTACACATACGATAAAATATCCGTTTTTATTGCTTGCTATAAAACACATTCCAACGCTTATCCCGGCAACAACTATTGCTGAACTCAAATTTTCCTTTGCTATAACGGCAATCAACGGAGCAATAAATAACATTACTCGCAAAAATCCCCTAAATGTATCAAAAATACTTCTGTTTATGTACGCGACATACGATATAAAAATAATAACTACAATCTTGGTTATCTCCGACGGCTGAAATTGGATAAATCCAAACCTCAGCCATCTTCTCGCACCGTTATAATCAACACCGATAAACAGAACCGCTACCTGCATGATAAGTGCGACAGCATATAAAACATGAACGACCTTTATATTTCCGTTTTTACCGAAAACATTCCTTATTAAGATATGGTAATCAAAAGCCGCCACAAATATCATCATGGCACATCCCGCCAAAAGCCCTGCAATCTGTGACTTGACAAATCTAAGCGGTGCTCCAAGCAATAGTGCATTATATATTCCCGCGCTGTTTATCATACAGACACCGAAAATTGCAATTCCTAATGTCAGAACGATAAGCATATAGTCATACTTAGAGTAATTTTTTTCTTTTCTCGGTCCGGTTATATTCTTACTCCAGGCTGTTGACATATTGCTTAAACAGGTCACCTCTCTCTTCAAAATTTTTAAACATACCCCAGCTTGCACAGGCCGGAGATAATAAAACAGCATCTCCTGATTTGGCCTGCTCACTGCTCACTTTTACAGCCTCCTCTAAAGACTCAGTCATTATTATATTTGCAAAACCTGCTTTTTTGGCTGCAGCGGCAATTTTATCCTTTGTCTGACCAAGAAGCACAAGTGCTTTTACCTTATCTCCAAAAGAAGCTATCCACTCATCATATGATGAATCTTTATCGTAACCTCCTCCGATTACTATAGTAGGCCTTACCATCGCTTCAACCGCTTTAATCGCAGCGTCAGGATTTGTTCCTTTAGAATCATTGTAATATTTAACACCATTTACTTCCCTTACATATTCAATTCTGTGCTCAACGGCATTAAACTCTTTAACTGCTTTTCTTATGCAGTCTATCGGCACTCCTGCATGCATGGCAATTGCTACCGCTGCCATTACATTCTCATAATTGTGCTTACCTAAAAGCTTCATATCATGTATTGTACATACCATGACAGGCTCCTGTTCCTCCCCGTCACAGTACATAATCTTTTCACCGTCAAGCCAAATACCCTCTTTAAGTTCATGCTCACTGCTAAACCAGAATATCTTTGCCGGTATATCCTTTGCAATTTTCTTAAGATATTCATCTTCATAATTCAGAACACAAACCTCGTCTTTATTCTGATTCTTTGCAATTCTTGCTTTAGCCTCAACATAACATTCCATTGTATGATGTCTGTTCAAATGATCCGGTGTGATGTTAAGAATCGCACTTATCTGAGGATGAAATTTATTTATTGTCTCCAGCTGGAAACTGCTTACTTCTGCTACTGTCACCGATTTTTCCGTCATTTGGGCAGCATACTCCGTATACGGATAACCGATATTTCCAACTACATATACATCTTTAAAATATGTTTTCATAATCTCACCGGTAAGTGCTGTAGTTGTTGTTTTTCCATTTGTTCCTGTTATGGCAAAAAGTTTTCCTGCACCACAAAGATATGCAAGTTCAATCTCTCCCCATACAGGTATATTCTTTTCCTGAAGCTTCACAACAAAAGGTAAATCAGTCGGAACTCCGGGACTCAATATCACAAAATCAATGTTATTCATTTTCTGCTCCGGAAGTTCTCCTATTATAAGGTCAAATTCAGCATCTTTTGGAAATCTTGAGATGATTTCTTCTGTCGAAAATGATGTATTTCCTTCCAGTACAATAACTTCTGCTCCTGACTTATTTAACAGCCTGACGGCTGCCACCCCGCTTTTTCCTGTACCTACTACCAATACTTTCTTGTTTGTAAATTTCATATTCATCCTCTTTTCCTAATAATAACTTTTTATTCTAATCATGTTTTTTCCAATATCACAGCTATACACATAACTGTAGTTATTACAGAAAAAACTGCAACAACCGTCGTTTCTCTCCATCCACATTGTTCAAAATGATGATGCAGCGGCGCCATTTTTAAAAGTCTTTTCCCACCGCTCATTTTAAAATATGACACCTGAATTATCACAGACAAAACTTCTGCAAGATATACCACACCTACTATTGCTATATATAAAGGCATCTTTAACATGGTTGCAATTGCTGCAACAAAACCTCCAAGTGCAAGCGAACCTGTATCTCCCATAAAAACCGCTGCCGGATGTACATTAAAAATCAGAAATCCTATCAAAGCTCCTGCAACACATGCCCCCGACAAAGCCATGTCACGGTTTAATTTAATGGCAACCGTTGAAAAAAATACTACAATAAGCAAAGTTACACTTGCTGCAAGACCGTCAAGCCCATCCGTAAAATTTGCACCGTTAACAGTCCCCATCATTATAATATAAACTATAAATACAAACATTATCGGTGATACCGACAGATAAATACCATTTTTTATTCCTCCTGTAAACGGAATAAGCATCTCACATTTTTCCTGCAATTTAAAAATATAATAATAACAGAACCATAATGTAACTATACTCTGCAATATAATTTTTTGTAAAACAGACAAACCAAGCGACCTTTTCAGACAGACTTTTATATAATCATCTAAAAATCCAATTGCACCAAATCCAAGAAAAGTAAATATCAACAGACATTCTTCCCTGCTGCCGTTTATTCCCAAAAGGTTAACTCCCGTCGAACATATGAGTATCACAATTCCACCCATAGTCGGCGTTCCTGCTTTTTTCAAATGTGACTTTGGTCCCTCACATCTCACATATTGATTTATATTCAATGTTCGAAGAATCGGAATCATTACCGGACAAAGTGCAGCACTTGTCAAAAAAGCTCCAATCATAGAAATAAACACAGACGAAAATGTCATTATCAGACCTCCTGATAGTTCTTATAAGCAACTTTAATGTTATTTGATACATTGTATGAAAACAACACTTTAATCAATATAGGGCAATATGTCATCAAGCAGTTTTGAAATGACCGGAGCAGCAATTGTACCTCCATAATAAATCCCCTGAGGTTCATCAATAAGCACAAGTGCTATAACCTTTGGATTATCTGCCGGTGCAAACCCCATGCATGACGCAACATATTTTCCACTTCTTCTCGGAAGTTTTTCTGAAGTTCCTGTTTTAGCACCAACTTTATATCCATCTACAGCAGCTTTTTTTCCTCCGCCTTCACTGACCACCGACTCAAGTATTTTTTTCATGACTTCCGATGTGTCTTTGGATATTACGTTTTTCTGCGCATTATATCTTATTGTATATTTCCTGTTCTTTTGTTCATCTAAAATCTTCACTCCAAAATGCGGAGTTATCATATTTCCGCCGTTTATCACGGCACTTATGGTTGTCAAAAGACGAATCGGAGACAACTGAAACGACTGTCCGAACGACATTGTCGCAAGTTCCACTTCACCGACATTTTTCTGCTGATGCATAATTGTCACCGCTTCTCCCGGAACGTCTATTCCTGTTTTATCCAAAACAGAAAACTTTTTCAGATACTTAAACATATTGGCTACACCAAGCCTTTGACCTACCTCCATAAAAACAGGATTACATGAATTTTGTACGCCCTGTGCAAATGTTTCTGCTCCGTGTCCTGTTGTCTTATGGCACCTTATTTTTCTGTCACCGACAATTTTATATCCCGGACAGTTAAATGTATCTGTAAGTTTTACAACTCCCTGCTCATATGCCGCCGTTGCCGTAAAAACCTTAAATGTCGAACCGGGTTCATATGTATCACATACGCATCCGTTTCGCCACATATCATTTAATTTCTGATTAAGTTCTTTTTGACTCAGCTTTTTCTTACTCTTAATATCATATGGCTTATTAAGATTGAACTCAGGAACATTTACCATCGCAAATATTTCCCCGTTGTTCGGATTCATCACAAGAATTTTGACATTTTTTGACCCTTTTGCTTCCATGACATTTTTTGCCGCCTGCATTGCAAACTTTTGAATATTTATATCAATACTTGTGTAAAGGTCCTTTCCCTGTTTTGGTTCAATTCTCTCTTCCGCCCTCTTATCGACCTCAATTCCTCTTGCATTTGTTGTTGTCAGAATATACCCCGGCTCACCTTTTAAATATTTTTCATATTTAACTTCAAGACCAAGAATGCCCTGATTATCGGCTCCGGTAAATCCAATCACTTTTGATGCAAGCGAATTGAACGGATAAGTTCTCTTATAATCTTCGTCAACCATAACTCCGTCCATCTCGAGATTTCTAATTTTATCAGAAATAGCTTTTTCAACATTAGATTTTATTTTTTCTCTTGATGAAACTTTATTAACTTTCTTTCTTATCTCATCCTCATCAATTTCAAGAATTGCTGATAAGTTATTTATCACCTTCTCCGGCTGTTTTATTTGATTATGTATCACTGAAATAGTTGAAACAGATTTATTTCCTGCAAGAACAATTCCGTTCCTGTCAAGAATCTTTCCTCTGCTTCCCTTGATACTTCTTTCTCTCTGTTGAACTGCTTTTGCTCTTTCTCCATAATAATCAGCCCGGTATATCATAAGATATACAAGTCTCCCAACGAGCATAAATAAACAAAAGCAAACCACAATAAACACAAAAAATAACCGTTGCTTTTGTGGTGTTTTACAATACTTCATAAATAACCCTCTCTTATGATCCGGCTATTAAGTATTTTATTACACTCATTTGCTTTTATGCACCGTCAAATCAATTATTTGCATTTTTTTTACTTTTTGCAACTCCATAATCCGAAGTTGTATAACCACCCGCAGGAACTTCCAAAATTGAATTTCCTTTTTTGGTTGATGGAATAGTAACTGCTTTAGCATCACTTGATTTGCCTGATTCTTTATATATACCTAACATTGGAAGAACATCTTTAAGTACCTCACTTGCAAATTCGGTTGCATATGTACTGTGAGCCTGATCTTTTACATGAGGCTCATCTATAACTACATATATTGCAAGTTCAGGTTTATCAACAGGTGTAAATCCTGCAAAAGATACAAGATATTTCTTTTTGGTAATCGGATGTTTTTCGGCTGTTCCTGTTTTTCCGCCAATCACATAACCTTTTACCCTTGCCGGACTTGCCGTACCCTCATCATCCTCTACCGTCTTTTCGAGATATTTTCTTATAAATTTGCTTGTATCCTCCGAGATAACCCTTTTTACCAGCACCTTGTCATTTGATGATACAACTGCACCATTCTGCGAATCAATCTCCTTTACAATATGCGGCTGATAATAATTTCCACCGTTTATTGTCGCACAGAAGGCTGAAATAAGTTGAATCATAGTAACTGTCTGACCCTGTCCGAAACTTGATGTTGCAAGTTCTACCTGATGCATATCTTCTTTACTGAATATTCCACCAACAGCCTCGCCCGGAAGGTCAATCCCCGTCTTGGCTCCAAACCCAAAACTTCTTACATATTTTGTAAATTTATTCACACCAAGATCTGCTGCCATCTGCATCATTACATCATTGCACGACTTCATCAGAGCCTTGCAGGGATCTGTATTCTTATGACCACCAATAGTATGAGCCACACACTTAATATATGTTGTTCCTATTTGCTGTCCCCCGTCGCAAAAATAATGTTTTCCATCATATGATGCACCCTCATCAAAACTAGCTGCAACTGTTATCGGTTTAAATGTAGAACCCGGTTCATACGCATCTGAAATACAAAAATTTCTCCATAAACTTTGCAGTAAGTCTCCCTTTTCTTTCGATGACAATTTAGTGAGTTCTTTTTTTGAGTAAATTTTTGATAAATCCCTTGGATTATTCAAATCATAACTCGGATAATCCGCCATTGCATATATTTCTCCGTTTTGCGGATTCATCAAAATAACTCCCATATTTTCAGAACCGGTTTCTTCCTGAAACTTCTTCATTTTCTTCTCGAGAACACCCTGCACATTTATATCTATGGTCGATACTACTGTGTTTCCGTTTTGTGCCTCTTTTACTTCTTCTACAAGATTCAGATTTGAATCATAATACCCAAAACTCTTTCCATTAACACCATTTAAACTTGAATTATACCAGCTCTCAATTCCGCCGAGCCCCTGTCCGTCAGAAGAACAGAAACCAAGAACCGTACTCGCAACCTGCGAATACGGATATGTTCTTAAATATTTTTCTTCAAACCACACACCTATAATCTTACTATTATCCTTTGAGAGTTCTTTAAACTGCTCTACAATTTTCCTGCTCAACTGTGTGTATTTTTTCATCGGATAATACATGGAATCCGGTTTTTTCGATAATATCTTATAGAATGTGCTTTCCTTTATTCCGAAAATCTTTTCCAGTGCCGCCGCAGTTGCCTTTTTATAATCATCGCTTTTTTTATCCTTATCAGCATCCAGTATCTGTTTAGGCTCTATTATGAGATCATACACCTTTGTACTCTTTGCAAGTGTATTTCCATTTTTGTCAACAATATCCCCTCTTTTATATGGAATGACCTTGTTAACATAGCTTTGCTGTGCCAGAACTTCTTTTTTATACTCTGTACCTTTATTGACATTTAAGTATATTATTCTTCCCGCTGCACAGATAATAAGGACAAAAACGATAAACATTGCCGCGTATAATCTCCACCTTGATTGTCTTTTTATTCTGCTAATATTTCTCTTTCTAATACTTTTCTTCGCCGTCTTGTCCATCATGTTAATCCTCTGACGAAACACTATTTATTTTTTTGTGTTTCGGGTATATCAGCATACTGCTTTACCATATCACTTTTTTTATTTTTATATTTATACACCTGATTATTTTCCGCCCTTACCATATTAAGTTTTCTTGTAGCTCTTTTGTATATCTGAGCAAGGTCTACACCGTTTAATATTTCCTCATATTTTTCATTGTTTAAAGTTTTCTGCTCCTGAATTTCAGTCTGAAGCGAAACAACCTGTTTTTTCAATGCAACACTTTTGTTTTGCATATTTATAAATGATGCTGACACTGCTATCAGAACAACAGAAACACAAGCTATAAAAATTATATTTCCGACAGACACGCCCGGTATTGCGATGTTTCCTGGATTTAACTGTCTCTTTCTCCTTTTTTCACGTTCAATTCTTTCTTCTTCTCTTCTGTTTGGAACAGCATTAAGCTGTCTTACTGTGTTTCCATCCACATATGTATTCTTTCTATAATTTGGAATATGTCTTTTTTCATATCTTCCGTACTGATAATTATTTTTAGTTTCAGCTGACATAAAACTCCTCCCAGTCTTTTAGTTGTGCTCAAATATTCTTAGTTTAGCGCTTTTGGAACGCGGATTTCCTTCTATTTCTTCCTCCGTTGGAAGTATAGGTTTTCTTGTAATAATTTTTCCCTTTGATTTTCTCCCACATACGCAAACTGGAAAATCCGACGGACAAACACACGGATTTTGTGCCGTTCTGAATGCATTTTTTACAATTCTGTCTTCTAATGAATGAAAAGTAATTATGCAAAATCTTCCACCCGGATTTAATAGATCTATCATATCATTAATGTTTTTCTCCAGAACATCAAGTTCATGATTCACTTCTATCCTTATAGCCTGAAACGTTCTCTTCGCCGGATGTCCACCATGCTTTTTCATTTTCATCGGAATAGCATGGTCTACTATCTCAGCAAGCCTCTTAGTCGTAAGTATCGGGCTTTCCTGTCTTTCAATGACTATATGTTTTGCTATATTTTTAGCAAATTTATCTTCACCGTAATTCTTAATAATATGAAATAACTCATTTTCTGAATATTCATTTACAACTGTCTCGGCTGACAACGGCTGCCTGTTATCCATACGCATATCAAGCGGTGCATCAAGCCTATATGAAAATCCTCTTTCTGCTGTATCTAACTGAAATGAAGACACTCCAAGATCTAATGTAATCCCATCAACTCCTGAAACTCCAAGTTCATCCATAACCTGAGTCATATCTGAATAATTGTTTCTGACAATGGTAACTATATCACCATATTTTTCTAATCGTTTTGTGCTGGCTTCTATGGCATCTTCGTCCTGGTCTATTCCGATAAACCTGCCATCTTTTCCAAGCTTTTCACATACATGCATGGCATGCCCCGCTCCGCCAAGCGTTCCATCCACATATGTTCCGTTTTCCTTAATATCAAGTCCCTCAATAACCTCATTGAGAAGAACCGACTTATGAACAAATTCCATAATTTCCTCCAAATATATTTTTTACAGCGATATTCCAAGTTCATCCATAGCTTCTTCAACTCCGGCATTTTCTTCAAGTTCTTCCTCTGCCTCGAGTCTTGACTTATCCCATATTTCAACTCTGTTCATCATCCCGAGAAAAATCACATCTTTCTCTAATGCAGCACACTCTCTAAGTATGCCTGGAATGATGATTCTTCCCTGCTTGTCCGGAGTAACTTCCATAGCTTTTGATAAAAACTGACGCTGTATCCTTCTGGTATTCTGGCTTGACGAAAGTCCTTTAAGCTTGTCTACAAAATCTTGCCACTCATTTGACGGATATAAAAAAAGACAGCCATCAAGACCTTTCGTTATAACGAACGTATCTCCTAACTCGTTTCGATATTTGGCAGGAATGATTATTCTGCCTTTAGTGTCAATAGTATGCTCATATTGACCCATAAACATATAATCACCCACTTTCACCCACTTTTATGCAATTTGTCCCCACTTTTAACCATTTACATTCACTATAATATAACTTTTCACCACATTTGGCAAGAGTATGACAATAAAAAGACATATTTTTTTGTATACATTTTTTCCCAAAGAACATTTATTTCATATAAATAGTCACATTGAAATTCAGTAATCCTAAAAATATCTTGACATAAGTCCGATTTCGGACTATAGTGTTTTGAGTACGAAATCAGACTCATTTATATGAAAGGTACGGTGATTTATATATGCAGGAGAAAATTTATAAGCAGGACTTTTTTTCGGATGAAGTACCTACAATAAGCCATGCTCTTGCCGGCTTCAATAAATTTTATAAAGAAATAAATGATATTTATCACGAAATCGCACTAAATGCCGGTTTATCGGACAGTTCATTTGATATTTTATATTCTATTTTTGAACTGGGTGACGGCTGTCTTCAAAGTGATATACGAAAAATATCATTTTTACCAAAACAGACAATAAACTCATCCATACATAATCTTGAAAAAAAAGGTTATATATATTTTTCAAATGGTACCGGTCGTGCAAAACACATAAATCTTACTGATGAAGGGAAAATACTTATACGTGAAAAAATTTATCCTATCATTAAATGTGAGAATAATTCCTTCTCATTATTGACTGAACAGGAGCAGACTTTTGTACTTAATATATTTGATAAATATATACACTCTTTACACACTGAATTTAATAAACTCAAAAATTTACATCGGAGGTAGTCATGGCAATTCAATTATCAGAACATTTTACATTTAAAAAACTATTAAAATTTGTATATCCGTCAATAGTAATGATGATATTCACATCCATATACAGTGTTGTTGACGGATTGTTCGTATCTAATTTTGTCGGCAAAACAGCACTTGCTGCCATAAATCTCATACTTCCGTTTATTATGGGATTAAGTGCTCTTGGCTTTATGATGGGAACAGGCGGAAGCGCAATTGTTGCAAAAACACTCGGAGAAAAGAAAAATAAGAAGGCAAACGAATATTTCTCGTTGATTGTATACACCACAATTATAGGCGGACTTGCTTTCTCCATACTTGGAGCAATATTGGTGCGCCCGGTAAGCATTGCGCTGGGTGCAAACGGAAAACTTCTCGAAAACTGTGTATTATATGGAAGAATCTCTTTTATCTCACTTATGCCATTTATGCTCCAAAATGTTTTTCAGAGCTTTTTTGTAACCGCCGAAAAACCAAAACTCGGCCTTTTTGTAATCATTGCCGCCGGAGTAACCAACATGGTACTTGATTATATCTTTGTTGCCCTATTGGGATTTGGTTTAGCCGGAGCCGCAATTGCCACTGTATGTGGAGAGTGCATCGGAGGTCTTCTGCCACTTTTTTATTTCGCCCGAAAAAATTCAAGTCCTCTGAAACTCGGAAAAACACATTTTTATGGCAAAGTTCTTTTAAGAACATGTACCAATGGTTCCTCTGAACTTATGACAAACCTTTCAAGTTCAATCGTAAATTCACTTTATAATTTACAGCTCATAAAATTTGCCGGAGAAAACGGTGTAGCCGCATACGGAACAATCATGTATGTCAACTTTATTTTTGTTGCGATATTTATAGGATATTCTATTGGAAGTGCACCTATCATAAGTTATCACTATGGTGCCAAAAATCACGATGAGTTAAAAAATCTTTCTAAAAAAAGTTTAACTCTCATCTGTATATGGGCTGTGTCCATATTTGCACTCGCACAATTACTTGCAGCACCTGCTTCAAAATTATTTGTCGGATATGACCAATCTCTATATAAAATGACTGTTTCAGGATTTAGAATTTACTGTCTCGCATTCCTTATAAACGGCTATAATATATTTGGTTCGTCATTCTTTACAGCTTTAAACAACGGGCCTATATCGGCAGCTATTTCATTCTTAAGAACACTTGTATTTCAGCTTTCTGCCGTTTTGTTGCTGCCTGTAATTTTAGGCATAAACGGTATATGGCTGTCTATTTCCGTTGCCGAGCTCTTTACGCTTTGCGTTACAGCAACTTTCTTTATCAGAAAAGCAAAATATTATCATTATATATAACGATATCAGGAGCAAAAGATATTTTGATCCTTGCAGCATATAATATGATGCAACAAAAAAACAAATTCTTTAAACAAAAACAGGTGGGTTATCACACTTACTGATTAGTGTGATAACCCACCTTCGTATTTAATCAATCTGTCTTATAATTTTTTATTTATAATCTAAATCCGGTCGGTCATTATTATTTTGCATCCTTTTTCTTTTTAAACATGACAATCATTATCACAGCCGCTGCAATCGCAACTGTCGCAGATAATACCTGCGAAACCGCAACCTGCGTCCCCAGTATAAGAAGCTGGTCTGTTCTAAGCCCTTCTATCCAAAATCTTCCGGCACCATATCCCAATAAATATATAAGGAACAACTGACCGTCATATTTTTTCTTTTTAGTATAAAATAGAATTATCAATAAAACTATCACATTCCACAAAGACTCATATAAAAAAGTCGGATGAACCTGTATATAAGATACTCCATCGATATCAACAATATGTTTAATAATATCATGCGTGATATTCGACTGACTAACCTGAGTTCTTTTTATCTGCATTGCAAATAAGCTGTCTGTGTATCCTCCAAAAGCTTCTCTGTTAAAGAAATTGCCCCATCTTCCTATTATCTGGCCAATCAAAAGTCCTCCACAGGCAGTATCCAAAAGTTTCATAAAAGAAACTTTTCTAACCTTTGAAAACACAAATGTTGTTATTACTCCAGCTATGACACCGCCGTAAATGGCAAGTCCACCGCCTCTTGTATTTATTATCTCTTTGAGATTTTTACTGTAATAATCCCAGCTGAATACAACATAATATACTCTCGCACCTATAACAGCAAATATAATATCCCACAATGCAAGGTCAAGATACATTTCTTTGTCCTGACCGGTTCTCTTAGCCTGCCATGCCGCTACGAGATAGCCGCAGACCATGCCAAATGCTATTATAATTCCGTAATATGCAATCGAAAAGCCTCCTATGGAAATACTCTTGCCAAGCTTCTCAATTTCTATCCCTAAATGCGGAAATCTGATGTCAGCTCCCATTTGCCATCCCCCTTAAATTTAACTATATATACTAAGTTTGCATAAAACCAAAACTTTATACATTAAATCTGAAAAGAACAACATCTCCGTCCTGAACAACATAATCTTTTCCTTCTGAACGAACAAGCCCTTTTTCCTTAGCAGCATTCATACTTCCCTGCTCTACGAGATTATCATAACTTACAACTTCAGCTCTGATAAATCCACGTTCAAAATCAGTATGAATCTTACCTGCTGCCTGAGGAGCTTTTGTTCCCTCGGTAATCGTCCAAGCCCTTGTCTCATCCTCACCTGTTGTAAGGAAACTAATCAAGCCTAAAAGTTTGTAGCTTGCTGCAATCAGTTTGTCAAGTCCTGACTCAGATAATCCAAGATCCTCCAAAAATTCTTTCTTTTCGTCATCCTCTAATTCTGCAATTTCCTGTTCAATCTGTGCACAGATTACGAAAACTCCTGAACCCTCTTTGTCTGCATATTCTCTTACCTTTGCAACATATTCATTAGAAGCTGCATCATCAGCTAAATCATCCTCTGAAACATTTGCTGCATAAATCACCGGCTTATATGTCAAAAGATTGAAGCTTTCCAATAATGCTTCTTCATCCTCATCTTCCGTCTCATATGTCTTTGCAAGATTTCCATCCTCCAAATGTTTTTTCAGCTTTTCAACAAGCTCAAACTCTTTCACAAGAGTTTTATCATTTTTGACACTCTTCACGAGTTTTGAATATCTACGGTCCAAAATCTCCAAATCTGAGAATAAAAGTTCCAAATTGATTGTCTCAATATCACGCAATGGGTCAACGCTTCCGTCTACATGCACAATATTACTGTCATCAAAGCAGCGGACCACATGTACAATAGCATCTACCTCACGGATATTAGCTAAGAACTGATTGCCAAGTCCCTCACCTTTAGATGCTCCTTTTACAAGTCCAGCAATATCCACAAATTCAATAACCGCATGAATTGTCTTTGCAGAATTATGCATCTTTGTCAAAACATCCAATCTCTTATCCGGTACAGGTACTACACCCACATTAGGCTCAATAGTACAAAACGGATAATTTGCTGCCTCCGCTGCTCCTGCCTTTGTAAGTGAATTAAATAATGTACTTTTTCCAACATTTGGAAGACCAACAATTCCTAGTTTCATTTTTCTATCTTTCCTTTCTTGTAAACCTTGATTTTACGGGGCTTGCGGGTTTTGGCATCTCGTTTATGTACCAATTTATGTACCAATTTTTCGAGACAGCAATTTTTCTGCCCTCAAAAATTTTGGTTAACGTACCAATCATGTACCAATTTTTGAGAGCAAAAAAAATTAAACCACTTTCAAAGCATCCGCAATCTGGTCGATTTCTTTATAAATGAGTCGCAAAACTCAAATTTAATCATAGCATAAAATGTGGGAAATGTAAAATCGAATCTTTTGATCTGCTTGGGCAAATATTCTTCAAATCCCCTTTGATTTGTCAGCTTTTTCTTTTCAACATATAAAACAAATGGGCAATTTGGAACTTTTAACATTTCTTCAAGCTTGTTGATTCCGATATTGCTGTATAATGTGGCTTCTTGTTTTGTCAACATCGCTTTTTGCTATATCATGCACAAAGGAATACACTTTTTCTGACCACTGCCATACATCCAACTTATCATGGCTCAAGCAAAACGCTCTGTCTGACAGTTTTTCAGGCATAACTTTCATTATTTGATCCTTGTATTCAAACGGAATGACAATCATATACACATAATCAGCCAGCTCCACTTCATCTTTTACCTTAATAGGTAAAAAGCCATCGTGCACAACCAGTGGATGCTTTTCTAAATCATCATACTTGAAATAAAATCGTACACCTGGCGTAAAGCCTGCACTCATCTCGTCTTGTGAAGGACTTCTTCCAAGTTTTCTCTCCATTACCAATCTGTCCCCTGCCTGACAGTTTCCCCATGAAAACATTACATAATGAAAAAAATCTGTCGGATCATTTGCTGCATTTCTATCTTCTTTCTGTAAAACAGTATCTGAAAGTTTCCTTGCATTTACAGCAGATAGTAAAGAACCACATTTCAAAATAGAAATTGCATTTTCTAAAGGTGCCGTATGACACACCAAATCTGTCATACAGCCACCACTTGCTTTACATGCTGTACATTCCCTTATAATTTCAGGTCTACGTACATTCTTATATTTGTCCAGATTAAGCATTTCTTTCTGAACATACTGTAAAATATCGTCCCTGTCAGCCTCAATTTCACATTTTCTTCCGTGATTTTTCTCATAATTCACAAAGTCAATTATATCTTTCATTTCATTATCACTTACGTTCGGATAATCCGACAAAGCTTTGTATAAAACGCCATCCCATAATTCTGTAAACTCATGATTTCCTATATTTAGCTTCATATTACGGTCACCTGCCTCTCAATGTGTTTTGATTCATTTCTATACTGCCCCTCACTTTATACAAAATCATCACTAATCTTTGTCTTTATTTCTTCCGGTATTGTGCCAATTTCCTTATCCCCCTTATAGGATATTATTTCATATTTTGATTCATTGGTCTGCTTACAAAAAATGAAATCCACTTCATATAACTCTCCAAACTTTTCATTTCCAATTTCTTCTATCCGAAAAGAATATGGCACCAGACAATCATCAATCAATTTTCCGTGCTTATCTCTATTTTCTCCACATAATAAAATAAACTGCAAATCTGTAATACCTATCTTGTAATTTGCTGTAAAGGTAACTACATCCTCTGTGATCAAAACTTCCATATTCGTAATCCTGTATAAATCCTCTAAATGATCCGTCTTTTTTTCTGCCAGATCATACGGATGATCTTTATCAAAGAAAAACTCTTGTACTTTCAATCCATTCTTGGTTTTCGCATGTTTATAAAACTCTTTTGCCTTTAATTTCGTATTTACGCCAGTTAAATGTAAAAATGAGGAATTTTTGAAAACTACCTCAATGCTTTTTCCTTCATATACATACATAAAAGTTTTTCCAGCCAAATATCTCTGATAATTCTTCGCAGCATTATGTATCTTCTTCAAAATTGCAGATTTTCCCATTTGTACTCCTCTCTAAATAAAAAAGGGAAGCGAAAACGCTTCCCTCTGAATAACCACTGGCAGTTCGCTTGAACATTTCTGCTCAAACCAAAAGCATATGACTTAATCCTCATACTGGATATGGCAACATCACTTCAGATACTGTGCCACGCAGGTCGCTATAATGTATCACTATAGCAAATCCACAAATATTTTACATCCTTTGTGCGGATGTCCAGTGCTTTCTACCATTATATTATGCCCATATAATCCATTTGTCAATCAATTAATTGATTTTTTTCAATAATTGACAAGCATCCGTCACGCAATCTACAAGATTCATATTTTTTGAGTACCGAGGCTCGTGATATCACTTCTAGTTTCATATTTTTCTTTTATCCATCCACTTGCCATGTACCAATTATGTACCAATTTTCTACTGAATAACATAAAGTTATAACAACTTTTATCGAACTAATTTTTATCGCAATCTCCCATTTTATAAGGCTTTAAGGACATTTATCAAGATATAGAAACCTACATCGAAATTGCTAGTAAATCACAATTCCTAGTTTCATTTTTCTATCTTTCCTTTCTTATCTCTTATAATCCCTGCTGTTGCGGGCTTTACGGCTTTTAGTATCTCTGCTATGTACTAATTTTTGAGAGCAAAAAAATTAAACCACTTTCAAAGTCTCCGCAATCCGGTCGATTTCTTTTTGTTTTATCAATATTTCAGCTACTTTAACACAAAAAAAGCCTCAATACTCAAATTTAATCATATCATAAAGAAGCTCAAATGTAAAATCTTATATTTCGATATTATTATTGTTCTAACTCTTTTATTGCAGGATTGCATTTCAAAATTGTTAATGCTGCAATTCCGACTAATCCTGCAATAACAAATATCAATCCTATTCCTGAGCCATTTTGTCGTCCAACAAAAAAAGTTATAATATTTTTACCCAAAAACATTTTTTTCATTAATGGCTCAAAAATATAATCAGCCAACATTCCGCCACCTAAAAAGCCTAATGGTGTTAATGCTTGTGTAATCATACCTTGTAACGAAAAAACACGCCCCTGCATAGATGCATCAACTTTTTCTCTTATGATTATTGTCTGATATGTATGATATATAGGACTTCCAAAACAACCGATAAACACGACAATGCACCACCAGACAAGACTTCTCCCCATTCCAAACAATGTAATTCCAATCAGGCACATATAACTGCCAAAATACATTATTGGCAACTTTTTCTTTGGCTGTTCCATCATTGACAATATGACACTTGCCACTATACAGCCTATTGCCATAAATGATGAAACAATTCCCACTATTGTTTCATTATTGTTTGTTCTCGCTAAAAGAAGTGGTGTAAACATGCCATCAAATGAAATTGCACCTATAAATTCCAAAATACAATACATAATTAAAAGCATCAAAATCGGTCTATTGCCACTTATAAAATCAATTCCTTCTTTCAATCCATTCCATATTTCCGAAAATGATGATTGACTATCAGCAGCGATTTCATCAGGTATCTGCACAACAAATAATAACACTAAAAATGCAAATACAAATGTACATAAATCAACTATTAAAATCCATTGCAAACCCAACACATTAAGAATTGTTGTTGCCAAAATCGGTTGAAATATCCCAACCAATGCTCCCATTGTCGATTGAATCCCACCAATTCTTGCATAATCTTTTTGCTCAACCAATAATGTGACAGTAACTTGAGAAGCAGGATTTTGAAATGCATTCATAAATCCATTGATTATATTTACCAAACACAATACCCATAACTGTAAATATCCCAATATGTAACACCCCAAAAGAATTACAGAACCTGCTGCCGCAATTGAATCACAAATAAGCATAATTTTTTTCTTATTCATTTTATCAACAACCACACCTCCCAAAAGACTTACAATTAAGTATGGAACTGTACTGCAGATAGCAAGTAAAGATGATGACATAACCTGTCCACTATTAGAATACATCCAAATAACAGTTGCAAAACCAGTCATTGAAGTTCCTAATTCTGATACTGTCTGGCTAATAAAAAAAATCATAAAATTATACATCTTATTTTCTGTTTTATTCATATTTTGCCCTTTCGTTTTCTACAACTACATTATTACAGAATCTGCTGCATTTAATTACAAAAACTTACTCTGTTTAATGTTTAATTATTATTACCATATCCCGCCTTTTCTATATTCACTTTTGCCTTTAAGCTCATTATATCAATTAACTACGACAACTAGCTGTCGTAATTAGATAAAAATTTTTCTGCAGTATCAATTAACTCTTTTTTATATTCTTCTGGTGCCACTACTTTTACACGATTTCCAAAACTTAATAAAAGTGCCCTCCATAAACGTTCCTTTGCCGGTACACTAATAAAAATTCTGCACATTCCATTAATCATTTTCTCTATTGGACAATCCGGAAAATACTCTTGTATCAAATTACTTTCCTGCTCTTTAAAATGGACTTCTATGTTTATACATGTTTTATAATAATTTTGTTCACTTTCTTTCATACGAACTTCGATATCTCCATGGTCTATAAAAGATTTTCTATTTAATATTTCAATATTTTCCATTCTTGCAACTTTAAAAGTATAATATTGCTCTTTTTCATCATTATACGCAAAAAGATACCACGCATACCATTTGTAATGTATTGCTAAAGGTTCAACCATCAAATCAGCTTCTTTTCCACTGGCGTTTCTATAATGAAAATAAATATATCTTTTTTCTGTTATCGCATGCTCCAATATTTTATTAACATCTTGAACCCGTTGATTCTCTTTTGTCACACCAAAGTCCCAAAAAATCTTTTGTCCACCTTCTTTTCCAATAATCGTATTATATTTTTGAATTATTGACTCCAATGTATGATTAGTATATGAAGTTGATAAACTTTCTAATGCCTTAATAATTATCTGCTGTTCATCACTTTTAATATTGGTATTTTTCAATTTATATGTAGGTAAAATAGAATACCCACCATTTTTTCCATTATCTGAATATATAGGTATGCCGGAAGAAGCAATATTTACCATATCCCGCTGGATTGTCCTGACAGACACATTATATTTTTCAGCTAAAGTTTTCGCTGAAACCTTGTCATGATTTAAAAGATAAATTATTATTCCAAGTATTCTGTCGATTTTCATTTCTATCACCTGATATGAAGAAATCTCTTGTTGATAGTACACTTTCAAGAAATCACTGCAAATTATTCCTTTCTAAAAAAAATATATAATAATTCTAATTCATATTCAACATTGCAACAACACCAATTTTATTTTTCCTGACACATGCGGCTTAAAATATTGAGGACTTTGCCCAAATGCTTAAATCCTGCTTTTAGTGTACTGTATCAATCGTTTCCAGATATTCCTGAAGAATATAGTATGACTGCCTTAAATGATGCCGATATGATGCATGTTCCCAGCTATCCCATTTAAACTGTTTTTCACCTATATTTTTATTTGCTGAAATGTATCCTATATTTATTCCGTCTACCTTTAATGTAGTATTTTTAGAAGAATAATTGATTTCCCTAACCGACGGTGCACTAAATCCCAATAATCCCCACGGAATCCTCACCTCAAATACATGCTTTTTATAGTAAAAGTCAGTTAATACATTACCTATATCATCATCTACATCCACTTTTCCAAAATGAAGCAGACCTGTCTCACTCTTTTGAACCGGTAAGCATTTCTTAGTCTGAGGATATAGCAGGCTCTTATCCGTAATAAGATAAATTCGGTGAAATGAATCCTTTTTATCTTTAACAAGATTGAGTTTCTCCCAGTCCGGCTCAGCACGGACATACGAGTCTGAGTCCGGGTCAACCAGCAGACGTGTTTTATTTTTTCCCTCTATGTGTAAAATAAAGTCCGCATCTGACGACAGCTTTATATCACCATAATTTCCACATCCTGTATTCGGATTTATGTCAAAGTAAAGATTATTCCCCTTTTTATCAAAATCGGCTTTCTTATCCTGAATTGCTATATATACATAGGTACTGTCACACTTTACATATATTTTAATATCATTTTTTTCAAAAATTATATCTTTTTTGCTCCATTCATCCAATTCTCCATCCAAAACAGGTATATGGTCACATTCTGTTGATATATATTCAGCCAGTCCAAAATGCTGTTCACTTGTTTGAACATCATTCCAATATGCACGATAATCACTATTTGTATAGTCCATTGTATTCCATGTTCTTTTAAACCACTCATCTTCCCATACAAACACAAGACCACCTACGCATTTTGACTTTTTTATGTCCTTAAACATACTTACAAGCATTTCTCCCTGCTGCCGGGCACTGACACCGCCCTGATTAAACCCCGTGATAGGATTAACATGAGTAACACCTCTGCTTGCCGGGATTCCAAACTCAGCTATAAGCACGGGACATTTGTTATGTGCAACTAAATCTTTTAAATATCCCAAATAAGTATTTATTTTTCCGCTCTCATCCTTATAACTGCAATACAGTTCCTCGCTAAACATAAAATTTGGATAATACGAATACACATGATAACTCGCAAATATTCCCGTCTTAAATTTATTCTGTGCATTCAAATCATCTCCCGTAAGTGAAATTGCATCCTCTTTTGACAAAGGCTCATTCGGATGTTTCATGACATCAGCCGTTGGCCAGTTAGAATAACTTACCGGTCTTTGCATATGATATTTTTCATCTTCGTATTTTAAAGCATAATCACCAATTTCACACCAGAATACTTCGTATGGCTCAACTTTTTCGCATGACAAATAATCTCCCGAATAAGAAGTTACATGCTTATTTGCATCCCTCGTTCCTTCTACAAGCGACTGGTCGGACTCTATTCCAAGTATCCATCCAATAACATATTTTGAAATATCTCTGGTATAAGTTCCGTAAGCGTGTCCTACCCTCTTTTCAACTTTCGCATTTCCGTGAATAATATTCACCAAATCCCTCAAATCCTTCTTTACATCTCTTATATCCGAAAATGCATCCTGCGTTTCTGTAATAAGATCCTCATTGTACCAGCATCCCTGAAACAGATATATTTTCTCATCGTGTGTAGTATTATATTTATACAATGCACTATAAAATGCTGGCATCAGCACCGTGTATACACGTATTGTATTTGCATGCATCTCTCCGATCTGTTCAAACCATTTTAAATATTCATCTTCCGTAACACCCAGTTCTCCCGGAAATGTATTCGGTTTGCTTGAACCTATATTAACCCCTTTAATATAATAATCCTTAAACTCACTGCCGTCATATTTCTGAAAATATTTTCCTTCCACTCTAAACAGATAGCTTGTATCACCATCATCATGCAATGTTTCCTCTTTTATCTCAGTTGAACCTTTGCCACCGTGAGCAAAATCTTCATTTTCTCCAATTCTTCCATGGCCCATCAAAGTTCCTGCTAAAAATTTTTACATTTATAAAAACAAACAGCTTTTCAAAAATAGTTCTGTTTTATGACACGTAAAAAAGGGCACTTCATGCGCTAGTACACCACTACATTATAGCAATTTCATATTCCTAAAAAAAAGCGGCTGTCATTAAATAAACAGCCACTTCTTTATTGTCTCTTGATTTTGTATACTTTCTACACATGACAAAGTTTCTCTTAATGTGCTTTATTATAATCAAGTATCGCCTGCACTATTGCCCTTGCCACATCATCTCTGCGCTTTTTGTATAGTGCCGCATCGTCAGGATCTGATACAAAACATACTTCAATCAGCAATGCCGGCTTTGTAGTTTTATTTAAAAACCATAAAGCAGAAGTTGTTTTTACACCTCTGTTTCTAAATCCTACCTTTGATATGCGGCTACATATTCTTTTAGCCAGCTCCCCTCTTATTGCTGAAGTATTTTTTACCCATACCTCAGTTCCCATTGTCTTTCCATCACGTTTTCTCTGATGGTCAGCAGAATTGAAATGTATGGAAATATCTATATCTCTAACCTTTGAATTACATTTTGCACAAATTTTTCTGAGCACATCCAGCTGGCTTGTTCCGTTATTTACCGTACAATCATATGCTTTAATCCCATTCTTTTTCAGCAAATGTACTACCTTCTTAGTGACAATTCTATTCTCTCTGCTCTCATCAATATAATCACTGGCGCCACTGGCAATTTTCCCTGCCGGATTGTGACCGCCGTGTACTGTTACAGCTTTTATCTTTGCCATACTCTTTTCCCACTTTCCCCGTAAATTTAATCCTTACACTTTACCTCCGGAATTCCTGCAACAGATGTCAGAATACTTACAACTCCCGCAACAACTGCTGAAGATGCCGCAAGTTTCCAATCAACAGCCTCCAGAGTACTCCCAACCGCAATAACTGAAACAGCTGTCTGTGCCATTGTTTTGACGGCTCTTATCGCAGCAGAAGCAAACCATTTTTTTGTATCAATATTTCCTTTAAAAACACAGTTCTTAAGCATAGATTTAATCTCTTTTTATTACTATTATTATTAGTAAAATCGGGATGTGTGTGTATTTTTTGTGGGAATTTCTGCTTATTTCTCCACAATCTGTCAGTGAACTACCCATTGTCTTAAGCCAATGGGCTTCCTGCTTCATCGACCTCGTAACCTACTATCTCCACAGGCGTTAATTTGGGCAGTCCCTGCCCTATATATTTCTTTATGCTATTTGTCTTAATCCTTCTGTCAGTATATTTTTTGCGGCATTGATATCCCTGTCATGTTCTGCTCCGCATTTCGGACATATCCATGTCCTCACTGACAAATCTTTTGTATCTGGATTCTGATACCCGCAAACAGAACATAATTGACTACTAGCATAAAATGTATCTATTTTGATGTATTTCCTGCCATTCCATTTTGCCTTATACT
>ERZ780144.110-NODE-110-length-121303-cov-10.054871_pt1 | contig 121303 bp, 96 predicted proteins | sample MGYA00511380_ERZ780144 | MGnify/ENA primary metagenome ERZ780144 (study PRJEB29588, sample SAMEA1965858) | human gut metagenome | biome: human gut; feature: human-associated habitat; material: faeces | place: Denmark | collected 2008/2010 ... | reverse complement strand
AAACAAATTTAACCGAAAACTTTGATCCAATTTTATTTGGATTGTAACAGGAAAATCCGACTATGAAATCTTTGAGTAAAGCAACCTTCCATTTACTGTGTTGCATCCTGCTATTGGGAACTTTCCAGAGTTGTAAAGACGACGAAACGACGCCCCCGCCTCCCGGAGAAAGCGCCACGCTCACCATTTCCGACGTCAAGGCCGAAGCCAATACCGTAACTTTCACCATCACGCCGAAAAATGTAGATGTTTATACCTATACGATCAAATCCGCGACGGTAACGCCTCAAGCGACCGTTCAGGATCCGGCCGAAACCAAAACCTTCACATACAACAGTCTGCTTCCGTCGAGCGACTATACGATCGTGGCAACAGGTTTTACACAAGGCGGTCTGGAACTCACTTCTACCGAATACAAATTCCGAACGCTCGACACGCAGGATCCCGGACTCGAAGTACCTTCCGGAGAGGAGCCGTTCATCGAATACGGCGACCAGCGGATCGCCGCCAAATCGGTCTTCTTCTACAAGGAAACCGATCGGCTCTGGTTCTTCATCTCCCCGCTCGAAGGATACGACAACTACCAGGACATGCTCTATGGCAACGGCGGAAAAAACGATTACATATCCCTCAGCTTCACGCCGAACCAGCTAAATAAATCGATCAACATGAAGAGTGCGTCCGAACGGTATTCGCTGCTCAACTCCATGTCGTTCCAACACCCCATCGCATCGGATATTTCGATGGTGACCATCGACTACCATTCATTAATCACCGACGGCGGCTTCATCGTCACCCGCGACGGGGACAAGATCGAAGGATATGCCGAAATGACCTCGGCCGCAACCGGCAAGAAACTCCGCATCTACGGTACCTGCACCTACGACCAGCAGGACGCCGAGCGGACCAGCTTCATCAGCCTCAACGACCTGAAAACTCCGCTCGGAAGCGCCTATTACCAACCGCTCGAAGAGGAAACGATTTCCGAAATCCATCTCTCGCCGGCCAGCCCCGTCATGGGAGCGCTGATCGACCAGGTGGATGAATACTACGTTCGAATCCGCTTCGACAACGCCCTGGCGACGGCTAAAACTCCGATCGACATCACCCGGATCGACAAGCTGTTCGAACTCGAAATCGTCGATCCTGCCCAACAAAAGTCGGTTACCGTCACCAATACGGACCTTCAAGGCGCGACGGGCACCATCACCCTCTACAAATACGCCCTGCAAGACAACTACCGAATCTCGTTCGATCTGCAGGTTCATGATATGCACCTCGAAGGGTATGCGGACGGGGCGTTCGAACTATACTCCTACTACTCCGGCAACAGTTATACGGTCGGAACGAACGACCCGGTCGAACTCCAATCCGCCGTCATCGACCGCCGCAGCGACGATTACTACACGATCTATCTGGCACCCCAGGCCGGTCTGACCGATTTGGAGCAAATCCGGCAGGCGGAGGGCGTAGTAACCATCAAAGCCGCACCGCAGGCACTGGACGGTCTGCTCGTTTCCTTTGCCAACGAAAAGGATGCCGGACGAATACTGTCCATCGCATATGCAGGCAAAACCTACGACAACCAGGGTGACAACACCAAGAGTACCATCCACGGAGCCACCGCAAAGCAAAAGATCGCGCTGGCCTTCTATGAAGCGACCAACGAAATGAACGGTTATTATTGCGGACCGTTCGTCGATGTGCAATAAACAACCCCGGCAACCGAAGGTCCGATCGCATCTCAAACCCACGATTCGACCGGCAACCGGTTCTCCCGGAATCTTCATCAAGCCCCCTTTTCGAAGGGGGCTTTTTTCCCACGCTTCATCCGGCGAAAGCAAAAAACAGAGCTCGGACCTTTTACTTCCGAATCGTCATCAATTTTGCCGTATTACCGAAAATCCGGAATAAAAACCACCGTCACAGTAGATATTTCAAAAAAAAACGCTAAATTTGTCAGAAACCTAAGTTGCTTCCTTAAGCCGAGCGCAATGAAACCTTCGTTTCGATTGCCGAGGCGAAAAATAGTCGAAAGAAAATCAACGCTTTCGATAAACCGAGCGCAGAATCGGAGGTGTTCGAACTCTGCCAAAGCGGAAAACAACGGCGTAAAAACGAACTGTTTCGTAGAGCCGAGGATATAACCACCAAGCCCGTTCGGTTATACGAGGCGGGAAACGGAACTCAAAACAGCAATGAACCTAAAACAGACACCATGATAAAGAAAGAATTATTACTCGGCGACGAGGCTATCGCATGGGGAGCCCTCAACGCCGGTCTTTCGGGCGTGTACGCTTACCCCGGAACCCCCTCTACGGAGATCACGGAATTTATCCAGATGCACCCCCTAACGCGCGAGCGCGGCATCCACTGCAACTGGTCGGCCAACGAAAAGACCGCACTGGAAGCGGCCCTCGGCATGTCGTTCGTCGGCAAGCGGGCCCTGGTCTGCATGAAGCACGTGGGCATGAACGTCTGCGCCGACGCTTTCGTCAATTCAGCCATGACGGGTGCCAACGGCGGCCTGGTGGTCGTAGCGGCGGACGATCCCTCGATGCACTCCTCGCAGAACGAACAGGACTCCCGCTTCTACGCCAAATTCGCCATGATTCCCTGCTTCGAACCCGCATCGCAACAGGAAGCCTACGAGATGATCGGCGAGGCGTTCGACTTCTCGGAGAAATACCAGATTCCGGTGCTGATGCGCGTGACGACCCGCATGGCCCACTCGCGTGCCGTGGTCGAAATCGGCGAACCCCGCCAGCAAAACACGCTCCACTACCCCGAGCGGCCCCGCCAGTGGATCCTCATGCCGGGCAACTCGCGCGTACGTTACAAAACCCTCATCGAGGAGAACAAACTCTTCGAGCAGGAGGCCGAACATTCGCGCCACAACCGCTACATCGACGGACCGGACAAATCCATGGGCATCATCGCCTGCGGTCTGGCCTACAACTATATTATGGAGAACTTCCCGGAAGGCTGCCCCTTCCCCGTGCTGAAGATCTCGCAATATCCGCTGCCGACGGCACTCGTACAGCGCATGGCTTCGGAGTGCCGTTCGCTGCTGATCGTCGAAGAGGGACAACCTCTGGTGGAGGAGATGATCCGCGGTCTGCTGGGTACTCCGATTCCGGTCAAAGGACGTTTGAGCGGCGAGCTGCCCCGCACGGGCGAACTCACGCCCGACAACGTACGCGGCGCCCTCGGTCTGCCCCGCCGCGAGAGCGAGGCGGCCAGCCAGCTCACCATGCCCCGGCCCCCGGCCCTTTGCCAGGGCTGCGGCCACCGCGACGTATATACGGCACTGAACGACGTGCTGCGCGAGCACTACCCCGACCACAAGGTATTCAGCGACATCGGCTGCTATACGCTCGGTTCGCTGCCCCCGTTCCGGGCGATCGACACCTGCGTGGAGATGGGCGCTTCGGTCACGATGGCCAAGGGCGCTGCCGACGGCGGACAGTTCCCTTCGGTAGCCGTAATCGGCGACTCGACCTTCACCCACTCGGGCATGACCGCCCTGCTGGATGCCGTGAATGAAAAGAGCAACATCACCGTCGTAATCTCGGACAACCTCACTACCGGCATGACCGGCGGCCAGGATTCGGCCGGCACGGGACGCCTCGAGCAGATCTGCGCCGGACTGGGCGTGGAGCCCGAACACATCCGCGTCGTGGTACCCCTGCCCAAGAACATGGAGGAGATCCGCCGCACGATCCGCGAAGAGATCGAATACAAAGGGGTTTCGGTCATCATCCCGCGCCGCGAGTGCATCCAGACCGCCAAACGCCACAACGCAAAAAAACAGTAGTACGACCATGAAACGGGACATCATACTTTCCGGCGTGGGAGGACAAGGCATCCTCTCGATCGCCACCGTCATCGGAGCCGCTGCCCTCAAGGAGGGACTCCACATCAAACAGGCAGAAGTACATGGCATGAGCCAGCGCGGAGGCGACGTACAGTCGAACCTGCGCATCAGTTCGGACGAGATCCTCTCCGACCTGATCCCCCAAGGCGCGGCCGATATCATCATCTCGCTCGAACCGATGGAGGCGCTGCGCTACGTACCCTACCTGAATCCGGAGGGCTGGGTGATCGCCAACACTACGCCGTTCGTAAACATCGACAACTACCCCGAACCGGAGGCCGTATTGGCTGAACTCGGGAAGCGCAAACATGCGATCCTGATCGATGTCGATGCCATCGCCAAGGAGCAATCCTCGCCCCGTGCGGCCAACATCGTGCTGCTGGGCGCCGCCGCTCCTTTCCTGGGGCTCGACGCCGACAAGTTCGAGGCGGGCATCCGCAGCATCTTCGCCCGCAAAGGCGAGCAGATCGTCGAAATAAACCTCAAGGCGTTCCGCGCCGGATACGAATACGCACAAAAACACCGCAAGTAATGGCAGCTCTCATTCCGCAGAAGATGTTCGACGAGCAGCTCGCCGCCATGGACATCGAAAACTTCGCACAGGCCACGATCCGTCAGGTCGGAGCCGTCGGCGGCGCCCTCGAGAAGAACTCGGGCACCGAATTCCTGCACCTCGAAATGGGCGTTCCGGGCCTTCCGCCGGAGACTGTCGGCGTCGAAGCCGAACAGCAGGCCCTCGCCCAGGGACACGCTTCGATCTACCCCAGCATCACGGGCATCGCCCCGCTCAAGAGCGAGGCTTCGCGCTTCGTCAAGGCGTTCCTCGACATCGACGTCGCCCCCGAGGGATGCATCCCGACCGTCGGCTCGATGCAGGGCGGCTTCTGCCTGTTCCAGATCAGCTCGCAGTGCGACCCCAAGAAAGACACCATTCTGTTCATCGACCCGGGCTTCCCGGTGCAGCGCCAGCAGGTGCGCATCCTGGGCATCAAGCACGAATCGTTCGACATCTACGACTTCCGCGCCGAGAAACTCGGTCCCAAGCTGGAGAGCTATCTCAAGCAGGGCAACGTCGCGGCGATCATCTACTCGAACCCCAACAACCCGGCGTGGATCTGCCTCACAGAGAGCGAACTGCGCACCATCGGCGAGTTGGCAACCAAGTACGACACGATCGTTCTCGAAGACTTGGCCTACATGGGCATGGACTTCCGCAAGGAGCTGGGACATCCTTTCCAGGCTCCGTTCCAGGCCACCGCAGCCCGCTATACGGATAACTACGTGCTGATGATTTCCGGCTCGAAGATCTTCAGCTACGCCGGCCAGCGCATCGCCATCGCAGCGATCTCGGACAAACTGCGCAACCGCTTCTATCCGGCTCTCAAGGAGCGTTACGGCATCGGCCGTTTCGCCGAATCCTACGCCCTGACATTCCTCTACGCCGCATCGTCAGGCGCAAGTCACTCGGCTCAATACGCTTTGGCGGCCATGTTCAAAGCGGCGGCGGACGGCAAGCTGGACTTCGTGGGGCACACCCGCGAATACGCACACCGCGCTCACCGCGTCAAGGAACTCTTCGAGCGTCACGGTTTCCACATCGTCTATGACAAAGACCAGGACGAACACGTGAGCGACGGATTCTTCTTCACGGTAGGCTACGGTTCGATGCCGAGTTCCGACCTGGTGGCCGCACTGCTGCGCTACGGTATCTGCGCGATCTCGCTCACCTCGACGGGCAGCCTCCAGAACGGCGTGCGCGTCTGCGTGTCGCAGATGAACCGCGAGGAGCAGTACGACCTGCTCGACCGGCGCCTCCGCGACTTCGCGCAGGACTACGCCCGGAAATAAATCCGGCATTGCAGCTCCGGGTCGCTGTGAAATCGTCCCGGAGTTGCACTCCGGAGAAAAGAATCCGGCACGGACATCCGGGAACGACCATTCGCACCCAACGAAGAGAAGGAGCCGAATAAATTCGGCTCCTTCAAATAACCAACAAAAAAGACAAAACCTACCGTCTCCGGCCGACGACGGGACCGAATTTTCCTTTCACCGACCGACTGCCGGAAACGACTTAGAAAAACAGACCCATGATCAACTACACCACTGCCGCTGAAGCTGCGAAGCTCATCAAATCCAACGACAGCGTTTATATTCAGGGAAGCGTTTCGATCCCGGAAGTGCTCGTGAAAGCGATGGCCGACCGGGGACACGAACTTCGGGGAGTGAAGGTCTATTCAGCCTTCGCCATCGGACGGGAGGAAGCGCCCTACTGCAAGCCCGAATACAAAGACAGTTTCCTCGTATATAGCCTCTTCGTGTCGAACTCCGTGCGCAACTGGATCGCTCAGGGGTACGGACAGGCCATCCCGGCTTTTCTGGGCGAGATCCCGGGGCTTTTCCGCAAGGGGATCATCCCGATCGACGTAGCGCTGCTGAACTGTTCGCGCCCCAATGCGGACGGCTATTGCAGCTTCGGCACCTCGGCCGACCTCGCGGTTTCGGCCGCCGAATGTGCGAAGGTCGTTATCGCCCAGATCAACCCCCACGTGCCGTTCTCCTACGGCGATGCGCTGATCCACGTCTCGAAACTCACGGCCGCCGTCGAAGTCGATGAACCTCTGGTGGAGCTTCCGACCGCCCAGCCCAGCGAAATCGACCGCAAGATCGGCGGCTACATCGCCGAGTTGATTCCCGACGGTGCGACCCTCCAGATCGGCGTGGGCGGCATCCCCAACGCGGTACTCGCGGCCCTGGGCGATCATAAACACCTGGGACTCCACACCGAAGCACTCACCGACGGGGTAGTACCCCTGATTCGGAGCGGTGTGATCGACAACTCGCAGAAGAAGGTGCTTCCGGGCAAGAACCTCGCGTCGCTGGCTCTCGGCTCGAAGCGGCTTTACGAATACATGGACTACAACGAAGACCTGATCATGAAGGACGTGGCATGGACGAACGACCCGTTCCGCATCCGCGAGAATCCGAAGGTCATGGCCATCAATTCGGCGCTGGAGGTCGATCTGACGGGCCAGATCTGCGCCGACTCGATCGGCACGATGATCTACTCGAGCGTAGGCGGACAACACGACTTCATGTACGGCGGCGCCCTCTCCGAAGGCGGTAAAACCTTCATCGCGCTCCCCTCGACCACCTCGAAGGGACACTCCAAGATCAAGGCCCTGCTGACGCCCGGCGCCGGCGTGGTGACCACCCGTTTCCAGACACAATACGTCGTCACGGAGTACGGTGCGGCCTACCTGCTGGGTAAAGGACTCGCCGAGCGTGCCCGCGCCCTGATCGACATTGCGCATCCCTCGGCCCGCGAGGAGTTGGAAAAAGCCGCCTGCGAACGCTTCGGCTATTCGTTCCTGCGGCTCAAATAGATTCCTCGATTCCATGTGCAGGAATCGTTCGCGGGCACCTGTCCGCTCCGCGCAGAGATGATTTTCACGCAAGATCCATATATTATAAAGTATATCAAAAAGGACTCCTGCCGAAACCGGAATAACCGTGTATGCGGAATAACTAAAGACCGTCCCGCCTCCTTTTTCAGAGGATGGGACGGTCTTTTTTCCACACAAAATCCCCCTCTCGACCGATCTATCGGGGGGGGGTAAAATTTTATTGATTTTCGATAAATTTTTCTTGTTTTTCACAAATATACTTTCTATCTTTATCGCAACAAACGATAAGAACGGACGCAGTGCCTGCAAGCGTTTCCCAAAGTCGAGGAATTACATGACGCCGGCACAGGAAACACCCCGCAGAACCCTTCGGTTTCGACCGGCAGGAACACTTCACGGATCAACAGGAAATACGCCGAAACAAAATCAACGACCATAAAAAAACGGGATCACTCCCTCTCGATATGATTGTACTCGAAAACATCAACAAGACCTACCACAACGGCGCTCCGCTGCATGTACTCAAGGGCATCGACCTCGAAATCGGAAAGGGCGAGCTGGTTTCGATCATGGGGGCCTCGGGATCGGGCAAATCGACCCTGCTGAACATCCTCGGGATCCTGGACGACTACGACACGGGCGAATATTTCCTGAACGGGCGCCTGATCAAGCACCTGAGCGAGACGCAGGCCGCTGCCGCCCGCAACAACATGATCGGCTATATTTTCCAGTCGTTCAACCTGATAAACTACAAGAACGCGGTCGAAAACGTCGCCCTTCCCCTCTACTACCAGGGCGTTTCGCGCCGCAAACGCAATGCCGAAGCCCTCGAATACCTCGACCGACTGGGGCTCCGCGACTGGGCCCACCACATGCCCAACGAAATGTCGGGCGGCCAGAAACAGCGCGTGGCCATCGCCCGGGCATTGATCAACAAGCCCCAGATCATCCTCGCCGACGAACCTACGGGCGCCCTGGACAGCAAAACCTCGCAGGAGGTAATGGACCTGCTGCGGCAGGTAAACGGGACGGGCATGACCATCATCTGCGTAACCCATGAACAGTCGATCGCCGACCAGACGGACAAGATCATCCACCTGAAGGACGGCGTGATCGGTTCGATCCAAAACCTCCGGCCATGAGAGAGTTGCTGTTGGAAATCTGGGCGTCGATCCGCCGCAACAAGCTGCGCACGTTCCTCACGGGCTTCTCGGTCGCATGGGGCATCTTCATGCTGGTCATCCTGCTCGGCTCGGGCAACGGACTGAAAAACGGCACGCTCTCCAATTTCGGATCGATGGCCGTCAATTCGGTCATCATCAACGGCGGCTGGACCTCGCAACCCTACAAGGGCTACGACAAGTGGCGGCGCATCAACATCACCAACCGCGACCTGGAGATCCTGCGCACCGAATTTCCCGAAGTAGATAAGGTTTCCGCCCGCGTACAAGGACCAGGACAATACAACCTCTCCCACGGACGCGACTTTCTGAACAATGCGGCCGTAGTCGGCAGCGACCCGGAATACCGCGAAATCATGAATGTCAGGGTGCTCGACGGACGCTTCCTGAACGATACCGACCTTCGGGAGCGGCGCAAGGTGATCGTCGTGGATAAAAACGTGCGGGATGTCCTGTTTCACGGTCAAAGTCCCGTCGGACAGCACCTCCTGGTCAACGGAACATCGTACAGCATCATCGGTGTTTTCGAGATGGACCAGTTCGGCTCCTACACATTCACCTTCATCCCGCTGACGACCGCCCAACTGCTCTTCAACCACAGCGATCCGAGCGTAGGACAGACCTATCTTTCGGTGAAAGACATCGACACCGATCAGAAGATGGCCGAATTCGAACAGCGGCTCCGCAATCGTCTGGCTGCCGAACATACCTTCGCGCCCGACGACGAAAGCGCCGTCTGGATCTACAACCGCATGGAAGGTTACAAGAACATGATGCTCGTCTTCGGCGGCATCAACCTCTTCATCTGGATCATCGGTCTGGGAACGCTGCTCGCAGGCATCGTGGGCGTGAGCAACATCATGCTGGTAACGGTGCAGGAGCGCACCTTCGAATTCGGCATTCGCAAGGCGCTCGGAGCCAAACCCTCGTCGATCATCCGGCTGATCCTGACCGAATCGGTGATGATTACCGCCGCATTCGGCTATATCGGGATGGTGCTCGGCGTATTCGCCATGGAAGGAGTGAACAAGCTCATGACACAAACTCCGCCCGGTGGGGAGAACACGTTCAACATCTTCGTCAATCCGACGTTGAACCTCTCGGTAGCGGTAAGCGCGACGATCGTCCTGGTTCTGGCCGGACTCATCGCAGGTTACATCCCCTCCCGCCGGGCCGCCCGCCTGAAGACCGTAGATGCCCTGCGGCACAATAAATAACTGCGCGACAACGAATCCCACAACGACCGGGGAACAGATAAGGAAGCACCCCGGAGTCCGAAGGACGACAAAAGTCCCCTCCCGAGGAGGGGATTGAGGGGTGGGTAAGAATTGAATACGCGGCCCAGCCGCGAAACTACGACAGACCGAAAAAAGAACAGCAACAACGAGCCCGGGACACCCGGAAGAAAGAAAAGGAACCAAACTATGACAGGATTTTTCGATACGGATCGCTGGAACGAAATCTGGCAGACGATCTCCCGCAACCGCAGGCGCAGCATCATGACGGCGCTGGGTGTCTTCTGGGGTATCTTCATGCTGATCGTCCTGCTGGGTGCCGGCACGGGGCTGGGCCGCATGTTCCGTGCCCAACTGGGCGGTACGGCCACCAACGCCATTTTCATCATGTCCGACCGCACCTCCGTCCCATACGAAGGTATGCCTACGGGCCGTAGCTGGGAACTGGACTGGGACGACCTGGAAGCGCTCCGGAAACTGCCCCGCATCGAATACATCTCGGCCATTTGCTGGGGCAACCAACGCAACATGAGCCACCAAGACCACAAAGGCGAATTCGGACTGATGGGCTACTCGCCCGACATGCAGCAGATCGCCCCCCAACAGATTCTCATGGGGCGCTACCTGAACGAAGTCGATGAACTGCGCCAGCGCAAAGTCTGCGTAATCGGGCTTCAGGTCTGGCGCGACCTCTTCCCCGGCGGAGAAGATCCCACAGGCAAAACGATCCAGATCGGCAGTTCCTACTTCACGGTCGTCGGCGTTACCAAACCCCTGGGCGGTATGATGGCCTTCAGCGACCCGGAGCGGACCGTCGTCATCCCGGCGCTGCTCGTACAGCAAATGTACGGACTGGGACGGACGATCGACATGCTGGCACTCACCGGATATGCGGACGAACCGACCCAAGAGGTGATCCAGGACTGCCGGCAAAGCATCGCCGCACGGCACCTGATCGCTCCCGACGACAAGAAGGCGATCTATTTTCAGGATACCTCCGAGGTCTTCGGCAAGATCATGGGGCTCTTCCGAGGCATCTCCCTGCTTACGTGGATCGTAGGTCTGGGCACGCTGCTCGCGGGCATCGTGGGCATCAGCAACATCATGCTGGTGCTGGTACGCGAACGCACGCAGGAGATCGGCATCCGCCGCGCCATCGGCGCTTCGCCCCTGACGATCCTTTCGCAAATCCTCTCCGAGAGCTTCATCCTCACTTTTATCGCGGGCATCTTCGGTTTCGGTGCGGGCGTAGGCGTTCTCTCCATCGCCGACAGTTTCTACGCGCGGGCCGCCCAGATGGACCAACACCTGCCCGATATTTCATGGCAGATCTCCTTCGGTATGGGAATGCTCGCGCTGGGGATCCTCGTCCTGGGCAGCCTGCTGGCAGGCATCATCCCTGCGACCCGGGCACTGCGGATCAAAGCCGTAGACGCGATCCGCGAAGAATAAACCCCGAAACTCGCAACAAACGCAAAAAACCGACATAATATGAAAAAGTTTCTGAAGATTTTCCTGGGCATCCTGTTCCTCGCGCTGCTCGTCGGCACGTTCGTCTTCCTCTGGAACAAAACCCGCCCCGTGAAGGTGGTTTACACCCTCGCAACCCCCGTGCATGACACGATCCGTCAGTACGTCATCGCCTCGGGCAAGGTCGAACCCCGCGACGAGGTGCTCATCAAGCCCCAGATCTCGGGTATCATTTCCGAGGTGCTCTGCAAGGCCGGCGACCGTGTAAAACAGGGCGACGTCATCGCTACGGTGAAGGTCATTCCCGAAATGGGAACCCTCAATGCCGCCGAATCCCGCGTGACGGTAGCCCGGCTCTCGCTCGACCAGACCCGCAAGGAGTTCGAACGCACCGAAGCCCTCTATGCCAAAGGCGTGGTATCGCAGGAGGAGTTCGAGAAGGGGCAGACCACCCTGCGCCAGGCCGAAGAGGAGTTCCAGAATGCCGAAGACAACCTGGAAATCGTCAAAACCGGTATTACCAACCGATACAAAGATTTAAGCAACACCCAGATACGCTCCACCATCACGGGTATGATCCTCGACGTACCGATCAAGGTCGGCAACTCGGTGATCCAGGCCAATACCTTCAACGACGGCACCACGATAGCCACGGTCGCCGACATGGGCGACATGCTCTTCCGGGGCAATGTCGATGAAACCGACATCGGCCGCCTGCACGCCGGCATGCCCGTCGTGCTGACCATCGGTGCCATGCAGGGTACCGTCCTCCAAGCCACGCTGGAGTACATTTCGCCCAAAGCCGCCGATGTGAACGGTATCATCATGTTCGAGGTGAAGGCCGCCGCCAAGATCCCGGAATCGGTCTTCGTCCGTGCAGGTTACAGCGCCAATGCCAGCATCGTGACCGACAGCCGCGAAGGTGTTCTCACACTGCCCGAAAGCACCATCCAGTTCGAAGAGGGCAAGCCCTGCGTCTATATCCTCACCAGTCCTGAGGAGAGCCCCGAACAGACCTTCGAGAAACGGGACGTAACGCTCGGTTTGTCGGACGGCGTGAACATCGAAATCGTATCCGGCGTCACCGAAACGGACAAAGTCCGCAACCTCCAACAACAGTCCATCTAAATCCCTGCCACCATGAAATTCGGAACTCTTTTCATCGCACTGCTGCTCGCGGGCAGCACGGCGCAGGCCCAAATTCCAACTCCGACACCCGAAGCAGACCCTTGGAGCCTGGACGACTGCATCCGATACGCCCACGAACATAACATACAGATCCAGCAACAGGCGCTGCAAGTCGAACAGCGCTCCGTCGAACTCAACACCTCGCGCCACAGCCGCCTGCCCGACCTCGGTGCCAACCTCGGTACGAACTTCAGCTTCGGACGAAGCCTCATCAGCAACAACACCTACGCCGACAACAACCAGGTGTTGGGTTCGCTCGGCGTTTCGGCCTCGCTGCCGCTCTTCATGGGCGGACGCATCAACCACGAAATCGCAGCAGGCAAGCTGAGCCTGAAAGCCGCTGTCCAGGACCTGGACCGGATCCGAGAAGACGTATCGGTCAATATTATGTCGTATTACCTCGACGTGCTGGTCGCAAAGGAGTTGGTTAATGTTGCAGAGCAAGCGCTCGCCTTGAGCACACAACAGGTGGAACGCAGCCGGGAGCAGGTACGAACGGGCAAAGTCGCCGAGTCGGTGCTTTACGAAAACGAAGCCCTGCTGGCGGCCGACGAATACAAACTAACCCAAAGCCGCAACGACCTCTCACTCTCCCTGCTGGCCCTGAGCCAGGCCCTGAACCGGACGAGTGCCGAAGGATTCGACATAGTCGCCCCGACTTTCGACAGCCTCACCGTGGAGTCGATGCGTCACCTGCGTAACCCGGCCGAAGTGCTCTCCTACGCCCTGGACAACCGTCCCCGCATACAGGCCGAGCGCTTCCGCCTCGAGCAGGCTCTCCGGGCGGTGCGGATGTCCCGTGCGGCTTACTACCCCCAGATCACGCTGACAGGAGGATACGGCACCAACGTCTATCACTCGTTCGCTACGGGTGCGGTAAATCCCGCTTTCGGACGCCAGTTCCGCAACAACAGCACCGAATACGTAGGGGTGGCGATCAACATCCCCATCTTCAACCGCATGGCGACCCGCAACAGCGTGCGAACGGCCAAACTGGGCGTACGGAGCCAGCAGCTCGTCCTGACCGAAGCCGAGCAGACCCTGCAAAAAGAGATCGAAACGGCCTACTACCAGGCCGATGCCGCCCTGTTGAAATACCGTTCGGCGGAAAAAGCGCTCAATTCCGCACAGGTCGCCTTCAGGTACGAAGCCGAGAAATACGCTGCGGGCCGCTCGACGACCTTCGACTACAACGACGCCAGGACCCGCATGCAGAAGGCCGAATCCGACCAGATCCAGGCCAAATACGAATTCATATTCCGTACCAAGATCCTCGATTTCTACGCGGGTTTCCCCCTGACACTTTAAGCGGCAAGCGGAACCCGAAGACTCCGACCACAGCTTCTCTTTTCATATAAAATCTCTCTCTGCCGATATTTCCGGAAGTCCCCCTCCAGGCGGAAAAGAGAGGTAATCCGGCGGATTCGTCCCGCAGCCTTACTCCGCGATCGAAAGGTCGGCGAACGAGAAAACTTCGGTCGAAACCTCGCCCAACGGACCGCTCTTGGCATTGACCCCCACCTGTACTTTGACGAAGTCGATGTACTTCAGCTCGACAGGCGTTCCGTCGGGCTGCATGGCATTGGCGATTCGGAATCCGTTGCTCTGTCCCTTTCCGTCCACCGCATCGCCGCCCGCAAGACAGTCGCTTCCGTAATTGTCGGCATAGCCCCAGTCGTAAGGGCGGTTGATCCAAAATCCCCTGTCATCGACCATATTCCGGGATTCGAGCAGCGTACCGCGCAACGTATAAGTATCGGCGGCCCAAGCCGGATAATAGAAATCCTGGTCGTGAAATTCTCCCTTATACTCGATCGTGCCGCTGTGACCTTCCGAATCGGTCCACTGTACGTCCATCCCCTTTCCGGCAGGTCGGTAATAAGTCACGGCATAACCGGAGACAGTCCCTTCCTTGCCCGTTTCGCTGCCCCGCAACTCATACCACTCGTCATCGGGCTCGCCGTTGCCGTTCACGTCCTGCATGACCCACACCACACCCGGCTCCGAGCTGGTGTCGAACGCATTCCCCTGAATGGAAAAATCGTAGCCGCTTTCCATTCGGGCGATACTGTGATCGAACCCGACGATCAGATAACCGCCGAATCCCCCGAGCGAAACATAACTCCGCGCCTCCAGCCTCCCGGCTGCATAAGCTACGGCATCTTCATGAGTACGCTCGTTGCCCGTATATCCGGCTTCGGTCTTTTCGCCGACCAACTGCCCGGGAGCGGGCAGAAATTCGTAAACCGCATTCTGGAAACGACTGCTGGCCGCACTCGCCGGGCGTCGGCGCTGCTCCTCGTCCGCAAAGGCGTGGACGACGATCTCGGCAGACAGCGTGACAACCCCTCGGACGATGTTTCGCGTAAGACGCTCGGAAGCATCGCCGCCTTCGGTCACATCGACCCGAACGGTATAGTCGCCCGGCCCGTCGGGTGTAAACTTAAACACGGCACCCGTTTCGGCAGCGACCGGTTCCCCATCGACCGACCAGGCGAACTGCGGATCGGCGACATAAGCCAACGACGGCGCAAGATAGACCGCACGGCCGACGAACGTACTCCGATCGGTCGTCTTACAGTAATGAGAGAGCTTTTCGAAGCGGACCTCCGAAGGCATCTTCTCCACGACCTCCACGACAAATTCTTTGACGGAAGTTCCGTCGTCGTTCGATGCCTCGATACGGATCGGGTAGCTCCCCACCGTCTCTTCCCGGAAGGTATAGCTCATCTGCGTAGAAACGACCTCGCCGGCACAGAGCCACCGGCAGCGGAAGTCCTCCTGGTCCGAATGCTGAATATCGGGAGCGAAGGTATATTCGACACCCGGCAGAACCTTGAGCCCCTCGGCAGGCAGTGCGAGCGAAATGACGGGCGGAGTAAGCTCCAGCACATCCACCCGCAGCTCCGCTTCGGCTTTTCCGGCAGCCGTTTCGACACGGAAAGTGATATACACTTCCCCCAGTTCGGTAAAGACGGCCGTATAGGTCGGTTCGGAACCTGCCAGCTTGCCATCGACGATCCATGAGTAGGTAGCTCCCTCGGCATACTCCACCGTCGGAGCGATGGTCAGCTCCCGGCCCGTCTTGACGGTATAAACCCCCGACTCGCTGTCGAGCGTAATGACGGGAGCATGATCCCGGTCGTCCAAAATCACTTCGTCCTTGTTGCAGGCGGTCGTCAACAGTGCAGCCAACGCCATCCAAAACAGGAAATGTCTTTTCGAAAAAATCCACATAGCACGTTACATATATTCGCGTTTACGGCACGCGGCAGAGCGGAAACCCGCCCTGCCGACGCACACAAAAACGATTTATCTTCAAAAACCGTCGCCTCCGCCCGGTGCAGTCCGTCACGGACTTTTCCGCAAGTCGGAAACGATCGCCGAAATCGGTCCGGAAACTCTCCGGAAAAACATTACAGCTCGATCGTTATGTCATCCAGAGCATAATAGGCCGGCATCGAGAAGCCATAACCGTTATCGGGGCCGCCCGTCATATTGAAACGCACCTTCGCCACCTTGCCCAGCGAAGAGAGGTCCCATTTGGTCCACTCCTTAATCAGCTTGTCCTTCGATGCGAAAGTCATCGTCACGGTGCCGGTCTCCTTACCTGCGGCATCGTAGCCCGTAGCATGAATCAGTACATCCTGGCCCTCCTCAAGCGCAGGTGCAAGGGCATTGCCCTTGGCTGCCACACTCAGGAAATAACAGGTCGAATTGATATAGCAGCTCTGGATCGTACGCGCCACACCGTCGGCGAAAGCGAAAATAGGACGGCTGTCGCCATAGTCGGGGTGCGCCTCGTCGTAGTTGCCGTAACCGATAAGGAAATTATCCGATCCGTCGTGGCCGCCGCCCGTAGTAGCATCCTCGTTCCGGGCATTGTACAGGTAAAGGTCAAGCTCGTAGGAGTTGAACTTCTCGATATCCTTGGAGTTGTAGGACGATACCATAAACGGGTATCCCCAACCTTCGGGACAGGGCGAAGTCAGCTGCGTGGTCTGATCGGTCCAGGTGTACGCCTTATCTTCGTAAACTACGGACATCGCCTTACCGCCGTTATAGTTCGCCACCACCAGCGGCGACCAGTCGTCGCCCTCGAAAGTGATCGTATAGGTCTGGGGTCCTTCGTCCGGCCCGTCGTCGTCCTTCGAACATCCGACGAAAGTTACCGCAGCCGCAGCCAGCAAAGCCAAAAATACTCTTTTTTTCATAATCTTTTATTATTTAATAAATTGTATGTTTCCTCCTGTACGAAAGATCGCCGCAAAGCATACGCTTCGGGGGCTCATGGCAACACCGGGTCCGGAAAAATCGACTGAATGGGGAAATCGAGCAAACAGAGCAACCGACATTCGTGATTCCATCCCGTGACCCGCAGGTGTAAAATCTTCGTGCAAAGGCAGGTCTTCTGACTCATCCCGTCCGTCGCGCCTTCCCGGCTTCATGGCCAGTGGCAAAAGAGAGCGATCGAACTATTCCCCGAAAGGAAACAGGACTTACAGCAGCGAGCACTGTTCCGGATTCGCACCGGATTCCCTATTACTCCGCACGCTTCGAAAAAACATACGGATACCTTTTGCGGGTGCAAATATACGAATAATATTTAATTCGAAAATTCAAAAAAACACGACGACCTCTTGACTTCGCCTTTTCGTCAGCGTATATTTGCAGACGCGCCCTTCCCGTTTCCCGAAACGGGCGCCCATCCTTTCTCTATTTTTTCGATTTCCGCCTGTCGCCGGACTCTTCCGGACGGCAATGACACTGTTTCATCCGACTAAAAAACACACGACATGCCCCGAGGACGCAACAAAGCCCTGATCGCCCGACGCGACGAAATGCTCTGCCACCGCTATCACTACTGGACCGAAACGCAGCGTCTGCGCTTCGACGACACCCTGAAAATCCTCTCCGAAGAGGAATTCTTTCTCTCCGAGGAGCGCATCCTGACCATCCTCCGCGCCAACGGCGACACGCTCCGCGAACTCGCCGGCCGGCCTACTCCGAAAATGCGAAGAGAGCGCTTCCCGACAAGGCGCCATACACCCTCTCCCCGGAAATGATCCGACGGATACGCCCGTCCCTGGCAATAAGGATATTCGGCCCGTTCATTCCTGCGATCCGGCAAAAAGAGGCATCCGCACATCTCCATTCGGAAAAAACAGCTATTTTTGCAGCCGGAACAATCCCGGAACGAAACAAAATGGACTGGTTTACGGATCTTTTTACCCAACATTCGGCCATTCAAGCCGTCGTCGTGCTCTCGCTGATCTCGGTGTTCGGCATGATGCTGGGCAAAGTGCGTTTTTTCGGAATTTCGCTCGGCGTGACGTTCGTTTTCTTCATCGGCATCGCAGCGGGCCATTTCGGACTCTCGGTCGATCCTTCGATGCTGGCTTTCGCCGAAAGTTTCGGGCTCGTACTCTTCGTCTATGCATTGGGATTGCAGGTCGGCCCCGGTTTCTTCAGTTCGCTCCGCTCGGGCGGCATCCGGCTGGTTTCGCTCGCCACGCTCATCGTCCTGACAGGTTCGGCACTGGCCGTAGGGCTCGGCTATGCGACCCGTGTTCCCATGAGCGACATGGCAGGCATCCTGTGCGGCGCCACGACCAACACCCCGGCGCTCGGTGCGGCACAACAGATGCTCTCGCAGATGCAGTTGGACAGCAACAACGCCACGCTGGGCTGTGCATTGACCTACCCGCTGGGTGTCGTAGGCGTGATTCTGGGCATCATCGCCGTACGCAAACTCTTCGCCCGGCCCTCGGACATTCCGCAACCGGACGCCGAACATAAAAAGAATATCTTCATCGTCGAATTCAAGATTTCCAACCCCGGCGTCGTCGGTAAAAGCATCCGCGACGTCGCGGCATACAGCCACCACCATTTCGTCATCTCCCGCCTTTGGCGTGCCGGGCAGGTTTCGATTCCGACTTCGGACTCGACCCTCGAATCGGGTGATCTGGTACTGGTAATCACCTCGCCGGACGACGTGCAGGCACTGGAACTCCTCTTCGGCGAGCGGGTACAGAAAGACTGGAATACGCACGACATCGACTGGAACGCATTGGACAGCCAGCTCATCTCCCGGTCGATCATCGTCACCCGCCCCGAAATCAACGGCCGCAAACTCAGCTCGCTGCGTCTGCGAAACCTGTACGGCATCAACATCAGCCGGGTGCATCGTTCGGGCGTACAACTGCTCGCCACGCCCGATCTCACGCTGCAACTGGGCGACAGCCTGACGGTAGTGGGTGAAGCGCAGGCGATCGAAGGCGTCGAAAAAATCCTCGGCAATGCCGTCAAACAGCTCGACGAACCCAACCTGATTCCGGTTTTCATCGGTTTGCTCCTGGGCCTGCTGCTGGGAAGCATCCCTTTCGCGGTACCGGGTATCAGTCTCCCTGTCAAACTGGGACTCGCAGGCGGCCCGATCATCCTCGGCATCCTGATCGGGACCTTCGGCCCCCGCATCCACATCGTCACCTACACCACGTTGAGCGCCAACCTGATGCTCCGGGCATTGGGACTGTCGCTCTATCTGGCCTGCCTGGGGCTCGAAGCGGGCGCCCATTTCGTCGAAACGATCATGCGCCCCGAAGGAATGCTCTGGATCGGACTGGGATTCCTCCTCACGTTCGTCCCCATCGTTATCGTAGCCGCCCTGTCGCTGCGGTTCTTCAAACTCGATTTCGGACAGGTAGCCGGCATCATGTGCGGCAGCATGGCCAACCCGATGGCGCTGAACTATGCCAACGACTCGATCCCCGGCGATCATCCGGCCGTGGCGTACGCGACGGTCTATCCCGTATGCATGTTCCTGCGGGTCATCATCATTCAGATTCTGATCATGTGCTTTATTTAGCGGTCGCCGGACGGCAGACCGCCCTGCGTTCCGAAGAGGCGCAGCGAACGGAACCGGGGACTCAACGCCCGACATCCGGCAGCTCCGCCACACGGCGGATCTCGCCTTCGAAATTGGGGGTAAAGATCCCGCCGCCCACTCCTTCGGCGATCTCGCGCAGTGTCCAGAAGCGACCTCCGTCCAACTCGCCGCTCGGTACGACAGGCCCATCGTACACCGTCTTATAGACATAGACCAACTCCCGTTCGCGTTCCGACTCGAACAGGTAGGTCAGCACGTGCTGCGGTTCGAAATCCGTCACGCCGACCTCCTCGCGCACCTCGCGCCGCAGAGCAGCGAGAGGCTCTTCCCCCCAATCCACATGGCCGCCTACGGCCGTATCCCACCGTCCGGGCTGGATATCCTTCCACGCCGGACGTTTTTGCAGGTAAAGCTCCCCGCAGGAGTTGAACAGATGAAGGTGCACCACCGGATGCAACAGCATCGACCCGCCGTGGCACTCGCCCCGCGTGGCCCGGCCGACGACACGTCCGGCGGCATCGACCACCGGAAACAGCTCTTCCCGATTATCCGCGCATTTCATCTTCCGACAATATTCTATGAGTTTTATTCCGACCGTAAAGACTGCAATAGACGGAGAACATGACGAAGCCCAGCAGGGCCATCGCCGCACCGGGCAGGGCGGCATATTGAGGCCCCAGGCCGAAACTGATCGGCAGACCGCCGAAGTAGGCGCCCAAAGCGTTGCCGAGGTTGAACGCGATCTGGATCGACGCGGCGCCGAGCATCTCCCCGCCCGGCGCATTCTCCAGAATAAGCAGTTGCTGGGGCGATGAAACCCCGAAGAGCGAAGCCGTCGTCAGGAACATCAGCGGAATCACGAGCCAGTCGATCCGAGCCGCGAAGAAGATCCCTACGAGCAACAGACAGATCATCCCCTGAATAAAGCGGGCGACCCGTTCGGGAGAGAAGCGGTCCGACAAATGCCCGCCCGCGAGATTACCCACCAGCATTCCCAGCCCCGCGACCATCATCACGGCTGTCATCGCCTGCCCGGAGATGCCCGCCACACGCGTCATGGTCGGAGTCACGTAGCTGTACCAGCAGAAAACTCCTCCATTGGCCAGCAGCGTAGCCAGCAGGATTAGCCAAGGAGCCCGCGAACCGAGGAACCGGAATTGCCCCTTCAATCCCGTATCGGGCAGCGCCGGCAGGGCAGGCACCCAGCGGGCGATCAGCAGCAGAGCCATAATTCCCCACAGCCCGACCATCCCGAAAGCCAGCCGCCACGAAAGATAGCTGCCCAAATAGGTACCCAACGGCACACAGAACAGGTTGGCGACAGTCATCCCGAGGATCATGATAGACACGGCCTGGGTTTTGTGTCCCGGATCGGCCACCCGCTCCGCAACGATCGAACCTACGCCGAAGAAAGCCCCGTGAGGCAGGCCCGACACGAACCGCATCGCCAAGAGCATCCAAAAGTCGGGCGCCAGCGAAGCGCAGACGTTACCCAGGACAATAAGAGCGGCAAGAGCGAGCAGAATCCCCTTCAACGCCCGCTTACGTGCGATGAGCACCGTCGCGGGAGCCCCGACGCAAACCCCGATGGCATAGGCCGAAATCAGGTCCCCGGCCCGGGGGATGGAAACGCCTAAATCCCTCGCCACATCGGGCAGAATCCCCATCATGACGAACTCGGCCATACCGAGAGCCAACGTGCCGAAAGCCAGGGCGGTCAAACTCTTTTTCATAAATCGACTCTTTTTACCGACGGCTCCGCACTCCGGAGTACGGAATCTTTTTCGCAACTTTCGCATTCTTCGGACCGCTCCGCAGCTCGACAATACGGCGCGTCCGAAGCACGGTCTTTTGATTCGGAGAACAAAAATAGCGCATATCTTCCCCTCTTCCGCCTAAAACGAAAGAATTTCTCACCGACCTGACAAACCGGCCCTCCCGGATTCTCCCTAACGGGATGAATCCGGGAGGGCCGATTATATCCTATCCGAAAGCCCAAAGAGAGCCGTATGACTGAGATCAATACCCCAGCCAGTGAAGCCACTCGAGCGCTTCGGGCGTCAGCTTGTCATCGCGGTCCACCCAGGTTCCGGACTCGATGAGCAACTTTTTATACTCCTCGATACGGCGCGTGATCGGAAAATCGGGTCGCGGCAGCGCACTCTTCTCCGCACGCTCCGAAGGGCGAATCGTCCGGTCGAAAACCTCCCGAAGCGCCGGGCGCCGGTGTCCCTCCCACTTGAAATCTTCGAGAAAAAGAGCCTGCGTCTCCGGAATCTTATCCATCGGGAAAATCGAATAGACCGGCTGATTGCGGTAGGTAATGCCTTCGACCGTATTGTTGTCGATATAGTAGGTAGCCGCACCGCTTTGGATGGACATCAACCCCACCGGTTCGGGCGAATCGTCCTCCTGCATATAATAGATGGTCTGCACGTTACCGTCCACGTCGTTGCGATAGATCTTGTTATTGCGGAAATAGGCAGTAATCAGCTTGCCCGTCACCTGGTTGTAAGTCATCGTGTCGATCTCGCTCGACATAACCGGACGGCCGACGAATTCCGCTTTCTGGAGTTTGGAGTTTTCGGTATAGATCTTCATCACGTCCGAAGTGATCTGGTTGTCCTGATTCCAGAGCACGGGATCGATATAGAGCAGGATCATCGAGTCCGTGGAAACGGCCACCAGAGAATCGCAGACCGCCTGGAAGTCGTTGCGGAAGATCTTTACCCGGCGATACCCCTTGACCAACCGGTAGAGGGAATCTCCAGCAGGTGCAGCGATCGAATCCCCCCGCAAAGAGTCCGCTGCCGCAACCCCGGCTTTGAGCGAATCGAGCTGCATGGAGTCGCGTCCCAGCGAATCCGCAGCAAGAGAGTCCCGGAACAAGGAATCCAACGCGGCAAAAGCCCTGGCCTCCCGCAGGGAGTCGGCGACCAGCGAATCGAGAGCCGACGCCGGAAGCTTGCCTTTCAGGATCGCCTTCCCGGTTTTGGCACGCCGCTTGGCCCAGATTTTCTCCATACGTTCGGCACGGCGCTCCAGGTTCTTTCTGCGCAATGCCTCCTCCTTCTGTTTCGCAGCGTCGAGCTTGGCAGTAGCCCGAGCCTGACGTGCTTTGGCGATCTGCGCCAGCTTCTCCTTGCGGGCCGCTGCCGCCTGCGCCTTTTTCACGGACGCTATGCTGTCGGCCTGTGCCCGCAATTGAGCTTTCAAGCTGTCGGCCTGAGCTTTCCGCTCCCGCTTGGAAAGAATATGCACGGAAGAATCCGCAGGAAGCGATTTTGGACCGGCCTGCGCAAGGCTGTCGGAAAAAAGCGTATCCACCGCAGAAACGGCGGCCACGGAATCGGCAGGGGTCATTCCGCCCCCCACCCGATCAAGGCTGTCGGAAAGAAGCGTATCTATTGCTGGGGCGGCATCCAGAGAATCGCCCCCCGTTCCTCCTTTTTCAGCCGGAACAGCCGCTATGGGTTCTGCAGCGGAACCAGAACCGGCATCCGCAGTTTCGGACGAGGTTTCGACGGCTCCGGCCGCATCCTGCGGAGCAGCGGCATCCGCCTGCGATCCATCCTGCGAGGCTTTTGGACCCGCAGCACTCGGTTTCGCAGCCAGTGAATCCACAGACGATCCCCCCTTAGAGCCGGCCAGAGAATCTGCCGCCTTTTCCTTCACCTTCGCCAACGAATCGGCACGTGCCTGCTCGCTCTTCGAGATCGTATAAAGAAACATCGAATCGGCACACATATAGAGCGAATCGCTCTGACTCGTATCGTAGCTGACCACCGAAGGTCGCTGCGTGAGCAGAGCATTGCCCGGCTCCTTCCAATATTCGCCGTAATCGCCGAAAGCGAGCACTTTGTGCTCGGCGTCGTCGATCTGGATATTCCGGAACAAAAGAGCATGCCCGGACTCCCGGTAATAGTCGAGGCTGTCGCTCCACAGCTCCTGCTTTTCGGTCATCACATACCCGTTGCGAGTCAGCACGTAAAGCTCGCGCGGCTTTTCGTAACGTCCCCGGTCGGCATAAATGTAATCGCCGCCTTCGTTCCAGATGTTGGTTCGCTCGAAGAAATGAGCCTGGTCGGTATCCGTATCGTACACCACCGAATCGCCCTTGAGTTCGTACTTGTCGTTGCGCATCTCGACACGATCCACACAGATAATCTGGTGCGTATCGGCATAATAGTAGCCCCGGTCGGATTCGAGGTGATTCTCGCGGTTGGTCAGCATACCGCCTCCGCTGAAAGTACCGATATTGTCCAGCGTATTGAACCGGAAATCGTAAGTATAGAGCGTCGCATCCCCATCGACGACCTTCACCAGCGGAGCATAGACCCGCGCCTCGTTGATCTCACCGTTGTAGTCGGCCCGGTCGCCGTAAATGTATGTCTCTTTTTTATTGATCAGTACGTTGCCGAAGCACTCGATGCGCTTGTCGTTGTAGCGGATCGCGCTGTCGCAGGTAATGACCGCCCCGTTGTGCTGGGCCGCGAAATGTCCTACGAGCACCGTCGCGGTCGTATCGCCGTAAGGAATAGGATATCCCCGGTCGGCGACGAAATCGACCACCTTGTTCGACTCGGGGTCCTGGGCCGGAGCACCCGGAGCCGACGGGGTATGAACACCCGCAACGGGAACGGCCAGCGGCCTGTTCCCCGCGAGGATCACACCTCCGGCGACACCTGCGACCAGCAGTGCGCACACTATTTTTCGCAATCCCTTCGGCATCGGACGATCTCTATTTTACCCAGTTCTTATTTTCGAACTCTCCGTCCCGAAATTCGGGATCGATATAAATGTACATGCCCTCGATCTTCTTGTCGAGCCACTCCTTGAACACTTTTTCGCGTTTGGCGTTCAGCGCCAGCTGTTCGACGCGAATATAGTCCTCGTTGAGCGAAACCTTGTGCGGAGGGATCACCTTCACGAGCTTGACGATCTTGCTGAGCTGGTTGCCCATCCAGTCTTCGGTCTGATAGGCGTCGGAAATTTCGCCCTCCTTAAGATTGCGCAGGGCATTGTAGTCGTCGAGGCTCTTGCCACCGGCCCGGCCGAAATCTTCTTTCATGAAGCGTGTTTCGGTATAACTTGCTTCCCACCTTTGAGTAAGTTCCAGCAAATCGTGGTTGGTCACCACGCCGCCGTTCATCTTCGAATTATCGTCGTCGGAAAACTTCCGGGCCGCCTCCTCGAAAGTAATCGAATCCTTACGGATCAGGTTTGCGATACTGTCCAGCATACGGGCCGGAGCCGCCAGCTCCTCGAGCGTATAGGAGGGTCGCAACACGATATGACGCGCATGGTACATACGCCCCTTCTGGTCGATCAACTGAATCAGGTGATAACCGTATTGCGTTTCGACGACCTCGGAAACCTGTCCCGGCTTCAGATCGGCCAATGCGTCCGCAAACTGCCGCACGAACCCGTCCAAAGGCTGGGGGTCCAGTTCGCCGCCACTGATGGCCGAACCGTCCATCGAATACATGCGGGCCATGATGTCGAAACGGGTCTGCCCCTTGATGATGCGCTCGCGCATATCCAGCAACCGCTCCTTGGTGCGCTGCTTGGCCTCCTTGATCGACGCCGGGAAACGGGTGATCTGGGCATAAACGTACTGTTCGGGGATAGTCGGCAGACTGTCCGGATCGGTCTTCTTGTAGTAACGCTCCACCTCGCCGGGAATCACCTTGATTTTCCCTACTACGGAACTCTGCATAGCCTGGGCGTATGCCTGCTCCTCGTAACGCTGACGCAGCATTTCGCGCACGTTGAAGATCGGCATATGCTGTTTGGTTTCGAGCGCGGCGATAGAACCCGCATCGTCGATGAGCGCCTGCAAATGGGCTTCCACCCGCTGTGCGATGCCCGAATAGCTGACATCCACCGAATCGATGAGCGCCTGATTGAACAGCAGCTTCTGCATCAGCAGTTGTTCGAGCGCTTCGTCGTGGGGATCGCGGTCCGAAGTGTAACCCTGCTGGCGGCGCTGTTCCACCAGCTCGCCCGCATATTCGTCCACCTCCGACCAGAGGATCGACGATCCGCCGACGACGGCCACCACGCGGTCCAGCATCACCTGCCGCTTCTGGGCGGCCCCTGCAAAAATCGCCAGCACCAACGCTGCGCAAAACAGAATCTTCTTGCTCATCAGTTCTCTATTTTTTCTTCTTCATGGATCTTCACTCTCCCCTCCTCGACCGCTTTTCGGTAAACCTCCTCGTCGTAGGCCCGAATGATCTCGTTCTGCCGCTGGTTGTAGAGGATGCGGCGCACGATCGCCTCGCTGCGCTCCAGCGGTTCGGGATCGCCCGGACGAAGCACGTCGCTTATTTCGAAATAGTAGCGCGAATGACCGTCGCTCATCTCCTGTACGGCCCGCGAGGAGAGCAGGGCGTCGTAACTCTGGTTGCGCAATGTGGGCAGATAGCCCAGAAACTCGGAGAAGGTCACCCACGAAGAGGAGAAATCGTTCAGTACGAAATTGTTCTTGGTACAGATGTCGGCGAACTCTTGCTGCCGGGATGAGCCGGGCTGCGTCATCAACTTGCGCAGCTTCGGCGCCTGCCGGTTGTTGGCGTCGAAGCGAACGATCCGCCCCTTGACCAGGGTTTGATTGACCTTGAAATCCGACGCGTGTTCACGGTGATAGGCAGCAATCTGATCGGCGGTAACGAGCGTATCGATGCGCTCCTCGATCAGATGCTGGTCGAACTTACGGATCAACAACGCCTGGCGGTACTCCTCGACCAGCGAATCGATGTCCTGCTCGGCATCGGAGAAAAGTTCTTCGGCCTCGTGCAATTTAAGCTGTTTGTGCACCCACTTTTCGACATAACGGTTTACGAAAGCCACGCTGTCCTCGCCGACCACTCCCTTCGGAATCGCAGCCTTAACCTCTCGCGCGTACAATTTTCTACCGGCAGCCTCGGCCAACACGACCCGACCTCCGCCCCAATAGCGGGGCACTTCCTGGCACCCTACCGCAAGTACGAGCAGCAGAACAGCTCCTATTTTGGCACAAAAACTCATAACTACAAGGGACAAAGATAATGAAAGCCGAGAGCCTAACCAAATTTATTTGAGTTAAGCCGAGGCGCATCATCTTCTCTTCAACGAAAAAGATACACTTTTTACCTGAACTTTAACGTACCGTACGTTCCGATTATTACATCGCAGATCTATTTTCCCGCTCCTGCAAACTCGAATTTCTTGCGATGAAAAACGGAAAAGACCAACGTAGAACATGCGGCAGCACGCTCCAAGGCTACCGAAGGAAAGGACATACGAACTACCCGCAATTATGTCGGTTCCTGGCAATAAATCAACGAATTGCGTCCGCGTCCTGCTTTTTCGCCCGAGCCAGCAAACGGTAGATCATATAGCCCGATGCGGCGAAAAGCACGAGCGCGACGACGTAAACGATCGTATAGAGCGTATCGCTGCCGATAACCGAACGTATCGTGGCCCCGTCCAGTCCGACCATAATCAACAGGAAAGCCGCGCCGTTGTTCATGGCATGGAGCAGAACGACCGAAAAGATCGAATTGGTCTCGATATAGATGAAACCCAGGATCAGTCCCATCACGAAAGCATTGACCGCCAGCGCCGGATGTCCGTGCAACACAGCGAAGAACGCCGACGAGAGGAACAGAGCCGCCACGACGCCGTATTTGGCCCGCACCGACTCGAGAATGATGCCCCGACAGAGGAACTCCTCCAACAGAGGAGCCATGACCACCAGCGTAATGATCGCCCAGAAGCCCCGGCCGTAAACTGCGGACGAAGGCGTCGGAAGCAGCTCCACCACCGGTTCGATAACGATACCGGCTGCCAGCATCATCACCAGTCCCCAGAGCAGCAGAACCGGATTGAGCCCCCGCGCCGAAAAGCGCAGCGTCTTGCGCGTTCCGTGCCGCAAGCGGCGATATAACAGCGTGAAAAGAATCATCAGTCCCATCGTCACCAGGTAGGTGAAAGCCGTAAAACGCGCCAGAGCATCCTGTTGTTCGGGCGTCGGAGCGACGTTGCCGCGCAGCAAGTCCCAGTCCGGAAAATCGAACCCGGCGAAGCGGGCGGCAAGCAGCCCGACGAATTGCAGCAAATACCAGATTCCTACCAGAGCCAGCAGGTCGATAAGAGTCGGAAATCGGTATTTATGAGCCGGTTGCGGCGTTTGCTTCCGATCGGATGTTCCGGGAGTATCCCCAACAGGAGCTTGCGGACGGCCATCGGACGGAGTCGTGGAATCGGTATGTGCCATAGCTTCTATGTTTTATCTTCGTTACAAAGACCTGTTTTACGCTTCGAAGATAGGCATTTTTCGGGATCGTTATGGTTTTTCCCGATAAAATTCGTATTTTTGGCCGATTATAACCCGTTAAAATCAGCAAACATGGCAAAGGTCATCGCATTGGCCAATCAGAAAGGCGGCGTGGGCAAGACGACCACAGCCATCAACCTCTCGGCGTCACTCGCGCTGCTGGGCAAGAAAGTTCTCCTGCTGGATGCCGATCCGCAGGCCAACGCTACGTCGGGACTGGGCTTCGACATCAACCTGGAGGGCATTTACGAGTGCATCACCGGAGCGAAGACGGCGGCCGACGTAATCCTCCAAAGCCCGGACGTAAAGAACCTCTGGCTGCTCCCCTCGTCGATCGACCTGGTGGCCGCCGACACCGAGCTACCCAAGATGGAGAACGGACACCACGTGATCCGCCGCATCGTGGAGAGCGTGCGCGACCGCTACGACTATATCCTGATCGACTGCTCCCCCTCGCTGGGCTATACGACGGTGAACATCCTCACGGCCGCAGACACGGTGCTGATTCCCGTACAGTGCGAATACCTCGCGCTCGAGGGGCTCTCGAAGCTGCTCAACACCATCCGCATCGTCAAGAACGGACTGAACCCGGCGCTCGAAATCGAAGGCTTCGTGCTGACTATGTACATGCGCAACCGCCTCAACAACCAGGTGGTGAACGAAGTTCGCAACCACTTCGGAGAGCTGGCCTTCGACACAATAATTCAACGCAATATCCGTTTAGGAGAAGCCCCCTCGCACGGAAAACCCGTCATCTTGTACGATGCTTCCGCCGTCGGGTCGGCTAATTACCTCACGTTGGCCAAGGAGCTCCTGAAACGCAACCGCAAAAGCAATCAAAAAGCAAAATAGCATTATGAAACAGAAGGGATTAGGACGCGGTCTGGACGCCATTTTCGGGAGCGAACACCTGGATGCCAGGCTCAAACCGATGACCGAAATGGCGGAGATCTCCGTTTCGGCGATCTTCCCCAACCCCACGCAGCCGCGCACGGAGTTCGATGAAGAGGCGCTCGAAGAGCTGGCCGACTCGATCCGCACGCTGGGCGTAATCCAACCCATCACGGTCAAACGCACCGACGACGGACGCTACCTGATTATCAGTGGCGAACGCCGCTGGCGGGCCGCCCGCAAAGCCGGACTGGAGTCCCTGCCCGCCTATATCCGCGAAGTGGACGACGAGAACCTGCATGCTATGGCCCTGGTGGAGAACATCCAGCGCGAAGACCTCAACGCCATCGAAATCGCCCTGGGAATGCAGCGGCTGATCGACGAATGCAACCTCACGCAAGAGGCGCTCTCGGAAAAGGTCGGCAAAAAACGCTCGACGGTGTCGAACTACATGCGCCTTTTGAAACTGCCCAACGAAGTACAACTCGCCCTCAAGGAGGGGCTTATCTCGATGGGACACGCCAAAGCGATCGCCGGAGCTCCCGAAGAGTTGCAACTGCGCCTGCTCAAAAAGTGCATCCGCAAGGGACTCTCCGTGCGCCAGATCGAGGAACTGGTCCGCGCACTGACCGACCCTGCGGCAAAACCCGCAGCTCCGGCCGAAGACGAGGAGTATCCCGAATCGTATGCGCGGCTGGTGGAGCAGCTCGAAAAATTCTTCTCGCAGGAGATCAGCATCAAACGCTCGAAAAACGGCGGCGGTCGCATCGTGATCGACTTCTCGGACGACCGGGACATCGACCGCTTCATCGAAAAATTCGAGAAAAGAGGCGCTTCCGCCGAAATCCGCAACAATAAATAGATGAAACACACCCGGGGATATATCCGTCTGTTGGTGCTTTTCGCCTTTCTCGCATTGTGCGGAGCAGGCGAAGCATCGGCCCAAGTTCCGTTGGACCGTTACCGTAGCGCGAAAACTTTCGTGCGCAGCGGTCTGATGCCCAAACCGGACAGCCTGGCCAAAAACCATCTTACGGACTCTCTGCTACTGATGCGGGTGGACTCTCTGCCTCAGGACAGTACCCTGCGCGATTCGCTGCTGCGTTCGGGCATCGATTCGCTGCGGCTCCGGGATTCGCTGGCTGCGAGACTGCACCCGCAATTCGTCCCCGACTCGGCCCTGCTTCTGAAAACCGACTCCCTGCCCGCAGCACTCGGAGCGCCCGACTCGCTCGCAGGCCGAAAAGACCTCCGCCCCCGGCGCGATACCATCTCGCTGTCGGGCGTAAGTTGGATCTCGCTGGTAGCGCCCGGTTTCGGACAGATCTACAACAAGCAATATTGGAAGCTGCCGATCCTCTACGGAACGGTAGGTGCGGGACTGACCCTCTTCTTCCACGAAAACAACACCTACAAACCTCTCAAACGACAATACAACGCCCTGCTGGAAAACGGTACGGCCCGCACGGAGGAGTTGGACGACGTACAGTCCCGTATGATCCGCAGCAATACGCGCAGGCAGATCTATCTCGGGCTTACGGTCGCCTCCTACCTTTACTTCCTGGGCGATGCGGCGGTCAACTACCGCTACGACGCCTCCCCCGTAAAGAAAGCCACGACACTGGCCACGATCTTCCCCGGTGCCGGACAAGTCTATAACAAAAGTTACTGGAAACTGCCTTTCGTCGTAGGCGGACTGGCAACCACGATCTATACCATCGACTGGAACAATCGCGGCTACAAGCGTTTCAAGAAAGCCTACTCCGATCGTAGCGCCTACGACAAAGCCTTGGAAGAGCACCAGAAAGACCCGGAGCACCATCCCGACCCGCCTGTAGCCAAGGGCGAATTCGGTACTAAGTACTCAGCGGAATTTCTCAAAAACCTCAAGGACAATTACCGCCGCAACCGCGACTTGTGCATCATCATCACTGCCGGACTTTACGTGCTGCAAATCATCGACGCCCATGTGGACGCTCATCTGAAAAGTTACGACATTTCGGACGATTTAAGCGTAGAGTTCACGCCGGCGGTGAATTACGTCTATTCCCCGACCGTCGGCGGACACCGCCCGACTTTCGGATTCAACTTCAACCTGAATTTCTGATTCCATCATGAGAAAGATCCTCGCCTGCACCCTCTTTCTTTCGATCCTCCTCGGCTGCGCGACCGCAACCGCCCAGAGCCGCAAAGAGCGCCGTGCCAAGAGAAAAGCCAAGACCGAAAAGCAGGCTTCGAAATCGACCCATACTCCCGTTTCGGTCAAACCGGAGAAAACAGTGACAGAAAAAACGACCGTACAGCAAACGGAGCCTTACTGTCCGGAACTGAATCGCAATCTCACCCCGGCCCAGATCGACTCGCTCGTGGCTCTCTGGCGGGAAAAGCAGACTCTGCAATCCTACGATACGTTTTTCAACGACTACATCGACATCGACAGCCTCGCTTCCTCGAGTGACACGACCCCCGATTCAGTCTATGCCAACCGCCTGCGGGCACTCGTATCACCGGTGCAACTCCCCTTCAATCCGATCGTCAAAAACTACATCCGCCGTTACGTCGATACCCGTTACGGGACAATCAACCGGGTGTTGAGCCTCTCACGCTACTATTTCCCGCTGATCGAGGAAGAGCTCATCAAGGCCGACCTGCCCGTCGAGCTGCGTGCCCTGCCGATCATCGAATCGGCTCTCTCGACCACGGCCACCTCTCCGATGGGTGCTGTCGGACTGTGGCAATTCATGCCCGCGACAGGCAAAAGTTACGGACTGGAGATCAATTCGTTCGTCGATGAACGTCGGGACCCGGTGCAAGCGACCCGCGCCGCCTGCCGTTATCTGAAGGACCTTTACAGCATCTACCACGACTGGACACTCGCCATCGCCGCCTACAACTGCGGCCCGGGCAACGTAAACAAAGCCCTGGCCCGCGCCGGCGGAGGGACGACCTTCTGGGACATCTACGAATACCTGCCCCGCGAAACTCGCGGGTATGTACCGGCCTTCGTCGGAGCCTCCTATGCCTATGCCTACCACCAGCAGCACGGTATCCAGAGCGAAAACCCGCCCATGCCGCTGGCGACCGATACGATCCGCGTCACCCGCCTGCTCCACCTGGGACAAGTAGCCTCGACACTCGACATTCCCATCGAAACTTTGCGGACACTCAATCCGCAATACAAAATGGACATCATCCCGGCTACGATCAAAAGCTACACGCTGGTACTCCCCCAGCACTACCTCTGCCAGTACATCGCCAGCGAAGAGGAGATTCACCGGAAGGACTCCACCTATCTGAAAGAGTACATCAATCCGGCCAACATCGAAAAGAAGAAACTCGCGGACGCCACCCCCGCATACACCACCTACACGGTCAAGCGAGGCGATACGCTGGGTGCGATCGCCCGCCGTTACAGAACCACTACGGCACAAATCATGAAGCTGAACAAGCTGAAAAACGCCAACAAGCTGCGGGAAGGCCAACGGCTCAGGATCCCGATCCGCCGATAATCTTCGTCCGATGAACACATCGACCGATACCATCGTCGCTCCCGCCACCGCTTCGGGCGGAGCCATCGCCGTCATCCGATTGAGCGGTCCCGAAGCCATCGCCTGCTGCGACCGCATCTTTCGGGGGCGCAAACCGCTGGCCGAAGCCGCCGGGCACACCCTGCACTACGGCGAAGTCATAGACGGGGACAGAACGATCGACGACGTAGTCGCGGCCATCTATCGTGCACCGCACTCCTACACGGGCGAAGATGCCGTCGAGCTATCGTGTCACGGATCGCCCTACATCGTCTCCGAAATCATCGCACTCCTGCTTCGCTCCGGCGCTCGTATGGCGCAACCGGGCGAATTTACCATTCGGGCCTTCCTCGCAGGCCGGATGGACCTCGCGCAGGCCGAAGCCGTCGCCGATCTGATCGCCTCCGATTCCCGGGCTTCGCACGCCATGGCCTCGACCCAGATGCGGGGCGGATATTCGGCGGCACTGGGTGCGTTGCGCGACGAACTGCTGCAACTGGCCTCGCTCCTCGAACTCGAACTCGACTTTTCGGAAGAAGACGTTCAATTCGCCGACCGTGCACGCCTGCGGGAGATGATGCACCGCATCGAAAGCGAAATCACCCGCCTGACGGACTCGTTCAGACTCGGCAACACCATCAAAAAAGGGGTGGCTGTCGCTATTGTCGGAGAACCCAACGTCGGCAAAAGCACCCTTCTGAACCGTCTGCTGGGCGAAGAGCGGGCCCTGGTATCCGACATCGCAGGCACCACACGCGACACGATCGAAGAGACGCTCAATATTGACGGCGTTCTGTTCCGCTTCATCGACACCGCCGGGCTGCACGATACCGCCGACCGCCTGGAACAGATGGGCATCGACCGCACGCAGGAGATGATCCGCCGCGCACAAATCGTACTTCAGGTCGTCGATGCGACCTGCCCGATACCTCCCGCCATACAGATTACGTCCGAACAGACTCGCTTGCTCATCGTCAATAAATGCGACAGCCCGGATGCACGTATCACCGAATCGAAGGTATCCTCCGGCTGCGGGATCGAATATAGAGTATCGTCGGCAAACCCCGACACTCTTTTCATCTCGGCAAAAACCGGCGAAGGAATCGAACGGCTCCTTGCCAGACTCCGCGCGACTTTCGACACCGGAAGCATCTACGACGGCGATCCCGTCATCTCGAACAGCCGCCATCTGGAGGCCCTGCGCCAAGCCCTCGACGCCCTGCACCGAGCCCTCACGGCCCTCGATGACGATCGTTCGGCCGACCTCTTAAGCGAAGACATCCGCCAGGTCATCCACCACCTGGGCACCATCACAGGCGAAATCACCAACGACGATATTCTCAGCCAAATATTCTCGAAATTCTGCATCGGCAAGTGATAGCTTGTAAACAGCCGTAACCAACTATAATTATTTAGAATAAAGTCGCTGTATACCAGCGACTTTTCTATTTTAACACTTCCCAATCCGTATTTGGAGATAACGGTTTTTATCCATATTTTTCTATCATATTTCTACCGCGACAGAAATTCACGGTTAGCCCGAATGTCACAGTGACGCATTAGTTGACGTGTGTTGACAGTGGTTTACATGTGTTGACAAAATCCGGGAGAAATAAGGCGAAATTATCCCCAATGTAAAGGAGAAAAATATGGAAGTAAGAAAGATTTGTCAATGGTGCGGAAAGCCATTCATAGCTCAAAAGACAACGACCTGTTATTGTAGCCACCAGTGCTCCAATCTTGGCTACAAGGAGCGCATCCGGGAACGTAAGCGACAGTCGAAACGGTCGCAAGAATTATTGCAACCTCGACAAGCTGCCGAGGGACAGGATTTCTTCTCTTTTGCCCAAGCTGCAAAGTTGATGGGCGTAACCAGACAGTACATATATAAATTGGTAAAGGAATCGAAACTTCGGGCTTCGCGCATCAGCGGTAAGAAGTCACTCATCCGCCGTGCGGACATCGAACTGATGATGAAAACCAAACCTTACGAGCGTGTCGTGCCCAAAGAGGACTTCGACATCACCGAGTATTACACCGCCGAAGAGATTGCGGAAAAATACAAAGTCAACGCCAAATGGGTGTGGACTTACACACGGCAACATAAAGTGCCGAAGGTGAGAATACGCCAGTTCAACTATTACAGCAAGAAACATATCGATGCCGCCTTTGCCAAATACGAGGTAAATTCCGACCTGACAGAATGGTACACACCAGAAGAAATTCAGGAGAAGTACGACATGACACGTGTCGCCATCCGTTCACAGGTGTATAGGAACAACATTCCCTCCAAGAAGGAGCATGGGCAGATATTCTACTCAAAGCTCCACTTCGACCTCTCGAAGAGTTCCGAACAGGAGAGCAAGGCGGAATACTACACCGTCAAAGAGGCAATGGAGAAATTCAAGATCTCTCGTGATTCGGTTTACGGTATTCTGCAATTCCATCAGATCAACCGTGAGAAGAACGGACGGTTCGTCAGATTCCTGAAAGTGGAGTTTGACCGGGTAATGGGTGTCCGCAAATAGTCTAATTTATGGCTATCCGTAAATTATTCAAAAATTAATCCCTACTGTAGGTAATCTGCATGATTACATTATAGAGTTTCGCCGACGAATTAATAATAACCATAAAATATAACATTATGCATGAATGCAAGACTGTGACATTAAGGACACGTCCGCTAAAAGGCAGGATGATGTCTTTCTATCTGGATTATTATCCGGGGTATCGAGACAAAGAGACAATGAAAGTTATCCGTCATGAATCGCTTGGTATTTATATCTATGCCAATCCGAGAAACAAACGTGAACAGAATTTCAACGAGGTAATGACCGAGAAAGCCGAAGCCATCCGTTGCCGCAGGTTCGAGTCGGTAGTCAATGAACGGTATGACTTCTTTGACAAGTACAAACTCAAGGCAGACTTTCTGGAGTATTATCGCAAGCAGCTCCGTAAGCATGACCAGAAATGGGAGTTTGTCTATCTGCATTTCAATAACTTCGTACATGGCAAATGCACCTTTGAAGAGATTGACATCGACCTCTGTAACAAGTTTCGGGAATATCTGCTGAGTGCCAAGAAGCTAAGGCGTAACGGACGTATCACACGGAACTCCGCATCAGGATATTGGTCTACTTTCAGAGGTTTCCTGAAAATACTCTACCGTAATGGGATGATAAAAACCAATGTCAATGACTTCTTGGAAAAGATAGAGACAGAAGATGTAATGAAAGAGGCCCTGTCAGTTGAGGAACTGTACAAATTGGCCGAGACACCTTGTAAGAAGCCTATTCTGAAAACTGCATCGCTGTTTTCCTGTATGACCAGCTTGCGCATCAGTGACATTCTCTCGCTATGTTGGGAAGACATTGTGGACTATTCTGCCGGAGGGAAATGCGTACACATCATTACGCAGAAGAACAAAGCGGAAGACATCATCCCCATCAGTGAAGAAGCCTTGGGATTGATTGGCTATAATTCTGAAAAGAAAGGTTTGGTATTCAAGGGGCTTATGCGTAGCTGGACGCAAATCCCGATGAAAGAGTGGATTCGTTCTGCCGGAATTACCAAGAACATCACATTCCACTCGTACCGGAGAACATTCGCCACGCTGCAAGCTGCTGCCGGGACGGACATCCGCACCATACAGAGCATCATGGCGCACAAGAGTATCACCACCACGCAAAGGTATATCAAAGTCGTGGATGCCAACAAACGTGAAGCCAGCAAGAAAATTACTTTGACAAGGAAAGACTGACAGCCGTTTCGTCCTCGATTTCTGCGGTCAGAGTATGGTTTTAGGTGAAAAATCATACTCTGACCGTGATATTTAGCATGATACGTGGTAACTATCAGTCTTTTTATTGCAACTATCTGGAATATCGATTATATCTTTAGCGCGAAACGATTCCAAATACTTGCAGACCATGACGAATAAAAAACAAATTCAGACTAAAAAGATAAGTTTTATCCTCGCACTGTCCGTTATCATTTATGCGGCCATAGATACTTATCTTTTCCTTTGCCATGACATCAATATCATGCGCATAACGACTCCTGTCATCCTTGGACTGGTAATAGCTATCATATTGTGCGGACTCTTGCACAATTTTTTCTATAAATGGCTGACAAAAAATCCTATCAACTTCTCTTTTGGCGAGCCATCTACTCCTATTGTAGAATCAGAGAATGCCATAGAATCTATGGATGCTACTGAAACACTGCCCATCAAGCAACCGATGGATTTGCCCGAACAGGAGTGTCATCCGTCCCAACAGTCGAATCAAGATTTTGTAAACTCTGATTGTCTTAAAGATTCTCATTTGAATAAATATGATTCCATATTGGTGGAACTCAAAAAGAAAGAAATTGAAAGGCAAGCGGAAATTATGGATGCGATTCGGGAATATGTAACCGTCAAGACTGCCCCCTATCTCTCCAAAGAGGATATTGCCACCCTCATTTCCAATATAGAGCATATGGCTTACGATCAACCTGAGTCATATAAACCGATTCGTTCCAATATAGACAATCCGCTGAGGTCGCCGGGACTTCGCCATTTGGCATGGAATGTCGGTGAACGCTTGGGAGTACCCTTAGCGAAAAGAGCCGTTTTTATCAAGAAATCATTTCCATACGAACTCGTAAACGCGACCCTTGAATATCTTAAACTTAATTTACGGGATAATGTCTCAAGCCAGATTCCCATTGATGTACCAGATAAAGGCGACTATCGCTTCCATTTAGATGCAAACAATGATGACTCGCAATAAAAAAAGTTTGCAGACGAAATAATTAATCCGGTCTGTATTGTTCTGCAAGGTTTCATTGAGTTGGTTCGCAGCATGTTAAACGATTAAAATAGTCATAATATGGAAAAAGACCAACTGACATTCAACGACCTGCCGACTGTGGTAGGCGAACTATGCGACAGAATCGCAAGTATGGAAAACCTGCTTACGGAGAAACTTTCCAAGCAGTACGAAACCAAAGAGAACACGCACGTCCCCATGACCGTACAGGAGGCTTGTAACTATCTTAAAATGCCGTTGTCGACCTTTTATTACAAGGTCAAGAAGGACGATATTCCGGTTATAAAACAAGGAAAGCATCTCTACATCTATCGTGACGAACTGGATAGATGGCTGGAATCTTCCCGGAAGAATCCGGCTTCGCAAAGTTTCGAGGACGAGAATGAGGCCTTGCTCGCCTCCCATCGCCGTAAACCGAACCCTAAAAACTGGTAGCGATGGAAAAGACGGACACTATTATTCTTTCTCCGGAAGAGTTGACCGCTTACATAGCGGAGTCTACAATAAGCGTAACAAGTACATACGAACACTCCCCGGTGGTTCTGATGGTGGACGATACCATTATCGGAACATTGGGAAACTTCAGTGCTTCCATCGGGAAAGCCAAAAGTAAGAAAACTTTCAACGTTTCAGCCATTGTCGCATCGGCATTGAATAACAGCACCGTACTTCATTACCGGTCTACATTTCCCGAAAATAAGCGGAAAATTCTATACATAGACACAGAGCAGGGGCGGTATCATTGCCAACAGGTATTGAAACGCATATTACGTTTGGCCGACTTGCCGGAATACAAGAATCCGGATAATCTGATTATGCTGGCTCTGCGCAAGTTTTCCCCTAAACTACGTCTGGTGATAGTCGAACAGGCCATTGGCACAATACCAGATTTGGGACTGGTGGTAATTGATGGCATCCGTGATTTCCTGTATGACATCAATTCTCCTGGTGAATCTACCGATATCATCTCCAAATTCATGCAGTGGACGGATGACAGGCAAATCCATATTCACACCGTCTTGCATCAGAACAAGAATGATGAACATGCCCGTGGTCACATCGGCACGGAACTCAACAACAAAGCGGAAACCATCATGCAGGTCGAAGTAGACAGAGAGGACAAGACTGTAAGCGTGGTCGAAGCCGTCCATATCCGTGACCGTGAGTTTGAGCCTTTCGCTTTCCGCATAAACGAGGAAGCCATGCCCGAACCGGTAGAGTCCTATCTGCCCAAAGAGAAGAAGACCGGACGACCAACCAAAGGACCGTTCGATCCGGACAAGGAGATTCCAAAGAATGTACATCGTCCAGCATTGGATACCGTTTTTGCCAATGGCAACATCAGCAATTACGATGATTATATAGAACGCTTGAAAGAGGGTTACGGATTGCAGGGTATAAAACTCGGTTATAACAAGGCGGTAAAGGTCGCAACATTGCTCAGCGACGAACGAATGGTTATAAAAGAAGGGAAAGATTATGCCTTCAATCCAGAATACCATTATTGAGTTCAACTTTACTTTATTGTCGGGGCGTATACATAAGAATAAAGTAAAGTCGGCAGGAAGACATCATGTGAGATATTCATATTCTCCCCTCTTTTAGAGGCTCATTTCATTCTATGTTTCCTATCCGAGTGCCAGTTCACTATACGCATCCGATATGGCTTGCCGTGAAACATCAACAGGTAACTGTTGCGAGATATGCCAAGGTATAACCTCACTGCGTTACGGTTGTACATTGGCGCTCTCGCCTGCTCAGTTCCCTCGCCGGTGCGGTACTCGCAAGCTCGCACCTTTTCAACCATTATAAAACGATTCAAATGAAAGAAGATATTGAAAATACATCGGACTCCTCGAAAGAAACCAGGAGTGTCTTTATCGGAGCTAAAGTCACTCCTACTCAGAAGGAGCATATAAAATCACTGGCCGGGCAATGCGGCATGACCGTAAGTGACTACATATTATCACGTGCGTATAACTTCAAGCCCAAAGCAAGGCTTACGAAAGAAGAAGCTGCTCTGTTGCAGAATCTGGACGATTGTCGGTCAGACCTCATAAAATACACATCCGCCCTACACGGAATGTCCACAAAGCAGCGCATGGCAATGTTCAATCAGATTCCGTTCATGGTCAGCTGGCTCAAGGAACTTGGCAATGTGGCCGAAAATGTCTGCCAGTTCCTGAATGAAGTAAAAGAGAAGAATAAAATTCCGTCTAACCCAAAATCCGAAGAAGAATGATTGCGAAAGCCAAAGCCATATCGCACGGTATAAACGACATCCGTTACATTACCGGCGAATCACAGAACAAAAAACATCCGGAGAAGATTTATCGGGTATTGGACAACCTGTTACCCTCAGAACCGGACGCTATGGGGATATGGAACTCCATGCAGTTGACCCTATCCCAATATCGGCCTATAAAGAACTCCGTTATCAGAATCGAGCTGAGTCCTTCGCCCGAACATACCCAGTTCTATGACATGGAGGACTGGCAAAAGCTCTGGCACGACTTTGCTGAGGAGTTCGACAAACAAGTGATTATCGGCAAGGACGGAAAAGTCCGTTCTTGCCAAACCAATTTGGCTAATAGCAAATACTCGGTTTGGCTGCATACGGAATCTAAAGGCGAAGTTCCCCATCTCCACGCTGCGGTTTGCCGTTTGGATGAAGACGGCAATATCAACAATGACCACAACATTCATCTTCGGGCGCAGCGTGCTGCCGAGCGAGTGGCAAAGAAACGAGGCTGGACAACTGCGGCGCAAATCCGAAATCGCAACATTCCACAAGTGAACCGGGACTGTATGGAGGTGTTGAAAGCAATGCCATCGTGGTCATGGGATGAGTACAAGAATGCTCTTATACGGAAAGGTTATACCGTCCATGAAAGAGAGGACAAGAAAGGTATTCTTCGTGGATATGCCCTCATGAATGGAAACACCAAATACAAGGCTTCTGAATTGGGAATCGGCAGAAACCTGATGATCTCGAAACTTCCTGCGACATGGAAGAAACTGCATCATCAGCCGATCACAACCATTAGGAACAATACTACCCAAGCCATCCAACAATCAGCAGAGCATAAGGCTTCTCCAATTGACTATCCCCAATATCGCACAGACCGTCCGGATATGATTCCCTATACCCTTACCCATGAAGGCAAGGGGCACAAGTTCTATATTCCGGAAAAAGTGCTTGACTGCTTCAATGACGAGTTCGATTACAGGTTCGTTTCCAACTTTCAGGAACTTACCGATATGGCTGTAGCTATATTTGTCGGACTGATAGATACCCCCAACGTAACAACCGGTGGAGGTGGTGGAGGCTCACAAAGCGACCTTCCGTGGAGAGACAAGGACGAAGACGATTTGCAATGGGCTCGCAGATGCGCTCGTGCCGCCAGCCGTTCGTTAGGGAAGAAACCTAAAACAGGATTAAAACGATAAGCCTATGAAAAAGAAATTCGATTTTTCCGCTGAGATGAGTGAAGCGGAATCCATAAAATCCATTCCCAAGAATGAATATCTGGAGGAAGAGAAACGGCTACTCAAAGTGAACGTAAAGGAACTTGCCAGCCTGAATGACAACGTGCATTACATGATTACAAATCTGGTAAATCTGCTCGAATTTCTACGGGAGTACAAAGTAGCTATTGCACAGCAGACAAAAGAGGAAGCCGAGAAATTCGGGCAAATAGTCCTTGATAAGTTCCTTCATCAAATTCAAGACAAATGTAATGAAACTGAACGAAATATCCGTAAGGCTGATGGGTATATTTTCATACCATATACGACATTTTATATCTTGATTATCATACTGGTTGCCTTATCTTCTTTTTTCGCCAGCATCATGATAGCAAATGCAGAGATTTTGTATTCGGCATTGATTTGGAAAGCAGTTTTATGGACTGTCCTAATTGCCGTGGCTGGAATTACTACAATGATACTTCTATCGAAGGTATTGAATAAGTCCAAATAGCAAATTATACAGAGCAACGAGTCTTAAACCTAGAAATCAGGATTGAAACTCGTTGCTTTTTACTTCCATATCATTCTATATCTAAAGGTAGCAGATTACCATCACTGAATCTATCAAAGTCAGATTGAAAAAGACGGTCTTGAACGATCCTGTACTTTTCAAACTCTGATTCAGCAAAATCTTTGGCATATTCGGCAGAAACCTTTCCGCTATCCTGTAATATCGGGCTCTCAAATAAATCAATGAATTTATCTATTCGCTTTGCCCAATCTTCCATTGTCATAGGTATATGACGCATAGCCATACTTTCTGCCATATCAAGGGCCGCATTGACTATCCTACCCATTTCTTCCAATTCTTTTTCTCGCAAATAGTTCTTTGCTACAGACACATCTGTTTTGACAATTTTTCCATTCGGAGCGTTTTCCCAAGTGGTCAATCCCATGTGTTCCTTATTCGCATCGGCTCGTTCAACTATCAACTCCGCAGCGGTATGCCCATGCACAGCATAGTGCATTTTGTTCTGTATCTTCTTGAAGAAAAGACGGGTTGTCGGAGCATCCTTGTTATAGTCTATTGCCGTAGCATAGATATCCGTGAGTTTTTGATAAAAACGACGTTCACTCAACCTTATCTCCCTTATTTCGGCAAGCAAATGCTCAAAGTAATCCACACCTAAGAAAGCCCCGTTCTCCATTCGCTTATGGTCAAGCACATATCCGCGAATAGCGAACTGGCGGAGGACAAACGTACACCACTGCCGGAATTGAGTGGCACGAACAGAATTGACACGATACCCGACACTGATAATAGCATCGAGATTATAGAACATTGTTTGATAGTTTTTTCCGTCAGCGGCAGTTGCCGAGTTTTTCTCGGCAACTGAATCTTTGACAAGTTCCCCAGATGCAAATATGTTTTTTAAGTGCAGACTAATATTGTCAGTTGAGCAATCAAAAAGCTGCGCCATCTCCTTTTGTGTCGTCCAAATGGTCTCACTCTTATACATCACTTGAATCCCATCCTCTTTACCTTCAAGCATGAAGATGAGAAACTCTGCTGTACTATTTCGTATTTCTATATTCTTTGACATATTCTAACCCTATGTGCTTACCTGTTCTATACTCAAACAGTTATTCAGAATTTCCGAACAACTGAATTAAGACTATCCACCCTTAAAATATACTTATATTTTGTAAAATCCATACTTATGCTCTCTATCCATGAATGCATTTTTACCTCCTTCCAAAATATCACACACATGCTCTCGTACCCCACACCTATCTAATATCGGCATTGTTTCATCATTTATTCTGTCTTTGCTATTTTCAAGACTTCCGCACAAATACTGAAACTTAATTCCATTATCATTAGGTGAATTCTTACCATTTTGGTTTGCAATTATGACTTCTTCAGAATCCGCACCAACAACAATGTTTGGGTTATGGGTAACAAGAATTATCTGTCTTTCCTTTTTCTTTTTGCGAATGTATTTGACGAGATCAGTATATATTGCGCGGTTGTCGAGATTGTCTTCTGGTTGATCAATAAGTATAGGGCTCCTCTTATCACTGAAGTCGAGCAAAAGTTTTAATACAACAAAAGAACGCTTGCCTGGAGACATATCTTTTAAGTTATCTCCATCATATTCAACATTTAGACTAAGACCAAACCAATTTTCAGATAAAACTCTAGACATGAAAGATTGAGCATCATAACCAGCTTTAAATGGAATCTCATTACGCAAAGCCTTATTCAAAATATTTCTTAAACATTCTTCAATGTCTGCTTTAGTTCGTTTATTGAATCCTTTCACAACATTGTCAATCAAGTCATTCATCGCTGCCGATCTAAGAGAAATACATTCCGATAAAGCTTGATTTAGTGTTGGTTTTAAAACAATAGCAGAAGTCAATAGAACATCTTCATATTGCAACCTCATTTTGAACGCAATATCATTCATTGCATCCAAATACGAAATATGCATAGAAAGTAGATTATTCCCTATTTCTTTAAATTCTTCATGGAGTTTTTGGGACGTTTCTGTTTCTCGAGTAATTAAAGCAAGTTTTTTATTAAGTTCATCTAGCTGTTTTATAATATCTGTTAATGATTTGTTTGCTTCAAATATCTGTTTTCCCTCTTTGTATACATTTTTTGACTGTATTTCTGCAATTTGGCCATCTATTTTTAAAATAGATTGAGCATTTTTTACAAGTATTTGTGTAATGGTTCCTTGCACTTCTGTATTAGCCTTCTCTATAGCAGACTTAATTATTTGAGACAGTTCCGAAGAATGTTCTGATGTCAAATCAGATATATTTATAGAGTTGTTTATCACAACAAAACAATCCTGTTGATGTTGTTTTAGCATTTCGGATTCTTTGAGTAACAAAGATTTCGTCATCTGCTTTTTTCTTATTTCTTCAGCATCCTTTATATAGATATTTAAGACTTCACTTTTGTCTGTCAATTTAGATTGATATTCATTTCGCTGCTTTTCAAGTTTTGCTATTTCTATTTTTATGCCTTTATCGTCGCCAATACCTTTTATGTATTGTTTCTTTTCAATATAAAGCCTTCTTTTCTCGAAATACAATGCAACGTTAGCCTGTATTGTAGAAAATCTAGAAGCTAGTAATGATTTATGCTTATCGTATTCAACTTTAACATCTTCCTTTCCAAGCAAGATGTCCATTAATAGTTTATCTGTTTCTTGAGGCTCGGCAACTTTAGAAATTTTATTTTGAGGGAAGTATTCAATATACTTGTCTCCATTTTCTTGTCCATCTCTCCAATATACATGTACGGAATCACGAAGTTGATTGATATACTCTTTATTGTCCACATCATCTGCACAATTGAAAGAGGCAGCTAGTGATGCTAAAAGAGTAGATTTCCCAGTAGACCTACCACCAATAATAGAGTTGAGATTCTGATTTAAATATATTGTTTGATGCCATGTATTTGCAGAGTTTAATTCCACCCTATCAATAACATCATAATCATATTTGTATTCAGGTTTTGAATCACATATACAGATTCTGTCTTCTGGCTCAAATAGAATCTGCTTAAGACCTTCAAAAGTCGGGTCTGCTTTGATCCAAGTCTTACAATTACCAAGACAATCTTTTGTGGAGGCATTAGCAAAAGAATGCGCATCACTGCAATCTAACAATAAACTATTAACATTCTGTTCCTGCAATTTTACTTTAGCATTGTTGAACTTTTCAATGTTTTCTGCTGCAGTAAAAACAATATCAGCTTGATTTATAATTGTCTTCTTTTCTGCGATAGAAGTGTCATCCCACTTAAATTCATCCCATTCAGTTTTTCCAATTGCAGTAAGATACTTACCTTTAAAGTATTGTGGAGCATTATTCAGTATTGTAATGATTTGAGTTAATTCAAGATTCAAATTATTGAACCCTTCTTTTAAAGGACTGCCATAATTATGTTTTTGTTCATTAGGAACAGAATTTATAATACGACGACCTAAATCCTCTAGATTTTCCCTTGTAACAACCCCTCCCCATTGTTGAGTACAATCAGGGCTAAGAGCATAATGTGAACTTAAAGCATTTAGAAATTGGTGTTGAATTACATCTGCAGGAACCTCGTCTGAAAAAATTACATGAAAATTGATACGTTTGAATTGTTTATGTCCACAGAATTTGGCTAATCTAAATTCGACTACAGGCAGAAGCAATTCTATATTTGATAAGCGTCCAGAATCTTTATATTCTTTAACTTTCTTATAACCATCAATAAATAGATAGTCATTTATACCAAGTACCTTGATGTCTGACGGCAATTGTTCTAGGGCTGTAATATATTTATTCCAACCCTCTTCGTCATTAGCACAACCGTAATTGTTTTCAATAGATAGCGGAGTGTGGACATGTAAATCCCATATTCTCCATTCAGAACCTCTATTCATACTATTTATACTTTAAATTCTCATTTCCTCGATTAATCATTTCGATTTGCCATAACTTTCAGCGGATTCTGCCACCATGCTATATTCTTCCTCTCTTGTCTCATATGATTTGATTCTTCTATCCTCAAGATAAATATGGCAAAGCGTATATTCCAAAGCATCTAAAGTCTGTTGGCGGATTTTTGGTTTCAACTGACATTCCCAAACGGTAATACAATGCCATCCCATTGAAGTTAGTTGTTGTCGTTCCTCTATATCTCTACTCCGATTGCGTTCCATTCCATTGTCCGTATTTAGTATTTAGGAATCAACAACTATATGATATGTTAGAAAGAACCGACCCTTTTAACATTCAAATAACTCCGAATCTTTATAAATGTGTATAACTTTTCTTTAGCTCTCATTTTCATCGTTGGTATTTATTGCATTCAACAGTTGCGCCCATTCAGAAAGCCTCATTATTGATTTCTTGTCTTCGTAGTATTTGTACAATACATCATACTCTGCAAATGGTTTACCGCTTGAACGTGCCACCTTAAGTTCCTTCAGTATGGCAGGATTCTTAATGGCTACTACCTTTCCGCTCTCATCGATGACATCATTCACGTCAACGCTGAATAGCTCCTGACATTCATCCACAATAGAATAAACTTCACCTTCTGTTATTTTATAGTCGCACGCATCAGGAAGAACAAAATAATCCTCTATGTACATGAGAAACTCGGCGATGAATGTCATTGGTACTACCCAGACAAACTCACCATTGGCAAGGTTGCATCGTACAGGTAGTTGCTTCTTCTTGGCTTCTCGTTGAGCGCTGAGTCGGCAGTAGAATGAAAGATTCTTCTTTGTGTTAAGACGTTCCTTTGTGTTGGAGGGATTCCAAACAACAAAGACGCTATTCTCCAAGTCAAAACCCATCAACAAGAATGGTCGCTTTGAAACCTTCATCTTGTTGAAATAGTCACGTTTAGGTAGTTGAACTCTTGTTGACTCATTTTCATTCTCGTAACACACATCCCCAATAGGTTTTAGGAAGATGGTGAAAACACGATCTTCTATAACCAAAAGCATAGGATTCTCTCCTCCTATACCATATTGGCATGAAGAATTATTCAAGTGCTCTTCGAGAAGTGCCTTTATTTTCTTTCTTCCTAATCTTGGCATTTAGAAAAGTGATTTATACAATGAACTTTCTTTAACTATTTGAGATTCGCAATTCAAACATTCTATGCCTTTAAGGTCAGATGCAAAAGACACCTCACTTACGCCAACTGGCACAGAATCTGAATCTATGTGAGGGATAGTACTCGCCTCGTAGAACTGCAGAGTATCACAAGCTGTAGCATAGTCAAATGCCAACGAGTAGAAAGCGTTTGACTCTATGCCTATGATACTCGCAATGCCTTTCAACAGTTTCAACTTCATCTGAGTAGAATGAATCTTTGCCTGCAACTTGTCATAAAGATCCTTTATGCTAAGACCTGTATCCGACAAAGCAGATGGACGCACCATGATGGAGGCAATCACAAGATTCGAGTTCTTGGACGGATTTAATTGACCAATCGAGAAAGCATGCTTGCGTTCTTCGCTTGCTGTACTCTTTACCTCAATTTTGTCTTTGCCCATCGTGAAATCAAACTTATCGTTTGCATTTCTATGCCAAGCGTCAATCAGCATCTCTGGCATCTGGCTTTGTTCAATAACCAGCAGTTCGCCCCACAACCCTTTAGCTTTATTCTCATCATATTTGTGAGAAGGCGAGAAAATGCTAATCAGAGAATCAAACTCTACTGCGAGTTTTCGGCTCGTAGGTACAGATGGCAGAGTTTCTATGATACGCAATACTATAGTAATGAAGTACAAACACAAAGAATCTCCGGTGCGCCTTAAGGAAAGCACACTAAAGCATTGCTGCTTGGTTACACCATCCTCACAAATTGAACATGGCGAATCGTAGTAGACATCAAGGTTCTCCAATGGTGTACTTTTCGGATGCCCCTCTTTGCCATCCGAGCAAATGTAGAACTCAGGATAACCATCCTTCGTTTTGCCCAATTTATGACAAGTACCATCTATTGAAACAACATTGGTAGCATCGTTTACAGGTAGAGCAAGTGCAGAAAACTGCTTATACAATTCTTCAGGCGTTACTTTCATATTCTTCTTCGATTTCTTTGAACAGTGTATCGATATCCTCAATCTCTTGGTTATTCGTACAATATGCCGTACTCAATTTCTTTGGGTAGTTGATAGACAATGTATGAGCTGTAGGTCTGTTTGGAAAACATGGTGTCAACTCAAAGTTATACAACTGAATGGTGATGGTGTCTTCTGACATGTGTACATTCTGATCACCAGGATAAATCGATGAATCCTTGTCTGCACCGGTGTAGAATGTCGATTTTATCTTTGCCTTATCTGGATTGAACGAACGTCGCATCGGCTTACCATCGTATGCCATTTGCATGAACTCAACATGATCAATTTTACAGCCTGGCCAAGCTGCAAGGTACTTGATGTATCTGACTGTATTATCTCTGCGAACCGCCTCAGCTACACTTGCAAACTGGAAATCAAGCAAGAAATCTACAGCCTCGTCGATGGTTAAATTCCAGACTCGATGCTCACGCTGTTTAGTCGTACTCTTGTAAAGTGTGTGGGATATATTCTTCTCTTTTTCAAGTTTCTTGACAAATGCAGCAGCGACTGAATTGTTGTGTTGAATAACATCCGGATTGTCAAACGCCTCCATCTTACAGTTTCCGTCCATTGTTGTCTTAACAAGGTCAGATGGCAGTACATTCTTTCGGCATTGCTGAAGATTTGGCGATGACATGAGAGCGTGACCTGCTTCTTTCAGAGTATCTGAGTTTTTTAGAATGGTACGTAGTTCCTCCTCATTGTCAACGTAATCAACATAGTTGGTTATTGACTGTTCGGGTAAATAGACGCGACAAGACTTTATGTATTTCATCTTGTAACCAAAGAACCTACATCTCTGCTCAATGGTATCAGCAGTTGCAACTCCAACAGTATGACGAGGCATGTAGGTCGTGGAAAGATTGTTGATAGTGAATCCACGGTTCAGCAACTGAGCTCCGAATAGAATGTGCATTGAGCCAAGGCTCCAATCAATTTCCTTTTCGCCATCCTTCTTGCTGTTAACGAAATGGAGTTGGCAGTCATTGATAGCATCACTAAGAAATGGTAATACATCATCAAAAGGAGGTATTTCATCCTTATACATGTACTTTATCACCTCAGGATAAATCTTATCCTTGAGTTCAGTAATAATTCTGCGCCTACTATCATGACCTTCTGGCTTGAGCAGATATTTTGAATACCTCTCAAGTTCATCCTTAACCCAATCTCTGAACTTGGCACTCGACTTGACTGGATTATCAGGATGAACCATCATTGACAAGTATTGGATTTTCTCCTGTAAGTGTACAAGAATGGCCGTTGTCATCACATGAAACCATAGTGCTTCGTGAAGGCTTGGCGGCATCTTGTCTAAGTCATTATTACGAACGTGGTAAGCCTCATCGTTGGGTATCTTTTTGATTAAAGATCCTCCTACAATGTTTGCAGGTTCATTCTTGAAAAAGAGTTTTCCACCAGTATAAGCAGCACCAGGAGAAAGAACTGTATGAGACTTTGGCGAAAGAATATCGTCAATACTTATAAGTATCTGAGCTTGTGGTGTGGCTGTATACTGGACGTATGAATGACCGGGCAAAGCCAAGCGAAGTTTAAGGATTGACTCGTATGTCCTCGACATTTTGAACTCGCCAGTCTTGCTATTCTGATAGCCATAATTATTCAATGAAGCCTGATCTGCCTCATCGTCAATAATAATCACCGTTTCACCCTTCAGAGCATTCTTGAATACTTCTGTTTTGCAAACTTTAGTAAGAGCATCAATGTGCGTATAATGCTTCAGAATAGGAATTAACAGAATAGGCTTCTTGCTAAGCAGCATACCTTTTCGGATGCTGTCAGCCATCTGTTTGTCTTCCTTAACCATGCGGTAATGGTGAGAGTCACGGTCAAATAAGTCTGTTCTAAGTCTATCGTAGGTTTGGTCACATAGATTCTTGGCAGAACCAGCAAGGTAAACAATCAACCTATATCCATTATCGCGAGCCATAGCGGTAAGGGCGGTAAATGACATTGTCTTACCGCTCTGTACGTATCCGAATGCTAGATGCGTTACGGATTTCGCTTTAGTATCGTCATGCTTATTGCAGAAACTAAGGATGTGAGCGGTTTCATTTCTGAGATTAGAAAGACTTTCACCTTCCATACCCTTATATGCTGCAAACGACTCAAACAAATCACCTGCTGGATTGATAAACTGCAACGGCTTATGTTTGGATTTCAATTTTATTATAGTGGTACTCATATGCTAGATTTTTCCAAGGATTTCATTAAAGCGTTCTACCATGTCATCAACATCATCGCATTGGTGACAATATTTAGCAATAGCAAGAGCCATCAGCAAGCGAACAGAACTTTGACCTGACTTTTTGACTGGGTAGGTCTCAAAGAACTTATGGTTGCAGTTGACCATACATTTGAGAACCTTTTCCTCTTCCTCTGAGGTGTCAAGCCAGAAGAGGTCTTCTCCCTCATTCACAAAGTGTACCTCAAGCGTATAAAGTTCATCCTTGATGGCATAAGCCTCCTTAATGATTTCTTCTACGATTGACTGCGGCTCAACCTCTGGTTGCTTGACTGGTTTTTCAGTAACATCAATACTGATAGGTTTTTTGTTTTCCTTATGCTTGCCTACAAGTGACTTAACTTCTTTTGCGATGTCCTTTTTTCTGTAGTTATCACCTTGAGCAAGTAAGTCGTATTCGCCGACCTTCAACATCTTGCGCACCTCCGGCATGATAGAGTCAAGAGCGTCCATATCCATAATCTCGCTCTTGTCATGAGAGACCTCAAAGCCTTCCAAAAACATCTCACCAAAGATTCGTTTAGCACGAGGGCTACTTGCCGTTGCACTCACGATTTCCTTTGGCTCATAACAACTGTTTTCATCTTCGCCTCGGATAACACGTCCTCTACGTAACAGCACAATACCGCGCTGGCGTTTGCTCATCTGTTCGAGAAGGCCAACAAAACCATGAATACGGTATCTGCCCATGATGAGACCTGTATCAAATTCTACCTTCCACTCCTGAGATTCTCCTTTTGGCGTTGCATAGTACGGAGCATTAAGCACTTCGTACTCTTCGAATTCAAGGATGTCGTCATTGATACGGATTTCGATTTCGTTATTACGCAAGAATTCTCGGTAGATACCGCTGATGTCTTCCTGTATTTTCTGAAGTTTGGTTTGAACAGGTGCATTATGTGTAGGGTTGGTGATTTCAATCGTGGTACCATGCTTCCATGTCTCTTCCTCCGTTTCATCGTATGGCAATGAGGTGAGATTCTGATCTGCAACCTTCTTTAGGTCAAATGTGAGATCACGCATTATCGGTTCACCCAATGCTGAAGATACTACGCGCCAAGTGTCACCAAGCCACAGAGCAGCATCCTTCATACCCATACCAAACTCATTCAAGCCTTTATCGTCTTCGGGCTTGTGAGCAGGTTCGAAAGCAGTCTGATACGCGTGCTCGGAAATACCTGCAGCATTGTCATGAATGGTGATTTTGGTCGTCTTTTTGTCCACCCATTCAATGTTGATATCAATGTGCAGTTTATAATTTGGTTCGTTTTCAATAAGACGTTCCTTGTTCTGCTGATACGAGCCAATAGCATTGTCTATAAACTCGCCTAATGCATGAGGAATAGTATTGGGACGAGTTTTGTATGTGTTATAAACCCTCGCATTCAGTTTGATGCTGGTGTATTTCTTATGTTCACTCATGACTCAGGAATTTTTCTGCGATTAACCTTACGATTTGTACATTCACGGCATTACCTAATGCCTCATAAATACGAGTGTTGGAAAGTTGGAATTCATCCGAACCAAAGCGGATACTATCCATACCTTGCAATGCGGCTGCTTCCTTGACACTCAGGTATCTTCCTCGGCTTGCATCCTTTGACCCCTTTCTCGGTGTGCCCTCTATCCATGGAAGAATAGGAATCTGAGTACCAACCAAATTTAAGGCAGGTGCGAATGTCGCCAACTTAACACGAATGCCAGAAGCACGGAATTGGATGAGTTTGTCTTCAAGAGTAAACTCCACAGCCTTGCCACAATTCCACTCAAACTTGATGTGGCTGTTTTGCCAATCCTTGATTTTATTCATCCATGGTTTAAGCCACGTCTTGTTATCTTCGTAGAATTGTCTATTCAGGCGTATGTATTTCTTTTTCCAATCAGGAAATTCAGTTTCACCTTCCTTCTCACGTTTGTTTGGTTGGGCATAGACGGGAAGTTGAGCAAGACACTCTTCTATGGTTAAGCCTTTTATGATTTGTCCAAACTTTCCTCGCTTGCCATTCAACTCTGCAACCGACTGTAGCTTGGGCTTTTTACCCTCGAAATTGTAAGTTGCGCCAAATTCCATTGTCCAGATAGGAAAGCCACCAACAGTATGTCCACTTTCTGTAACGTGATGCAGGAACTCTTCCCAAATATCAAGTTGATGACGGGTTTCCTGCTTAATCATCTGTACGTTGGTATCCGCCTCGTCAATGACAGTATGGATGTCACATACTGCATTATTTGGTTCTGGAAATTTGTATTCAGGCATACGAAGGTCTTCACGTATGGCTACAATGTAGATACGCTTACGATGCTGCGGATATCCAAACTCATGAGGTGACAGAATGCTTTCGTAAACCAGGTACTCTGCGTCCTTTAATTTTTTCTCGATAACTTTCCATGTATTGCCTTCGTCATGGGTTTTGAGATTGGCCACATTCTCCAAGAAAACAAACTTTGGACGATGATGGTGAACAATCTTCATGATGTAATCAAACATATTGCCTCGTCCTTGCGCATCATTGAAGCCTTCTTGATTACCTGCTTTGCTGAATGGCTGACATGGAAAACCACCACACAACACATCATGGTGCGGAATGTCTTTCTCTATGTCAACCTTCGTTATATCACCTTTTATCACCACATTAGGAAAGTTAAGGCTATAAAGGTGTTGCAAGTCTTCTTTCAATTCAGAAGCAAACAAGCACCTGCCACCAAGCGCACTAAGTGCCTGATGAAAACCTCCCAAACCTGCAAATAGGTCAATAAAGGTAAATGGTGGAATATGTTGTTTTTCCTTTGCCATTTTGATTATATCTAAACTAATAGATATTGCCACTTTACTGTAAATAAAAATCAAATCACAAAATTTAATTAGTTATCCATCTCATAAGGTTCAACAATATCTTTTATTCATCCCTTTTAGTTCTTCTCTCAAACACTCCTGCAAACATCTCCATTTCTCTTTTGGATAACCCCAATCGGATTGCTAATTCTCGCCAATTTTTCACTGCATCAATTACCTCCGAGACAATCTTTTCAGCTGTTTCTCGGTTGAGCATATAATCTTCACAAGCATTGAGCAAAATGCCCATATCCGCTTTGTTGGAATCTGCGGAGATAAGTAGACTTTGATATTCATTCAGAGTGGGATTCATATCGTATGCTGGTGACAGAGTCCATCCTTTTGCAGTCAAAAGAAAACCGTGATTGCGGAAATGGTCGTCACTATTGCCTATGCAGATATTAAACGCTACACGACGATAGAGTTCCTGTAAATTGCGCTCTACATCTGTGCAATTCTGAAGGATAAAGTCAACTATATCCAAATATCCGTGTCCTGTTGTTGCATTATCTCCATCTTCCAATCCCAGCAAGGTCATTGCTGAGGCAAAATGAATCCGTTTGCCTTCTTGTGTTCTGTCAAAACGCTTTGAGAGCAATGTGTGGTATTTCTCTCCTGTAGTCAGCACCTTGGTCTGTGCCGCATTTATCCCTGCCTTTATAGCAAGCAAATGGCTGAAATGTTCCCAAAGTCCGGCATCGTAATCGTCTTTACGTGATGGGAACTTTGCAACGTATAGAGTTTTGTCTGTGTCTATCACACTGGCTTTAGGTCGTGCTCCACCCAATGAAGAACCGGGCTGAACAAGTTGAGCAACCCATTTCCTATCAGGCAGGACATTCCCCTCTTCGCTTTTCTCGATTTCCGTACTGGCTGCAATCAATTCTCTAATATCCGTTAGAGGTGGGATTTTCAACGACTCGCTTACATTTATAAATCCCCCGTCTTTTGATTCCTTGAAACGGAAAGCGCCCATCCGGGAAAAGTCATCGATACCAGTCAAAAAGTCGAAAGAAGATAGTCTCCGTACCGGTCGTTTCTCTTCCATCGCAACAATCTGCTCACGACGCAACAACAAAGTTCGTCCCCAACGATCCGGCAAGGCGTCAGAAAAGCATCCAAATATATCCTTGTCCGGTTGTGTATATTGTTGTCCCGGGTAATTATTCAGGTCGTCGCTCAAAAACAGATCGCTGTGCTGCCTTAACCATTCATTATCGAACGTAAAACTATAGCTGTCCGCACCACGAAGAGACTCATAGCCTAGTTCGCCAATGAGTTCCATTTCTTTGAGCCAATCGAAATCGGCATATACATACAACTTTTTCATAGATTATTCTTTCTTGGATGCACGTTCTCTTGTTTTCAAACTCAAATCCTGCAAGGTTTTTCCCAATTTGTCTTCTTTGGCCAACCACAGAATATCATCATCAAGCTGTAAAGCATACAGCACACGCAAATAGATTCCGATTGCTACGGTCGGTGCACCTTTCTCTATTCGGGACACAGTCAATGGAGAGCAAGTGGCACGTTCCGCCACCTGAGCCACACTCAGATTCCTGCGCAAGCGAGCCAGTTTAATCTGCTCTCCCACAACTGACATTTTCTGCTCCAACTTTCGGGGCAACTTGGTTCCCATTGTATTTTTAGCCATAATCAACTTATCATATAATATGCAAAGATATTACTTTTTACCTATTTAATGATATATTGCGGACGCAAAAATCACAAATTCAAAAGATACGACTATTAAATACTGATTTTGCTACCAAAATAGAGATTTCAAAGAAGCAGACTTCTACCTTTATCTATGATTATAGTCAAGATAAAAGCCAGCTTCTTCAATTTAAGCATCACTCGATGGGCTTCACCAATTCTTCATCCTGCCATTCCGCAAGAGAAACAATCGCATTGTATTGCTCCAAAGTCAAATCCGATTCACTATCGTCTGAGCATTCGTATTCCCACGGCAGTTCGTAAACAGTACCTTCTTCCTGATAACCCATATAGTTATGGTACGTATTAGGAATTAACCGCACATAATCTTCTTCGCGCAGAATCCTCAAAAGTTTCTCGGCATCACGAATCAATAATGGCACTCCGACCTTATATAGAGCAGTGGCAACCTCAATGGCCAGCTCGACATTTGCCGAGTAGCTATTAGAAACAACTATCATCCAACCCTGCTGTGGCACCTTCGATGCAATGATGTTCAAGCGCGAAAACCCTAACTCGCCATAGTGGTCTGTTGCAAACCGTATAAAATCCTCCGGGCTGTCAATGTCATAGAGTTTATCTACATCTACGAATTTCACTCGTTTGTAATAGACTACATCTCGCAGTTCTTCCGGGATATTCGGTTGTTCTTCGTAGAGACGGTTTCCAATACTTCGCTTCCAGTAGTATGCCTCATAAGCCTCGTTAGCGATACGATAATATGTGCAATATTGCCGAATGGTCATAGTCTTCAGATGAAGTGCGGAATGTTCCTTCGCAGAATCCTCCAAAGCCTTTATCGCTGTTTCCCGATCTTCCACATTAATCTTAAAGCTCGGAGCTATCCTATTGAGTTCCTTTCGTGCAATCCGCCCAATCCGTTGCTGGCACGGCAGATTGTGCGCCACATAGTCGTTGAACCCATCAGGATTTGCAACAATAACATCAACCAGCCTCTGCAAATAGCAGAAAAGTCGGGCAAGGGAATCCTGATACCATCCGTCATCTGATTCTCCGTCGGCACAAGAGGAGCGATTTGTTATGACGAAATGCGCATGTTTTCGGTCTGTAATGCGAATCGACCGGAACTCTTCGTATTTATAAGAGGTAACATGAAACCACTGCGTTTCCGTTGGATTGAACGCAAGCCAGTCCGCAAGGAAGGCTTCTTTGCTTTGATACTCTCCCGAAGCAATCAGTTCCTCGACATCACCCCATTCCTCTGGAGTGGGTCGCGGTACCACAATGTAGAAGCCACGGTATTCATCATCCCCCATTACGGTAAGTTGCTCGAACTGATGCTGAATTTCAACTAGACGTTCCAGCATATTGCCGCTAACTGTGATTTCACAATGACGCATTTCACCCATTGCTTCTATATGCGAAGCGTTCAAGCCAACCTCATTTGCCAAATCAATAAAGAGTTTTCTATCTATTATTCTTTCATCCATTGCTTAATGCTCATTAAATTTCAACATGCTTTTTCGGATCAAACCCATTCACAATGTGCTCATTCGCAAAAATATATCCCATCTGATTACAGATTACTTTTGTACTACCAATCTCTGTGTCTATATTGGTATGTGAATGTCCATAAATCCAAATATCTATCCGACTGTTGGCAATCCAATCACCATATTCGCTAGCAAATGCACTATTCAGTACGGAGTTCTTGTACTGTGGATCAATCACCTCCAAAGTAGGCAAATGATGAGTAACCACCACAATATGACCAGCCATGCTCTCTTCGACACTTTTCCGGATAAAATCAATACAGGTCTCATGCATCCGATTGAATTCCTCTACCTGTAGCAATTTTCCGTCAAATTTGATTTGGCGAAAGTCATTCATACCTTTCCACACGAAATACTCGTCATTCGGGTTAATCCGTGACCATAGCGTACTCAGGACAAAATCGGTATCATCGATACGGATTACCTGATTCTGATAGAACCCTACATTCTCACGGAACATCCACTTCCATTGTAGCCCTCGTTCCATCACGTCCGAATAATTATAGTATTCGTGATTGCCGGGAACAATCAGAACCTGCCTGTAATTATCCGAAGCCCATTTCCAGAATTTCATCATAGGAGCTATCCTATCCCTAAGATAGAATATATCTCCAGCCAAAACCAGCACGTCACCGGTAACAGGTAATTCATTATGCTTTAAATATCTGCTGTTCTCCCTGAACTCCAGATGTAAATCGCTCATGTATTGTATCTTCATTGCTCTTTCATTTTTAATTGTGCAACTTGTTTTTCAATAATTATCTTCATCTGTGCAAATGAAACCGGCATAAAGTTGTTGTTATCAACACCTACGTCATATTGTGTAGGATAGAGATACTGAAGCCGGGCTGCATCAATTCCAGTGTTATTCTTCCTCGTATGCACATGGCCGAACAGTTGCCATACATCTTTATAGCCGCCATCAAAGCACAGAAACGGATAGTGATTCAAATATATCTTCTGTTTATCCACTTCTATATGCATCTGCATGGTCACATGCTCAAACCTATCGACATACCCCTGCCTCAAGTTCTTTAAATCATGGTTGCCGAGAATCAGATATATCTTGCCATTCAATCTATCAAGAATTTTAGTCCATTCAGCTGAACCGCCCAGACAGAAATCACCCAAGTGAAAAACAGTATCATCCAAGCCAACTGTATTATTCCAATTGGAGATAATCGTTTCATTCATCATTTCCACATCCTCAAAAGGTCTGTTGCAGAAACGAATGATATTTCCGTGATAAAAGTGGGTATCAGATGTAAAAAATACTTTACTGCCATCAAATTTATAATTCATTTCTTCTCAATTTATGTGCATCGCTGCACGTTAATAATCTGTTTGTCAATCACCCATCAGACGGAAATGACAGAAAAGCATCGTAAGATAACTGTCACAAATGGGTATAAAAACAAAATAGTTGGAAAGTTCGGTAAAGACTCTCCAACTATTCAGTTTATATTTTCAATCAGGGGTAGAATAAACTACACCATGCTATGTTCTTCGTTGGAAAGTATTTATAATACAAGGTTCAATGCCAAAGACATGAACACACAATACAGATTCAGGGCGTTTGTTACCCCAAATTGTGACCTTCGATAATATGTTCATGCTATTTCTTTGCATTGTTAGTTTTTATATCGTTTCAAACTCAGCGCAAAATTAGCAAATAAATTCCATATCACACATCGCTTTCTGAGAAAATCCACGTAACCTTTTGCCTATATGCCGCATAATAAAAACTGAACCTATGCAATTAATACACAGATTCAGTTCCTTATCATTTAGCTCACTCCATTGATTCCCGAATAATCCGCCGAGTCTCTTTCTTATACTCCTTGCGGTCATATTCGAATCCCCTGCACATCCAGCAACTACACGGAGTACCTGTTGTTTTGTAAACTTGTGCCCATTTCTCTTTTGCCAACTCAAACCAATGAGGATGTTCATAATAGCTTCCATCCTCACGAATGATGCAATGACCATAAGCGGCATACAGAATCATACGAGTCTTAAACACACGAGCCATTTGTTGGCGTCTCCAAAATTTGTTTCTTTTGTCCATCGTCTCTTTCTATTAAAGTTAGGATGAACGATGATGTTACTTTGGTGAGACTTAATATATCCATAGAATTATACTTTTAATAATCAAATTATTGCAGCTGTATATCATTCTTAATCTTCCATCTGATTAGAGAGAACCTTCATCATCCTCTTCCTCAAAACCTTCTGATGCATTTGCTATCAGTGCCTTCCCTATTTCCAATTGTAGGTATTTCGGAAGACGAAGCAGTTTTGCCATAAGATGGCTATAAGTGAACTCTACTTTAGTGTCGAGTATTGGTTCTTCTTCAATGCTCGTATCAATTTTCTTAACAGCATCAGCATCTTTAATAAAGTCGGAAAAGTCTGGCTTCTCCATCCAATTTTCTATCATACCGTCATGTTTGATTCTTAAACGGATATAATCCCCACAATCATCCGCCTCCGGAATTAAGCCATTAGGTACATAATCGGTAATTTTACATATTACCTTTTTATCTTTATCAAGCAAGAAATAGGTTCCGCTATCACATACCTTAGCTTGAAGATATAAAGTTCCATATTCTGGTTTCCAATCAAGAAGTTTATGAACTTTCAAGTCAATTATGCCAGACCACATCCCTTTAGAAACCAAAGGATACTTGTTTTCATATAGCTCACCAAGCCAATCATCTGTATAGCTACACATTTCCTCATTGTATGGGAAGTATATCACCAGATAGTGAGCCACCTCATTCAAATTCTGTTCTTCAATTCCAACTAATATCTGTTTTGCCATAATCAAAATTTTTAAATAGTAGTCAACAGACTCACATCAACATCAGGAATGATAACGTCCGCAAGCCTGTCTTCGACAAGGAATCCCATATACAACGGAATGGTGAGTATATCTCCCTCACGTCCTACATTATATTGCCCCAACTTGATTGCATTCTTGACATGATACACATCCTTATTTTTAAGAATGGTAGCCATACTTTTTGCCTTACCGGTCTTAGCCTTGACTTCAAGGATGACGCATTCGCCTTTGAACCTTACCAAGAAGTCCAGTTCAAGCCCACTGTCCTTATGGAAATAGTATAGCTTCTGTCCGGACTTACACAGGAAATCCGCCATGAGGTTCTCAAAGATAGCTCCCTTATATCCAAGAAGATTCCCCTTCAATATATCAGCCTGAGTGCCATAGTCGAGCATTGCTACAAGGACACCTATGTCAGTAGTGTACACTTTGAAACAATCTTTGATGGAATTGCCCTCCAACGGCAGTTCCGTAATCTGCGTGTTATAGCACCTACGGACTATTCCGGCATCCTCCAACCATTGAATGCTACCGATGTATTGAGAAGACCTTCCTCCCTTTTTGACTATGGAATATTGGAATTTCTTATTCTCCTTGGCTAATTGCTTCGGAATGGATTCAAAACATTCACGGATATTAGGTTTGTCCGCATCATCTGCATATTTAACCATATCCTCTTCGTATTCGGCAATAAGATTACGCTGCTTCTTATATATGAGTTCGATATTCTTGGTTTCAAGGAAGCAATTCACCACTTCCGGCAGCCCTCCTACAATAACATATCTGTATAGCAGCTCCATCATTGCCTTGTGAATCCCATCGGGAACAGCCTTTTCGTTCTCAAAACATGATTTGACAGAATCGATAACAGCCTCACCGATTCCGTTTGCCCATAGAAATTCCTCAAAATCCAATGGGTACATATCAATTACGGTTTCATATCCGACAGGAACAGAATCTTGCCCGACATCCTCTTTCTTTTTCTTGCTTTGACCATAGCCTTTCACTCCTAAAAGAGAACCTGTGGCAATAACATCAAAACGTCCGTCTATATGAAATGACTTCAAGGCTGTCCTTGCTTCCTTACATTCCTGAATCTCGTCAAGGATAATGCAGGTTTTCCCTTCAATGAACCGACTGCCTTGAATCAAAGCAGAGAGGTTGAGAATGATGGTATCGACATCTATATTGCCAGTAAAGGCAGACTTCTTGTCAGGTTCAAGAATGAAGTTCATATAGACCACACTTTCATAATTCTCCCTTGCGAATTTCTGGACAATATATGTCTTCCCGCACTGGCGAATACCTTTTATCACAAGGGGCTTTCTGCCCTCGGCCTCTTTCCAATTAGCTAAATATGTTTCTATTTTCCTTTTAAGCATAGCGCAATCTTATTCTTTCCGCTACAAAATTACACTTTTTCGAGCGAATAAACCAAGGTTAAATACATTTTTTCAAGCGAATAAATCGAATTTAGTCACACTTTTTCCAACGAATCATCCCTATTACACGACATTTTTTCAAGCGAATCACAGCATAAATTACCGAAACCAACTTTACTTTATCTCCGTATTCATATATACGTTCATTAAAGTAAAGCTAACAAAGGGGAGAAAAAGAGATAGCTTCGCCCAAACCAAGCCGAACCAGACCTATAGACTTTCTCTTTTGGCTGCAAAATATGAGCAATCTAAGTATGAAGATTGAGCAAAATACAACTCCAAGCAAAGCAATACTCACCTCCTACCAGGTCACAAGAAAACAACCCGGAAATCTGTGAATCTGTCTTCCATTTTGCAGCCTGAACCGGCGAAATAATCCCCGATATACCTTATCTTTGCGAAGCGGAGGTTTCGGGGCGAAAGAGAGCGATTTTCCCCATTTTCCCTCTGTTTTGAGACTGGCAACGAAGAAAAGTGTTAAATCTTCGATTTTTGACGAAAAAACAAGTAATTTTTTGAGCAGTCTATCTTTTAAGCCATAAACTACTGATAATCAATTGGCATAATATGCTGCATCGGCAAATAATTTGCCTAAGTATCACATATCAAACAAGTAAATCTAACATATCACAAATATCAAACTTTCAACTACATTTTTTAATTAAACTATTCTTAATTTAAGAATTTCAAATACGGAACGGGCCACAAATAGATCTAATTTTCAACATTTTATACAAACAGGGATTCTCGAGAAAAAATCTTATATTTACAAATATTGCATTTTCAGACTGAATAATGGCATTGTAAAATATTTTTCTCTCGACAGCACCATTTCACGAAAAATAACTATATTTACGACATCAATACGATAACAAACCCGTATTTTACCCGCATGAAAAACGGCATTACATCCAATAATTCTTACTCGCTGATCGTCGGACTTTCGGTTTCGATGATGGGTATGATGATGTCGATGCGCAGGTGTAAATGCCGGGTGTAAGATTCGTCGTACGTGTATCTCTTAAATCCGGCTGGTTCAGCCGGATTTTTTTGTTTGTAACAATCCCGAAAACATAAATCAACTTTCAAAACCATGAAAAAACAGAATCTCCGTTTCGAAACCCTGCAAGTACATGCAGGCCAACAGGCCGATCCCGCGACCGGATCGTGCGCCGTCCCCATCCACCAGACGGTGGCCTACACCTTCGAAAGTGCGGAAAAGAGCGCCGCCGTTTTCGCCCTCACGGAACCGGGGTACATCTACACCCGCCTGAACAACCCCACGACCGCCGTTTTCGAAGAGCGCATCGCCGCCCTCGAAGGAGGTACCGGAGCCGTTGCGACGGCATCGGGCATGGCCGCCCAAATGCTCGCCATCACGAACATCGCCCAGGCAGGCGATAATATCGTAAGCACCTCCTACCTCTACGGCGGAACGACCAACCAGTTCAAATACACGCTCCGCCGACTCGGCATCGAGGTCCGTTTCGCACAAGGGGACGACCCGAAGAGCATCTCGGCACTCATCGACGACCGTACGCGGGCCATCTACATCGAAACGATCGGCAACCCGGCCTTCAATATCCCCGATTTCGAGGCGATCGCCGAAATCGGCCGCAAACACGGCATCGCGGTCATCGCCGACAATACGTTCGGAGCCGGCGGCTACCTTTGCCAGCCGATCAAATGGGGCGCCAATGTCGTGCTGCACGCAGCGACCAAATGGATCGGAGGTCACGGCAACAGCATGGGTGGCGTGGCTATCGACGGCGGCAACTTCGATTGGGGCAACGGCCGCTACCCCTTGATCAGCGAACCCTCGGAAGGGTATCACGGATTCAACTTCTGGGAAAACTGCGGCGACCAGGCTTTCGCCGTACGGGCACGGTGCGAAGTGCTCCGCGACACGGGTGCCTGCCAGAGTCCGTTCAACTCCTTCCTGCTGCTGCAAGGACTCGAAACCCTCTCGTTGCGCGTACAGCGATCGGTGGACAATGCACTCGAAATGGCTCAGTGGCTCGAGAAGCACCCCAAGATCGAGAGCGTAAACTACCCCGGTTTGAAGAGTAGCCCGTTCCACGATTTGGCCAAGAAGTATCTGACCAACGGTTTCGGCGGCGTACTGACCTTCCGCGTCAAAGGATCGGCCGAACAAGCCTCCTCGCTGCTCAACCACCTGGAGATCATCAGCCACCTGGCCAACGTGGGCGACACCCGGAGTCTCTTGGTACACCCCGCTTCGACGACGCACTCCCAGCTCAACGAACGCGAACTGGTCGCTTCGGGCGTTTATCCCAACATGCTGCGCTTCTCGCTGGGCATCGAACACATCGACGACCTGAAAGAAGAGATCGGCAACGCATTAAAACGACTGTAAACACAATGAATATATACCGTCATAACCAACCTTTCGAATTGGAGCGGGGAGGCATTCTGCCCGAACTGACGATCGCATTCAGCACCTACGGGAAACTGAATGCAGCCCACGACAATGTCATCTGGGTCTGCCACGCCCTGACCGCCGATTCGGACGTGGCCTCATGGTGGCCGCACACGGTCGAAGCGGGCAAATTCCTCGACCCCGCCGAGCATTTCATCATCTGCGCCAACATACTCGGCTCGCACTACGGCACGACCGGGCCGCTGCACGTCAATCCGGCGACCGGACGCCCCTATTACAAAGATTTCCCCGAACTGACGATCCGCGACATGGTACGGGCGCACCGGCTGCTGGCCGACATTCTGGGCATCCACCGCATCCACACCTTGGTCGGCAGCTCCGTCGGCGGCTTTCAGGCGGTCGAATGGGCCGTCCAGGAGCCCGAACGGATCGGCAAGCTGGTCCTGATCGCCACGGCTGCCAAAGCGTCACCCTGGAGCATCGCCATCGACGAAACGCAGCGCATGGCCATCGAAGCCGACTCGACCTTCGGGGAACCTTACGCTACGGCAGGCATGAAGGGACTCGCGGCGGCGAGGGCTATCGGGCTGCTCTCTTACCGGGGACCGGAAGGCTACGACCTCTCGCAGCAGGACGAGAACGACGACTTCTCCTCTCACCGGGCCTGCACCTACCAGCAGTACCAAGGAGAAAAGCTCTGCCGGCGTTACAATGCCTACTCCTATTATAAGATCCTCAACGCTTTCGACACGCACGACGTCGGCTACCAGCGCGGAGGCGTGGCAGCGGCGCTGCAACGAATCACGGCCGAATGTCTGGTCGTCGGCATTTCGACCGACCTCATCTTCACCGTGCCCGAAATGCAGGCGCTGCACCGGATGCTGCCGCGCAGCACCTACCACCAGATCGACTCCCCCTTCGGACACGACGGGTTTCTGGTCGAGCACGAACAACTGAACCGAATCCTCAACCCTTTCATCCATCCAACTCATGAATAAGATCAAAATCGGCCTTTTCGGCTTCGGCGTAGTCGGACAAGGCATCTTCCAGGTACTCAGCAAATCCCGCAACGCCCATGCGGAAATCGTCAAGATCTGCGTGCGGTCGAACAAACCCCGCAGCATCGACGCGTCCTATTTCACGACCGATCCGGAGGTGATCCTCTCCAATCCGGAGATCGACCTGATCGTGGAGGTGATCGACGATGCGGCGGCCTCCTACAAAATCGTCAAGGCGGCCCTCCAGAAAGGCATCCCCGTCGTTTCGGGCAACAAGGCCATGCTGGCCCGCCACCTGCCGGAGCTGATCGACCTGCAAAAGAAACACAATGTGGCACTGCTGTACGACGCCTCGTCGTGCGGCTCGATCCCCGTGATCCGCAACCTCGAGGAGTACTACGACAACGACCTGCTGCTCGAAGTCAAAGGCATCCTGAACGGTTCGTCCAACTACATCCTTTCGCGGGTGTTCGACCACCAGGAGTCCTACGACGCGGCGCTGGCCCAGGCCCAGGCATTGGGATTCGCCGAGAGCGATCCTTCGTTCGACATCGAAGGCTACGACTCGCTCTTCAAATTAGTCATCATTACCGTTCACGCGCTCGGAGTGTATGTCCATCCCGACCGGATCTTCACCTACGGCATCTCGACTATCCACGACTCGGACATCCGGTACGCCCGCGAAAAAGGGGTCAAGATCAAACTGGTCGCCCAAGTGGTCAAGGTCAGCGACCGGAAGTTCACGATGTTCGTCATGCCCGAATTCGTCACCCCCGGCAAATACATCTACAGCGTCGATGACGAATACAACGGCGTGGTGATCCGGGGCGAATGCTACGACCGCCAGTTCATGTTCGGCAAGGGCGCCGGCAGCCTGCCTACCGCCTCGTCGATCCTGAGCGACATCATGGCCCGTCAGCACGACTACCGGTACGAATACAAGAAACAGCACTACCTCGACCGTCCGGAGTACACGACCGACGTGGAGCTGAAAGTTTATGTGCGATACACGGAAACCGACGTACTGAAAATCCTCCACTTCGACCGCATCACCGAGCAATATCGGGGCGAGGACGGCAATTACGTGATCGGCTACATCCGCCTTTCGGAGCTGCTCGCCAAGCGGGAAGTACTGCGGGGCAAGGACGTTTTCATGGCCGATTTCCAGAGCTTCTTCCAAGAGCTGGATCGTTAGAGCCAAAAGACAGGCCGCCATCGAACGAACGCCTCCCGAATTTCAGATTCGGGAGGCGTTCGTTTTTCAGAGCCACAAACTATTTACTCGAACGGGACCATCGCCTCCGCCGCATCGTAATCGGCATTGGTGAAGACATAAGTCCAACGCTCTTTAGGTTGACGACCGTTACCCCTCAAATCCTCGAATACATAATTATCATCGATCGAAGGGTCGTAATGTGCGTCGTAATTCGGAGGGTACGACCGACCGTCGTCCTGGTAATAACGGACACCATAAGTGAATCCAAGCCTCCCATCGTCGAAAATAATCGTCATTTTCCAAATGTAACTTGAAGGAACGGGGCAAACACCCATACCATTATCCATCGCAGTAAAACTTTCTCCAGGCAGTATCACTTCATTTTTGAACTCACACCCTAAATCGGATTCTACGAAAAGAGTGATCTTATGATCGCTGTCGTTGACCCACACAAAATAACTGATTGCATTGTAATCGGTATTGCAACCTGCCGGAGTCCCTGCGGTAAATATCGCCGACAACGCAAAAAATAAGAATTTCCTCATAAACCCATTTTTATATATAACCGTTACGTTGAAGCCAGCTACGCTCGTAAAAAAGAAATTCATTTATTTGATTTTCTGTAAAATATGACCCTGTATACTTACGAAGTGCACTTTCAAAATCATTCCAGGTTCTATAGGCTCCAAACAAATTCACCACGAATTGAGGCATCTTAATTTGATCGTAGCAGCGAGAAGGATAGCCAACACCCTGGTTGTAATCATCCACCAAATCGACAAACAAAGGAGTATAATAATTATTGGTTGTATTTTGATAATCCCATTCTTGCCTTGCTTGACCTGTTATATCCGAGTTTAGAGATGTTTTTTTCCAACCCTGATTTAAATAATATGCTTCTCCCATATGCCATCCGGCATAAGAAGCATAACTTTCGAGCAATATATTCCAAGTACCATCGTACGCACTGAATGTGCCGCCACGCAAATGAAATTGACAATAATGTCCCAATTCATGCAAAGTGGTTCCTATTAGTCTCGGATGATTATTCCTGTTACAATTGCCAACTTGTATAAAAGGCATTCTCCCCACAGAAGTCGGCCAATAATTAAATCGGCCTTGCCACCCACCAGGATCAACGGCTAATGCAACTATTGATATTCTGTTATTAACAAAAGTAGAAATTATAAAATCGTGTTCGCCATAATGATAAAAATTGACAGCACGATGAATTTCGTAGCGGGGATCCGGAGCCGAAGAAGAGTTAATATTAAAGTTCAAATCTTTACCACTTCTTAATTCTCCATAAATTCCCTTTATTTCCTCTATCCGTCCTCCTTCCTCAGAACCCTTGACAATCGTCCATTTTTCGTGCTGAAAAACAAAACTTACCGTTGCCTGATTGTCGATCAGCTTATTATTGATAGCATAATATCCCGTTTTGTCCGTATAAACCTCATCAATACTCGAGCCCAATGTAAACCGGATTTTCAGATTCTCCAACGGCACATAACGCTTTAAATGAGTATCGTAACATAGTACTTTTCCGCGCGGGAATCCACCTGGTAAATGTCTCTCTTCATCTAAAGCCAAAGCAATGGCTTCTTGCTCCAAAATTTGTATTGCCTCCGCACTCAATCCATTCTCACCAAGAGTAATATATTTAGGGAGGAAAACTTCATAAAGGATTTCAAAATCCATTTCAACAGGGAACGTTTTTTCGACAGGCCAAACGGCATATAATACAGGCAATATAATTGTCACAGGCTCCACTGGTCCATCCTTAATCATACCGCCCTCGTAAGTCACAGAATAACGCCTCTCCTCATCTTCCTCGCAAAACTGTGTCCGGAATTTCGAAAACACAAGACTCTGGGTCGCCTCATCAGGTAATGACGTATAATTGAAAGGCGTATACGCGATCTTGATCTGCTCGTCCAGTTCAAGGCTTCGTTGTTCCTCTTCCGTTTTTGGAAAAATTTTCAAGGCATAGTGGGTAGCTTTCAGTTTCAACTGCGTTTTGGCAGTTGCTGAGAATTCTTTTCGCACACTCCGCGCGCTTGCTGCAAACTCATCAGATGCCCTGACAATTTTCGATTCACCCGATACTATATTGTCGTACGCCTGCTGAAAGTTCTCAAGCCTGTACGGATCATTCTGCGGCCGGATCCAAGACTGTGTCTCTATGATACACCGCATCCGCCAACTCAATTTCGGTCGTAACAGTAGCTAACATTTGTTTCGGCGAAATTTCGTCCAACAAATCTTCTTCATAATTAGCACAACCATAAGTGCCGATTAACAAGATACCACCAATTAAAAATAGTAATAATTTTTTCATAAGCATAATATTTAGGATTAGATGGTCAAAACATAAATGCCGTTCATGTGTATTGCAATATATTATATAAAATTTGAAAATCAAAATTATCCGAAAATAATATTTACTCTCTTTTTTATACTTATTTGTTTGTGAACATACGGGTAATAACCTATCTTTGCGACGGAAATTTCGTTTAACATTCTATTATTCCGACATGCCTCTTACCAATAACGTAATGATTGTCAGACACAAGTTGCTGACCAATCTCATCAAATTGTGGAAAGACAACCAGCTCGTCGAGCGAATCGACCGCTTGCCGATCGAATTGAGTCCCCGTACCTCACGGGTTTTGGGTCGCTGCTGCGTACACAAGGAGCGCGCCGTGTGGAAATACAAATCTTTCCCGCTGATGGGTTTCGACATGTCCGACGAAACCGACGAACTCACCCCGCTGTCCGAATATGCCCGCAAAGCCCTGGAGCGCAAAGGGCAGCAGCAGAAAGACAATATTCTCTGCGTAATCGACGAAGCCTGCTCGTCGTGCGTGCAGACCAACTACGAGATCACCAACCTCTGCAAAGGTTGCGTGGCCCGGGCCTGTGCCACCAACTGCCCGAAAAACGCCATCGAATTCAATCGTGCCGGCAAAGCGGTCATCAACCACGATCTCTGCATCAGTTGCGGCATCTGCCACAGCAACTGCCCCTACCATGCCATCGTCTATATGCCCGTACCGTGCGAAGAGGCCTGCCCCGTAAAGGCGATTACCAAGGACGAACGCGGCGTGGAGCATATCGATGAGAGCAAATGCATCTACTGCGGCAAGTGCATCAACAGTTGTCCGTTCGGAGCGATCTTCGAAATTTCGCAGGTGTTCGACGTGCTGCAGCGTCTGCGCGAAGGAGAAAAGATGGTCGCCGTCGTCGCTCCGGCCATTCTCGGACAATACAACGCCCCCACGGAAAAAGTATATGGCGCGATTAAGGCCATCGGTTTCGAGGACGTGATCGAAGTAGCGCAGGGCGCCATGGAAACCATCCGCAATGAAGGTGCGGAACTCGAAGAGAAAATTGAGGAGGGACAGGCGTTCATGACCACCTCCTGCTGTCCTTCGTGGGTCGAACTGGCCAACAAGCATATCCCCGAGATGAAGCCCTTCATTTCGAGCACCGGATCGCCGATGTATTACGCCGCGCGGATCGCCAAGGAGAAACACCCCGACGCGCAAGTGGTCTTCATCGGCCCGTGCGTAGCCAAACGCAAGGAGGCACGCCGCGACGAATGCGTCGATTTCGTGATGACCTTCGAGGAGATCAACTCCATTTTCGACGGCCTGGGTATCGAAGTCGCAACCACCGATCCGTTCCCCATTCCGTTCGTTTCGACCCGGGCCGCCCACGGCTTCGCACAGGCCGGAGGCGTGATGGGCGCCGTACAGCTCTTCCTGGCGGACAACAACCGGCCGCAGGTCGAAGGCATCCAGGTCTCCAACCTGAACAAGAAAAACGTATCCCTGCTCCGCGCCTATGCCAAATCGGGCAAAGCCCCGGCCAAGTTCATCGAGGTCATGGCCTGCGAAGGCGGATGTATCACGGGTCCCAGCACCCACAACCTGCACGATGCCGGTAAACGGCAATTCGCGAAGGAACTGGCTAAACGCTAAATCCGACGGGGCTATGAAAGAGCTCGTCGATCAGTTGAAACGCAACCGCACCCTTTCCCCGGAAGAGTTGCGCCTTCTGCTGACCGATGCGTCCCCCGAAGAGAGAGAATACCTGCACAGGGCGGCCCGCGAGGTCGCCCGTGTGCATTTCGGAAACGGAGTTTTCGTTCGGGGGCTGATCGAAATCAGCAATTACTGCCGCAACGACTGCCGCTACTGCGGCATTCGACGCAGCAATCGTCTGGCAGAACGCTACCGTCTGACCCCGGAAACCGTACTGGCCTGCTGCGAAGAGGGCTACCGGCTGGGATTCCGGACATTCGTACTTCAGAGCGGAGAAGACCCGGCTCTGAACGACGAACTGCTGACCGGATTGATCCGGGAGATGCGTCGCCGCTGGCCCGACTGCGCCATCACCCTCTCGCTGGGGGAACGGACAGAAGCCTCCTACCGGGCGTTGTTCGAAGCGGGCGCGAACCGTTACCTGCTGCGGCATGAAACGATCACTCCCGATCACTATCGTTGGCTCCATCCCGTCCGGATGTCCCTCGATCACCGCATCGAATGCCTGCACACCCTCAAAAAGATCGGCTACCAGACCGGTACGGGCATCATGGTCGGCAGCCCGGGACAAACGGTGGACGATCTGGTCCGGGATCTGCTTTTCATCCGGGAGTTCGAACCCCAGATGATCGGTATCGGACCTTTCATCCCGCACCGCGACACCCCCTTCGGCCACGAACCGGCCGGAAGCGTCGAACGAACGCTCACCCTGCTGTCGATTCTGCGGCTGATGCGTCCCGCAGCACTGATCCCTTCGACCACCGCGCTCGCCACCCTCTCGGGCGACGGCCGGATGCGGGGTATTTTGGCCGGTGCCAACGTGGTGATGCCCAACCTTTCGCCGCCGGACGAACGGTCGAAATACAACCTCTACGACGGCAAGGCCGCCTTCGGTGCCGAAGCTGCCGAAGGATTGGCCGCTCTGGAGCGGGAGCTCAACGAAATCGGCCGCCACATCTCGTGGAGCCGGGGAGATTATCAAGAATAGCTTATAAAAACACAAAGATATGTACCAAGTCGCATCCTCCAAGGCGGAGGAGTTCATCCATGACGGAGAAATCGTCGAAACGCTGGCTTACGCCCGCGAAAATCGTGCGAACCGCCCCCTGATCGAGGCGATCCTGCAAAAAGCGGCCGAAGGCAAAGGGGTCACGCACCGCGAAGCGGCCGTGCTGCTCGAGTGCGAACTCGAAGACCTGAACCAACGCATGTTCACGCTGGCCAAACAGATCAAGGAGAAAATCTACGGCAACCGTATCGTAATGTTCGCGCCGCTCTATCTGTCGAACTACTGCATCAACGGCTGCGTATATTGCCCGTACCACCAGAAAAACAAAACCATTCCGCGCCGCAAGCTCACCCAGGAGGAAATCCGCCGCGAGGTAATCGCCCTGCAGGATATGGGTCACAAGCGTTTAGCGCTGGAGGCGGGCGAAGATCCGCGCAACAATCCGATCGAGTACATTCTCGAATCAATCAAGACCATCTACTCCGTACATCACAAGAACGGAGCGATTCGCCGCGTGAACGTGAATATCGCGGCTACGACGGTCGAGAACTACCGCAAGCTGCGCGATGCAGGCATCGGCACCTACATTCTCTTTCAGGAGACCTACAACAAAACCGCTTACGAAGCGCTCCACCCCACCGGTCCGAAGAGCGACTACGCCTACCACACCGAAGCGATGGACCGCGCGATGGAAGGCGGCATCGACGACGTAGGCATCGGTGTACTGTTCGGTCTGAACACCTACCGGTACGATTTCACGGGACTGCTCATGCACGCCGAGCACCTCGAAGCCCGCTTCGGCGTCGGCCCCCACACCATCAGCGTACCCCGCATCTGCCCGGCGGACGACATCGACACCAAGGACTTCCCGGATGCCATTTCGGACGAGATCTTCCGCAAGATCGTAGCCGTGATCCGCATCGCCGTCCCCTATACTGGCATGATTATCTCGACCCGCGAATCGCAGCGCTCGCGCGAACAGGTGCTGGAAATCGGCATTTCACAGATCAGCGGCGGCTCGCGCACCAGCGTCGGCGGCTACGCCGAAACGACGCATGCCGAGCAAGATTCCGCACAATTCGACGTGAGCGACCACCGTACGCTGGACGAAGTGGTGCGCTGGCTGCTGGAACTGGGCTACGTGCCGAGCTTCTGCACGGCCTGCTACCGCGAAGGCCGCACGGGCGACCGCTTCATGTCGCTGGTGAAAACCGGAAAGATCGCCGACTGCTGCACGCCCAACGCCCTGATGACCCTCAAGGAGTACCTCGAAGACTACGCATCGCCCGAAACCCGGGCCTTGGGTGAAAAGATGATTTCGAAAGAGGTTCCGATGCTCCTCAACGAACGTGTGCGCCGCATCACGGAGAAGAATCTCGCAGCGATCGCCGAGGGTAAACGGGACTTCCGTTTCTAAAAATTTTCGCACGATGAACGAGCAAACTCCCCGCGCCGAACGGCTGCATATCGCTTTCTACGGGCGGCGCAACAGCGGCAAGTCGTCGCTGATCAACGCCCTCACGGGCCAACAGAGCGCCGTCGTTTCCGCGACGCCGGGCACGACGACCGACCCCGTACTCAAGACGATGGAGATACACGGGCTGGGACCTTGCGTACTGATCGACACGCCGGGGTTCGACGACGAAGGCGACCTCGGAGCGCTGCGTGTGCAGCAAAGCCGCAAGATGCTGGACAAGACCGACCTGGCCGTCTTGCTCCTCTCCGGAGCCGTGCCGCAGAACGACGAAATCGAATGGTTCCGGCTCCTCGAAGCCCGTCATATTCCGATCGTAGTCGTCCGCAGCAAGGCCGACTTGTTTACAGGTATGTCCGATGCGGAAGCCGAAGCGCTTTTCGGACAACGGCCGCTCCGGGTCAGCGCCTCGGACAGAACGGGACTCGACGCCCTGCGCGAAGCCCTGATCCGCAACCTGCCCGAAGACTACAACCAGCCCGAAATCACAGGCAGCCTCGCCTCGACAGGCGACGTGGTGATGCTCGTTATGCCGCAGGATATCCAGGCCCCCAAGGGACGCCTCATCCTGCCGCAAGTCCAGACGATCCGCGAGCTGCTCGATAAGAAGTGCCGCGTGGTCTGCTGTACCACCGACCAGATCGAAGGCACGCTCTCGTCGCTGGCCGCACCGCCGAAACTGATTATCACCGACTCGCAGGTTTTCTCGACTGTCTATGCGCAGAAGCCCGCCGCAAGCCTGCTAACTTCGTTCTCGGTGCTCTTCGCCCGTTACAAGGGCGACATCGACTACTTCGTGGAGAGCGCGGCAGCCATCGGGCAGCTCCGCGAAGACTCCCGCGTGCTGATCGCCGAAGCCTGCACGCACGCTCCGGTGGGCGAAGACATCGGCCGGGTCAAAATTCCGGCGATGCTCCGCAAACGGATCGGACCCGCACTGCGGGTCGATGTGGTTGCCGGCACGGACTTTCCCGCCGACCTCACGCCCTACGACCTGGTAATCCACTGCGGCGCCTGTATGTTCAACCGGCGCCACGTATTGAGCCGCGTCGCCCAGGCCCGCGCCCAGCACGTCCCGATGACCAACTACGGCGTGGCGATCGCTTACCTGCAAGGGATTCTCGACAAGATCGAATATTAACCCCAAAAACACATATCCAAAAGAGTGGGCCGTCCGACAACTGGACGGCCCACTCTTTATCAAAAACCGAAACTATTCCGGCAAATACTATTTCGCCTCCGACGGGAAATACTTCATATACTGTACGCGCTGGAACATGGCCGAAGTGTCGTTCTTGAAATTCAGACGCCCCCGGAACTCATCGAGCGAACCGAAACCCTGCCGCTCGGACCAACGGTCGATGTACTCGTTCATTTCGGCAATGACTTCGAATCCCTTCTGGTGGATCGCCGTGCAGACCTGCACTGCCTCGGCTCCGCACAAAAGCGCTTTGACCGCAGCCTCGCCATCGTGCACGCCCGTCGAAACAGAAAGGTCCAACTGCGGCAACACGGCCGAACAGATCGCCACCATACGCAGGACGTTGCGCAATTCCGTCGGCTCGCTGTAAGGCGAACTCTCTACGAAAGTCATCCGCTCGACATCCACGTCCGGCTCGAAGAAACGGTTGAAAAAGACTACGCCCCGGGCCCCGTGACCGAGCAAAGCGCTCGACAAGGCGAAGACATTGGTCAGGCGCATGGGCAGTTTCACCGAAACGGGAATCTTCACCGCACCGGCCACCCGACCGACGATCTCCGCATAGTTCAACTCCAGTTCGCGAGCCTGGGCATGAATGTCCGTAGATTGGATGAAAATATTAAGCTCCAACGCGGAAGCACCGGCATCGGCCATCGCCGTAGCGTATTCGATCCAATCGCCTTTATCGACCACGCAATTGATGCTGGCGATTACCGGAAGCTCCGTCTTCGACCGCGCCTCCTGCACCAACCGGAGAAATCCGGCCTTGTAATCCTCGCCCAGATAACGCTGCAAATAAACCTCCGCATCGCCGTAAGCCGAATCGGATACGGTGTCCAGCGCAGCCGCATGGTGCAGGATCTGCTCCTCGAATATGGATTTGAGCACTACGGCACCGGCACCGCTCGCAGCGCACTGCTCGACGCTCTTGACATTGGAGGTATAGGGAGAACTGCTGACAATGATCGGACTCGGAAGATCCAGCCCCAGGTATTTTGCTCGCATCGTTTCTATGGATTTTTATGGTTTATTTTTCGAAAAATACGTAAAATTATGATTTTGTGCAAAAAGTTACCCAATCAATTTGAAATAGCGACTCTATCGGGGTAATCCATACAGGCGGTAGATTCTTCTCAAAATACTAACAGACAGGGCTTCCCGGAATCCCAACGTTCGAACACCTGCTTTTAGCCCTACGCAGCGCGTAACATCAATGCGAATTTACCGTTTGAATACTTCAAGCCTGTAAAACAACGACTTCAACTGTTGCACTCATGGCTCGCACGGCCAGCCTACACTTGCATAAAACCGCAAAGAAAAAACAAAAAGGAGTCGCACAAACTGTGCAACTCCCTGACTTTCAAGTGGACCCAGAGGGGCATGATCCCACGACCTTCGGATTATGAGTCCGCTGCTCTAACCGACTGAGCTATGGGTCCTTTTGCATCCGGGAAAATCCGAATACGGACACAAAAATAGGAATTTCGACCGGATTCACAAAATAAAAACCCATTTTTTCATTTCGAGACGCCAGCACAAACCCGTTTCGCTCAAATCGATTCCCTGTTTTACGCCCCTGCATCGCAAGAAAAACAGCCGCACCGGAATTTTCCGCAACAACTAACCGACCCGATCGCAAGATTTTTCTTCGGAAAATTAGCTAACTGGAAAAAATTTACTACCTTTGCTCCGCTTAAGCATCTAATTACAAACAAAACAAACGAAATGAAAAAAGGTATTCATCCCGAAAATTATCGTTTAGTGGCATTCAAAGACATGTCGAATGACCACGTGTTTTTGTGCAGGTCCGCCGTTTCGACAAAAGAAACCATCGAAGTGAACGGCGAAACCTATCCCGTGTATAAGATGGAAATTTCCAACACCTCGCACCCGTTCTACACCGGTAAGATGAAGTTGGTTGACACCGCTGGTCGCGTCGATAAGTTTATGAGCCGTTACGCAAAACGCTACGATAAGAAAGCCGCCAAATAGTTCGAAGGACCGTTTGACGCTTCAAAATAAAAAAGGATTCGCCTGGGGCGAATCCTTTTTTATTCTCCTTCGGCGCCCGATTCTCACCGGTCCGCATTCGCCGGATGCCGCACACTCCGACCGTCGTCAAAAAGCGCAGGGGACATCCGCTTTATCCGTCCCGAAGCTGCCGACCGGAATCGGCAGCATACGCAAGATGGTACACGACCAATCATCCGGTCCGGCCCGAAACAGGACAAAAGAACTTTTACGGAAAAAATTTGGGGGTTTGCGGCACAAACATTACTTTTGTAATCTACTAAAATTACTGTTTTTATGGAATTCGAAGGTGTCGTATATAAAATCCTGCCCCTGACACAAGGTACGTCCGCCCGGGGAGAATGGCAGCGTCAGGACGTGGTTTTCGAGCTGCCCTCGGAATTTTCACGCAAAATCTGCGTCACGTTCTTCAACAAGCCGAGCGACGTGGCCAAACTCCGCGAAGGGGCTACCTATACGGTTTCGGTAAACGTCGAATCCCGCGAATATAACGGCCGCTGGTATACCGATGTGCGGGCATGGCGCCTGCAACCCAAAGAAACCGCTCAAAACGCCGGGATCCCGCCGATGCCCGACGCGGCCCCGCTCGAAGAGCCATCGTACAGTACTCCCGCAGCAGAAGTAGACGACCTGCCCTTTTAATTTTTCACGCACGAAGGCAGAAGCCATCCGCTCTCTAAAACAACAAAATAGCCGACCCTACAAAGGTCGGCTATTTTTCGGTCCCCGGGAGGCGACTACTTCTTCACCGGAAGAGCAGAGTTCGCTGCCTGAGTCGTCGCAGCCGCAGCTTCATCCGTTGTTGCCGGGGTCGTTTCCTCAACGAAAGGAATCACATCCTCCAACTCTACCTCGAATTTAAGAGCCGAATTAGGCAAGATATACTTACCGCGCGCCTGCCGACCATAAGCCAGTTCCGCAGGAATCCAAAGCGTTATCTTACCGCCTTTGCCGATCAGTTTCAAACCTTCGGTCCAGCCGGGAATCACCTGTCCCAATTCGAACTCGACAGCTTCGTCCTTGTCATAACCTTCCGGATCTATCTGCTTGAGGTACTCCTTCATCTCTTCGGGCTTGTTCTCGAAATAGGAGCTGTCGAAAACCTGCCCCTTATAATTGGTTCCCGTATAATAAACTTTTACCCGGTCGCGGGAGTCCGTCGGCATCAGGGTCTCATCGCCCTTCTTTTCGATCTTATAAAGTAATCCCGATTCGGTTTTCTGAACGCCGGATTTCTTCTCGATCGAAGCGATCCACTCTTCATTGGCTTTCTTGTTCTCGGCAGGACGAACCACCGAATACCAGTTCCGCAAGAATTTGACTGCTTCCTGCTCGGTCATGCGGGCTTCTTCACCGTTGCCGGTAATGTCTTTCAAACCCTGACCGAACCAAACCAACTGAATCGGAAGGTCTGCTCCCAGCATATTGTTACCCAGATCGATACCGAAAGCATACGAAATGAACCGACGCTCCTCCTCGCTCTCGAACATCGCGGGATCGGCCAACGACTCTTCGGGTGTCTTCAGCGAATCGGGAGTCATCGCGTTCTTCTTGGCAATAGCCTGAGCGCGTTCCGGACGCGTAACCATAAAGAACGTGCGCAATGTATCGAGTGCCTCTGGATGCGTCATTTTTGCCGTTCCGAGGGCACCTTCGGTCACACCTTCGGTCATCGCGTCGAAATCGAAGGGAATATCCGACATCATCCGGTTGAGTCCCGCTCCGACGTTATTACCCAAAGCGTACGACAAAGAGTCGAACTGCGACTTGCTGCCCATCGTGATCGAACCGTTGCTGCGGCTGCACGAGGCGAAAATTACGGCACCAGCTAACAGTGCCATGAAACACAATGTTCTTTTCATCTTGTTGATATAATTATGTATTAAATTGTTATTTCCGTTTCGATAACTGCACAAATATATAAAATATTTTACGGGCAGCCGATTTTATTTTTCAGCCCCCTCTTGAAAAAGAAGTCAGCGGACATCGACGAGTTCGATCTCGTAGAACAACGTCGCGTTCGGGACCACGCCCAATTTCTTGTCGCCTTCGGCCCCGTAAGCCAGGCGGGAGGGTATCCATACATTCATTCGACCGCCTTCCCCGACGAGCCGCACGCTCTGCCGCAACCCGGGCATCAGATCGCCCACGGCCGTGCGCGTGGTGTCTCCTCGTTCGTACGAAGACTCGACGACCTTTCCATCGACCGTCTTGGCCACAAAACGGATCGCCACCGTATCCCGGTCGCTTCGGGGCGTCTTGGACTCATCACCGATCTCCAGCACCTCGTACGTCAGCCCCGTATCGGTCTTGGCATAGGAGCGATTGCTCTTGCGGAAATCCTCCAGAAACTGTTCTTCATAGGCCCGAATCTGTTCGGGCTGCGAAACATTCACGTAACGCAGATAAACCGCACGGGCCTCGTCGGGCGTCATCCGGGCCGTCCGGGCATATACGTCCCGCACGGCCTGGCACACGGCTTCGACGTTGAGGGTCGAATCCATCCGCTGCAAATTATATCCCACATTCAGACCGATCACATAAGCGACCGAATCCGTTTCGTTACGCAACTCCATGCTCCCCGTTCCCCGGGAACAGGCACCCAGCAGGAACAGTCCCGCTGCGGCGATCAACCGATATTTCTTCATATACGTGTCTTTTTTTTGGAAAAGAGGAAAATCAGCACCGTACCCAATACGGCCGACGCGAACGATCCCATCAGAATGGCGATCTTGCCCCGGCTGACGATCTCGGCATCGGCAAAGGCCAGCGTATCGACGAAAATCGACATGGTGAACCCGATACCGCCCAGGCAAGCCACCGCGAAAAGCATCTTCCAGCCGGCTCCCTCGGGCATTTCGGCCAGCTTCGTCTTCACGGCGAGCCAACTGGCCAGGAAAATACCGAGCGGCTTGCCCACGAGCAATCCGAAGAAGATGCCCGTGCCGACCGCACCGGCCTGCGGCGTAACGTGGAAGATTCGGAAGTACTCCAGCGAATCGATCGAGACACCCGCATTGGCGAATGCGAAAATAGGCATAATCAAAAATGTTACGTACGGAGCCAGCAGATGTTCGAGACGGAAGCTCATCCCTACCGAATCGGTCGCCAGCGAGGACATCATCCGCAGGTAGTACCTGTGCTCCTCGTTCGGAAAATCGTCGGCCCGGCACTCGGCTTTCAGCAGCGCATCGGACAAACCGCTCATCTTCCGCGCGAAATACTCCTTGCTATAACGGGGTTTCATCGGGATGAACATGGCGATCACCACGCCCGACAGCGTGGAATGGATTCCCGAATAATAAAACAGGGCCCAGACGACGAAAGCCGGTACCAGATAGAACATAATGCGGGTTTCGCCCACTTTATTCAGGAAATAGATGCCTACGAGGATCAGGATCGCAATCGCAAGCAGCAACAGATTGACCTCCTCGCCGTAAAACAGCGCGATCACCAGAATCGCCCCCAAGTCGTCCGCCACGGCCAGGGCCGTCAGGAAAATTTTGAGCGAAATAGGCACCCGATCGCTGAATATCGAAAGGATGCCGATGGCGAAAGCAATGTCCGTCGCCGTAGGGATTCCCCAGCCGGGTGCCGCGACGGTTCCCGCGTTGAACGAAAAATAGATCAATGCAGGCACCACCATACCGCCCAAAGCCGCCAACACGGGCAGAATCGCCTTCCTGACGGAAGAGAGCTGTCCGATGACGATTTCGCGTTTGATCTCGAGACCGATCAAAAAGAAGAACACCACCATCAACCCGTCATTGACGAAGGTCTGGAGGGTCAGGCCCCTGGGAAACATCCAGTCGATCAGACTGCCGGGACCACGCACCACCAAAGCGATGTCGATGTTGAGCACCCGCTGGTAATACTCCGCCGTCCAGGGAAGATTGGCCAGCAGCATCGCAACGGCGACACTGAAGAGCAACACCAGTCCGCCCGACCAGGGAGCCTCCAGAAAACGACGCCCCCGCAACTGAAACTGATAATGTTGCCGGACCCAGCGGTACATGGAAAAAAGCCTCATTGTCTATTCATATTTATATTCGTAATCCAAAATAAACCGTCTTCCCCGGCAGAATTCACGCCCTGTCGGAATCAACCTCTTCCTGCCGACGAAGTCCGCAAGGCCAGGCCGCACAATTTGTAGAGCACGCGGGCTCCTACGACCGCGTCGATCTTATCTTCCGAGCAGGGAACGACCTCCACCAGGTCGAACCCGGCGATGCGGCGGCCCGAATCGGCCACGCACTCCATCAGGTAAACCACCTGTTCAAAAGTGATGCCGCCCGGAACGGGAGTGCCCGTATGAGGACAATGTTCGATGGTGAGTCCGTCGATGTCGAAACTGATATAAACCACCTCGGGCAGCTCGTCCACGATGCGGCGGCAGCTTTCGGCCCAGGTCGTTCCCGCGAATCCGGCGCGAGCGAGCGAGCGCGAATCGAACATAGCGATCCGCCCGTCCGAAGCGGCCCTTTCGGCCTCGGCATCGCAATAATCCCGCACGCCGACCTGCACGAGCTTGCTCACCTGCGGCAGGTCGCGCAGTACGTTGAACATGATCGAAGCGTGCGAAAATTCGAATCCCTCGTACGCCTCACGCAGGTCGCAATGGGCATCAATATGGAGAATTCCCAGCGAACCTTCCTTCTCGGCAACGGCACGGATCAAACCGTACGGCGTCGAATGGTCGCCTCCGACCAGCCCTACGACCTTACCTTGCGAGAGCCACTGGCGGGCCTGACGGTAAATATTGTCGTTCATGGCTGCACAGCCTTCGTTGATACGGCGCAGACGGCGCTCGATACGTTCGTCGTCCGGCGCTCCGCCCTCTTCGAGATGTTCGATCACCCGTTCGGCATCGGCCCGCAGCTTGCGGGACTCCTCCTGCAGCGAATAGTCGATGTCGGCCGTAGCGATGCCTCCGAGCCAGGCTCCCGGCGCCGAAGCATCGTAAAGATCGAGCTGTGTGGAGGCTTCGATCAGGGCATCCGGCGCCAAAGCCGTTCCGGCACCGTAGGATACGGTCACGTCCCAGGGTGCGGAAACAAGCACCAGCGCAGCCTCCTCGGGCGTGAACGGCAAACCGTAATAAGCGCCGTTGTCCACCCCCACCCCGTTGGGATTGAATGTTTTCAGATCCATAGTCTTTCCTTGTAAGAATTACAAAGATAGTAAATTTTTGATTTTCCGCCATCGTTATCACCGATAAACCCCGTTTTTAACGGGGTGCCGACCGGCCGACCCGGACGACGCCCGAAGCGGGAGCCGTATGCACCGGCGCACGGTTCCCGTAAAAAGGAGCTCAAATAAATTTGGCGCCGCCCTCGCCCTGCACTATCTTTGCTCCGCAATTAACCAATTCGAATACCGTCGTGAAAATCGTCGCCGACAATGCCATACCTTTTTTGAAAGGAGTACTCGAACCTTATGCCCGGGTGGAATACCTCCCCGGGAAAACCATCGCAACGGCCGATGTCCGGGATGCCGACGCCCTGATCGTCCGTACCCGCACCCGGTGCGACGCCGCCCTACTCGAAGGATCGTCCGTCAAACTGATCGCAACGGCGACCATCGGCTTCGACCACATCGACACGGAGTATTGTCGGCGACACGGCATCGAAGTAGCGACCGCCGCAGGATGCAATGCACGGGGCGTACTGCAATACGTCGCTGCAGCACTGGTCCGCCTCTCACGAGTACAGGCCTGGGAACCTGCAGACAAAACCCTCGGAATCGTCGGTGTAGGACACGTCGGGTCGCTCGTCGAGGCCTACGCCCGGACGTGGGGATTCCGCGTCGTGGCATGCGATCCCCCCCGCGAAGAGCGCGAGCACGGCGGATTCCTGCCGCTCGAAGAGGTGGCGTGCCAGGCCGACATCCTCACCTTCCACACTCCGCTGGACGATACGACCCGGCACATGGCCGGGGCGAAGCTCTTCGAGCGAATGAAGCCCGGCAGCATCCTCATCAACACTTCGCGCGGCGAGGTAGTCGATGGGCAGGCGCTCCGCGAAAGCGGTTTGCAATACGTCCTCGACGTCTGGGAACACGAGCCCGATCTCGACCCGCTACTGCTGCGGGACGCATTGCTCGCCACCCCTCATATCGCCGGTTATTCCGCCCAGGGCAAGGCCAATGCAACGGCCCTGTCCGTCCGGACGATCGGCCGGTACTTCGGACTGTCGCTCGGGGAGTGGTATCCGTCAAACATCGCCCCGTCCCGTCCCCGGGCGATCTCCTGGCAGGAGCTTTGCGACACGATAGACGACCGCTTCGACATCGCCGCCGAAAGCAGACGGCTGAAAGAGAACCCCGAAAAATTCGAAACGATACGCAACGAATACCGCTACCGGGAAGAATATTTTTAACAATTTAGATGCTTTTTTCTTAACTTTGCGGCCGAAATCGACCGCACCGCCCATTATGTATCGTAAACTGATCAAACCCATCCTGTTCGCCATGAACATCGAGCGTGCCCACAGCACGGTCCTGTTCCTGTTGCGCATGATCGGGAAAATCCCGGGCGGACGAGCGCTGCTGCGTGCCATGTACCGCACCGAGCACCCTTCGCTCGAACGGGAGGTATTCGGACTTCGGTTTCCCAACCCGATCGGTCTGGCGGCGGGTTTCGACCGCAACGGAGAAGCGTTCCGCGAACTTTCGGCCCTGGGCTTCGGATTCGTCGAGATCGGTACGGTCACGCCCCAACCCCAGGCCGGCAATCCCCGACCCCGCATCTTCCGGCTGCCCGCAGACCGGGCGATCATCAACCGTTCGGGCCTCAACAACAAGGGGTTGTACAAGGCCATCGCCCAGCTCCGCCACCGGCACGACCGGCTCATCATCGGAGGCAACATCGGCAAAAACACGCTGACACAACCTTCGCAGGTCGCGGCCGACTACCTCAAAATGTTCCGCAACCTCTACCAATACGTCGATTATTTTTCGATCAACGTCTGCTGCGACAACTGTGCGGACGGCAGCGTATCGCACAACAAAGCCCACCTGATGAATATTCTGCAGCCGCTCTTCGATTTTCGCCGCGGCCAGAACCAGTACCGGCCGATCCTGCTGAAAATATCGCCCGACCTGCCGGACCCGCTTATCGACGAAGTGACCGACCTGATGCTTTCTACGCCGCTGGACGGCATCGTGGCCGTGAACGGTACTTTCTCGCGCAAAGGTCTCGAAACCGATGAGGAGACGCTCGACGAAATCGGCAGCGGCCGATTGAGCGGAGCTCCCCTTACGCAGCGGGCCATCGAGGTAGTGCGCCGCATCCACCGACGTTCGCACGGAGCCTATCCGATCATCGGCGTCGGAGGCCTGATGAATGCCCGGGATGTGAAAGCCATGCTCGCCGCCGGCGCGAGCCTCGTCCAGCTATACACGGGATATATCTACGAAGGGCCCTCCCTGGTCAAGGAGATCTGCCGGGCCCTGATCGACGACGCAGCGTCCGAAGCCTCCGCTTCGCCCGCGCCGGGAAAATAATTCAATCTTACCACCATGAAAGCATCTATTCTTACGATCGGCGACGAAATCCTGATCGGGCAGATCGTGGATACCAATTCGGCGTCGATCGCCCGTCACCTGAACAATGCGGGCATCGTCGTCTGGGAGCGCACATCGGTCGGCGACCAGCGCGAGCAGATTACCGAGGCCGTAAAACGGGCCATGAACCAGAGCGACGTAGTCATCCTGACCGGCGGCCTCGGCCCCACCAAGGACGACATCACGAAAAAGACCCTCGCCGAGCTCTTCGGCTCCCGGCTCGTATGCGATCAAACCGTCGCCGACCACGTGCGGCGCATGCTCGAAGCGCGCGGAATCGAATACAACCGCCTGAACCGCGATCAGGCGCTCGTCCCGGCGTGCTGCACCGTGCTTTTCAACGCCCACGGCACGGCCCCCGGCATGTGGTTCGAACAGAACGGCAAAGTCGTGGTTTCGCTGCCGGGCGTCCCCTTCGAAATGGAGCACCTGATGACCGACGAGGTAATGCCTCGTCTGAAAGCCCGTTTCTCCCTGCGGCAGATCGTACACCGCACGCTGATCACGGCAGGTCTGGCCGAATCGATGCTGGCCGAAAAGATCGCTGACTGGGAAAATGCCCTGCCCCCGTACCTCCACCTGGCATATCTGCCCGCACCCGGCGTGGTGCGGCTGCGCCTGTCGGCCTACGAAGTCGAAGGCGAGAGCGTATCGCACGAAATCGACCGGCAATTCGCCGCCCTGCAACGCATCATTCCCCGCTACGTCCTCGGATTCGAGCGGGCGACCATGCAGGAGATCGTCCACAACCTGCTGACGCAGCGTCGGCAGACTCTCGCCACGGCCGAGAGCTGCACAGGCGGCAGCATCGCAGCCCGCTTCACGGCAATGCCCGGAGCCTCGGCCTATTTCCTGTGCGGAGTGGTGGCTTACAGCAACGAATCCAAAAACAACCTGTTGGGTGTCGATCCCGAAACGATCGCCAGCCGGGGCGCCGTCAGCGAGGAGGTCGCACGGCAGATGGCCGAAGGAGCACGCCGCATCACCGGAGCCGACTATGCCGTCGCAACCACCGGCATCGCAGGTCCTGCGGGCGGTACGGAACAGAAACCCGTCGGCACGGTCTGGATGGCCGTAGCCGGCCCGCACCGTACCGTAACCCTGCTCAAACAATGCGGCACCGACCGGGGACAGGTTATCGACCGGGCGAGCGCCTTCGCACTCGCGCTCCTGCGCGACGAAATCGAACGGGATGCCGCCGGAGAATAACCCGGTTTCGACACTTCCCAAAGCCCCCTGACTTCCGGAGCCTTGAAAGGTTCCGGAAGTCTTCATATCCCCGTCTCTGGAACAAGCCCCGTTCCTCCCGGAACGCATCCAACCCTTTCCGATACGCTGTCCGGCCGGACGCCCCCGAAAATCGCGAAACAAAAGCCCGATACGATCACTAGCACCGTCCGATGAAATTCAAAGGCGGATCATTGAACACACCCCGTCGAAAAGAGTTAATTCTCCGACCGTAATTACGGGCACCTCATACCGCTATATATCAAACATTCGCCTTCCAAAACCGAAATTCGAAGCTATTCCCGAACAGATTCTTCCTCCCGGTCAGCGACAAAATCACCCAGTTATTCCCACCGCCCCTCTATCCGCACGATTTTCGGAAACACGGGAACGGCCTTGAAAACGGGATCTTTCGACAAATATACTTTTTGAGAAATGATATAAACGAAATGAGAGAGCAATATACGCCTGCTCCCTTCATCTTTGCTGCAACAAAATAGCATCCGTATTCCCGACCGTCAAAAGCCCCGAACGAAAGTCCTCCCGGCAAACAGATTTCGAGGCCGATCGAACGACACCGGAAAGCCGATCGATACGGACCGGCGCACACCGCCCCGAAATGATCCGAGCACATGATATACATCGGTTATTCCCGAAAAGAAAAACCGACAAGTCTAACCATCAAAAAACAAAACCCATGAAAAGATTCTTACATTTGCTCACAGGGATTTGCACCCTCGCCCTGGCTCTTCAGGCCTGTACCAAGTCTCCGGCCGAAAACCCGGGAAGAACGGACGATCCCGGAAACGACGAACAAAACAGCAAGGTAACCCTTACTCTCTCGACGCCCCGCACCCGCACGACGCTCGTCAGCGAAACCTACGTCCACTGGAGCGAAGAGGATATTGTACAAATCAACGGCACGAATTTGCCCGTAATCCCCGATCCGAATGATCCGACACGCGCAACGATCTCCAATGTGGACACCGCCGAAGAGTACGTGGCTCTCTACTCTCCGGACAACGGCGGATATATCCCGGAGCGAGAGGTCGTCGAAGCCTACTTCCGCCCCGAAGTGCCCCATACTCCCGACTCGTTTTACACGACAGGAGGCAATCCGATGGTGGCATACAGCACATCCACCTCGCTGGAATTCAAAAATATCGGCGGATTACTCCGCATAGGAGTGACCGGCGATGCGTCGATCGCGTCGGTTATGCTGTCGGGCAATGCGGGAGAACCCATTGCCGGACACTTCGAAATCTCGAAAAGCGATCTGGCTTCCGGCAGCCTCGATTTCGCTCCCGGCGAAGGTTCCGCACAATTCGTCAGCACCTCCGTCACGATGACCTGCACGGAGAATGTACGACTCGATGCGAACTCTCCGACCTATTTCTACTTCGCGCTGCCGGCAGCCGAATACACGGAAGGATTCACCGTAACGCTTACCGACAGCGAAGGCAACACCTGCCTCCGGCAAACGCATAACTCCGTCTCGATCGAGCGTGCGACCCTCAAGTCGATGGAACCGATTGCGTTCGAAAAGGACAAAGCGCTTACGGTCACTTTAGGAGAAATCGCGGCGAACTCCGTTACCTGGAATATCGAAGGTAATCCCTCGACCGACCTGCGGACCCTGCTCGTCACCAAAGCGATGTGGGATCATTTCATCGCACAGGAATATTACCTCGACAATCCGCAAAAACTCACGTCCGAAATCCTCGCGGCCTATTCCGCCACCATTCCGACCGACGACAACGGCCGTTACGAAGAGACTGCAACCCAGGCAAGAGCCGTAAACTCGATGCAGCCCGTACAGGAAGACAACGACTACCTCGTCTTGGCCGCCTATTTCTCCGGCACCCAATCCGTCGGCGTAATCCCCGCCCCGGTTCCCGTTCACACTCCGGCCGCCACAGGCCCGGCTCCCGAAGTGAATGTCACCGTCTCTTCGGCCGGCAGCACTACGATCGATGTACTTACCACCACCAGCAACGCATCCGGCATCCTTACCGCACTCTTCTTCAAAAGCGATTACGACAATGTATTCAGCCGGGAGGGAATAGACGAAGAGTTGATCGCAAAGTACGGCAATGCATGGACGGCAGAGCAGGTAGAGCAGGCCAACAACGGAGGATATACACTCCAATACATTTCGCTTCCGCCGGAAACGGAATTCGTTATGCTAATTTCGGTCTCCAGCGCAGCAGGCAAAGCTACGCTCAAGAAAGAAATAATTGCGACCGAACCGTACGTCGATCCTTCTGCCGAATGGATCACCGTTTCCTCCGAAGCCACGTTCGTTTGCGGCTTCTTCTTCAACCAAAGCATCCCCTCCTTGTCGAACGTGATCAATATTACGAACCTTAAAGTCGAAAAACTCGCCGATCGCGACCTCTTCCGTCTGACCGACGCCTTCTCCGTCTCCCGGATCCCCGAACTTGCGGCCAGCGGCATATACAGCGATCTGTCCGGCAGTCCGTATTATTTCTATATGGATGCGACCGACCCGAACAATGTAAAAGTCGTCAATGAAGTGTGCCAACTCGGCATCGTTCACAACGAATACGGAGCAATGAGCGTCGGCAACGACTTCAACATCCAAGGCGGCGAAGAGTACCAGCACGGTACGTACAACCGAGCGGAAGGCACGATCCGAATCGGCGTGCTCATTTGCTATGCCGACAGCCAACAACTCTTCGTCACGCCATTCAACAGTACGCTATATCTGAATCCCGAAACGCCCGGAAACAGTGTTTCGACCGAAAATTTCAAGAAAGACCCTGTCGCAATTCCCTGGTAAGTCAGGACCCCCGAAAACAGAGACACCGGCCCTTTTTCAGGCCGGTGTTTTGTTATTTGGCCAAAAGATTGTATATTTGCACTCCCCGAAATGGGATTACAATTAAATTTTAACCAAAATGAAAGTTTGCGAAATTACAGGCAAGGTAGCGGTGATCGGCAACAATGTTTCCCACTCGCACCACAAGACCAAACGCAAGTTCAGCCCCAATCTGAAGAACAAGCGCTTCTGGTCTGAAGAGGAAGGCCGCTGGATCACCCTCAAGGTATCTGCCGCCGGAATCAAAACAATCAACAAGAAGGGCCTCGCAGTAGCGCTCCGCGAAGCTGCCGCACCCAAAAAGGTTTACTAAAACTCAAGTGACAAATGGCAAAGAAAGGCAACAGAGTGCAGGTGATTCTCGAATGCACGGAACAGAAAGCTAGCGGTGTTCCGGGAATGTCCCGCTACATCACGACCAAGAACAAGAAAAACACCCCCGACCGTCTGGAGCGCAAGAAATACAACCCGTTCCTGAAGAAGGTGACCATTCATCGTGAAATCAAATAATTTTAGTGCTATATGGCAAAGAAAGTAGTCGCAACGCTGAAAACCGGTACGGGCAAACAGTTCACCAAATGTATCAAAATGGTGAAATCCGACAAAACCGGTGCATACATCTTCAAAGAGGGCATCATCGCCAACGACCAGGTGAAAGACTTTTTCGCCGAGAAGAAATAAATGCAATGCATTAGGCGAAACGAATGTTTTCGGATCGCAAGGCCGGAAAGAATCATCCGCCGGACCGGATTCGGAAAACAACCTAAAAATTCGATTCCGCTTAATACAAAGGGCATCCTCAACGGATGCCCTTTGTATTTTCACCGACCCGCAACCCGGCAGAACAGCACCGATCATCGAGGAATCATTCGTACCTTCGTTCCTCTTGCGGTTCTTCGCCTCGACAAAACGGGAATAAATTCGCTTTGCACCACCCGATTTATCCGTATCTCTAACTTTGCCTAAATACTCCAACGCGGCAACGCTCAAAAAAATTTGGCTCCGCCGGCTGGTTGTACTATCTTTGCAGAAGACAGGAAGCGATTCGGCAATCTTTGCGTGCAAGCCCACACGATTGCTTTTATCTTTCACTATCTTTGACGTAGTCTTAAAATGTTCTCGGAAAACTGGCAACAAGTTCCCGTTTTCTCTGGGCTTTTCGTATTTTTGCAACATTACTAATATAACAATATTTTATGGGATTCTTCGATCTTTTCAAGAAAAAACAGAATACACAGCCGACGACTCCGGCGGAACGATCTCAACCGACTTCTCCGGAAAACCACCGGCCGGCTGCGGTCGAAAATACGACGAAGCAGGAAAATACCTCTCCCCAGCCGGCTGCCCGAACCGCTGACCGGGAGCAGGCGGAACTCAACTCCGGTCTGGAGAAGACCAAAACGGGCCTCTTCTCGAAACTGGCGCGGGCCGTTGCCGGTCGATCGACCATCGATACACAGGTGCTCGACGATCTGGAGGAGGTGCTCATCACCTCCGACGTAGGCGTGGAAACCACCGTGAAGATCATCGAACGCATCGAAGCCCGCGTCGCACGGGACAAGTATATGAACACCTCGGAGTTGCAATCGATCCTGCGCGACGAGATCGCCCAACTGATGGAGGAGTCGCACCGCTCGACCGAAAACTTCGGACTCGACGTCGAGGAAGGCGTCCCCTACGTCATCATGGTCGTCGGCGTGAACGGCGCCGGCAAGACCACGACGATCGGCAAACTCGCGGCCCAGCTCACCCGGGCCGGCCTCAACGTCTATATCGGCGCTGCGGATACGTTCCGTGCGGCCGCCATCGACCAGTTGGCCGTATGGGCCGAACGGGCCGGCGCCACGATGATCCGTCAGGAGATGGGCTCCGATCCGGCGTCGGTGGCCTTCGACACCTTGAAATCGGCCGTGGCGAACAAGGCCGACGTCGTACTGATCGACACGGCGGGCCGCCTGCACAACAAGGTCGGCCTGATGAACGAGCTGACCAAGATCCGCAACGTGATGGGCAAGGTTATCCCCAACGCCCCGCAGGAGGTGATGCTGGTGCTGGACGGTTCGACCGGACAGAACGCCTTCGAACAGGCCCGGCAATTCACCCAGGCCACGCAGGTCACGTCGCTCACCATCACCAAGCTCGACGGCACGGCCAAGGGCGGCGTGGTGATCGGCATCAGCGACCAGTTCCGCATTCCCGTCCGCTACATCGGCATCGGCGAAGGCATCGACCAGCTCAAGATGTTCGACCGCAAGGAGTTCGTGAACGCCCTTTTCGGCAGCGAAGCAAAATAAAATCTCCCGTGAATGAAGAAAATTAACGTCATCACCCTCGGGTGCTCGAAAAACACGGTCGATTCGGAGCACCTGATGGCCCAGCTCGCAGCCGCAGGCTATACGGTCACGCACGACAGCGACCGCACCGATGCCAAAGTCGTGGTCATCAACACCTGCGGCTTCATCGGCGACGCCAAACAGGAGTCGATCGACATGATCCTCCGGGCCGCCGCCGCCAAACAGACGGGTAAAATCGAACGGCTGTTCGTCGTGGGCTGCCTGAGCGAGCGTTATGCGGAGGAGCTGCGTGCCGAGCTGCCCGAGGTCGATGAGTTCTTCGGCGTGAAGGATTGGGACGACATCGTTCGGGCGCTGGAGGCGACTCCCCGGCCAGCGCTTGCGACCGAACGCCGGCTCACCACCCCGAAACATTACGCTTACCTGAAAATTTCCGAAGGCTGCAACTGGAAGTGCGGTTATTGCGCCATTCCCCTGATTCGGGGGCCCCACGCTTCGGTGCCGATGGAAACCCTGCTGGAAGAGGCCCGGAAGCTGGCCGCAGGCGGTGTGCGCGAACTGATCGTAATCGCACAGGACACGACCTACTACGGCCTGGACCTTTACGGCAAACGACGCCTGGCCGAACTGCTCGAAGCCTTGTGCCGCATCGACGGCATCCGCTGGATCCGGCTCCACTACGCCTACCCCACGGCTTTCCCCGACGAGGTGATCGAAGTGATGGCCCGCGAACCCAAAATCTGCAAATACCTCGACATTCCCTTCCAGCATATCTCCGACGACCAGCTCGCGGCCATGCACCGACGCCATACCAAGGCCCAGGCTTACGAGCTGATCGACAAACTGAGGCAGGCCATTCCCGATCTCGCGCTGCGCACGACCCTGCTGGTCGGCTATCCGGGCGAAACCGAAGCCGACTTCGAAGAGCTTCTGGAATTCGTGCGCACGGTACGATTCGAACGGCTGGGCGTATTCCCCTATTCCGAAGAGGAGGGGACCTATTCGGCCCGGAATCTGCCGGACGATGTTCCGGAAGAGGTCAAACAAAGTCGTGTAGAACGAGTAATGGCGCTTCAGAATGAGATCTCGCTCGAAAACAACCGGGCACGTATCGGTCAGTTGGAGCGGGTCATCATCGACTCCCGGCAGGGGGATTTCTACGTAGGACGGTCGCAATACGACTCGCCCGAAGTGGATCAGGAGATCCTGATTCCGGCCGCAGGCCGCAGGCTGATCCGCGGTTGCTTCTATCAGGTGCGGATCACCGCAGCCGAAGACTACGACCTCTACGGCGAACTCGAAACGAAATAAAAGACAATCATCACATCTTTCAATGTAGCGTTATCCGACAGTCGCAGGATCGAATCCGACGGTCGCTAACTCACGGCCTCCGGTCGTGTCCGCAATTCACCCCTAATTCCCTTCCCGGGAGGGGAATTGGGCCGCTACGCTTCCCATAACGGGGGACACGAAAGGATATGATCATGAAATAAAATTTTGTCGTTTGACGTTTTTTATATACCTTTGGGAAGGCGGAAAATATTTCCGGCGACAGATAAATGGCAGAGAAAAAGGTCATAAGCGATTTCGAGGCGCAGATTCGGCAGCTCATTGCCGACCATCGTCGGCTTACGGCCCTTTGCAAGGAAACAGCGGCGGAGCGCGACGTCTTGCGTAAAGAAAACCGCGATTTGCAAATGCAGGTAAAAGAGCTCGGCAAGGAGCTCGCCCGCGTACAGCTCAGCCAGGGACTCGCAGGAAATGCACCCGACCAAAGCAAAGCGATCGCACGCGTCAACCGTTTAATGCGGGAGGTGGACAAGTGCATCACCCTACTCAACAAACCCGACCGAATCGGCGAAGAGCTGTCGGGCAAGTAGGCAAGACATACGATAACGACCGAAGATATTTCATTTAACGGGAAGCAAGCGACATGGCCCAGCAACAGGCAATAAAGCTCAAAATAGCCGGTAAAAGTTACTCGTTTACGCTCAAGCACGAAGCGAACGAGGAACAGTCGCTGGCGGAGAAAGAGGAGCTCTACCGCCTGGCCGAACGCGAGGTGAATGCCTATGTCACCCGGTTCGAAAAAGCCAAATACGAAGGATTCTCGACACAGGACTGCCTGGCGATGGCCGCATTGCAGTTGGCGATTTCGAGCGTTTCGCTGGCCCGCAGCCGAGAAGTGGGCAGCGAAGATCTCCGCAGGCTGGAAGCGCTGCGCGACGAGATCGACGAATACCTGAACCGAATCGAAACCGAAAAGAAATAACAGGGAAGGATACGAGGGGGGACCGTATAGAAAAGTCCGCAAGTATCATCGTTCTTTACCATACGTTTAAGAAAAATCTACCCGCATAGATTCCTTAAAGCTTTGCGAAACTGAACAATTTTTACATTGGGGCAACTCACCACTTTCAAAATCAGGCTTCAACCCCTCGGGGTGCAGGCTGCGGCCTGCCGGTAGAAGGTTGCGATTTTCGGGAGCCCCCACACTTGACTGATCTTGCAGATTCGTCAAACAAGTTAAGGAATACTATGCGGTTTTTTTATGCACAAACCCTAATAACTAACAAATAATAACTCTCTAAAACAATGATGACAATCGTACTATCGAGCGTCCTGTCCGCCGTAGTCTGCCTGGGTATTTACATCCTGGTAACCAAATACGTTACCAAGAAGACCATCAAGGCACTGCGTGAAGCCGCCCGGAAAGAGGCGGAAGCGGAAGGCGAAATGATAAAGAAAGAGAAGATTCTCCAGGCCAAGGAGAAGTTCATCCAGCTCAAGAGCGAGCACGACCGCCAGGTCAATGAACGCAACCGGAAGATCGCCCAAAGCGAACAGCGGGCCAAGCAGATCGAAAACAACCTGCAAAACCAACAGCGCGAACTGGAAGGCAAGGTCAAGGAGAACGCCCGCCTCAAAGAGCAGATGGAAGCGCAGCTTCAGGTGCTCGAACACAAGAAGGAGGAGATCGACCGTCTGATGCACGAGCAGAACACGCGCCTCGAGCAGATTTCGGGCCTGAGCTCCGAAGATGCCAAGAGCATCCTGATCGAAAATATGAAAGCGGAAGCCAAAGCCGACGCTGCAGCCTACATCAACGAAACGATCGAGGAGGCCAAAATGACCGCCACGAAGGAGGCCAAGCGAATCATCGTGGCTTCGATCCAGCGTGTGGCGACCGAAACGGCCATCGAAAACGCCGTTACGGTGTTCAACATCGAAAGCGACGAAGTCAAAGGCCGCATCATCGGCCGCGAAGGTCGTAACATCCGGGCGCTGGAAGCTGCCACAGGCATCGAAATCATCGTGGACGACACGCCCGAAGCGATCATCCTGAGCGGGTTCGATCCCGTGCGCCGCGAAATCGCCCGCCTGGCCCTGCACCAGCTCGTAACCGACGGACGTATCCACCCGGCCCGAATCGAGGAGGTGGTCGCCAAGGTACAGAAGCAGATCGAAGAGGAGATCGTCGAAGTCGGCAAACGTACCGCGATCGACCTGGGTATTCACGGCCTGCATCCGGAGCTGATCCGTATGATCGGCAAGATGAAATACCGCTCCTCCTACGGACAGAACCTATTGCAGCACGCCCGCGAAACGGCCAACCTGGCCGGCATCATGGCTGCCGAGCTGGGGCTCAACCCCAAAACGGCCCGCCGCGCCGGTCTGTTGCACGACATCGGCAAGGTGCCCGACGACGAACCCGAATTGCCGCACGCAATTATCGGTATGAAACTCGCCGAGAAATACAAGGAGAAGCCCGAGGTTTGCAACGCGATCGGCGCCCACCACGACGAAATCGAGATGTCGTCGCTTATCGCCCCGATCATCCAGGTCTGCGATGCCATTTCGGGAGCCCGTCCGGGAGCCCGTCGTGAGGTGGTCGAGAGCTATATCAAGCGTCTGAAGGAGATGGAGGACATCGCGCTCTCCTACCCCGGCGTAGTGAAGACCTATACGATCCAGGCAGGCCGCGAGCTGCGTGTAATCGTCGGTGCGGAGAAGCTCTCCGACATGGAGTCCGAAAGCCTGTCGCACGACATCGCCAAGAAGATCCAGGACGAAATGACCTACCCGGGGCAGGTAAAAATCACCGTCATCCGCGAAACCCGATCCGTGGCATACGCAAAATAGGATATTTATCCAGATACCACCATCCGGTTTCTACAACCAAAGTCCCTTTCCCCTACCATGGAAGGGACTTTTTTTACGAAACACATGAATAAAGAGTTGCAAGCCTACGTCGAACAGGCGATCCTCCCCCGTTACGAACATTTCGACCGTGCCCACGGACCCGAACACGCCCGGACAGTCATCGAACAGAGTCTGGCACTGGCCCGGCATTACCAGGTCGATCGGCAGATGGTTTACGCAATTGCGGCCTACCACGACGTGGGACTGGAGAAAGGACGGGAGATGCACCATATCCATTCGGGGGAAATCCTCGCTGCGGATACAAAACTGCGGCAGTGGTTCTCGCCGCAGCAGATCGCCGTCATGCGTGAGGCGGTGGAAGACCACCGCGCCTCGTCGGACCACGAACCCCGCACGATTTACGGACGCATCGTTGCCGAAGCCGACCGTTGTATCGACCCGCCGACCATCGTCCGCCGCACGATACAATACGGGCTGGCGAACTATCCGGAGCTGGACCGCGAGGATCAATATCGCCGCTGTGTCGATCACCTGACACATAAATACGCGGAAGGAGGCTATCTCCGACTCTGGATCCCGGAATCGGACAATGCCCTGCGCCTCGCACGACTGCGCGAGCTGATCCGCAACCGCCAAGAGCTCCGGCGGCTTTTCGACGAAATATTCGACCGGGAGATGGCTGCGAACGGCTGAAAAACCGGACCCTATTTACCGATGCCTTTCACGGCCTTATAAAATCGGAATTGCTTCTCAGTATAACCCGTTACCGGCTCCGACCGGACGCGCAGATCTGATGTCGGATGCAAAAATCACGGATACGACAAAAAAGGGGCGGCTCTTTTGCAGAGCCGCCCCGAATCATCCGATCGGACGGAAACTATTTTTGCTGAATGAACGGAAGTTTCACGACCTCGGCCTTCATCAGCTTCTCGCGGATCACGATGGCGATCTGCGTGCCGACCTTGGCGAACTCCTTCTTCACGTAACCCATACCAATCCCCTGTTTCAGACAGGGCGACATCGTACCCGAAGTCACCTGGCCGATGATATCGCCCTCAGGAGAGGCGATCTGGTAACCATGACGCGGAATACCGCGATCGATCATCTTGAAACCGACCAGTTTGCGGGTCAGACCGCCGGCCTTCTGCTCTTCCATCAGTTTGCGGTCGATGAACTCCTTGCCATCGACGAACTTGGTCAGCCAGTTCAGGCCCGCCTCGATAGGCGAAGTCGTATCGTCGATATCATTACCGTAGAGGCAGAAACCCATCTCCAGACGCAACGTGTCGCGGGCACCGAGGCCGATATTTTTCAGCCCCTCCTTCGAACCCTCCTGCCAGAGAGCCTTCCAGAGTTTCTCGCCGTCTTCGTTGGCCACATAGATCTCGCAGCCGCCCGCACCGGTGTATCCCGTAATCGAAAGAATCGCATCCACACCGGCAACCTTCAGCTTCTTGAACGTATAGTATTCCATATCCTCAACCGGCTCGGTGCACAACTTCTGCACGATCTTCATCGCATTGGGACCCTGGATCGCCAGTTGGCAGATCTCGTCCGAAGCGTTGTAGAGCTGCTTGCCATGACCGGCCTCCAAGCCGAATTTCTTGCCCTCTTCGACGATATGGTTCCAATCCTTGTCGATATTAGCCGCATTGATTACGAGCAGATAAGTTTCGGCATCGATCCGGTAAACCAGCAGGTCGTCCACGATACCTCCCTTGCCGTTGGGCATGGTGGTATATTGCACCTTCCCGTCGTAAAGCGCCGCAACATCGTTGGTCGTGATATGCTGCAGGAACGCTTCGGCCTTGGGACCTTTTACCCAGACCTCGCCCATGTGACTCACGTCGAATACACCCGCGTTGTTGCGCACGGCCAGGTGCTCTTCGTTGATGCCCGTAAATTCGATCGGCATGTTGTAACCTGCGAACTCGGCCATCTTAGCGCCGTTCGCAATGTGATGTTTGGTAAAAACCGTTGTTTTCATTGTCTGTTATCGATTTAATTATCAGTTATTTGATTATCAGTCTTATTCGCGGCGCTTCACGCCCATCCGGGGACAGCGGTGAAACTCCTTCGTGCGGTCGAACAGGTAGCGGTAGGTCGTATGCATCTTGTGCTTGGTGGCGCATACGTAACTCTCCACCATGCGCATCATCACCGGATTGAAATCGCCGATCCACGCAAGTTCCAATGATTTGTAGGGCAACTTCGGCACCTCCTTCTCGAAGGCACGAATGATTCCCGCCTCGATGCCCTTGCCGTGGAACTCGGGGGTGACTCCGAAAATCAGGCCGAAGATCCGGTCGGCCTTATGCGCCACCTTGAGCGCCCACATCAGACGCAACTTGTTCCACCAGCCGAACTTGCCGTTGAAGGAACCGATCACCCGGTTCAAATCGGGCACCATGATGAAAAAGCCGATGGGTTCGTCGTTATAGTAAGCGAAATAGATCAACCGTTCATCGATAATCGGACGCAGCGTATTCATAATGCGGAACGCCTGTTCGCGGTCCATCGCCTTCACGCCCGAAAACAGCGCCCACGCCTTGTTATAAACCAGCCGGAAATCCTCGGCCACCTGCTCGAGATTCTTTTTCGAGATATGCTTGAAACAGTAACCAGGACTCTCCTCCAGACGCTTCACACGCTCGTAAACCGAATCGCTCAACTGCCCCACCTCCAACCGACGCAGATAGGTATGCTGGTTGAAGTAGTTCTGGAATCCGTAATTTTCGAACAACTCTTTATAATAAGGCGGATTGTACGTGTTCTCATAGAGGGGCTGAAATTCGTACCCGCTGACCAACAGCCCCCACCAGGAATCCCGGGGACCGAAATTGATCGGACCGTCCATCGCCTCCATACCCCGGCTGGAAAGCCACATGCGGGCTGCATCGAAAAGCTGATCGGCCAGCTCCTGGTCGTTGATAGCCTCGAAAAAGCCGCACCCTCCCGTCGGCTGCTCCTCCAGGAAAGCATGTTCCCGGTCGTAAAAAGCGGCGATACGTCCCACCACTTCTCCTTTTTTATCGCGTGCGATCCAGCGAATGGCTTCGCCATCGGAGAACATCTCGTTTTTCTTCGGATCGAAAACAGCCTGGATCGAAGGATCGAGGGGACATACCCAGTTACGATTCCCCTTATAGATTTTCCGAGGCAGATCGAGGAACTCCCGCTCCGTACGGGCATCGACGACCTCCTGCAAAATGTACTTGTCTGAACTCATTGCCTTATAAAAAAGGTTTAATCCCAACAAAGATAACGATATTTTTCCAAAATCCCCGTTCACAGGCCCCAATCCGTGCGAAAACTTTTTCCATATAGTATATACGGGAGAGTCCGGGCTCGAAAAAACCGTTCAATTTCAGTTTTTCAAACAAACAAAATCGCTTTGTACGAAAAAGTAATCTTTTCGTGCAAAATAAATTACAATCTATAAGAATAAATATTATCTTTGCATCAACATTAAACCACAACTTAATTTCAATATATTATGAATGTTAACAATTTAATGGCAGAATTGGAGCGTAAGCACCCGGGTGAAAATGAATACCTGCAGGCCGTACGCGAAGTACTCGAGTCCATCGAGGAAGTTTACAACCAACATCCTGAGTTCGAGAAAGCCAAGATCGTTGAGCGCCTCGTAGAGCCGGATCGTATCTTCACCTTCCGCGTAACGTGGGTGGACGACAAAGGCGAAGTTCAGACCAACCTGGGCTACCGCGTTCAGTTCAACAGCGCGATCGGTCCCTACAAAGGCGGTCTGCGTTTCCACAAGGCCGTGAACCCTTCGATGCTGAAGTTCCTCGGTTTCGAGCAGACTTTCAAGAACGCCCTGACGACCCTTCCGATGGGTGGTGCAAAGGGTGGTTCGGACTTCGATCCGACCGGCAAGTCGAACGCTGAAATCATGCGTTTCTGCCAGGCTTTCATGCTTGAATTGTGGCACAATATCGGTGTCGATACCGACGTTCCCGCCGGCGACGTAGGCGTAGGCGGCCGTGAGATCGGCTTCCTGAACGGTATGTATCAGAAACTGGCTCGCAAGTACCACACCGGCGTTCTTACCGGCAAGGGCGAAACTTGGGGCGGTTCCATCCTCCGTCCGGAGGCTACCGGTTTCGGCGCACTCTATTTCGTACAGCACATGCTGCATCTGGCCGGCAAGAAACTGGAAGGCGCAAAGATCGCCATCTCGGGCTTCGGTAACGTGGCTTGGGGTGCATCGAAGAAGGCTACCGAACTGGGCGCCAAAGTGATCGCAATCTCCGGTCCCGACGGTGTAGTAACGATCCCCAACGGTATGAACGAGGAGATGATCGACTACATGCTCGAGCTCCGCGCTTCGAACCGCAATATCGTGGCTCCGTTCGCAGAGAAATTCGCAGGTACGACCTTCACTCCGGGCAAGAAGGCTTGGAGCGTGAAGTGCGACATCGCACTTCCCTGCGCATTCCAGAACGAGCTGAACGGCGACGATGCTGCCGAACTGCTGAAGAACGGCACTTGGTGCTGCGCCGAGGTTTCGAACATGGGTTGTACGCCGGAAGCTATCCACGCATTCCAGAAGGCAGGCATTCTGTTCGCACCGGGCAAGGCAGTCAATGCCGGCGGTGTAGCTACTTCGGGTCTTGAAATGACGCAGAACTGCATGCACATCTCCTGGTCGGGCAAAGAGGTGGACGAGAAACTCCACTTCATCATGGCAAGCATCCACGACGCTTGCGTGAAGTTCGGCAAGCAGAAGGACGGTCACATCGACTACGTGAAGGGCGCCAACATCGCAGGCTTCATGAAAGTCGCTCAGGCAATGCTCGAGCAGGGTGTATTGTAATCCTGTTCCTCTCATGCGAAAAGAGGTGCGGCCTTCGGTCGCACCTCTTTCATTTTATCCGTTTCGAAGAATCGCGGTTCCGGACCCGCACGAGTTAGAAGGCGATATTCGCCGACAGGCCCAAGGTCAGCGTATTAAGGTGCTGACGACTCCCGCAAGCCATCGGAGGTTGCAGATAGTAAGTAGTCTGAAATCGAAGATCGAGGTTGTAATTGGCCCGAAACGTCATAGAGGTACCGACTCCGAAAACGGGTCCTCCATGGCCTCCCAGCGTATATCCGTCCAAGGAAAAAGATTCATAATACTGATATCCGGCCAAAACCTTGCCACCGGTCCGCCAACGCGCGGTAATCGGATATGAAAAATAGGCCCCGGCACTTGCGGACCAACTGTCCAGACGGTCCGTCGATTCGGCGATACTCAGTGTAACCGGCACACTCGATACGGCCGTACGTCCTCCGAACCCGACATAAGGATTCATAAACCAGGCTCCCTCGATTCCCAGGTTCACGCCTGCATTGAATTCGGCCACGACCCCCGAAACAGGGCGGTACCGCCCCATCACCACCTCCGTACTTACCTCCATACCGAAGAACGAAGGTCGGCAATAACGGTCGTAAAAAAAATCCTGCTCGAATTCCGTCAAGCCCTTGTCCTTGAAGATCAAATCGGCGAACAGATACCCCAGTTCTACGGAGAGAATGCCGATCCCCGCACCTACCAGCACGTCGCTGAGCCAATGCTTGTTGTTCAACATACGCGAAACACCCGTCACCGTAGCCATCGAATAACCGGCGATACTGTACCAGGGACTGCGGCCCCCGTACTCCTTATGAAGCATCGTAGCCGCCATAAAAGCCGTAGCCGTATGCCCCGACGGGAACGACTTGTTGTTCGATCCGTCGGGACGGGGCATACGGCAAGTATATTTCAGAGAATTGACCGCTCCGGCCATCAGAGCGACGGAAAAGGCATCCGACACCAGCATCCGGCCCCACGAACTGCGCCCCCGGACTCCTCCGATTTTCAGCCCCAGCATCAACGCTGCGGGAGCGTATTGCAGATAATCGTCGTAACGAAATCGGAAGGAGGGCACATAATCGTTTCTCAAATGACGAAATCCATGATCCCGCTCCTGCACGACGAGTCCCGCAACGACGAGAGGAACACCGATATAGGTTATCCGGTAGGCACGCGAAGAGGTTATCCGCTCCATATCCCGGATAAACGGGCTGCGGCGGAGGGGGGGGGGTAATCGGACTCAATGTATCGACCTGGGCGAAAGCGCCGATCGACACCCCCAGCAGAAGGCACAGCAACAGCAATTTCTTCATTTACCAAATACAAGATTCCGACCGCATCGGAAAAACCTGTTCTCACCGCTTACCGACAGCCGGGACGGGGACGGATGCGGCGGCGGATACTCCGCACGACATCGCCCAGAATAGCGATCAGAGAGGTATAGCCGATCACTTCGAGCCATTGTACCCACGTGAGCGGCGTAGTACGGAACACCGGACCTCCGAATTCCACGATCAATACCTGTCCGACGGCGATCAACAGCAGCACCAAGAAGAACGTACGGCTTCCCCGCAGATCGTGCAGCACCGAATGGCACGCTTCGAAGCCTTTGGCGTTGAACATATTCCAGAACTGCAGAAAGACGAATACAGAGAAGAAAACGGTCAGTTGTTCGAGACTGAGCTCGCCGGTCGTAGCACGCCAGTAGAACAGCATACCGAGCAATACGCCGACGAAAATCGTTCCGCAGGTAAAGATCGTCCGGGCCATGGCCGGTGTGATGATAAACTCGTCTTTGGGACGCGGCGGTTCGTTCATCACCGCCGGATTGGGCGGCAGGGAAGCCATCGCCAGCGCAGCGAAAGTGTCCATGATGATATTGACCCACAGAATCTGCACTACCGTAAGCGGCATCTCGGTCCCGAAAATCGAACCTACGAAAACCACGATGATCGCCGCGAAATTGATCGTCAGTTGAAACAGTACGAAACGTTGGATATTGCGGTAGAGCGAACGCCCCCACATCACGGCCGATGCGATCGACGTAAACGAATCGTCGAGCAGCGTGATGTCGCTGGCATCCTTCGCCACCGACGTACCCGATCCCATCGAGAGTCCCACGTTAGCGAAATTCAGCGCCGGTGCATCGTTCGTACCGTCACCCGTTACAGCCACGATTTCGCCCTTGCGCTGCAAAAGACGCACGAGCCGCTGCTTGTCGAGCGGTCGCGCCCGGGACATAATCTTCAGAGCCTGCACCCGCTCGAGCAGCTCCTCGTCGCTCATCGCCGCGAACTCCACGCCCGTCATTTCGTTCCGTGAGGAGTCGGTTTCATCGTGCCATAAACCGATGCGGCGTGCGATCTCACGGGCCGTGGCCGGAGTATCGCCCGTGACGATCTTAATGTCGATTCCGGCCTTCATACAACGGGCTACGGCAGCCGGCACATCTTCCCGCACCGGATCGGCGATCGCCGCCACGGCCACGAACAGCATCTGCGGATCCCGCAGCGCGTCTTCGCATCGTTCGGCCGTCGTTTCGGCATACGCCACCGCCAGCGTACGCATCGCACGTCCCTGAAACAGCAGCAACTGTTCGTTCACCTGGGCGTCCTTGCCATCCGGCATACACATCGCCCGTACGATTTCGGGAGCACCCTTCACGCAAATCAAACGCTTTCCAGTGGTTTTGCTCTGTATAATCGTCGCCATATATTTGCGTTCGGTGGTGAACGTCATACGATCGACGATCGGAGCCTCCTCGCGCAAAGCCGCATAGTCGAATCCCTCTTCCCGCAAGCGGATCAACAGGGCTCCTTCGGTCGGATTGCCGATGACATTTGCGTCGGCATCGAGAAAAGCGGTCGAATTGACGGCGATGATCTCGGCCAGCAACCGTTCGTCGATGGACGCATAATGGATGATCTCCTCGACCCGCATCCGGTTCTGGGTAAGCGTACCGGTCTTATCGGTACAAATCACCGTAACGGCCCCCATCGTTTCGCAGGCGTGCATCTTGCGCACCAGGTTATTCGTCTTCAACATCCGACGCATCGACAACGCCAGCGAGAGCGTGATACTCATCGGCAGCCCCTCAGGAACAGCCATCACGATCAAAGCCACCGAAACCATAAAAATACGCAGCAGCTCCTTGGAAGTCTGGACCCAATCGCCCGTCGAAAGCTCGCCGCCCAGGTATGCCTTGGCGAGCATCGCTACGAAGATCGCAATCGACACTGCAATACCGATCTTACCGATCATCCTCGAAAGACGCGTCAGCTGCTTATACAACGGCGTAGGCTCTTCGCTGGCTATGGACGACTGCTCGGTTACCCGCCCCGCTTCGGTGCGGTCGCCCACAGCCTCGACGATCATCTCGCCGTAACCGTCCACGACGGTCGTACCGCGCAACAGCGCATCGGAAGGATAGGTCGCCTCGGCATCGAAAAAGCGTTCGTCGGTAGTCTTGTCCACCTCAGGCTCGCCCGTCAGCGTCGATTCATTGATCTTGAGCGATACGGCCTTCACCAGCTTACCGTCCGCCGGGACCGTTTCGCCATTCTCGACATACACCAGGTCGCCCACGACCACATCGCGTCGGGGCACCTCGGTCATCTCCCCGTCGCGGACGACCTTGACCGGAATGTCGTCATTCACCAGATTGAGCCGCTTGAACCGCCGCATGGCGTCCAATTCGAAGAAAAAGCCGACACAAGTGGCCAAAACGATGGCGCAGATAATTCCGATGGTTTCCAGGAACTCCCCATCGATAAAAGCCATCGCCAGCGACAGCAGCGCCGCTACCAGCAATACCTGAATAATCGGATCGCGGAACTTCTCGGCAAACAGTTTCCAGGCCGAATCCCCCTTGCGGGGCGTGATGAGATTATCCCCATGCAGACGGCGGCTCTCCTCCACCTGGGCGGAAGTCAAACCTCTGTGTTGATGTTCTTTCATAAAGTCAGTCGGATATATAAATAAGGTTGTGAATGTTATCGAAAAGAATATTGCCGGGTCGAGGCATCCAGCCGGACCGCAATGAACAACATGATGGTAAAAGCCATGAGCGACGAACCACCGTAGCTGACCAACGGCAGGGGAATTCCCATCACCGGCATCAGTCCGATGGTCATCCCCACATTAACGAGCAGATGAAAAAGCAGGAATGCCGCAACGCAGTAACAGTAGATCCGTCCGAAAGGCTCCTCCTGCCGTTCGCCCATACGCATCAACCGGAATATCAACAGGCAAAAGAGCGTCAGCAGAAGCATAGCGCCCAGAAATCCCCACTCCTCGCCGATGGTACAGAAAATGAAATCGGTATGTTTCTCCGGCACGAAACCGTATTTGATCTGGGTCCCTTGCAGGAACCCTTTGCCGATCCAGCCGCCCGAACCGATAGCGATCTTGGCCTGATTGACGTTATAATCCGTACCGAGGGGATCACTGACCAGCCCCAGGAAACTTAAAATACGGTTCTGCTGGTGCTCCTTGAGGATCGAATTGAAAATATAATCGGTGGTCGGAACGAAAAGCATCGCCGTCAGGAACAGTCCGATCGTAATGAAAATATTGCGCAGATTCGCGCGGAAGGCATAAATCGCTACGAAGACGAGCGACAGCAGTGTCACCACGAGCAGGCAGCGGTAAAGATCCATCGCACCGGGAGCCGCCAACAGCATACCGAAATAGAGAAGCAGCGTACCCAATGCCAGCGCAGCCAGATAAACCATACGGGACCGCCACCGTCCGTTCATCATCGCCTCGGAAAGCGTGCAGACCAGAATCAGCATCACCAGCAGGGTCAGCGGCGTAAAGAGGAACGAAAAAATAAAGAGTACGGCGATCAGAAGCACCGGAATACAGAGCCACTTGTTCAATCCCTCGCGGTACAATACGAACAGCAGCGATACGAGCACGATCCCCGACCCCGTATCATTCTGCATGACGATAATCAGCAGCGGCAGACAGATCACCAGCCCCACCTTGAAAAGGTCGCCCGCCCGGTTGATCGAAAACGAACTGGAACTCATCACACGGGCCAGCGCCAGCGCCGTAGCGATCTTGGCGAACTCCACGGGCTGGATACGGAATGAACCCAGCTCGAACCAAGCCTTCGCTCCGTTGACCTCGCGCCCGACCAGCAAGGCAGCCAGCAACGACAAAAGCCCCAACACATAAAACAGATAAGCCCACTTATGATAAACGCTCGCATCGACCAGCAGCACGACGACCGCTACAACGAATGCGACACCCATCCAGACGAGCTGCTTCATGTAAAAATGAGAGAAGGAGAAAACTCCGTCCCCACCGTCGTCGTACGAAGCGGAAAGAATAGCCACGAAACCGACCAGCACGATCATCACATAGATCAGCACCGTCCAACGATCGACGCCCTCGAACAATTTACCGATGCCGTTATTTTCCATAGACCGGATAATAAATCGTTTTCTGTTTGACCATCTCCACCAGCCAGGGCCGTGTGACGGTGTCGGTCAAATAGTACTCTTCAAGCAAACTGGCGATAGGCAAAGCGGCCGAAGCACCGAATCCGCCGTTTTCGACATACACCGAAATGGCGATCCGGGGATTGTCCTTCGGAGCGAACGACAGAAAAGTCGAGTGGTCCTTGCCGCGAGGATTCTGCGCCGTACCCGTTTTGCCGCACACGTCCAAACCCGGCAGGTAAGCCGTCCGGGAGGTTCCGCCTTCCTTATGCACGCTCTGCCACATGCCTTCCACGATCGGTTCGAAATGTTTCGGATCGACTTTCGTATAATGTTTCTCATAAAACCGCCGGTCCATCGAATCCCGGCCCTCCACCGAACGCACGATGTGAGGAATATAATAGTATCCGCGGTTGGCGATAATAGCGGCCAAATTAGCCATTTGCAACGGCGTACACTCCAATTCGCCCTGACCGATCGACAACGACAACACCGTAAGTGCATTCCACGACCCCCGATAGCGTTTGTCGTAAAACTTCCGGTCGGGAACATAGCCGTTTCCCTCGCCCAGAAAATCCGAATCCAGCTTACGGCCGAAACCGAAACTCTCGACATACTCCCTCCACACGTCGAAACCCTCCTTGACGCTTCCGTACCGGGGATTTTCGAGAATATTGCGGAACACGTAACAGAAATAGGCGTTGCACGAAGTCGCTATGGCGAACCGCAGATCCGCAGGCGACGCATGAGCGTGGCATTTCATCTTGAGCCGCCCTACCTGATAGCCCTCGTGACAAGGATAGCGCATCGAAGGAGCCAACACCCCTTCCTGCATCCCGATCAGGCCCTGAACCAGTTTGAAAGTCGATCCGGGGGGATAACGGCCGCTTACGGCACGGTTGAACAGCGGTTTCCGTTTGTTATAAAGCAGCTCCATATAGTGATTGCCCCGCTGCCGTCCCACCAGTTCATCGGGATCGTATGTGGGCGAGGAAACCATCATCAGAATCTCGCCCGTCGAAGGTTCGATCGCCACGGCAGCCCCGACTTTGCCGGCCATCAGCTCCTCGGCGAAAAGTTGCAACCGCGCGTCGATCGTGCAGACGATCGACTTGCCGGGGACGGGCAGCGAATCGAAGCGACCGTCCATATACGAACCCTTGATCGCCCCGTGCGTATCCACCTCGGTGATCTTCACACCCTTCTTTCCGCGCAGCTCGGGCTCGTAAGCCGACTCCACGCCGCTGATTCCGACGTATTCGCCCGCCTGATACGAAGGATAACGCCGCAACATTTCGGAATTGACCTCCCCCACATATCCCAGCAGGTTTCCCCCTACTTTACGCGGGTATTGCCGGGCAGTCCGGTAAACGGTATAGAAGCCGGCGAAGTTACATTCGTCGAAACGAAGTTTGTCCTCCTTGGACATATAGTTCATCACCATACGGGGCGCACGCGGACGCACGCGGGCATTGGCCAGCTCCCTCACAAGCCCTTCGCGCGAAAGCCCCGTAACCTGACAGAAAAGCGTCGTATCGAACCCCTCCCGATCCATCTCGCGATAGATCACCATCAAGTCATAACACTCGCGACTCTGTACCAGATATTCGCCGTTGCGGTCGAACACCTCGCCACGGGACGGATACTGAACTTCGTAGCGCAACGCATTGCCCCGGGCCAGCTCCTCATATTTGCTGTCGATGAGCTGAATATAAGCAAGCCGCGCGGCGATTACGCCGAAAACGATCAGCACGACCACCTGCAGCACCCGCATCCGGGCAACCCCTTCCCCACCGTAACTCATAGCCGAACCGTCAGTTTAGTGGTGAACAGCCGCGCAAGCAGCCAGATGAAGCCCACCGTAACAGCACCGCTCACGACCAGTCGGACGAGCGTATGGAACAACTGCGCCCAAGACAGGGACTCCAACATGAAAAACAGGAAGTGGTGTACCACGACCATCGCTACCAGGTAGCGCAGAAATCCGCCCTGCCCCAACCGGATCGAAGAAGGAATACCGCCCTCCCGAATCCCGTCCTTACCGCAGACAGACTGCAGAAGCGGTCGGCGCAGCATAGCGACCGGAAGCGTAGCGATCGTATTGATCCCCGCAGCCCCCATCGCCCAATCCATCGCAACGGACATCGACAAAGCCAGAAAAAGCACTGCAACCGGCGGAGCGTCGATCGGCAGCAGGACAATGAAGCCGATATAGACCAAAGGGCAGAGGTAGATACTGATCGACAGGTTGTCGAACAGAAAAATCTGCAACAGGGCCAAAATAAGGAATAAGACGATATAGGGAACAGTCCGGTACATATTATCTTCTGTTTTGCCGCTCGGCTTCGGCTTCGAGCTCCTGCACATCTTCGATATCCCGGTTGCGCACCAGGATAACATCCGTCAGTTGCGACACATCCACCGCCAGCCGGATCACCACGTCGTAAGCCATCTGGGTATCGGCCAGCGAAAAACTCTCCACATAGCCGATCAGCACGTCAGCCGGAAAATACTGCGAAAAACCGGAGGAAACCACCTCTTCCCCCTCCGTAACGCGGGCATATTTGGACAATTCCTTCATGCGGACGTGGTAGCGATCGTCACCCGCCCAGTAGATCGAGCCGAAATAGTCGTCGCCGGCGAGCTTGCCGCTGGCATTGAACGACGTATTGAGAATCGACACCGCCACCGCATGACGGTCGGAACTGGCGGCCACGTAGCCGACCATGGCCCCTTCCGGAGAGAGCACGCCCATCCCCTTCTCGACGCCGTCGCGTTCGCCCCGGTCCAGCACGATGAAGTTACGGTTCTTGTTGATCGAATTGGAAATCACCCGGGCGACGGTCAGCTCGTAGGGCTTCTCTCCCATATCGTGCAGCAGGTCCGTACGCACCGAATCGGCCGCCGACCTCCGGTAAAAAGCCAACTCCTCCTCGAGTACAGCGACACGCTCCAGCAGGCGTTCGTTTTCGCGCCCCAGGGTAAAATAGGAGCGAATGTCTGCGAAGATGCCGTTCACCCCGCCAACCACCCGGTTCGAGCGGGTGAGCAGCTTGGCCTGCGTATAATTCGAAGAGTGCGCATAATACCCGATGGCGATCGCTTCGAATACGACGAACAAGACCGCCACGTAGATTCTGCGCAGGAATTCGATCAGTTTATACACGGCTCACGGGAAAGCTTCCGCAGCTTCGTTATTTCATCAGGAACGAGAAACGGTTGATATTCTTCAGCGCGATACCCGTACCGCGCGCAATAGCACGCAAGGGATCCTCGGCCACGTGGAACGGAATACCCGTCTTGGCATTCAGACGCTTGTCCAGCCCCTTGATAAGCGCACCGCCGCCGGCCAGGTAGATGCCGTTCTTCACGATGTCGGCATACAGCTCCGGCGGCATGGTTTCGAGCACCTTCATCAGCGCCGCATCCAGCTTGACGAGCGACTTCTCCAGCGCATAGGCGATTTCTCCGTAGCTGAGCGACACGGTCTGCGGCAGGGCGGTAAGCATATTAGGACCGGTTACCACGTAATCCTCGGGCTCTTCGTCCAGCTCGGTGAGCGCCGCACCGATCGAACACTTGATCGCCTCGGCCGTGCGTTCGCCGATACGGATGTTGTGCTGCTGACGCACGTAACTCTGAATATCGTTGGTAAAGACATCGCCCGCGACATTGATCGACTCGGAGCAAACGATGCCGCCGAGCGAAATGCAGGCGATCTCGGTAGTACCGCCGCCTATGTCGATCACCATGTTGCCCTCCGGTGCTTCGACATCCAGACCGGCACCCAGCGCCGCAGCCATCGGTTCGTAAATCATATAGACCTCACGCCCCCCGGCATGTTCGGCGGAATCCCGCACGGCACGGATCTCGACATTGGTCGAGCCGGAAGGAATGCAGATCACCATGCGGATCGAGGGAGCGAAGAGATTGCCCGAAGTCTTGACTTTCTTGATCATGCCGCGCAGCATCAACTCCGTAGCGTTGAAATCGGCGATCACGCCGTCCTTCAGCGGACGGATCGTCTTGATGTTCGGATTGGTCTTCTCGTGCATCTGGCGGGCCTGCGTACCGATAGCCACCAGTTTACCGGTGTGTACGTCCAACGCCACGATGGAAGGCTCGTCCACCACGACCTTCCCGTTGTGAATAATCAAAGTATTGGCCGTACCCAAGTCGATAGCCAGCTCCTGTGTCAGTGAAAAAAGTCCCATAGTACTCTGCTTTCCTCTCTCTATATTATAATCTATTAATTTCTGATAATCAAAATATTGACTTTCTTTCCCAGAAGCCTTCGCCTGCCCGTGAAATCCGTGTCAATACATCAGGAACAAAGGTAATGAAAATGAAAGCAGAATAAAACAAATTCGTTTGTTTTTTCTGCCGAGTGCGTCTTACCTTCTACAAAGGTAGGGAAAAGAAGGATAATTATGTGTCCTTTCCCGTTTTTTATTTACTTTTGTAGAAAAGAAACTTTTATTCCGAAAACTTATGGACCACAAGATAGGCAGCGGCGCCAGATGCGCCATGATCGGATACGGAAGCTGGGCCACGGCGCTCGCCAAGGTATTGACCGAAAACGAACCCTCGATAGGTTGGTACGTCCGCAATCCGGAGGTGCTCGAAAGCCTGCGCAACAAGGGTCGCAATCCCCGCTATTTGAGCAACGTGCGGTTCGACCGCACGCGCATAAACCCCTCGGACGACCTCGACCGGGTGGTTTCCGAGGCCGACATCGTCATCCTGGCCAGTCCCTCGGCCTACCTGAAAAAGACGCTCGAAACGCTGACCGTTCCGCTCAAGGACAAATTCGTCATCTCGGCCATCAAAGGCATCGTCCCGGACGACTACACCACCGTCGTAGAGTATATACACGATCATTATGGCCTATCTTTCAAGCAACTGGGCATCATCACCGGCCCCTCCCATGCCGAAGAGGTTTCGCTCGAACGGCTCTCCTACCTTACGGTGGTTTGCACCGATCCGGAAAATTCGCATACGATCGGACACAAATTCGCCACTGAATATATCAAACTCTCCTATTCAACCGACCTGTACGGCATCGAATATGCTACCATCTTAAAAAACATCTACGCCGTAGCCGTCGGCATGGCTGTCGGATTGGGCTACGGGGACAATTTCCTCGCGGTACTGATCTCCAACAGTGCGATGGAAATGGCCCGGTTCCTGCGGGAAAGCTACCCCGACCAGCGCGAAACCCGCGCCTCGGCCTACCTGGGCGACCTGCTGGTGACCTGTTATTCGGTTTACAGCCGCAACCGCAAACTGGGCCTGCTGATCGGGCACGGCTGCACGGTTCGCGATGCCCTGGACGAGATGACCCAGGTTGCCGAAGGCTATTTCGCCGCCGACTGCATCCGTCACATCAACGCCCGCCACAAGGTGCAGATGCCCATTGCCGATATGGTCTATGAAGTCCTTTACAAAGGAGTTCCTGTTCGGGAAGCCATGCAGGAGCTTACGGCAAAACTGATTTAACACCAATACAGTCATGAAAACTCTGTCGTTCGATCCCATTCGCGCCGATGTCGCAATCACCGAGAAGGAAAAATCCGCAGCCCTGCACGCCAACGCACTGCTGCACAACGGCCAAGGTGCCGGCAACGATTTCCTGGGCTGGGTGGGGCTTCCCTCCGCCCTCGACGAAGAGGAGTTGCAGGCGATCGAAACCGAAGCCGCCCGTCTGCGCGACCTGGCGGAAGTAATCCTCTGCATCGGTATCGGCGGCTCCTACCTGGGTGCACGCGCCGTCTATGAGGCGTTGAGCGACCCGTTCAACCTGCTGTATGAACATCCGGCGAACCCCATTCTGCTTTTCGTCGGACAGAACCTGTCGGAAGACTATCTGGCCCGTCTGCTCGCAGCCGTCGAGAACCGGTCGATCGCGGCCATCGTGATCTCCAAGTCGGGCACCACGACCGAGCCGGCCATTGCCTTCCGGCTGATCCGCAGCGAAATCGAACGCCGCTACGGACGTAAGGAGGCGGCCCGGCGCATCGTCGCCGTCACGGACCGCAGCCGGGGGGCGTTGAAAACCCTCGCGGACCGCGAAGGCTACCGCACTTTCGTCATTCCGGACGATGTGGGCGGACGTTACTCGGTTCTGACCCCAGTGGGTCTGCTGCCGCTCGCGGCGGCGGGCATCGACATTCGTTCCCTACTGGCCGGTGCGTGCGAAATGGAACGGGCGACGGCCGACGGAGTCCCGTTCGACGAAAATCCCGCAGCCCGTTATGCCGCCGTACGGAATATCCTCTACCGGCAGGGATTCATGATCGAAATACTCGCCTCCTACGAACCGCAACTACAATATCTGGCCGAATGGTGGAAACAACTCTTCGGCGAGAGCGAAGGCAAGCAGGGAAGGGGAATCTTCCCGGCCAGCGTCACCTTCACGGCCGACTTGCACTCGATGGGGCAATACATTCAGGAGGGAGAGCGGACGCTGTTCGAAACGGTCGTCTCCGTCGCCGCCCCGGAGCACCGGGTGAAGATCGGCAGCGACCCGGACAACCTCGACGGACTCAACTTCCTGACAGGCAAGCGCCTTTCGGAAATCAACCATACGGCCGAACTGGGCGTGAGCCTGGCCCATGCAGACGGGGGCGTCCCCAACCTGCGGATCGAAATTCCCCGCATCGACGCCCGCAGCCTCGGCACCCTGATCTATTTCTTCGAAAAAGCATGCGGCATCAGCGGTTACCTGCTGGGAGTGAACCCCTTCGACCAACCGGGAGTCGAGGCTTATAAAAAGAATATGTTCGCCCTGCTGGGCAAGCCCGGCTACGAAGAGGAGGCCGAAAAACTACGCCGGAAACTGTAATCCCCTCGGCTGCTGCGACCGGCGAACACAAGAGGATCCGACATTCAGACCGAATAAAACAGGAGTAAAAATCTTTGTGATTTTTACTCCTGTTTTTTGTAAAACGACAACTATCCAATCAAAAGTCCATTGCCGGAAACCACCTCCTACTCAAGACATTTTTTTAGAATAATTCCAAATGCCGCAATCCAAAGACAAACACCGAAAAATATATACCAGTACGGATGCGGGGCACACAACTCTTGGGCCCAATCTCCCTGTTTTTTATAATATCCATATTGAGAATAGAACATCAAAAAAAACATGATTCCAAAAAGGTACAAGAAAAAATCATCGTGCTGATTTTCCGATTCAAATCGCTTGTTATAATAAAATAAAATAAGGACTGCATTGCACAGTCCTTATTTTGTCGAATATGAATCCCGTATGACTTACAGAATCCGTACGCCTTCGGCGCTGCGTACCATCACAGAGTTGATGACCTCATCCGGAATGATGCCGTAAACGAATGTCAGCTTGTAAGTGCTGTCGTCCGCAGCCGTCATTACCATCGTTTCGCCGACACCGCTCATCTCCCCGGTTTCTTGATTGAGCTGGCCGAAAAGCCAGTCCACACCGGATACGGTATAGTCGTATGCCCAATTCTCGCCGTCGGAATATTTACCGGTAAGTTTCTTGGAAGTTTCGTCGAAAGTATAGGTACCCGTCATCTTCACGAACCCGTTCGAGCTGACGTCCTGATACATTTCGAAATTCTTCTCCTCGTCGAAAACGATATAAACCTCCTTCGGGAAATTCGTATCGTCGCCGCCTACCTCCCATTTGGTCATATGCCAGCCGTAAACATCGACAGGCTTGGGATCAGGAGGGGTAGGAGGAGTAGTTTCCTCGTTGTCACTGCAACCGACCAGCGCCACTCCGAAAAGCGCCACTGCCAATAAACTAATCAATCTTTTCATATTTCAATTATCAGGTTATACCCGTCTGAAACCGGACAGAATCAATTTCACAACACGCAAATATAATCAATCGAACGCTATTTCCAAAATTTTCACGTCGGAAATCCGAAAAAAGCCGGAAAGGAGGCCCGTTTTCATCGAAATTATCGCAGCGCTCCGCCCGACATCGGACTTACAGCACATCCACCAGGCCGTGTCTGACGGCATAAACCACCAGGCTCGCCGTATTTTTACATCCGGTCTTCTCCAGAATATTGGCCCGGTGCTTGTCCACCGTGCGCTTCGAAATGAACAGTTCGTCGGCGATCTCCTGGTTCGACAGCCCGCGGCACACGCAGACCAGAATCTCGATCTCCCGGGTCGAAAGGCGCTCGTCGGATCCTTCGTACCCGGACACTGCGGTCTGCATCCGGCTGGCGAGCGACCGCAGCACCTCCTCGCAGAAATAGGTGCCTCCGGCCGCCACCGTTTCGATCGCCCGCAACACTTCGTCCATCGGGGAATCCTTCATCAGAAACCCCTTGGCCCCGGCCTGAACCATCCGCGAGTAGTAATTCTCATCCCCGAACATCGAAAGGGTAATGACCTTGAGTCCGGGCTCCAGAGCCAACGCTTTCTCCGTCGTTTCCGCCCCGTTCATACCGGGCATGGCGAAGTCCATGAAGACCACGTCGGCCTCCGTCGCGGGCAGCATCGCCAGAAATTCCTCTCCGGTCGAAGCCTCTCCCACGACCCGAATTCCGTCGTACCGGTCGAGCAGTCCCCGCATCCCGCTGCGGAACAGCGAGTGATCGTCCACCAATATAATTCTGCAAAGTTCCATCGTTACAGTTTTTCCGCCGACTCAGCCTGGGTGCTGACCCGGATTTTCGCCTGCATACCGACGCCTTTGGCACTCGTGATGTCGAACCGCCCGTTCAGGGAGTTGATACGCGAAGCGATGTTCGACAACCCCATGCCGCAATCGGTCACGGCGGCAGGGTTGAACCCGCGTCCGTTGTCCGTATAGTCGAGCGCGAGCGTATCGCCGCTCTTGGAGAGCGAAAGGTTGATCTCCGTACACCCCGAATGTTTGAGCGAATTATTCACCAGTTCGCAAACGACACGATAGAGAATCACCTCGACGTCGGTATCATAGCGCTCCGAGCGAAGGTTGGTCGTGAAACGGATCTTCACGTCGTGCATCGCCGAACTCTTTCCCACGAAGTTCTGGATGCCCCGCGCCAGGCCGAAATCGTTGAGCACATGCGGCGAAAGGTTGTTCGAAATTTCCCGCAGCGAGCGGATCGCCTCGTCGATCACATAAGTCGTATTACCGATGATCTCCTGCTGATCGGCCGGCAGCGACTCCCGTTGCAGGGCCGACAGCGACATACGGGCCGACGAGAGCAACGGCCCCAGCCCGTCGTGCAAATCCTTCGCGAAACGCGACCGCGATTTCTCCTCGGTGCGCAGCACGGCCGTCAGGATGCGCTTGTTGAGCAACTGCCGCTGGCGGTTGAGCCGGGCGATGTACTTGAAAAGCTTATGGGCATACATCACGCCGATCGACATACTGATCGAAATGACCAGTCCCAACCAGACGAACACCTCATAAGGCAGCGTCTGACCGTTGGCACGCAGGAATTGCACGACCCGTTCGACGGAAAGGAGCGTAAATCCGATGGTGAACAGAATCCAGATCGAATTGTACTTGGTCGTACGGATCAAACGGATGGCGAACAGAGTCGCGATCGTCTGGATGACGATGGCCACGATGAGTAAAATTTTGATCAGCATATTGAATATTCCGCTAAAATTCGAATTCTTCCGCTCCGACGCACCGGCCCGAACCGCTTCCCGTCTTCACGAATACAAATATAAGAAAAGACGGGAGTAATTGAAAATTTATTTTCGGACCGCCTGTTCAAACACCCTCTATTCACCTCGAAACGAACGAAAATCGCCTCGGCACATTCCTGCGACTCCGGCAATTCCGACTTCGGACCGAAATCCGGAATTACGCCCCGGGCAGCTTCCGCCGCAAAACAGGATCGCCCAATCTCCGGCACCAGCCTCCGGTCCGATAAATCCTATCCGAGTATCCGCTCCAGCGGAGCCATCTGCGCATAGTCGGTCATATCCGTCTGCACGGGAACCACCGAAACATAGCCGTTCGCCAATGCCCACTCGTCCGTATCGGTCGATTCGGGTTCGCTATTGACGAACGCACCCGTCAGCCAGAAATACTCCCGGCCCCGAGGATCGTGGCGACGGAAAAACTCCTCGCGCCAATACCCTTTGTTCTGGCGGCACACCCGAATACCCTTCACCGCTTCGGGCCGTCCCTTGGGTATATTGACATTCAAACAGAACGGCGTGGGGGGATTGGCCTCGACCACCGCACGCACGATGCGCTCGCTGTAAATCTTCGCGGCTTCGAAATCCGCCTCCAGACTGTGATCGTCCAGCGAAAGCCCGATGGCAGGACAACCGTAGAAACTGCTCTCGATCGCACCGCCCATCGTACCCGAATAGAGGATATTGGCCGCCGAATTCGAGCCGTGATTGATCCCCGAAAGCGCCAGATCGACCTTGCGGCCCTTGAGAAAGTAGTCGAAAGCGATCTTCACGCAATCGACCGGGGTTCCCGAAAAAGCATAAACCTCCACACCGTCGCCTTTCGACACTTCGCGCAGGAAAAGCGGATTATTGATCGTTATCGCCTGACTCATACCGCTCTGCGGCGTTTCGGGGGCAATGGCGACCACCCGGCCGAACTTGCGTGCGACCTCAAGGAGCGCCTGAATACCTCTTGAATTGTAACCGTCGTCGTTGGTGACGAATACCAACTTCTCTTTCATCATATTTTTCTCCGATTTTAGTGACAAATATACGAAAAGGCGGGCGACATTCGTCGAACTCGTTCGAAAAGAATGTCCGAACCGCCTCCCATATTCCATACAACATACATACTTCCTTCCCTGCACCCGGGAAATTCCCCGCATGCCGATCCCGTCGGAAAATTCCATTGTAAACAAAAAGGATCGGGGCAGGGAGTTGCAGACTAACCGCAAACCATGTGCCTCAAAGTTCGAGAGCCATCCATACGCACCGCCCGTCGAAGCAATCCGCACCTCCCGACACGATTCAAGATGAAACCCGTTCACCTCCCACACCCGCCGCAGCCGGCATCGCCGCACAATCGGTCCGGCTGCGGAGTCATCTATTTTTTAGACAGCCGATTGCCCGTTTGGGAAAAAGTTTCTATATTTGCGGACCGTATCAACCTCTTATATTGGGTGCGAAGCCACGACCGGGAACATCAATCCGTTGATTTTCGGAGGATTGCAGAGTAAGATCCCTGCATGGTAGGCAAACACAGCGATAATGTTGAACGCAGAAATCATCAAAAAAATTGTTGCAACAATGAACAAGGATGCAGTAATCCGGCTCGTCAACGAGCAGATGTGGACCAAGACGGATGTTCCGTCGTTCCAGGCCGGTGATACGATCACCGTTACGTACAAGATCGTCGAGGGTAACAAGGAGCGCCTGCAGAGCTTCCGCGGCGTAGTTATCCAGATCAAGGGTACGGGCAAGACCAAGATGTTCACGATCCGCAAGATCTCCAACGGCATCGGCGTCGAGCGTATCTTCCCCCTCTATTCGCCCCACATCGAGAGCATCGAGGTAAACAAGCAGGGCGTGGTTCGTCGCGCACGCATCTACTACCTGCGCAACCTGACGGGTAAGAAAGCCCGTATCAAGGAGAAGAGAGCCGCTTCTACGAAGTAGATCCTTCCGCCTGCAAGAAAAAAGCCTCCGTTCGAACGGAGGCTTTTTTCTTTAACACGAATCTTCACAACGCCGATACCCGCACCAGCTAAAAAAACGCTATTCCGGCCGGGCAAACATCTCGTCCGTCACCGGGTAGTCGATTTCGAAACCCCGGATAATAACTTTTCCCAACTTCCGACAGACAAGACAAAGATCGAGTTGCGGCCCGCCTTCCCGCGACCGACCGAAGAGCCACATATCCCTGCCAATACCCGGCCGTCGGCCGTCCGCACTACGGACGATCCCGAAACGCTCCGAATAAATTCGTTGCCTCCGAAAAACAAAAAGGTTGCAAACGAATATCGTTTGCAACCCAGCCGACCTCCCGGTCGTTTGCGGAGAGAGAGGGATTCGAACCCCCGGAGCCTCGCAGCTCAACGGTTTTCAAGACCGCCGCAATCGACCACTCTGCCATCTCTCCGAGTGCAAAAGTATAACGGATTTTCGATTCTGCCAAATCTTTCCTCCGGGTAATTCCAAGTCCCCCGATCAAAAAAACGTCCTGAAACAATGAAATCTGATCTCGAACAACGGTATTTTACTTTCCTGTTATTTTCGAATCGAATCCAATTCTGACCAATTATATCCATTTTAGTCCACTTTTTAAGAAATTACGAACAAAATATTTTCCTACTCGACTTTGTTTTCGTACTTTTGCTCCGTTTTAAGACAAGCATTTTTGAAAGCATGGATGAGAATCGCTCCGAAACTCGTCCGAGCGCATAAACTTACCACAGAAATCAATATATTTTTCAAATTATCAACTAAAACTTTGATTATGAAGCAACTGCTACTAACGATCTCGGCCCTGCTGTTCGCAACGGCGGTCTGCGCCGAAGGCTACCAAGTCAATACCTTGAGTGCAAAACAGTTGGGAATGGGACACGTGGGAACAGGTATGAAACTCAATTCCGAGTCGATCTACTTCAACCCGGCGGGAACCGCCTTCCAAACCTCCCGATTCTCCTTCTCGGTCGGCATCACGGGCATCAAATCCAATGCAACGTACCTGTCGAACAACGACTACCGGGGCAATCCGCAGATCCAAGCCCACTCGGACAACAAGATTTCGACGCCGCTCTACGCCTATTTCAACTACAAAGCCACCAAAAATCTGGCCGTCGGCCTGGGATTTTATACCCCTTACGGCTCGTCTATGAACTGGGGCGACAACTGGGTCGGAGCACATCTGATCCAAAGCATCGACCTGCAAGCCTATACATTGCAGCCGACGATCTCCTACAAATTCTGGGATAAACTCTCGGTAGGTGTCGGCATGACGATCACCTGGGGTACGTTCGACCTGTCGCGCTCCATGTTCCCCGTCGGCGAAGCGACGAACAATACGATCGCCGGATTGCTGACCGCCGCAGGGCAGGGACAATACGCCGAACTGTTCACCCAGGCAGGAGATCGCTCCCTGGTATCCGCCCGGATCAAAGGCGACGCCAAAACTGCGATCGGCGTAAACGTAGGTATCCTGTGGGACATCACCCCGGAATGGACCCTTGGTTTCTCCTATCGTTCGAAAGTGAAGATGAAAGTGGCAAGCGGCACGGCCAACCTCCTGTATGCCTCTCCCGAAATCGGGCAGGTCCTCCAGGCAACGGGAATGATTCCCGACTTGAGCAGCGCTTGCGTCGAAACGGAACTCCCGCTGCCGGCCAACCTCGCTTGGGGCGTGGGCTTCCGACCGACCCCGAAGTGGGAAATGGCTTTCGACATCCAATACGTCCTGTGGAGCGCCTATAAATCGCTCCACGTAGATATTACCGACCCGACGACCGGGGCATCGGTTTACGATCTGCCGACGAGCATCAAGAACTATAAGAACACGGTGGCCACCCGTATCGGCGTCCAATACCACGCCTGCAAATTCGTCACGGCACGCCTGGGTATGTACGTAGATGAAAGCCCCGTACGGAGCGATTTCCTCAACCCCGAAACCCCTTCGATGACCAAAGTATCCTACACGGCCGGCGTGACGATCAACCCCTGCAAAAACGTATCGATCGATCTGGCATACGGATATATCACCTCGGCAGACCCGGAGCGGACGGGATCGTGCGACTACTACAATTCACTCACTTACAAAGCGGTCTATGCACAGACATACGGGCAGCTCATCGCAGGCGGAATGGCCCCGGAGCAAGCGAAAATCCAGGCTCATACCACGGCAAACGACAAGGCGATCCAGCCTTTTTCGGGCAACTATTCCCTGTCGGCGCACACTTTCGCTATCGGAGTGAACCTGAAATTCTAAAACCGCCCCGATTTCCCGTAAAAATCACTATATTTGCAGTGCGTACTTTCCCGGTACGCACTGTTTCTGTTTATCGGGATCTCCGGCACGACACACGCTTCCCGATCGAAAGCCAACGATTCCTCCCGGCCGAAACGACTTCGGGAAGAAGCCGGACAGCTTTACAAGGCTCCATAGTTCAAGGGATAGAACGGAAGTTTCCTAAACTTCAAATTCGCGTTCGAGTCGCGGTGGAGCTACTATCTTCTCTTCAGGACGACCTACCCGGTCGTCCTGTTTGCATATTGCTCCCCATATAATCCGATCGAAAGCCAGCTTTCAACGGCATACCACCGATCATATCGACATCCGAAATAGTTTCGTTCGATCCGGTTTCTTCCATTGCAGCCACAAAAACGAGCCAGAACAATTCGGTGTCCCGGTTATTCGCCCGACATGGCTTGAACTGCGAAGCGACCAAAAAACTCCGCAACGAAGTCCGCCATCTTCCGGAAGCAGGTGACAAAACCCCATAAAAAACGGGAGCAGACTTTCCGTCCGCTCCCGTTCGATTATGATAAAAATTGTCTATTACTTGGCAGCCTGAATCGCCTCCAGATCCTCCTTCAATCCTACGACCAGATTGTCGTACTCCCGCATACCGGTACCGCCGGGAATCAGGTGGCCGCAAATCACGTTCTCCTTCAGGTTCTCCAACGGATCGACCTTGCCCTGGATCGCAGCTTCGTTCAGCACTTTGGTCGTCTCCTGGAAGGAAGCGGCCGAAATGAAGCTCGAAGTCTGCAATGCGGCACGGGTGATACCCTGCAGAATCTGCGTGGAAGTCGCAGGAACGATATCACGCACCTTGACGAGATTCAGGTCACGACGCTTGAGGCTCGAATTCTCGTCACGCAACTTGCGCATCGAGATAATCTGCCCCGGCTGTACGGCCGTAGAGTCGCCGGCATCCGTTACGACCACCTTGTCATAAAGCTCGTCGTTCACGTCCATAAACTCCCACTTATCGACGATCTGATCCTCGAAGAAGCGGGTGTCGCCCGGATCCTGAATCTTGACTTTCGACATCATCTGGCGTACGATCACCTCGAAATGCTTGTCGTTGATCTTCACGCCCTGCATACGGTACACCTCCTGCACCTCATTGACGATGTACTCCTGCACCTTCGTCAGACCCAGGATATTGAGAATATCGCTCGGGGTGATGGCACCGTCCGAAAGCGCACCGCCGGCCTTCACGTAGTCGTTCTCCTGAACGATGATCTGACGCGACAGCGGCACCAGGTAACGGCGTACGTCACCTTCTTTTGACGTGATGATGATCTCACGGTTACCGCGCTTGATCTTGCCGAAGGTCACCTCGCCGTCGATCTCCGAAACGATGGCCGGATTGGACGGGTTGCGGGCCTCGAACAGCTCCGTAACACGCGGCAGACCACCGGTGATATCGCCGCCCGACTTGCCGACGGCACGCGGGATCTTGATCAGGATATCGCCGGCCTTGATCTTCGCATTGTCCTTGACAACCACGTGGGCCGACACCGGCAAGTTGTAGGATTTAACCTCTTCGCCCTCCTTGTTGATCACCTTGATCACGGGGTTCTTGGTCTTGTCCTTGGATTCGATGATTACCTTCTCGGAAAGACCGGTCTGCTCGTCGCGCTCGTCACGGTAAGTAACACCCTCGATAACACTGTCATAAACAGCTTTACCCTCATGCTCGGAGATGATTACCGCGTTGTACGGATCCCACTCGCAGATCATGTCGCCCTTCTTGACCTCGGCGCCATCGCTCATATAGAGCATCGAGCCGTAAGGCAGGTTGTGCGTATAAAGCACGATTTCGGTCTTGGGATCCACGATGCGGAACTCCGACTGACGCGAAATGACGATGTCCACGGCTTCGCCCTGCGGGTTCTTGCCCTTCACGGTGCGAAGCTCGTCGATCTCCAGACGACCTTCGTATTTCGAAACCACATTGGTCTCGACAGCCGTACCGGCCGCCACACCGCCGACGTGGAACGTACGGAGGGTCAGCTGCGTACCCGGCTCACCGATGGACTGTGCCGCGATGACGCCGACCACTTCGCCGCGCTGTACCATGCGGGCCGTAGCCAGGTTGCGTCCGTAGCACTTCGCACAAACGCCGCGACGCGATTCGCAGGTAAGCACCGAACGGATTTCGACGGACTCCAGCGGCGACTTCTCGATGGCCTCGGCAATCGACTCCGTGATCTCCTCACCGGCCTTGCAGAGCACCTCGCCCGTGAGCGGATGAATCACATCGTTCAGAGCCGTGCGGCCCAGGATGCGATCGTAGAGCGTCTGCACCACGTCGTCGTTGCGCTTGATGGCCGTAGCCGTCAAACCGCGCAGCGTACCGCAATCCTCCTCGTTGATGATCACATCCTGCGCAACGTCCACCAGACGGCGCGTCAGGTAACCGGCATCGGCTGTTTTCAACGCCGTATCGGCCAAACCCTTACGGGCACCGTGCGTAGAGATGAAGTATTCGAGCACCGAAAGACCCTCCTTGAAGTTCGAGAGAATCGGGTTTTCGATGACCTGCTGACCGCCCTCGACACCTGACTTCTGCGGCTTGGCCATCAGACCGCGCATACCCGAAAGCTGACGGATCTGCTCCTTCGAACCACGGGCTCCGGAGTCCAGCATCATATAGACCGGGTTGAAACCGTCGTCATCCTTGATCAGGGTGTCGATCACCGTCTTGGTGAGTTTCGTATTGATATTGGTCCAGATGTCGATGATCTGGTTGTAGCGTTCGTTGTTGGTGATAAGACCCATGTTATAGGATTCGATCACCTCGTCGGCACGCTCGTATCCCTCCTGGACCAATTTCTCCTTCTCCTCGGGAATGATAACGGCATCGAGGTTGAACGACAGACCGCCCTGGAAGGCCATCTGGTACCCCATCGCCTTGATATCGTCGAGGAATGCAGCCACCTTGTCGGCACCCGCCTTCTTCATCACCACGGCGATAATGTCGCGCAGCGAACGCTTAGTAAGCACCTCATTGATATAACCGACCTCTTCGGGCACCACCTGGTTGAACAGGATGCGGCCGATAGTCGTTTCCTTCAGTACCCGCACCTTGTTGCCGTTCTCGTCCACGTCGCTGACCATACATTTCACCTGCGCATGCAGATCGGCCCGCTTCTCGTTGTAAGCGATGATCGCCTCCTCGGGACCATAGAAAGTAAGGCCTTCGCCTTTGACGCCCTTGCGGGGCTTGGTGATATAGTACAGACCGAGAACCATGTCCTGCGAAGGCACGGTGATAGGAGCGCCGTTCGCGGGGTTCAGGACGTTGTGCGAACCGAGCATGAGCAGCTGGGCCTCCAGAATGGCGGCATTGCCCAGCGGCAGGTGCACGGCCATCTGGTCACCGTCGAAGTCGGCGTTGAAGGCCGTACATGCCAGCGGGTGCAGCTGCATGGCCTTGCCCTCGATGAGCTTCGGCTGGAAGGCCTGGATACCCAGACGGTGCAGCGTCGGGGCGCGGTTCATCAGCACGGGGTGTCCCTTGATGACGTTCTCCAGAATGCCCCAGATCACGGGGTCCTTGCGGTCGATGATCTTCTTGGCCGACTTCACCGTCTTGACGATGCCGCGCTCGATGAGCTTGCGGATCACGAACGGCTTGTAGAGCTCGGCGGCCATGTCCTTCGGAATACCCATCTCGTGCATCTTCAGCTCGGGGCCGACGACGATGACCGAACGGGCCGAGTAGTCGACACGCTTACCGAGCAGGTTCTGACGGAAGCGGCCCTGCTTGCCCTTGAGCGAGTCGGAGAGCGACTTGAGCGGACGGTTCGACTCGTTCTTCACGGCATTCGACTTGCGCGAGTTGTCGAAGAGCGAATCGACGGCCTCCTGCAGCATGCGCTTCTCGTTGCGCAGGATCACCTCCGGAGCCTTGATCTCGATCAGGCGCTTGAGGCGGTTGTTGCGGATGATGACGCGGCGGTAGAGGTCGTTCAGGTCCGACGTGGCGAAACGGCCGCCGTCCAGCGGCACGAGGGGACGCAGCTCGGGCGGGATCACCGGAATGACGCTCAGGACCATCCACTCGGGCTTGTTCTTGCCCTTCGAGGCGCGGAACGACTCAATGACGTTCAGGCACTTGAGCGCCTCGGACTTGCGCTGCTGCGACGTCTCGGTCGAGGCCTTGTGGCGCAGCGCGTAGGACATCGAGTCGAGGTCCACCTGCTTGAGCAGCGTGAGGATCGCCTCGGCGCCCATCTGTGCGACGAACTTGTTCGGATCGCTGTCGTCGAGCGACTGGTTGCCCTTGGGCAGGGCGTCCAGCACGTCGAGATACTCCTTCTCGGAGAGCGTGGCCAGCCGCTCGATGCCCTGCTCCGAGGCGGCACCCGGGTTGATGACCACGTAGCGCTCGTAGTAGATGATCGCCTCGAGCTTCTTCGACGGAATACCCAGCAGGTAGCCGATCTTCGAGGGGAGCGAACGGAAATACCAGATGTGCACCACGGGGACCACCAGCGAGATGTGTCCCATGCGCTCGCGGCGCACCTTCTTCTCGGTCACCTCCACACCGCAGCGGTCGCAGACGATGCCCTTGTAACGGATCCGCTTGTATTTGCCGCAGTGGCACTCGTAATCCTTCACCGGGCCGAAGATCCGCTCGCAGAACAGACCGTCGCGCTCGGGCTTGTAGGTCCGGTAGTTGATGGTCTCGGGCTTCAGCACCTCGCCGCTCGACTGGGCCAGAATCTCCTCGGGGGAGGCCAGGCCGATCGAGATGCGGCTGTAGCTGTTGTTCGTCTTATTGTCTTTGGAAATTGACATATTTCTCTTGGTTTATCTTATCCTAAAAACACCTTACTCGAGTTTTACCGACAGGGCCAGACCGCGCAGCTCGTGCAGCAGCACGTTCATGGCCTCGGGGATGCCCGGCTTGGGAAGGTTCTCGCCCTTGACGATCGCCTCGTAGGCCTTGGCGCGTCCCATCACGTCGTCGGACTTGATCGTCAGAATCTCCTGCAGGATGTTGGCGGCGCCGAAGCCCTCGAGCGCCCAGACCTCCATCTCACCGAAACGCTGACCGCCGAACTGCGCCTTAC
>ERZ780144.100-NODE-100-length-125982-cov-8.888554_pt1 | contig 125982 bp, 121 predicted proteins | sample MGYA00511380_ERZ780144 | MGnify/ENA primary metagenome ERZ780144 (study PRJEB29588, sample SAMEA1965858) | human gut metagenome | biome: human gut; feature: human-associated habitat; material: faeces | place: Denmark | collected 2008/2010 ... | reverse complement strand
TTTTCCCTCTTGCACAAGAGTTAAAAGAAGTAACTCTAATACAGATTCGTCAATATCTTCTGCAATAGTTGAAATTTCATCAAGTGTAAATTTATCCAACCTTCTGCAAAGCTTTAATACTCGTTCTTTCATTGAGCAGTCCTTTCAATGTGTATTCGTCTATCTCATCAATTTTGTTTGTTTCCGACAGTTTTTCTATTTTATTAATTAACTTAACCAGTTGTCTGAATTGGTTTGTCCTTGTTGCAAGATAATTTATTGCATCAGGAGTAAACTCCAAATTCGTTATTTGTTGAAGAATATCTGTAATATCCGCCTCGTTAAATTGTTCGAACTTAAGCGTTTTATAAAGCCTATCGACTAAATGCGGATATCTTGCAAGTTTTTTATCAGCCGCTCCCATTCCGACTAAAACTATTGGACAAGTTGTTCTATCGTGCAAATCCCTTAAAGTTTCAACCGTATGCTTTTCAATCAAATAATCAATCTCATCAACAATAATAATTTTAGGGTTCTGTCTTAAATAATTTTCTATGAGTTCAAAGGTTTCTTGCGTATGCCAGTAAGGTTCTTCACCAAGCTCCACCGAAATTTCAGATAAAAGCCATCTGCTCGTCATTCCCTGAGTTGCACGAACATATACAGAATCGTTTTTATCTGCCCACCACTGAATTGTTTGAGATTTTCCAAGCCCATGGTCTCCGTAAACTAATGCTAGTTTCGGAATGTTCGGCGGAAGTTTTTGCAACTCATCCATCAAAGCCACAAACCGCTTGACGTTTTTTGTTTTAATAAATGTTTTCTTCATAGATTAATCTCCATATAAGTTGTAATATTCATCGCTTTTTATATAATCCGCAAGCCACTTTCTATCCTGCGGATTTGTTGTTCCGTTTGTCATAAGCCACTCGTATTTTTCATAATTTGAATTAAACATTGGTACGTTCATCTGCCGTTCACGAGGGGTTTGTTTGTGTTCTCTCTTTGGCTTTGGTTGTTCTTCTATTTCTAAAACAGGTTCCGGTTCAATTTCTAAAACTTGAAGTTCATCTTTAGTGAATGTCTTTTTAATTTGTTTAACAAGCCGGCTTTTAATTTTCTGCTGCCTTTGATACTGCTGCTTGTATTCTTCCATATCTTTAACTGTGCCGAGAACATTTGCCATCGGGTGAACTTTCTGAACCCTATGTGCCACGCATAAAAATTCACCTTTCATTGAATAAACTTGAACCTTTGAAAGGTCAAATAAACTGTAACGGACATAAACCTTATCCCGAAGTCCAAGAATAACATCACTCCTGTAATGCATTCCGAGGAACGTTATTCCATGCTTGTTTATTGTCCTTGATTCTGTTTTCATCATTAAATAATCAAGTGCAGATTTATTAATATCTTGTTTCCGAACAGAGTTTAATACCTCTTGAATGCTCCTTGAACGGTCATTAGGACAGGCTTTTTGATTTCTGTATTCCAGCCAGGCATTAATATATTTAATAGCATCTTGTACTGTCGGAATATTTCCTTTTGTTTGTTGATTATGAAGTTGCAAATGCAATTTTTCATTTCTATTCATCCACGCAGGACGATTTTCAATTGAAGTGCCGATATAACTTGGCATAAGTTTTTCAAATTCTTCCTGAAAATCTAAGAAAAATCTTTCTATAACTTTTGCACGTGCATTGTATGGTTTAGCAAAAACGGAGTGAATACCTAAATTGGCATACACTCCGTTAAAACACTCCTCGTCAAAATCACAAGATTGAAAATACTTTGCCTTAAATGCTTTACCATTATCCTGATAAACTACTTTCGGGATAATACCTAAATTAATAATTGCATTTCTAAGGGCAGAGGCTATGCACTGAGTATTTTCAGTCATCATAATTTCATAGCCGACAAATGCTGTTGATTTCCAGTCTAAAAAACCGACCAAAGTTGCTCTGGTCGGTTTTCCTGTAAACGGATTTATTACTTGAAAGTTTAGAACGTGTCCGTCTGCGATTAACACATCTCCAACTTCTATTTTACTTATATCTCTTTCAATATATGGTTCAACCTTATCGTGGTAGGCTTTCATACCCTCACGTCTTAGCACCCACTCCGCATAATGGTTTCTTCTGAAATGCTCCGCAAACCGTTTGAAAGTTATATTACTAGGCAGAGCATCTTCATCATATCCTTTTTTAATCAACACTTGTTTTGCAAGCCTGATTGCCGTATTGTACCCGAATTTATTCTGATGAAGTAAAAGAGCAAGCAGAACTTTTTTCATATTGTCATCTAAAATACTGTTATATTCACCCTGTTTTGTTATTTTGTATTGGGGGATTAGGGATTCTGCGTTGCCTGTTTTCTTGTAGGCTTGTATGTATCTTCTTAATGTTCCGATTGAAATACTGCCCAGAAATTCGTATGCTTTTGGTAAATACAACCCTGAATTATACAGGTCTAAAAATTCAGCATCAGCCTCTTTTATACTCGGATATTTATTTCTGTGTTCAAGTGCTGCTTTAACAATATTCATTCTGTGATTTGCGGTCTGTCTTGCTTTGTCTGTAATAACAGGCGGTTTGTAATTTAATGGAACAATTGCCATTGATTTTGTTTCGCATTTCCGAAGTTTTTGTTGTAATTCAGGTTCTAAACTTGAAAACAATATTTCGTATGAGATACCGCCGTTAACTTTGACTTCCTTTGAAATATATTTGCTTTCAGGTTTGTTTATTTCCATTCGGATTGAACGAGTGCTCTTTAACCCCTTAGCCTGTGCGATTTCTTTAATAGTTACATATTCATTCATGGTACACACACATTAACTCTGAAGATGAAGAATTGGAACACTACTTCCGAGCATTGTGTCGGTTTCGTATCAATTAAAAAATTTAACAGAACGGCAGAATTTTCAAAAACCTCAAACGACTCACTTGCCCAAAATAATCATACCATTTGTACCAAGCCTTAATCGCCCTAAAACACAAGCAGAAAGAGGGTTGTAATCCTTTTGCCCGAAATAATCACACCATCTGTGCCGAGTAGAAAAAGAGTAAAAAGAGTATTTATGGTACACATGGTTTGATTATTTCCTACCCCTAAAATCCGCTACACAAGCCGATTGCCCGAAATAATCGCACCATCTGTCATACGCAAAACACTCACTTTATTACAAAAAAATAAACATGAATATTTTTTATCAGAATTTTTAATTATGACAACAAAAAAGATATGCCGCAACTCGGAATTGAACCAAGGACACAGGGATTTTCAGTCCCTTGCTCTACCAACTGAGCTATTGCGGCATATCTTTTATTTTATTTTCAATTTAATAAACTTCTTGAGAAGGTTGAGGCAATGAAATATTCTTTGGAGTAAATGGTGTTAAATATTTAATTGCCACGTTTTTTATTATACAGGCTGAAAATTTTCAGTCAAGAACTTTTTTAAGAATTGTGCGGAGCTATATATAAAGTAACGTTACGCCCTTCAAGCTGCGGTTTCTTTTCTATAACTACCGGCATGTTTTCCAAATCTTTTACAAACTTATTTGCAAGGTCAAATGCAAGATTTGAATGCTGCATTTCACGACCGCGAAGCATGACTACAATCTTAACCTTATTGCCTTGAGCAATAAATTTTTCAATACTTTTTATTCTGACCTGATAGTCATGAGTGTCAATTTTATAACGAATTTTAATTTCTTTAACATCTACGGTATGCTGTTTTTTCTTAGCTTCCTTAGCACGTTTTTCAAGTTCGTATTTATATTTGCCGTAATTTAGAATTTTAGCTACCGGCGGATCCTGGTTTGGATTAATAAGGACTAAATCTAAATCTTCGTCGTAAGCCATCTGTAAAGCCTTTGATGTCGGAACTACTCCTTTATTTTCACCATTCTGGTCAATTAATCTGACTTCTTTTGAACGAATTCTTTCATTCATAATTGCTTGATTTCTGTTGTTTCTGTTATCGTTGGTAGCTATTGTTCTATCTCCTATGTTGTTTTTACCTGTTTTACAAGTGTCATGGTAGCACAAAATTCTATTTTTGCCACATTTATTAACAAAAAAACATTGTAACAAAATGTAAATATGAATTTTAAACAAGCTTTTTATATGCGAGATAAGGCTTTCAGAGGATTTATTTAAATGCACGGGGTTAAAGATAAAAAAATTTATGCCGATATCTTAATCACAAGATAAACAGGTTGAAAGAACAATATAAGGAGTATTTTATGAAGAATGAAGCAGCAGCCGAAAATGCAGCAACAGAAGTGTTTGTAGACTTAAATAACGGAGAATATCTGCAATTTGACATGACACTTCCAATTCAAATTCTATTTGACGATGTTATGAATTTTGTGTCCAAAACAGATTTCGAATGATCAGATGAAAGTTTAGCAAAAAAGAATCGGTTAAAATTTTAGCCGGTTCTTTTTTTATTATAAAATATAGTAAAATGTCGATGTTCATGTAATAATAATTCTATTAAAATTGTTTGCGAAGAGGGATATTATATGAAAAAACTTATAAAATTAATGTGTGTTTTTACACTCGGTTTTTACAGTATATCTCCGGTTTATGCGGGGTTTAAGGAACATTTTGATCTGGGACAGCAGTATTTATCGAATTATCAATATTCCGGAGCTATTACCGAATTTAAAAGTGCATTGAGAATAAATTATTTGGATAATTCAGCAAGAATAGGGCTTATTAATTCTTATCTGGCGCGTGGAACATACTATGCAAACACGGACAAAGATTATAAGAAAGCCGCTGATGACTATCGTGCCGCATTATTTTATTTAGTTTATTATCCTAATGCAAATCAGGTTAAAAATTCTTCGCAGGCAATTGTTCAGGTTACATCAAATTTAAACCAGTGTTTAAATACTACAGGGTTTGATACATCTGCACAAAACAGGTTTTCAACAGCAAAGCAGTTGCGTGCTGAGGGAAATTTTGCCGCCGCGGCTTACGAATTCAATCAGGCATTAGCTGATAAAAGCCTGATTAAAGAGAGTTTTCAGCAGACAGGCGATATTATGAAGCTTCTCGGCAATAATCAAAAAGCAGCTGAATATTACCGTAAAGCAGTAGCGGTTGCTCCATCCGATATTGATTTAAGACTGTCTTATGCAAAAATGCTTGATAAGCTTGATCAGGAAGATGCTGCTGTTGAAGAATACAATTATATTTTGTCTAAAACAAGCGACAACAAAGACGTTTTATATTCACTGGAAAGAATATACAAAAGAAAGCTTGAAGAATCACCCAATGACGCCGCAGTGACAGCAAATTTAGGTGCAATTATGCAGAAAGCAGGCAATTTTGATGAGGCATTAAGATATTATTCCAAAGCTGAATATCTTGATCCTTCAAATGTAAATACAAGACTTAACGTGGGGACATTATACCAGCAGAAAGGTGATTATAAAACGGCAATAACCGCTTACGATTCTGTTCTGATAATTTACCCGGATAACGCACTTGCAAATCTGTACAAAGCACAATCTCTTGCCGCAACCGGCGATAAAAAAGGAGCTCTTGAACTTTACAAAAAGGTTCTTTCTATTGAGCCGAATAACGAAGTTGCGCAGGCTGACATGTTGAATATGGTTAAAGATACAATGACAACGGCGCAATTTGTGGATTATATTAAGAAAAATAATCCGAATAATGCGGCTAATATTTTATATACTTACGCGCTTGATTTGCATAAGCAGAATAAATTGAATGACTCGATAGCGATTTATAACGAAGTTATCAGGCTGACGCCGACAAATCCCGAAGTCTATGTAAATCTCGCAATTGCACAGGGACAAAATAAAAACTATGATGCGGCACTCGCGACATTGAATACCGCTAATACAAAGTTTCCTAACAATGCAGAAGTTTCGAATGCGATAAAATCAATAAATGCGCAATCAACAGATGAAAAACTTGAAATCGCGGCAAATTATTACAATAATAAGGATTATCAAAATGCCATAAACGAATATTTAAAAATTAAACCGGCAACTTCAGATACAATGCTTGGCGTGGCATCTGCCTATCAGAATATGGGTGATACTGATAAAGCAATAGAATATTATAAGCAAGCCTTAAATCTTGCACCGTCAAACTCTGATATAGCTTACTATATTGCGGCATTATATGCAGAAAAAGAAGATACCGCAAAAGCTAAAATATTCGCACAAAAAGCTATTTCGCTGAACAAAACAAACAAGCAAGCCCAAGAATTACTTGAAAGCCTGAATGCACAAATAGCATCGCAAGACCTTGAAAAAGCAATTTCACTATTTGATGCAGAAAAATATACGGAAAGTTTAACCTTATTAAATAAAATTCTCACAGCAGAACCAAATGATGCCTATGCTCTATATTACAGAGGAATGATTTACGACACGCAAAAGAAATATAATCAGGCAATAGCCGATTACAAAAAAGCAATAGGAATTAACCCTGATTTAACAATTGTAAATTATTTGATCGGTGTTGATTACGATATGCTTGAACAATATAAAAATGCCGCATCACATTATAAAGCATTTACAAGCACATATTCAGAAAATGACGACTTCTTGAAATATGCACAAACACGATTAGGCGAATTAAAACAATATGACAAATAACAGAGTTTCACATTTAATCCAAAGCAAAGTATCCCTTGCCCCTATGGCAGGAATAACAGATTATGTTCTAAGAACTTTGGTAAGAAAATATTCAAAGAACTGCCTCTTAACAACAGAAATGATTAGTTCCGAATACCTTGCACAGACAATGAATGGTCGAAGCGGTACAGAAATACTAAAACGCAATAATGACCATTCTCCTATTTCCTATCAAATAAGCGGTCATAAGCCTCATATGATGAAACAGGCTGCAGAATTTTTAACCAATTATGCAGATATGATTGATATAAATATGGGCTGTCCCGTAAAAAAAGTCGTAGGCGGGCAAGACGGTGCGGCATTAATGAGAAACCCATCGCTTGCAGCAGATCTGGTTAAAGCGGTTAAAGACGGAACAGATAAGCCTGTGAGTGTTAAATTCCGTTTGGGCTACACAGCAGATGAAATGAACTACGTTGAATTCGGGCAGGCAATGCAGGAAGCAGGAGCAGAATTTATTACAATCCATGGAAGAACACGTTCCCAAATGTATTCAGGTAATGCAGACTGGGCAAAAATCAGAGCATTAAAAGAAAATGTAGATATCCCGGTATTTGCAAACGGTGACATAACTTCTGTCGATAAAGCTATAGAATGTCTTGAACTTTCTTGTGCTGACGGAGTTGCCATAGGCCGCGGGGCAATAGGAGATCCGACTCTTATTGCAAGAATTGAACACTGCCTGCATTCAGGGAAAAAATTACCAATCCCGCCGCTAGAAGAACGAATTGAAATGCTAAAATATCATCTTGCTGAAGAAATAAAGCTTCGCGGAGAAAATGTCGGCATAAAATTTATGCGAAAATTTTATCCGTATTATCTTGCAGGCTTTAAAAATGCAAAAGTACTGCGTACAAAACTTGTTACGGAAGAAAGTTTGGATAATATTTTAACCCTTCTTAACTCAACTTATTCTTTTACTGATTGTTAAACATTTCAACAAGAGCTTTAGCTCTGACATCATAACTTCTTATATATTCTTCAGTTTCCGACTTCTTCACTGAAGGAATAGGAAAATATTTGTTCATTTTATTTATAAAGTTTAAAAATACATTTTTATCAGTACTTAATCCCACTTTTTTAGCAGCCTTAAAAGACTTATTTTCAATTGTTTTTAAGTATTGAATAAGCTTTTTCTGCTGTTCTATGTTAAGATGATCGTAATATTCAGGATATAGTGTAAAATCACTTATTACAGCTACCATATCCATATAAGAGTTTTGATAAAGAGCATTATCTTTTGCAAAGTAGTCTATAATACCAAGTTTATTTTTTTCAAAATCAACTAGCAGGTTGTTCGGGTTAACAGAATCGGTTTTAAAGCCGGGAGTAACATCACCATGATATTTAGAAGTAATATCTAATACTTTTATTTGGTTTGCCAAATCATCAAATACCTCTTGGTCCATCTGCGAAATTTTAGAAATCTTATCAAAATACTCATTAGCTTGTTCCTGCGTAACTGAACGCGGCAATTTAACATTTTCGTCAAAAATAGTACAAGACCAGTTTTTTATTGAATTCGGTTCCCCTGAGACTTTTTTTAATATTAAAATACCTTTTTTGTCGGGATGCTCCCAGACAGGCTGACCTAAATTAATATTTTCAGGAAACAAACCTATCGGTATTCTGTTAGGATCAGCTTTTTTATTAGGATTTAAAACTTTAAGCACATAATCATCCAGAAAATCAATATTATAAACAACCGAATTAGCACCGCTGCCTGCAATTTTTGTACTATCAGGAGTTAAAAGCAGCTGTTTAAACTTTTCATAATTATTACCAACCGAAAGCTTTGCAACAAGTTCTTGAGGTAATGATTTTGCTAATTTTTCATCAGGAAGCTTTGTTATTTTAATTTCAGGTTTGGGCTGTATTTTTGGAGCATAATGAATTTCCTGCGGTTTAATAACAGCATTTTTAACAGGCGGTCTACGTTTTGAGATATAAATTCCTACACCCGCCAGACATAAAGCACCTGCAATAATCAGCGAATTATTACGAAACTTATTATTATCAACATTTTCATTAAGTGATTTGTTTTCCCTGGAAGCCGTAAAATGATATTTAGAATAAGAACTTATAAAAGGTTGAAAAACAATTTTCATTTATACTCCTGATTTTAAATCTTTGCAAAAAACTGTAATTCAATTATTCTGCAAAAATTAAAAATTTCAAGTATAAATTTATTTTACATTCTATCGGGAGCCGTAACAGCAAGTATATCTTCCAATGCATTATGAAGAACCGTTTTTACGCTCCAAACAAGAGCAATTCTTGCCTTCATCATTTCTTTATCATCGGAAATAACACGGTTTGCATTATAGAATGAATGGAATTCTGATGCCAATTCCTGAACATATCTGCAAATTGTATAAACCTGTCTGGTTTCAGCAGAATTTTTAATAACAGATTTATATTCTTCAAGTTTAAGAATTAAATGTCTTGCAGTATCAATTGTCGGAAGCACCATATCTGCTTTAAAACTGCTGATAAGTTGTTCTAATTCTGCTTCACTCATTGGAGCAGGTGATTTTTCTCCTGTTTCGGTATTAAGTTTTTCAGAAATAACATTTCTTAAAATTGAACAGGCTCTGGCATGCGCGTATTGAACATAGAAAACAGGATTTTCATCAGAATTTTTCTTAGCAAGTTCAATATCGAAATCAAGTGTTGTATCAATGTTTCTCATAGACATCCAGAAACGTGTTGCATCAACTCCTACTTCATCAATCAAATCTTCAAGCGTAACCATATTTTTACGCTTGCCCATTCTTACTTCATTACCGTCAATAACAAGATTAACAAGCTGTCCCAGAAGTACTTCAAGTTTATCCGGTTCATATCCTAAAGCTTCAATGGAAGCTTTAACACGGGCTACATAACCATGGTGGTCAGCCCCCCAGATGTTAATCATTCTGTCAAAACCGCGTTCCAATTTGTCAATATGATAAGCAATATCAGCTGTTAAATATGTATTTGAGCCGTCAGCTTTTTTAATAACTCTGTCCTGATCATCACCGTAATCAGATGATTTAAACCAGTCTGCGCCGTCTTTCTGGTAAATTTTGCCACTGGCTTTCAACTTGCTAACACACTCATCAACTTTGCCTGACTTATGCAAAGATAATTCAGAATAAAAGTTATCAAAATGAACTTTAAATTTATCAAGAAGGTCTCGTTGAACTTTTTCTTCATAATCCTTTGCGAAATCACAAAGTTCTTGAATATCATCAGGCAAACCATTGTGTGTTTTCAAGTATTCTTTAGCAACGGGAATTAAATAATCTCCCGGATAATAATTTTTTCTTTCAATTTCGTCTGACGGGAAATCAATATCCTCGCCGAGTTCCTGACGAATTCTTATTGCAAGAGAGTTCCCGAGTTTTTGAATTTGAGACCCTGCATCATTAATATAAAATTCCTGATAAACATCATGCCCGTAGAATTTTAACAGGTTTGCAAGAACAGACCCCATTGCCGCCCAGCGTCCGTGACCGATATGGAAAGGACCTGTAGGGTTAGCCGAAACATATTCAAGAATTATTTTTTCTGTTTCAAGGTTTTGCGGTTTACCGAATTCTTTTTTATTTACAAAAATTTCTTCTACAAGATTTGATAAGATTTTTTTACCTGCCTTAAAATTTATAAATCCGCCAATAACAGTATATTCATTATCATCTTTGTCAATATATTCAAGAATAGCATTAGCAATCAGGGGCGGGGCAATACGCGCTGTTCTTGCAAGAGAAGATACGTTTACGGCATAATCTCCAAAGTCAGTATTTTTAGGGCGTTCCGGATTAAGAGTACCTGTTTTGTACTCAGTCATTGAACCTAATTTACCCTCTTTAACTGCTTTTTCTATTGCATTTTCAATACTGTTTATAAAATAATCTTTAATCATCTTTTTCTCTCCTGTAAATTAATAATAACATAAACAAAAGAGAAATTTGCTTAGTAAGAAATTTTACCTTCACTTAACACCTTTGCAGCACAATCTATGCCAGCTTCTTTTGATTTATCATCCACAGAGCATTTTGCAGAATCATTACCTGAACCAGCGTGAATAAGCGTACCTTTTTCTTTTGTAACAACAAATTGAAATACATCACGCCCTAAAGTATTAGGTTTCTTATCACCGTTTACATCAACATAGAAGAAAAAAATATCATAATTTGAATTAACTCCTAAATCAGAAGCACGCCAGGTATCAAAAGAAAGATTAGTTCCGTCAACAAGTCTTACCGCACAATATGAATCTCCAATACCGTTTTCATGTCCGTAAGTATAAACACTTCCGTTAAGTGTCTTTGTCGCATCTTTCGACCAGCAGCCTAGAGCTCTTGTACCACAGCCGCAGTCCTGCGCAAGTTTTAAATAAGGTTTGTAATAATTATAAATCTGCTCTGCAGCCTGAAGATTTCCTGTGCGCATGTCCCATAAGTCCGGCGGATTATCTATAGAAACCATAATAGTAGCCTGCGACAGAAGTGAATAAGCTTTATTTAATCTTGATAAAATTTCCTTTTCTCCAACATTATTCACCAATACAGGCATAGTCATTGCCGATACAACTCCGATAATTCCAAGAGTAATTAACACTTCCGCAAGTGTAAATGCTTTAATCATAAATTCCTCCCGCAATATTATATTTCATTTACATATATATTATACATGTTTTTATATATAATACAAGTATTTTCGTTTACATTTACCCGTTTTTATTTACAAATCTTATTACAGCGTTTTAAAATTTACTTATGTCAACAAATCAAGATATAAGAAACGAAATACGTTCATACATGGTTGCAAGAGGACATACATACAAGTCAGTTGCTCTGTTACTTAAAAATAAATTAGGTGAAAATGTTACGGCTCAAAGTTTGAATAACAAATTAGCCCGCGGTTCTTTACGATACAGCGATGCCAAAAACATCGCCGAAGTTCTCGGTTACAAAATTAAATGGGAATGAATTCTTTGTTTGTAATATAATATTTATATGATGAACGTTCAGAACATTATCGACAGAATAAGAGAAATCATGGACGATGAAACGCTTATTCAGCTGAAAGAGGAGCTGAACAGTTATCACGTTGCGGATTTAGCTGATATTTTTCAGGAATTGAAACCTGAAGAAAGATTACAATGCTTTAAACTCCTTGATTTAGACAAAGCAGCAGATTTAATGGAATATCTGCCACCGCAAATGCAGGTTGAATTACTCGGCGATATTGACGAAAACCTTGCATCGCAGATTTTAACACAATTACCGCATGATGCTGCTGCAGACGTTTTAGGGGATATGGAAGATGACGAAAGCGAAACTTATTTAGACAAACTTCCTCATAAGTTTTCGGAAGAAGTCAGAGAACTTTTAACATATAACGAAGATACTGCAGGCGGTATTATGAACCCTTCAGTACTGACAGTAAATTCTGATATGAGCGTTCAAGATGTTTTAAATCATATTAGAATTAAAGCAGAACAAGATAACATGGAACTTTATTATGTCTATGTAACAGATAAACAAAATCACCTTTTGGGTGTTGTTTCTCTAAGAAAGCTTTTAACATCGCCGACTAATCAAAAAGTCGAGGACATAATGATTTCAGATATAGTAAAGCTTCATGTTGATGATTACAGTGACTTTATTATTGATGAATTTATGAAATACCAGTATAATGCACTGCCCGTTGTTGACCTTTATAACAGACTTAAAGGAATGATTACATGGGATGATGTTCATGATTTGTTCGAAGAAGAAACAACCGAAGAAATCTATCAATCTTCAGGTATTTCAACTGAAATTGTAGATGAAGACGAAATTCTTTCCGGTAATATTCTTAATGCGATAAGAGCCAGAACACCATGGCTTTTTATTACATTAATCGGCGAATTTATTGCCGTAAATGTTGGTCATCACTTTGATCATACATTACAGGCCCTGCCAATAATTGCCATATTCATGCCCCTTTTAGCAGGGTTAGGCGGAAATATCGGCACACAGAGCATTACTCTTATGGTGCGCGGACTTTCAACAGGACAGGTTACTTTAAGCTCTGCAGTCCACCATATTTTCAGAGAAACATTCATTGGTTTAATTATCGGAACAATATTCGGTTCTCTCGTAACTGCGGTTACCTGGGGATGGCAGCATAATATGGAATTAGGTGCTGTAGTCGGAATTGCGATGGCAATAAATATGACTATGGCTACAATTATCGGTACATTTACACCGTTTGCTCTCAAAGCAATGAAAGTAGACCCTGCAGTCGCATCAGGTCCCGTTATTGCGACAACTATTGATGTTTTAGGGTTGGCAATATATTTTACACTGGTGTCAACTTTTTTAATTAAGGTTATGTAAAAAGGTAAGAAATATGACGGATCAAATGGAAAGAAACAGAAGAGATTTAGACAGAACACGCTCATTTATTAAACATGCCAAAGAAGCAAGAGAAGAACGCTCTTCTTTTGCTAAAGTTTTAATTGGTATGATTATTGTTTTTATAGGTATTATATTAAGTATTTTTGTACTTGCAGATAACGAAAACTTTCTTGAAGAACATTTTGGGGAAAATTCTTTTATAACAAAATTATTTGAAAAATTGTCTGTCAGCAATGACAATAAAGAGCATGCAGATTTTGCATTGCCTTTTGGATTAAGACGCCAGAATATATTATTTCTTGGAGTTGATGCCAGTAATAACCCAAATGATTTATGGACAGGAACAAGAACAGACACAATTATACTTGTAAATATTGACCCGAAAACAAAATCCGTAAATGCACTTTCTATCCCAAGAGACAGCAAAGTATATCTTCCCGGCGATAACGGAGTTAATAAGATTAATGCAGCTCATGCAATAGGCGGCATTGAAATGACTAAAAGAACTATTGAAGATACTTTAGGCGTGCACATCGACAGATATATTATGGTTCATGACAGTGCCGTTAAAGAAATAGTTGATGCTATGGACGGTTTAGACATTTATGTTGAAAAACCTATGCATTACAATGATTATTCAGGGAATCTTCATATTAATTTCAGCAAAGGAGATCATCACCTTGACGGACAACAGGCAGTAGAATATTTAAGGTTCAGACATGATGCACTTGGAGATATCGGAAGAACTCAAAGGCAGCAATGGCTTTTAAGAAGCCTGCTGAATAAACTTAAGCAGCCTGCAACAATTACAAAAATTCCCGATATAATCTCAGTTGCGAAAAAATATGTTAAAACCGATATGTCTTTTTATGAAATGTCTCAATATGCAGCCTTAGCTAAACATATTGATATGGATAAAATAGAAATTGCAATGCTTCCCGGTGCTCCAAATCAAAAAGGTTATATAAGCTATTGGATTTTAGATCCCGAAAAAACACAGGAAGTTGTTAACAGAGTAATTTACAGAGATAAAGAACAATTTGATGAAGCAGTTCCGATGACTGCAGCAGTTCTTGCATCAGAAACTTCAAGAGGAGAACAAATGGCTGAAAACCTTAAAACGGCAGGGATTGATGTAAAATGTACAGGCAGGGCAACAAGAGCACACTCACAATTTATTGCTCATTCAAGCAAAGTTACAAATGATTACTACAACTGGCTTAAGAAAAAAAATGAAGAATTCGGCGGTCTGCAATTTGTATATGATCCTGTAAATTACTATTGCGGAGAAACTGATTTTACAATAATATTATCAGGGAATTAGAGTCCCTGTTTTGTGCCTGTAGCTCAGCCGGATAGAGCGTTTCCCTCCGAAGGAAAAGGTCGTGCGTTCGAATCGCATCAGGCACATTTTTTATTTGTTAATCCTATTGGAATAAACATTCACACAACGTGAATACTTGACAATTATATAAGTATTACATATAATTATAATATGGAAAATAAAACAGATTTAAACACATATATATACAATATTCTGGATGAAAGAAGTTCTGACAATCAATTATGCAAAATATTGGAAATTCTAGATGTAAAATTGATTTTAGAACAGGAAAACTTACATAACACTCAAAATTGTATAGAATATATATTAAAGAAACATGAAAAGCTTTTTATGTTTTCTAACCAAAATATTGACAAATCTTTGTCCCAAAAACTAAATAGATTACAGCACATTTATATTACCGATTTAACAGAAAAAGAAAAAATTAATCTAATATTAAAGCTTTTTCAAATACTTATTAATAACAAAAGATATTATGGAATACTAACAAGCTATAAGATCGTTGCTATTATATTAAATAACTTTAACTTAACAGCAAAAAGCAGAATTTATAACCCTTATTGTTTTATAGGAGACTTCTTTTTAGGTCTTATTTCAAATCAAGACGTTACTTTGGGAAATATCTTTTTTGATGAAAAAAATAAAGAAGCTTTATATTTGTTTAAGTTGGTATACTATTTTATAACAAGCCGGCATTTAAATGAAAATAATATTATCAGCATTGAATCTTGCAAAGAAAAATTTGATATTATTATTACAAATCCGCCCTTTATAAATTATGAACCAAATAGTATTACGACTTTAAATTTAGACCCAGCATATACAAAATTCAAACGTAATAATAGCTTTTTGCTATTACACACTGCAAAAAATTTGCTAAATAATAATGGGGCAATTGCAATCATTATTCCAGAAGGTCTAATACATCAAAAAGATTTTAGAAAATGGTTAAGTGATAATTTTAAAATAAATAAAATAGTTTCTTTGCCTGCGGAAGCATTTAAACCTCAAGCATCAGTAAAAACTTCTATTTTATTCTTAGAAAACAGTATTAAACAAAAAAACTACAGCTTTGAATATGCCTTAATCGAAGACAATGAATTTGAAAAAGTTATGCACACACAAATGGATATAAACAATTTTATTTCAAACGATTACCCTGAAGTGCTTTACAATAAACTTACTCCAAACATTGATAATTATATTGAAAAATATTTCACGAAGTTAACTAATTGTGTCACAGTTATTTCTTCAAAAACTCCAGATATAAAATATAATTTACCGAAAGCTTATATCGACATATCTTCCATAAACAATATTACAGGGAAGATAGAAAATGCTAAATACTTTAAAACAGTTGAAGAGCTGCCTCAAAGAGCCTCTTATAAAGTAAATACTGGAGATGTTTTATTAGCTGTGACAAGTGGAGCACTTGGTACAAAATCACATTCTGTTGCAATTGTTACAGAAGAGTACGATCAATGTGTATGCGCAAATACTTTAAAGGTGTTAAGACCAGGGGAAATGGTCGATCCATATTACTTATGGTATTTTCTAAGATCTGAATATTTTCTTAGTCAAGTTAATAAACTTAAAAGCGGGAGTACAATACCAAACTTAAAGGATAAAGATATAAAATCGATAAAATTATATCTACCTTCTCTGGAAGAGCAAAAAGCTATCAGAGAGAAAGTTATACATTATATTGAAAGTTATGAAAATTCACAGAAGGCTCTTCTAGAGTCGGAAAATGAAATAAAAAAATTAATAGAAAGGAGGGATTTTTTATGACTATAAAAATAGTTATAAAAAAAGAAGTACTAACCCTGACATTAGTACTTCTTACAAGACTTATATATTTATAAGCCTATCACATAACTTTATTATACCACAAATTTTATTTTTTATTAAAATTTGTGGTATTTTTATGCCTTAACAAGTTTATGTTATGATATAACGTCCTAATGATACCAATTTATTTTGTAAATCTACTCGCATCGTACTTACTTTATCGGGATAAATTTCATATAACTTTCTGTGGAAATCATCTGTAAGATTAGGCATAACAACATTAGCACCGCTTTGTAAAGCAAACAGACGTCCGTTAGGAGCTAATGTTTCCATCGCAGTCGTCGCAGGAATATTAATATCTTTTAATACAATTCTGGTTAAAGCCATTACTTTTATTGCAAGATTTAAATCTCCGCAAGGAGCGTCTTTCAAAGAAGTTTTGGGATGAGGGATAAAAGGTCCTATTCCAACCATGTCTGCATCAAGGTCTTTAAAAAAGCATATGTCATCAGCCAGAGATTTCAATGTTTGATTAGGGAGCCCGACAAGACACCCTGTGCCTGTTTCGAACCCAAGTCTTTTTAAGTCAAATAAACACCTTTTTCTGTTTTGAAAATCAGCATAAGGGTGCATTTGTTCATACAAATTCTCGTCTGTTGTTTCTATACGCAGCAAATATCTGTCAGCACCTGCTTCTTTATATGCTTTATATTCTTCAAATGTTTTTTCACCTAAGCTTAATGTTACGGCGGCATCAAAATCTTTAATACCTGATATAATTTCGCACATAAGTTTTGTATCAAAAAAATCATCTTCTCCAGACTGCAATACAATAGTTTTAAAACCTTCATCAACACCTTTTTTAGCAATATTAAGAATTTCAGATTTAGAAAGTCTGTATCTTTTTACAGATTTATTTGATGACTGAAGCCCGCAATATAAACATCCTCTTTTGCAAATATTTGAAAATTCAATTAAACCTCTAAGATGAACACCATCTCCGACGAATTGTTTTCGGATTAAATCAGCTTCTTTAAAAACAGTATTATCTGGCGACTTTAAAATATCAATAATATCTTTTTTTGATAACATCATAATAACAAAAATATGGCGGCCCCGGCGCGATTCGAACGCGCGATCTTCGGTTTAGGAAACCGCTGCTCTATCCTGCTGAGCTACGAAGCCATATATTCAATTTATCACAAAAATAACATTAAATAAAATATCAAAAAATTTTTTGTTCAGTTTTAATATTATTATGAAGATTTCACCTTTAAATAATATAATTTTCCCCCGACGCCGATATCAATCTCGCCCGGCAGAACCATCGTTTCAATCTTCTGATACTGTGGAATTTTCATCTTCGGTTTTACCAAAAAAATTAGAATTAACAGAATTTGAGGCAAAGTATAATGATGTTATGGTACAAGTTAAAAGATTAGACAGTAATATATATGTTCAAAAAAATAATTTAAAGGATTATTATTCAGCTCAGGACAAGTATGATTATCAAGAACTTCTGAAACAAAGACAAAATCTAAGAGCACGCCTGAGAAATATGGCAAAAAAATCAAATAATAATCAATTCGATTTAGAGTATAACATAACTGTGAAGAAAGAATATAACAGGTTTGCTCCCAAAATATATAAAGCTGGAACTAAACTGGAATTAAGGGTCATTGAAAAACTGATAAATGAATATGCTTTATATACAAAAACAAAAGAACTACTCTTAACACTTATTGGACAGCGGATAAAAACACTTAAATTCAAAATAGGCTAAATAGTTCAGATTATTTCAAAATATTATAATTGCCAAAATTGCAAACAGAATTAAAGGTATATTATAATGAAGAAAAGTCGGGATACAAGTATCTTTTATATGTTCATGCTGTCCGTCAACATTTAATCCGGCGGTTGGCCCCAGAGTTGTTCCTGAAGCAGGCGACCCTGCATCACCTAATGCAGCAGCAGCGGCAAATACAACTATTGCTTCCATAGGATTAAAACCAAGCTTAATAAATATAGGCACAAAAAGTACAGCAAGAATAGGAATTGTACCAAAAGAGGTACCTATACCGATTGTAATAAACAAACCTACAATCAACATTAAAAATGCAGCCAAAAGTTTTGACCCCATCATAAACGGCACAAGCCCCTGTACCAATGTATCAATACCGCCTGTAGATTTCAAAACACCTGCGAAACCTGCTGCAACAAGCATTACAAATGCTACATACCCCATAAGTCCTATACCTTCATTTATAAGTGTATCCATTTTTTCAGGGTTAATGGCACGTGTCCCGAAAATTATAGTCAAACCTATCAGCGCACCCAGAGGAAGAGACTTTGTCCACAGTTGAACAGCTAATGTTGCAATCGCAGCCGATAAGGTTATGTAGTGGCTTCCCGTAAAGCGTAAAGAACGCCTTCTTTCTTCTCTGAAGGGGATATTTTCGTATTCTCGCGGCTTTCTGTAAGAAATAAACACAGCCCATAAAAGCCCGCATAACAGCCCGATACCTAATAACCAGACGGACTGCCACACATCGTTTACGGAAACTTTCATCCCGTTTAATGTCATGTTATCCGCAAGAAGTCTTTGAAATATAAGCCCGAAACCTGCAGGAAAAACAATGTAAGGCGTAACAAGCCCGAAAGCAAGGGCACAGGCAACAGCACGTCTGTCAAGCTTTAATTTATTCATAACAAAAATTAAAGGAGGAATTATAACAGGTATAAACGCAATATGAACAGGAATTAAGTTCTGTGAAGCACACGCAAGCAGTGTAAGAATTAAAAGCAAAATAAATTTATTGTTTTTAATCAAAAGACTTATTCTTTTAGCAAGAACATCTGCAAGCCCCGTATGCGCCATTGCAGCGGCAAAGGTTCCTAAAAGAATATAACTCAAAGCAGTTTCACTGTTTTGTCCCATGCCGTTAATAAAAACATCCATAATCTGCCCTGCATGCATCCCTGCAGCTTTGCCGGCTACAATAGCAGACACAATTAACGCTAATAAAACATTCACTCTGCACAAACAAAGTACGCAAAGTAATATAACTGCAATTATTATAGGGTTAAATAAAAATTCCATATAAAATTACACACCTGCTTTTGCAATTAAATCTTCAAATTTAGGTTTTCTGCCGCAGCATTTGTCTTCGTCACAGTAACCAAGCCGCTCACATTTAGGCACAAGATAAGGTTTCAGCCATGGTTCTTCTTTAACGAGTTCATCACACATCATTTTAACCATAGTCCTGATTTCATACTGTGCACGAGTACAAAGCCTTAAGTTTGCAACATGAATTAACTCTCTTAAATTCAAACTAACAACAAGAGAGCTTGCTGCAGCATTAGGAAGCACAAATCTTGCGTCTTCTGCCGGAATACCCGCTTCAACAAATTCCTGATACTGCTCGGAAATTTTACTCATAAACTGAACAAATTTTTCTTTTAATTCAGGATCTTTTTCAATAGTAGGAGGAATTATATAATCAAATTGCCCCTTTTCTTTAACATATCTTTGAGATTTTTGAGAAAAAGACATGTGTCTGTGTCTTACAAGCTGATGAGTACATGCTCTTGAAACATTTGCAATGGCAAAACTTACCTGAATATGTTCGATTGTTGAGTAATGCCCTGATGAAATAACTCTTTCAATAAGTTTAAGCATTTTTTCTTTATCATCTGTACTGTTATAAATATTAATCGGATAATCAGCACTGTAACAGGTTCTGCAGGCTGTGTAAACAGTCTTTAACATATTTTCAGGCTTTGAAATTAAATTTACAACAGGCTTGTTATTGTTTTCCATACATTTCCCCTTCTTAATTCTGTAAATACAATTATACCACTCTTAATAACAGAATGGCACAATGTAAATTTTTGTAGAGTAAATATTCTACCACGGATAATCCTTATTGATTTTCCATCCGTCATATTGAATAAGAGCTCCGCAAGTAAATGCATATCCGCCTTTATTACAATTATAATATTTACTACGGTCTGTAATTGCAGTCCTTGTCTGTCCGAAACCTTCAAAATATATTCCGGGTTTAACAATTACGGTATCGGCAATATCTTGATTTCCAACCAATGAATCTGTTAAAAGTAAAAGAGAAAAAATATCCTTACCGGTTCTATTAGGTCTTTTATTCCCGTTTAAATCCAGTATTATTCTTGATATAACATAATTATTATAAAGGCTTTGATAAACATAAAGCATTGACCCATCAGACATAACAACAATCCATGTATTATCTTTATCACCCGGGAGCTTATCTGTACCGTTAGGGCCTGCAGGCACAACATATTTATTGCCTTCAAGCCCGAAATGTATACCTTTATTTTCACATTCTCCAAGAATACAATAATCAACAATGTTCAAATACGGCAGAATATAATTTTCAAATAAATTATGTCCGTAACCAACATCCCAATCACTTAGAAAACCATTATCCGCTTCAGATAATCTTACAGCTTGAGATAAAGAACTGTATGATTTCTTTAATTGTGTCAATGTCACGTTCTTTTGATATGCTGCCATTAAAACAGGTAAGGTTAACGCAGATACCACACCGATTATACCTAAAGTTACAAGAACTTCCGCCAAAGTAAAAGCTTGAGCAGAGCTTAGATTACGCCCCCCCCCCGCGTTATATAATTAAATAACTTTTTCATAATTGCTCCTTTCTTACTTATATAATAATTTTAACATAAATTAAAAAAAATAAGCACCTTTAAAGGTGCTTATTTTTGTAAATATAATGAAACTATTTTTTGTTTCCGTAACGTTTGTTAAATCTTTCAACACGACCTTCAGAGTCAAGTATTTTCTGCTGTCCTGTATAGAACGGGTGGCAGTTGTTGCAGATTTCAACTGTAATATTATCGTTAATTGAACCTGTTTCAATTTCGTTACCGCAAACACATTTGATAACTGTTTTCTTATAATCCGGATGAATTCCCTGTTTCATTTTTAACCTCTTTCCTTTTCTCAAGATTCCAAACTTGATTAAATTTAATTTCTACTAATTATATGATACAACAGAAATAAAAAAGTGCAAGCGGGAAAAATCTCATGCATTTGTCTGATGTTAAAATTCTTTAATTTTGGCATAATAACAAAGTTATCCGTTATTAGATTTTAAAGGTGATATTTAGAATGAATCTGCACGAACAATGTTTATTGAGATATCTTCAAAACCCCGATGAATTGTCATATTCTACAGAAATTTTAAAGCTTAATAATTTTATTCTTGAAAAACAATTTTTACTGAAACATTTTGTTGCCAAATCTTCTACCTTCAATTATACTGAAAGAATGAAATAGTATAAAGAAGATAGAGGGCTATGTTCAAAAAAATATCTTATGCGGTTGGATTAATATTTTTTGTTATCTTTGCTTTTTTGATTTTAAAAAGTGCAAATTTAAACAATTTTATAGACACAATAGAAAACAGGACTTTTGACCTGCGGCAAAGTATATTAATAAATGAAGGTTCAAAAAAGGCAAATAAAGATATAGTAATAGTTGCAATAGATGACGCTACTTATGAATATATTCTTGATAGTTACGGAGAGTGGCCGCTGCCAAGAGATACGTATGCAAAAATTATCAATTATTTAGAAAAGCAAAGTCCGCGTGCCATTGCTTTTGACTTAATGTTTGTTAAGTCATTAAAAAGTAAAACTCAAGCCGATGAGGAACTTGTAAAAACATTTAAAAAATATAATAATCTTTATACATCAATGAATTTTGACAACCAGTCGGAAGATTTAAGAATTCCTCCGGAGCTGCCTGAGAAACTAACAATAAATGTCCAGAATAATTCAGATATAGATTTTAATCAGCTTACATACACAAATTGCAGAACTATCCTTGAAGGAATACTAAATGCGACATCCAATATAGGAATTATAAATGTATCGCGATCTGATGACGGTGTCTTGAGAAAAATGCCTCTTGTTGTTAAATATAAAAATGATTTTTATCCGCAGCTTGCTTTAAAAGTCGGCTTAAATTATCTCGGGGAAAAGCAGACATCATACGAAATAGATAAAAATTCAGAATTTAAACTCGGGGACAGAAAAATATTTCTTGACAAGGACGGAAGTGCAATTCTTAACTGGTACGGTCCTGCAGGAACGTATACTTACATCCCCATGTATCAGCTGATTAAAGCAGTTAACGGAGAAAAAACAGAATTAGATTATGATTTTTCAAATAAAATAATCTATTTCGGAACAACTGCCGCAAGTCTTTTCGACATTAAAACGGTACCTGCAGGGAAAATTTATCCCGGCGTAGAAGTTCAGGCAACTTATGTAAATAATATTATTGACAATAACTTTATAAGAAAGGTTAACAGAGGATATACAATAGCTTTAAGTATTTTACTTGCATTGCTTATTGCTTCTGTCGTTTCTCGGGTAAGCTCGGCTTTTGCGGCTTCGATGATGTCATTATCAGCTTATCTTATATATATTCTTATTGCTTATTATTCTATGAAATTTGAACATTTATGGCTTGAGGTTATCTACCCTCTTATATTTTCAATTGCGGCTTTCACGTGTGCATATATTATTAAATATCTTATTAAATCTCGTGACTTTGAACAGCAATACAGACTTGCAACAACAGACGGGCTTACAGAACTTTATAATCACAGATATTTTCAAGAACAAATCAGAATGCAGGTTGAGCAATCCAAGCGTTATAATAATAATTTTTCATTAATTATTATTGATATTGACTTTTTCAAAAAATTTAACGATACATTCGGGCACCAGTCAGGTGATGCAGTATTAAGACAGGTGGCACAAACTTTAAAGAAAAATGTTCGTGCAACTGATATAGTTTGCAGATACGGCGGTGAAGAAATGAGTATAATACTTCCTAATACAGGCAAAGATGAAGCATTATCAACCGCGCAGAAAATATGCGAAAGAGTTGCTAACAGGAAATTCAAACTTTCTGGAGACAGAGAAACAAATGTAACCATAAGTTTAGGCGTTTCAACATTTCCGTTTGACGGAAATTCCGCATCCGCAATTATAGAAGAAGCAGACAAACGGTTGTATAATGCAAAACATAACGGAAGAAATCAGGTAGGATAAAAAAAGAGCCTTTAAAAGGCTCCTTTTTTTCTTATATTACAGGAACATCAACAGGATCAACCAGTATAACATTTAAAACTTCACCCTGTCGAAGATTTACATCTTTGCCCTTTCTTATCATGTCGGCAATTCCGTCATAAACATAATAAGCACCGCCGCCAAGAGCACCCCCGAGAGCGCAAATACCGGTCATCAGCTGATCTGCAACAATTATGTCATCAAATACATCACCGCCCCATTCAGTTGCATTAACCGTAATATCTTTAGTATTTTCCCAGTTTTCTTTCAATGCATCCTTATAACCGCGTGAAGAAGTTATTCCGCCGTCATAAGTTAAATCGCTTCTGCCAACAACTGAAAATGTTAAAGGAAGCTGCCGTCCGTTAGGAGTTACAACATGGTCAAAGTCCAAATACAAAACCGCTCCTTTTGACATTCTTTTAGAAGGTTCAATTCTTTTTATTGTTCCACGCACAAGCGACCCCATAGGAAGTATAACATCGGAATCTGCAGTCTGATCAGTCATCATTATTGCTGTAAATTCACTACCGGCTTTATCTGTTGTTGTTGAAACAGGATTCATCATTTGAAGCGAAAACTTTGTTCCCGCAGGTATTCTTTTGGTTTTAGCCTTAGCGTTAAACGGGGCAGCTGATACGGTTTGCGCAAACAATAAAAGTGACAACATTATAGTTAAAAATCTCATAATAACTCTCCTTATTTCTCATACATTTTAGACAATTTTTCATAAAAAAGCAATAGGGGAAATATATTAAGAAGTTGCGGAAAAAATTAAATATTGCTACAATTAAATTATGTCAAAATCAGAAAAAATAGAAGAACTACAAAGTATTCTGAAGCAAGACCAGACAAATTTTCAGGCACGCAGGGAACTTGCGGTACTTTTATTAGACTGCGGCTATTCTGAAGAAGCCAAACAGCATTTCTTATATTTGTCTAAAATCTTTAATGATGACAGCGGGATTTTTTATAATCTCGGGATTACTTACGAAAAACTTAAAGATCTTAATAAAGCCGAAGATGCTTATAAAAAAGCAATAGAGCTTGCACCCGATGAAGTTGATGCGTTTTACAATCTCGGACTTGTATACATAGATAAAAAAAGATACGAAGATGCCGTCGAATGTTTTGAACACGTACTGGCAAAAGATAACAATGATTCAAACTCATATTTTTCAATAGGTCTGTGCTACTTCAAAGAAGGGAAATTGGATGGGGCAAAATATTATTTCCAACGAACTGTTGAGCTTAATGATGAAGATATATATGCACATTTTTATATCGGAAATATATTAAAAGAGCAGGGCGAAAATGAAGCGGCAAAAGAAAAATTCAAAAAAGTAACAGAACTTTCGCCGGATTACAGCTGGGCATATTTTAATCTTGCGTCAATTAACTATGAAGAAGGTGATTTGTCCTCAGCAGTTGAGAACCTTGAGAAAACTCTGGAATTAAATCCAAAAGACATTGATGCATACAGAATTTATGCAAAAATAATGACCAAATCTAACCGCTTTGACAACGCAGCGCTAATAATGGAAAAATCATTAGACAATTGCGGAGCAAACGGAGATTCTTATTATATGCTTGCACAAATTCAGAAACTCAGAAAAGCAAATGATGAGTATGTAAAATGTATGAATAATGCTTTAAAGTTCAATAACAGTTTGACAATACCGCCTAAGCTTGTAAAAAAAGAACTTGATAATTTTCTAAAATAATCCCGCCTTAAAAAGGCGGGATTATCACAGGTTATTCGGGCATTGGAATTCTTCCGTTCAGAATATCGTTAAGCGGAAATTTATTACCGTCCTTATCTGTTAAAAATGCAATATTATCTTCAACAGTGACAGAAAGTTTTCGTCCGCCGCGGGTTTGGAAATAGTAACTTTCTTCCGTATTTAGTTTGTCTGCGTTAAATGTTAATTCTCCTTTTCTGTTGTTGGCAGTTAAATCATTTGTTATAAGTTTATTTAAGCCGACAATGTCCTGAAAATCATAACATTTATCGTATACGGCATCATTTCTGTAGAAGTAATAATCTTTTCCATCCATAGTAAATTTGGCATCCGTTCTCCACATACTGTTTGCATTATCAGGCTGAATTAAGACTTTATTATTAGCACTTCTCAGATATGAATTATTGGCATAATTCGTTCCTTGCGGATTAATCATATTCTTTTTAGCAAGCTCCATAAGCGCCGTATCCAAATCACGAACTTTATTATGGTTCATTGTGCCTTTTGTTTTACTTAATTCTTCTGTCAGGATTTTGATTTTCTTGTATTCGGGAGAATTTTTTATTTCTGTACTATCGGGAATTGAAGCCATCAAACCGTCGATTGCGGGCTTCAAATTTTTATAAGTTTTGTAAGAAACAGATGTTTTGCCATCCTCGGACTTAATGACACCTGCATCAAAAAGTTTTTCAAGCAGCCCGTTTGAACCTGTTAACGAACCGTTTTCCGTACCTGTCTGCAAATAGGTTTCCCAAGATGTATTTCTATCAGCCAGACGATTTACCAGAGCTTCTGCGGTCTCTTTGTTTTCAAGCTTGATTAATTGTGCAGCGTCACGGTTCATATCGCTTCCGACCAATTTGCTTTTGTGTTCTTTTTGATAGCCTGTTTCAACTTCCTTCTCAACAGCTTTAACATTATTATCAAGGAATGTTTTAACCTTATCACTGTCTTTTGAAGTAAGGTCAGATATTTTTCCATTATTATAGCTTACCTGCTTTAAGTTTATCCCGCCATCTGTTAAATTCATTTGAAAATGTCTTACGCCTGCTCTGTCCGAATAAACATTATTTTCGGGATCTACAAGTTTTAATGTTTGATACCTCTTTTGAGCAACACCGTCAGAACCTTTATGTCCGTAGTCTGTTGGAAGCGCAATCGCAATTTCTTTAGGCACACCTTTTCCATCATAATTTGCTCTTTTGGGAATAATTACATCTGTGTTCCACGTATTATTTTTGGTAAGTCTTTGAGATGAGCCTGTTTCATCAATATTAACTTTTTTACCTGATTTTTCAAATACTTCTTTAAAATCCGGAACTTCTTTTACAGGCTCTTCTACATTGTTTTGTACGGGCTGTTTAACAGGTTCGGGAATATTTTCAATCCACTCGTTAGTCCCTTGCTGCTGATGATATAACTTTTTATTACCGTCAATATCAGTTGTTGTTTTTGTTAAAACATCATTAACAAAGCCTATTTCTTCTTTTATAATACCTCCATTTTTTGCTATAAGTTTTTCACCTTCATAAGTTATTGTTTGAACTTTAGGATTACTCAAATCTTCTGTTACCCTGCCAAATCCTTTCATATCGGTAATTATTTTCAGTTCTTTTTTACCTGTTTCATCAAATTCTGTAGTTACAGTGTTTAAACCGTTAACAGAAACGGATTTCTTTTTGATGTTATCTTTTGAATAAAAATCAGTAGTATTATCATCTGCTTTCACGGGATAAGTTCCGTCATCGGCGAGCTCTGCAGCTTCAATAGCCTGCAAAGTTCTGTTAACAGACTTAACTTCGGAACGTTTAATATCAAGCCCCATTTTTCTTAATTCACGTTTTGAAAATTTGCCGTCGCCGTCATCAAATTCTTCCTTTAATTTTTCAATATCAGAAGAATAAACGTAAGAATTTTCATCTAACCCCTTGTTCTTAAAAAAATCAAATAAAAGCTTATTGCTTTTTGCCAAATCGGAGAGCTTTACGCCATTAGAGCTGAAAGTCTGCCCCCCCCCCGGGTTTGTCCTATACCGTTAAAATCAACCATCTTTACCGCCTTTCTTTATTTGTACACTACATTTTACAAAAACATAAATCGGTCAGACATAATAAAAACTTTAATAAAAGCAAATAGTTTATAAACAAAGCTTAACAAAGAGAATAAAAACATCACATAACGTATAATCTTATTTTTATGCTAAAATAAAAACTATAAGAATGTATGTGAGGAATTACTTTTATGAAAATGTCGAAAATGTTTGTACAAACTCTGAGAGAATATCCTTCGGATGCCGAAGTTATTTCTCATAAAATGCTCGGCAGAGCAGGATTTATAAAAAAACTTACCCCGGGTGTATATACTTATATGCCTTTAATGTGGAGAGTATTGAAAAAGATTGAAAATATAGTAAGAGAAGAAATGGATAGAGCCGGAGCTCAAGAATTGTTAATGCCTTTTGTACAGCCCAAAGAACTATGGGAAGAATCAGGCAGATGGGAAGTTTACGGACGCGAGCTTATGCGTTTGAAAGACCGCCACGACAGAGATATGTGTCTTGGTCCTACTCATGAAGAAATTATTACATCAGTTGCAAGGGACGGTTTAAAATCATATAAACAACTGCCTGTAAATTTATACCAAATTCAGTCAAAATTCAGAGATGAAATCAGACCCAGATACGGGCTTTTAAGAGGGCGTGAATTCATTATGAAAGACGCATACAGCTTTGACACAGACGAAGCCGGACTTGATAAAGAATATGAAAATATGGCTCAAGCTTACAAAAGAATTTTTGACAGATGCGGTCTTGATACAAAAATGGTTCAATCTGACAGCGGAGCCATAGGCGGAAGCGTTTCGCATGAATTTATGGTAATAACTGACACCGACGCGGGTGAAAACGATGTATTCTACTGTAATGAATGTGATTATTCGGCAAATTCGAATCACGCAGTGTCAAACCTTCCCGAAGCTGTAATTGACGGAAAAGATTACTTTAAAGAAACAAAAGTAATTGATACCCCGAATACTCACTCAATTGAAGAATTAAGCAAATTTTTAAATATTCCTGATACATTAATTTTGAAATCACTTGTTTATATCGTGGACAAAAAACCGGTTATAGCCCTTATAAGAGCAGATAAAGCTGTTGAAGAAACAAAATTGATGAATGCGGCAGGCGGAATAGAAATAAGAATTGCATCTTCAGCCGAAATTGCCGAGCTTATGGCAGAAAAAGGCTTTGATGCAGTACCGGGCTTTATAGGTCCGAAAGGCATGAAAGGTATTAAGATAATAGCTGATGAAACAGTTAGAGATATGAAAAACTTTGTCGTAGGTATCAATGAAACAGATAAACACCTTGTCGGCGCTAACCTTTCAGATTTAGAAACCGAGTTGACATATACTGACATAAGACTTGTACAACGCGGAGAACTCTGTCCGCAATGCGGCAAACCTTTATTCGTTACAAAAGGTATTGAAGTAGGTAATATATTTAAACTGGGTACAAAATACTCTAAACCTATGAATGCTGTTTATACAGATATTAACGGGAAAACTCATCCTTATGTAATGGGCTGTTACGGAATAGGCATATCAAGAACTGCAGCGGCAGCGGTTGAAGCGCACTATGATGAACACGGTATTAAATGGCCGATTGCAATCGCACCATATCATGTTGTAATTGTTCCCGTAAACATCAATGACGAACTTCAAATGAAAGTTGCGGAAAAAATGTATGAAGATTTAAAATCCGCAGGTGTTGAAGTTGTTCTTGACGACAGAGACGAGCGTGCAGGTGTTAAATTCAAAGATGCCGACTTAATAGGTTTCCCGTTCAGAGTTACAGTCGGTAAAACAATTAATGATGGCTTTGTGGAATACAAAGTCAGAGAAACCGGAGAACAGGAAAAATATACACCCGAACAAACAACTCAAAAACTTATTGATATAATAAAAGCGGTTAAATAATTAACCGCTTTTATTTTTTACGAGGGATAATCGTCTTTAATTTCCCAGCCATCAAACTCTATAAGCTTGGTACAATATCCCTTGCTATTTTCTTTTGAACATTTTTGAATAAGATCGTCTCTTGTACCGTCCCAACCAGACGTCGGAGCATTCCCGTTTAAGTAAAAAGTAAATGTTTTTTTACCGTCTACAATACTCTCTCCTTCTTTTGGTTTTGCAGTTTCACCCAATTCAACACAATCTTTGTAATAAGGACAAAATATTAAATATGTCCTGGAAGAGGTATCAGAAATACCATCCCAGCGATAGAAATAAAATCCTGACCCGCTCGGCAAAGCTCCAACAATACCATATTGAGATTTTTTAACCTCTGTTGTTGTTATAAATTTGCCAAAATTTTCATTATAAAAATCAAGAGCAGATTGAGAATCTAATGCGACAAGCGTCCCCCAGTAATCATATGTTCCATTTTCATTATAAACATTCAGACTAGCTTGCCTCCAAATAGATGAAAATTGTTTTAACCTCACAGCCGTAACTTTTTTTCTGTGATTTGCAATTAATACAGGCATTGTTATGGCAGCAACTACGCCAATTATACCAAGAGTAATTAAAACCTCTGCTAGAGTAAACCCAAATCTGTCATTACGAAACTTTTGCCGAAACAATCCGTTTTTTTTTTGTAAAATAATAAGCTGTATTCTGTGCCTGCTCTGAATTCTCTTGAGTTCGTAGACTTCCTCAGAATGACAAGAACATTTAAATTCATGTAAATGCTTAGCTGCCTCACTTCTTGGCGGCTTTAGGCTTACAGAGCGCCCCCCCCCCGAGCTGCTACGCAGGTAGATACCTCAACACAAAAATTGTGAAACTTCTGATGTAATGGCATCTGTTTTGCTTCTTTCATTTTCATAATTGCTCCTTTCTGATAAAAAATAAAATTTGTTACATTTCTATAATAACATATTTATCTATAACAATCAATTGACAATTTTTATTCTTCAGGAGTTTTAGCGAAAATATGAAACCAATAAATTTTGAAGAAATTAAATCTTTGCAAAGAGTAAAGCAGCATTTTCATGATTGCTATCTTGTAACGAGCTTAAATTCTCTAAGTAATTCTGAAAATGGACGTAAAATCTTACAAAATAATATTTTAAGAGAGGACAGCAATTTTAAAATAAAATTCAAAAATGTAAACGGAAATCAGGAAGACTTTTTTATTACAGAAAAAGAAATAGATGATTTGACATTGTGCGACAGATTTTTTAACCCGATAGAGTTAAAAGAGCCTCATAATCCGATAATTAAAGCAATTGAAGTTGCAATGAATAAATTGTTAAGTAAATTTCCGGATAAAAAATCTTTTATAAACAGATTGTATAAAACAAATGAACAATTTGAATACAATAACCCGTCAAGATTTATGGAAATGTTCACGGGAATAACCCCGTTAAATATTAATGAAAAAAGTTTTAGGATGAGTTTGAGAAAAAACTCAGATGATGCTAAAGGTCTTTTTCAACAAATCGGTAATACCAACAATAGCAGTTTTATTGTCGGGACAGGACACCATTTCATAAAAGGGATGACAAATTGGCATTGCTATACACTTGAAAAAGTTGATAACAAAGCCAATACAATACAAATTTTTGATAACAGATATCAAGAACCAATTACAATGTCTTTCGATGAAGCAGTTAAAAAATTAAAATATATCACCGGTTATTTCAATGAAAGCTTAAAATAATTATTTTTTATGATGTCTGAAAGCAAAATACTTAAACAAAACATATGTTATTACAGAAGCCAAAAGTATTGAAAAAATCTGCCCGATATAAACATTCTTTGTAACAAATCTTACTATTAATTCAAGAATAAGCGCATTACAAATATAACTTACAACCCAGGTAGTACAGCATTTTAAATATTCTTTAAGCCAATGCCCTTTCGTGCAAAATACAAAAAGCTTCTGATTTACAAATGAAAAAACAGAAGAAATTATCCATTGCAAAGCAACACAAATTTGATAATGTTCCTGTCCTATCAAATATAAAGCTACAGAAAATATAACATAGGAAAAAGCAGCATTAAAACCGCCAACAAGGAAAAACCTTATTTTATCCGACAAAGTACACCATTTATTATACAAAGTTATTACATCTTCTCTGCTCATTAATATGCTTTTCCTATAAGCGATTTGTGCGTATTCATTTCTATAGTGTCATCCAATTCGGACAATTTAAATTTTTCACCGTATCGCTTTTCCAGTGCCAATTCAATCAGGTAATCAGCGAAATGAGGATTTTTAGGAAGCAGCGACCCGTGTAAATATGTTCCGAATACATTTTTATATCGTCCGCCTTCTGTTTTATCCTGACCGTTATTTCCATTGCCGACAGCAGCTTTTCCTAAAGGCTTTGTGTCTCCTTGAAGATAAGTTAAGCCGCTGTGATTTTCAAAACCGACAAGAGTAGAAGGTTTTAAAAACTCTGTTTCTACAGTTACATTACCGATAAATCTTTTCTTCCCCGCAACTGTGTAAGCATCCATCAGGCTTGTTCCTAAAAGTTTATCACCTTCAAACGGCTGGTAATAATGACCGAAAAGCTGATATCCTCCGCAAATTCCGAGAAAAACCGCACCATTATCGCGTTCAAGTTGAAGAAATTCTTTATTTTTATAAAGTTCACCTGCAACATCCTGCTGCTGCTTATCCTGACCTCCGCCGATAAAATACAAATCATGCTCTTTTACGGTATCTCCGATATTAATTTCATCATATTCAACCTGAATACCACGCCACTCACACCGTTTTATAAGAGTAATAATATTTCCCATATCGCCGTAAAGGTTCAGCAGTTTAGGATATAGATGTGCTATAGATATTTTTAATTCTTTATCTTCCATGCTCTTTTAATTATAGCACATAATCGTGTTATAATCTCTATATGATAGATACACATTCACATATAAATATGATAGAAGGATTAACGCTTGATGAAATTATTGAAAATGCAAAAGCTGACGGCGTTAATAAAATAATAGTACCCTCTGCTTATCCTTCTGACATTGATACGGTTTACGAAATTGCACAAAAATATGATAATGTTTACGGATTACTCGGGGTTCATCCATCAGAGGTTAAAGACTGGGATGACAATTTAATCGAAAAGATTACACTAATGGCTGACAATAAGAAAATAGCAGGCATTGGAGAAATCGGACTTGATTATTATTGGGACAAAAGCTTTAACGATTTGCAAAAGGAAGTTTTTATAAAACAAATTAAGCTTGCTAACGAATTAGATTTACCGCTGTCAATACATGACAGAGAAGCTCACAAAGACACTTTTGATATTTTAAAAGAGCATAATCGCGGTTCAAAAGTTGTAATGCATTGTTTCTCAGGCAGTGTAGAATTTGCTCGGGAATGTATTAAAGAAGGATGGTATATTGCACTTGGCGGGGTTGTTACATTCAAAAATGCAATAAAGATGAAAGAAGCTGCAAAAGATATCCCGCTTGACAGACTTCTTCTCGAAACCGATGCACCGTACTTAACACCTGTGCCATACAGAGGAAAGGAAAATCAACCGGCTTACGTAAAATATGTTGCAGAAGAAATAGCTAAACTCAGAGGTACAACTTTTGAAGAAATAGATAATATAACAACACAAAATGCAGAAAGAGTTTTCAACTTATGAAAGAACGTTTAGACAAATATCTTACGGATTTAGGATATTTTGACACAAAAAGCAAAGCTGCCGCTGCAATTCTTGCAGGACACGTTAAACTTAATAATGAATACATTACGAAAGCAGGCTTTCAAATTAATCCGTCAAAAGAATATGACATTCAGGTTAAAACAATGCCTTATGTTTCGAGAGGCGGTTTTAAGCTGAAGAAAGCTCTTGACACTTTTTCTGTAAAAGTTGAAGGAAGAATTTGTTTTGATGCAGGCGCTTCAACAGGAGGATTTACGGACTGCCTGCTTCAAAACGGAGCAAAATTTGTTTATGCGGCAGATGTCGGCTATGGTCAGTTTGATTGGAAAATCCGTTCCGATAAACGGGTTAAAACAATTGAAAGAACAAATCTTAAAATATGTTCTTTCGACGAAATTTATGCAGAAAACGAACCTGTAGCGGACTTACTTGTAAGCGATTTATCTTTTATTTCTCTTACCAAAGTTCTGGAAAATCTGAAAAAACTGCTTAATCCCGGGTTTCACGAAATGGTATGCCTTATAAAACCTCAATTTGAAGCAGGCAAAGAAAACGTTGAAAAAGGCGGAGTTGTAAAAGACAAAAAAGTACACGAAGAAGTTATCGAAAATGTAATAAACTTTGCAAAAAATCTCGGGTACACAATTAACGACCTGACTTTCTCTTCAATAAAAGGCCCCTCAGGCAACATTGAATATTTAGTATGGCTTTCAACACAAAGCGGAAAAGAAACGGATCTAGATATAAAAGCACTCGTTGATAACGCTTTTAAAACATTAAATTCTTAAGCTTTAGGCAAAGTAACAAGAGGTGTTGAGCCGTATAGATCTATATATTTAAAGAAATTTAAAACAACTCCCGGCGGGAAAAAGTAATTGTTATTGGTCGGAGTTATTTTAAGCATGGAATGTGTCGAATCTACACTGACAATACTTGCAAGATACTGCTTGTTTACAGCGGTAAATAAAATATAACCCGTTTTTGACTGAATTTCTTCTATCTGAAATTTATTGGCATTAACACTTGCTATAGCCATATAAAATAATTTCTCGGCAGGCAATATGTAAGTTCTTGTACAGGTCTTAAATTCTACATTTTGAGGGGTAATTAGAGTACTTACGGGCAAACTCTCATCAGCGTAGGACGGAACTGCCGCGAGTACTGAAACAAATAAAAAAGTAAATAAAAATTTTATTGCTCTTTCCATGATTCACCTACATTAACATCTACAACAAGAGGGACAGATAACGGCTGATTAAGCTCCATTGCCTCTTTTACAAGTTTTGTAACTATATCAAGCTCTGATTTTACAACTTCTACCACAAGTTCATCATGAACCTGCATAATCATTTTTGATTGAAGATTATTCTCTTTCAGTTTTTTGGAGAAATCAATCATCGCAATTTTCATTAAATCAGCAGCAGTTCCCTGCATCGGCTGGTTAATTGCTGCGCGCTTTGCAAATTCTCTAATCATACCGTTAGAACTTGAAAGCTCGGTTGCAAGATAGCGTTTTCTGCCAAAAATTGTTTCAACATAACCCTTTTCCTCTGCCTGCATTACCGTACCTTCCATATAAGCTTTAACCCTCGGATATGTTGCGAAATATTTTTCTATAAATGTTTCGGCTTCTGCATTTGAAATACCCAGAGCTTTTGCAAGTCCGTATTTGCTTTGACCGTAAATTATACCGAAGTTGACAGCCTTAGACTTGTAGCGCATTTCTTTTGTAACTTTAGCGACTGGAACATCAAACACCTTAGAAGCAGTTAAAGTATGAACGTCAATACCACTGTTAAAAGCTTCCAAAAGGTGCTTATCCTGCGTAATATGTGCAAGAAGACGAAGTTCGATTTGTGAATAATCGGCGGATAAAATCAATCCGTTAACTCTGTCGCCTGCAACAAAAGCATTTCTGATTTTGTTGCCTTCTTCGGTTCTGATAGGAATATTTTGCAAATTCGGATTTGAAGAAGATAACCTTCCTGTTGCGGTAACCGTCTGATTATATGTAGTATGAATGCGTTTGTCAGTTCTGTCAATTAAAGCAGGAAGTGCTTCTGTATAAGTAGATTTTAACTTAGAAAATTTTCTGTAATCCAGAATTAATTTTGCAATTTCATAGTCCTCGGCAAGTTCCTCCAAAACTGCAGCATTAGTTGAATAATTCGTCTTACCGCGTTTTTTCTTAGCCTTCAGTCCCATACGCTCAAATAAAACTTCCCCAACCTGACGCGGAGAATTAATATTGAAAACCTGCCCCGCAAGCTCATAAATCTTTCCTTCTATTTTTGAAAGCTGATTATTCATTGAAACAGTAAGCCTGTGAAGGTAATTTTCATCAACAGAAACTCCTGTGTATTCCATATCAGCCAGAACAAAGGTTAGTGGAACTTCTACATTATATGTAAGCTCTAATTCTTTTTCATCAAGATTGTTAATCCAAAATTTTGTTAATTCTACTACAGTAAAAATTTCATCTGCTGCATAATTTAGAATAGTATCTGACGGAGCATCAGCAAAATGAATTTGTTTTTTCTTATTTTTTTCAAACGGCGAATATTGAACAACAGCATGATTTAAGTGTTCCATAGCCTGAATGTCCAATTCATGGTTTCTTTGCGGGTCTTTTACATAACTTGCAAGAGCTGTATCAAATATAATACCATTTGCACATACATCAAGACACCTTAAAATATTAAATGCTGTTTTTGCATTATGAGTTGTCTTGTATACACTCGCATTCTCAAACAATGGTTTAAGCTCCGAGATAACATCCGGCAAACGAAGCTGATTTTCAATATTTGAATGATTTATCGGAACATAAAAGGTTTTTGTAACAGAGCTGCCGCCTGAAAAATGAATATGAGCATCAGCAGATAATTCACCGCTGCACGCAAACGAAAATCCCGTAACAAGAGAACTTACGGCACTTCTGACATCAGCATAGATATTAAATGCAATTAATGAATGTTTTTGAAGTTCAGCAATCATCTCTGATAAGTCTGAAGAATCAGTTATAAGTTTCTTTTCAAATTTAAAATCCGAGTTTTTATTAATTTCTTCATTAACCGCATCAGCAAAAAATCCAAGCTGCAAAGATCCGTCAGAAGGTATATATGCAGGTTCATTGCGGTTAATTTTGTCAAAAGAATACATTATTTCATTAATATTCTTGATAAAAGTATAAAATTGCATTTTCTTTAAAAAGTCAGTAACAACAGCGACTTCAGGCAAATCGACTTTTGCCTTATCAAAATCAAAGTCAATATCAACATCCCGTACAATAGTCGCAAGATATTGGCTCATTTTTGCCTGCTCTTTACCTGCGCAAATTTTTTCTCTGACTGACTTTTCAGGGATATTTTCACAATCGGCAAGAACTGCATCAAGAGTTCCGTATTTTGCAAGAAGTTTCTGCGCCGTTTTTTCACCAATACCTTTTACGCCGGGAATACAGTCAGAAACATCCCCTCTTAAACCTTTGTAATCAATAACCTGATCAGGATAAACACCGAGTTTTTCAAAAATTCTGTCCCAGTTATATTCTATTAACTCACCTTTAGAGGGTAAAATGACTTTTACACAACCATTTTTATCAACAAGCTGAAATGCATCCTGATCACCTGTTAATATTAAAACCCTATGCCCGAGTTCACAAGCTTTTTTAGAAATTGTTCCTATGACATCATCAGCTTCAAAGCCTTCCTTTGTATAAACAGGAATATTAAAAGCTTTTAACCCGTCATAAATTAAATTCATCTGTGAGCGCATGTTGTCAGGCATAGCCTCACGGTTGCACTTATAATCAGAATAAGTATCTGTTCTGAATGTATGATGGCTGACATCAAAAGCGACAGCAATGGCGTCAGCGTTCAAGTTACTGTTTTTAAGCAAGTCGAAAACAGCCTTAAAAAATCCGTATACAGCCCAAGTGGGAGTACCATCGGATGTTCTCATATTACTTCTCTCTAATGCATAGTACTGTCTGAAAGCTAATGCATGACCGTCAATCAAAATTAATGTTTTATTATTACTCATACTTATATTTTTTCATAAATACAAGTATTTTACAAATATGTTAAGTATCTTTTCACTAAAAAAGGCGATTTAATAATCGCCTTTTTTAAATTTATGCTGTAATCTCTTTATCTTTTACAGTGGTAGGAAGCGGAACAACCTGAGCATTTTTTCGATTTCTAACCATATCAGCAGTAACGGTAAACTTTGTCATATCATTCTTTGTCGGAACATCATACATTACATCAAGCATAATTTCCTCAACAATTGAACGTAATGCCCTTGCACCTGTCTTACGCTTAATAGCTTCTTGAGCAATTAAATCTATAGCTTCAGGTTCAAATTCCAATTCAACGCCGTCCATTTCAAGAAGACATTTATACTGCTTCAAAACAGCATTCTTAGGTTCTGTCAAAATCATTTTCAGCGTTTTTTCGTTTAATTCGTCAAGAACCGCATAAATTGGAACACGGCCAATGAATTCAGGAATTAAACCGAATTTTAACAAATCTTCAGGCTGCAATTTTTTGAGCATTCTCACAGCTGCCGCATCTTTTTCAGCCTGTGTCATAGGTGCTTTAGCCCCAAATCCGACAGAAGTTCCTTCTCCTGCTCTGCGTTCTACGATTTTTTCCAAGCCAACGAAAGCACCGCCGACAATAAATAATATATTACTGGTGTCAATTTCAATAAATTCCTGATGAGGGTGCTTTCTTCCGCCCTGAGGAGGAACATGCGCAACAGTACCTTCAATCATTTTTAATAAAGCCTGTTGAACACCTTCACCTGATACATCACGTGTAATAGATGTATTTTCGGATTTTCTTGAAATTTTATCAATTTCGTCAATATAAATAATACCTCGTTCGGCTTTCGCAGAATCAAATTCTGCATTTTGGTAAAGACGCAAAAGAATATTTTCAACGTCATCACCAACATAACCCGCTTCTGTTAAAGTAGTGGCATCGGCAACAGCAAAAGGTACATCAAGCATTTTTGCAAGCGTCTGCGCCAACAGAGTTTTACCTGAACCGGTAGGTCCGACAAGCAGAATATTAGATTTTTGAATTTCAACATTATTTTTTAAATCTGCAGTCTTGTTATGTTTCAAACGTTTATAATGGTTATAAACGGCAACAGATAAAACTTTTTTTGCGTCATCCTGACCTACAATATATTCATCAAGGTAAGCCTTAATTTCATGCGGCTTCGGAATAGGTTTTTCTTCCGTTGAAGTTTCGGCATCATTACCTTCTTTATCTTTATTCTCAAAAAATTCTTCATCGAGAATTTGATTACACAAATCAACGCATTCATCACAGATATATACTTCAGGACCTGCGATAAGTTTTTTTACCTGATCCTGAGATTTTCCGCAAAATGAACATTTTAATCTGCTATCATCATGTTTTGGCATTTTATTTTACCCTTTCTGCCTTTATACGGCAGACTTAATTATTACAAACTTATATCACAATTACTTTAAAGCATCTCTGGTAACAACTTTATCAATCATACCGTATTCAAGAGCTTCTGCAGGAGTCATAATATAATCACGATCAGTATCTTTTTCAATCTTCTTGATAGACTGACCAGTGTTAGAAGCAAGAATTTCATTTAATGATTTCTTAATTCTTATGATTTCAGCAGCCTGAATTTCGATATCAGTAGCCTGCCCCTGTGCACCGCCTAAAGGCTGATGGATTAAAACACGGGAATGAGGTAAAGCCATTCTCTTGCCCTTAGTCCCTGAAGAAAGGAGAAAAGCTCCCATAGAAGCAGCCTGTCCCAAACAAATAGTTGAAACATCAGCTCTAATATGCTGCATGGTATCATATATAGCAAACCCTGCAGTTACGGAGCCGCCAGGGCTGTTGATGTATAGCATAATGTCTTTTTCAGGATTTTCACTATCCAATAACAACAACTGAGCAACAACCAAATTTGCTACCATATCATCAATCGGAGTTCCCAAGAAAATAATTCTTTCTCTCAACAATCTTGAAAAAATATCGAAAGAACGTTCACCTCTGCTTGATTGTTCTATTACTACCGGTACAAAGCTCATTTTTTTAACCCTTTCCGCCGGCTTTCGCCTGACTTTATATATCTCTGTCAGAGGCTGTGCCTCCGTTTTAACATTACGAATATCTATTTACATTATATAACTTTTACTAATATTAATCAAAAATGTGCCGTTGTAAATACGGCACATATATTAATTTTGATTTATTATTTGATTTCAACTTTATTGTTTTCCATCAAAAAGTCTCTTACTTTATCATTCATAGCCTGCTGTGAAATAGAAGCAAGAACTTCAGGATTTTGACCGAGCTGCTTAATTAAGTCTTGCGGTTTTAAACCGTAAGCAGCACCTAATTGAGCAAACTTAGTTTCTAAATCTTTTTGTTCAAGTTTAATATTTTCTTCTTTAGCTATTTTGTCGATAACAAGAGAATTTTTAATTCTTACAAGAGCATCCTCATTAAGGTTTTTCAATAATTGATCTTCGCCCTGTGACTTAACAAGAGCATCCCAATTGATACCTTGAGCTGCAAGTCTTTGTTTATATTCTTCTCTCAAAGAATTAGCTTCTCTGTCAATCATAGATTGAGGAATTTCAACTTTTGAAGCGTCAATTACTGTCTTAAACACTTCATTTTCAGAATTTTGTTTGTTTGTTCTTTCTCTTTGAGATTCCAAATATTTTTGAATATCAGCCTTTAATTCATCAACATTTTTGAAAGGACCTACCTTTTGAGCAAATTCATCATTTAACTCGGGTAATTTCTTTTCTTTAATTTCATTTATTTTAATTTTAAAAGTTGCAGGCTGTCCTTTAAGTTTTTCATCATGGTAATCTTCAGGGAAAGTTACCTTAATTTCAAATTCATCATTAAGATTTTTACCTACAAGCTGTTCGGCAAAGCCTGGAATAAAGTTTGAATGAGCTAAGTCCAAAGGATAATTTTTAGCTTCGCCGCCCTGAATTTTTTCACCGTTTGCATAACCATCAAAATCAATTACTGCGATATCAGTATCTTTTGTCGGTCTGTCAATAACGATTTCCTGAGTACTGTGTTGATTTAAAAGATTATCTATAGATTTTTGCATTGCATCTTCTTCAACAGGAGAATCTTTAACTTCAAGAGTTAGACCTTTATATTGTCCGAGAGTAACTTCCGGTCTTAATTCAGCTTTAGCCGTAACGGTTAAATCTTCACCTATATTAAAATTGTAATTTGTAATATAAGGTTGTGCAATAATATCTAAATTATTGTCAACAACAGCCTGATTAATAGCTTTCGGCATAAGATTTTCGATAGCTTCCTGCTTAATTCTTTCAGTACCGACATGTCTTTCTACTACTGCACGCGGTGCTTTTCCTTTTCTAAAACCATCAATATTAACGTATTGTGAGATTTTTTGAACAGCTTTATTATAAGCTTCTGCAGCATCTTTTGCCGGAATAGTAATATCTAATTTTACAACATTTTCTTTTTCTTTTTCTAAAGTAACTTTCATTTCTAGATCCTTATATTTAATTAATACATGTGTATTAATCATACCGCAAAAAAGAATTTGTGCAAGTTATAAGCAAAGGCGGGAATAAAATACCCGCCGAAATTTAATAGTTCATTTCCCAGTTATCATTCAATATTTTTCCGAAACAGCCGTAAAGCTCCACACTGGAAGATGCGCAATGAGTATTATACATATCCTCTCTTTCTTCCCTGGTTAAAGGAGCGTCTCCGCCGAAATCATCAATTAGGGCATTATTATATATCATAAGCCAGAATAAATCCCTGCCTTGAATATTAGGTCCTTTAGCTCCGTTAATATCAACACCGAGATTTACAAGTTTTTGCCCTGCAGGATCATAAAGAGGTCTGATTGATGCACCATTAGATAAAACAAAAGAGTTTGTTTTGGAAAAACTCGGGACTGCACCGTTAAGTTTATTGTAAGCAGTTGAAAAACATTCATCTGCATTATCACACTCTTTTACAACTTTAAAATAAGATTTTATAAATGCATTTAACTCATCTTGAGAATTTAAACCTGCTTCCTTAAGATTAAGCGCATTTTTATCGGTTTGATACTGCAAAAGAGCTTGACTAAATTCATTATAAACCTTATGCAGCTGAGTTACATAAGTTTTTCGCTGATGATTTTGCATTAATGTAGGTACCGTCATTGCAGATACTACACCGATAATGCCTAAAGTGACCAAAACTTCTGCTAACGTAAATCCCAAGCGTACCGCTTGACCCGACACAAAGATTTTGAATAAATCCTCAAAACTATGAGCAGGAGCTACAGAATTGCCCCCCCCCCGTAATTGTACAATTTTTTCATAATTGCTCCTTTCTTTAAATTTTATTATAACACAAAACAGTCTCAAATTCCAGAGACTGTTATTATGTTTTACAAGAGTTTTATGAAGCTTTTACAATATCATATGCAGTTTCGGCATCAATTGCACCTTTCTCTCCTAGTGCTGTACCGCGTTTCGCAAATCGTCCACGAATTTTTTGAGCAGCTTCTTCTGCATTTATATCATAATCCGATAATCTTGTTTTCATTCCTAATGAATTAAAGAAAGTTTCGATTTTATCAACGGCAATATCAGCAGCCTTCAAATCAACCGGTTCATTTACTCCGAAAACTTCTCTTGCAAGTTTCGCTAATTTTTTAGATTTGCTGACTTTTTGATTTCTTAACAAGCGCGGTTCTATAATCGCTAAACTTTGACCGTGATCAATACCGTAAAAAGCTGTCAATTCATGTCCTATCATATGAGTTGCCCAATCTTGCGGAACTCCCAAAGAAATCCAGTAATTTAAACCGCAGGTAGCACACCAGAATACATTTGCCCTTGCGTCATAATCATCAGGATCGGCAATAACTTTCGGAGCTTCTTTTATTAGAGTTCTTAAAATACCGAGAGCCCAATCGTCCTGAAGAGGAGAATTAACATCATAAGTACAGTACTGTTCCATTACATGCACAAAAGTATCTACAATTCCGTTAACTGTTTGCCTTAAAGGCAGGCTATAGGTAACTTGAGGGTCAATTATTGAAAATTGCGGATATAACGACTCCCACTGAAAAGCGAGTTTTTCATCGGTAGAAATTCTTGAAATTACAGCACCGTTATTCATCTCTGACCCTGTAGCAGGTAAAGTGATTACATCCGCCAGAGGTAATGCATCTCTTACAGGATTTTGTTCTACCATAAAATAATCATAGGCATCTTTTTCACCGTAATATTTTGAGGCAGCGGCAATAAATTTTGTACCGTCTAAAACAGAACCGCCGCCCACAGCCAATAGAAAATTAATGCCTTCATTTTTTACAATATCAACAGCTTTCATCAATGTTTCGTACTTAGGATTTGGCTCAATGCCGCCGAATTCCAAAATATCATACCCTTGAAGAGCATTTTTTACCTGCTCATATACGCCGTTTTTCTTAATTGAACCGCCGCCGTATGTTATTAAAATCTTTTTTGACTTATCTATAAGTTCAGGAAGTTTTGCAATAGTACCCTTTCCAAACACAATACGTGTCGGACAATAAAATTCAAAATTATTCATAAACAAACTCCTTTCAGTAAAGTTATGTTAGTATAAATTTTAAATATTGTCAAAAGAAAACATGTTTTTGATACAATATTTTTCGGAAGAGGAGAAAGTATGGAATTTATCAATTCAATTTTAGGACATTTAATAAATTTTATTGAACATATAATAACACTTATGGGACCGTTGGGCATAAGTTTGCTTATGGCTGTCGAATCCTGTAATATACCGCTGCCAAGTGAAGCCATTTTGCCTTTTGCGGGATATATAGTCAGCAAGGGAGAAATGAATTTTCATGTAGCGGCATTCGCAGGCGCATTCGGCTGTGTTTTAGGTTCAATACCTTCATATTATCTCGGATATTTCGGCGGCAGAAAGTTTGTTGAAAAATACGGTAAATACTTTTTAATCTCACATAAAGACCTTGAAGAAGCGGATAAATGGGTTGAAAAATACGGAGACTGGGCATTTTTCTTATGCAGGATGCTTCCTGTGGTAAGAACATTCATTTCTCTTCCTGCCGGAATTTTAAGAGCTAAAAAAAGAATTTTCTTTACTTTAACCTTCTTAGGGTCTCTTGTTTGGAGTTACCTGCTTGTATATGTTGGCGTTAAAATGGGCGAAAATATGGAAGCTTTTAAGCATATATGGCATAAATTTGATATTGCAATAGTCATAATTTTCGGAATTTTGGGAGCCTTATATGTTTACAAACATGTTAAACACCTCAAGGAATCATAATTTTTTCAAAATAAAATCTCTAAGAACTACAGCATGGTTAATATGCTCATCTTTTGCAGCGTATATAAGTGAAACATTTTTATTTTTTAAAATATCAATAATTTGATTAACAGCACTGTTATGTTTTAGCTCCTCAGTATATTTTTTAGAAAAGTCCTTAAACTTCTCAGGTTCATGATTAAACCACTTTCTTAAATCTGTGCTTGGAGCAGCATCTTTAAGCCATAAATCAATGTGAGCACCTGTTTTAGCCTCTCCGCGCGGCCAGAGCCTGTCTACCAGTATTCTGCAGCCGTCAATTTTTAAAGGTTTTTCATAAATTCTTTTAATCTGTAAATTATTCATAATGTTAATCTAAAAGAAAAATAATTAAAATTAATTACTCAACAGACTTATTGCTAAGAAAAATTTTTTACAAATTTTATTACACAGAATATACTCGGATTAGAAATTTTCTTATGCTAATATTGAAGTATAAAAGTTTTTAAACTGAAGCAAAAACCGATCTTGCCGGATTTTGAAAAAAATTATTAAACAAGGAGAAATATTTATGTATTACACAACAGATTATAAATCTCCTCTGGGGAATATTACATTAGCTTCTGACGGAGAATGTCTTATTGGAGTTTGGCTGGAAGGTCAAAAATACTTTGGAGGAACTGTCGATTTGAAAATGATTCAAAATGACAATCTTAAAGTATTTCAAGATACTAAAATCTGGTTTGATAAATATTTTAAAAATCAGAGACCTGAAATATCCCAATTACCTTTAGCCCCAATCGGTAACAGTTTTAGACAAACTGTATGGAAAATTTTATGTGACATTCCTTACGGAGAAGTAACAACATACGGTGAAATTGCAAAAAAAATTGCAAAACAAAGAGGAAAGGGAAAAATGTCTGCCCGTGCAGTAGGCGGCGCAGTAGGGCATAATCCCATATCAATAATAATTCCTTGCCACAGAGTTGTAGGATCCAACGGCAGTTTAACCGGGTATGCAGGCGGTATCAGCACAAAAATAAAACTTCTTAAACATGAAAATGTTGATATGACAAAGCTATTTATACCAAAGAAAAGTACATCACCATAGGAGTTAGATTTAAAGGTGGAGATAAAAAACAGGAAATAAAAAAGAGCTCTAAAATCAGAGCTCTAAAATTTTAAATGGGGCGTCTGATGGGATTCGAACCCATGCATATCGGAACCACAATCCGAGGTCTTAACCGCTTGACGACAGACGCCATTCGTTACTTTTTTATAATATCATAAACATTATTGAAATCAAGACTTTTTATAAAAAAAGTTCCGCAATTTACGGAACTTTTTTATTTATTTTATTTAACTATTAACTAACTTATTCGTTGAAACATATAACCAATTCCGCGGGCTGTCAAAATTAATTCAGGATTAGCAGGATCAGATTCAAGTTTTGAACGAAGTCTTGAAATATGAACATCTACTACGCGTGTATCAATTCGATGGTCAGGCGGGTATGCCCATACATGCTGTAAGATTTCGTTTCTTGAAAAAGCTTGACCGGAGTTATTTACCAATAATTCTAATAAGCTGAATTCCATACCGGTTAGACGAATTCTTTCATTTTTTCTGAATACCTGACGGCGTGCGGTATCTATTTTAATATTACCTGTTGTTATTACATTTTTAGTTACTTTACCTGTCGGAGTGACAGTTTCTCTGTTATTTGTTCTTCTTAATACAGCCTTAACTCTTGCTTCAAGTTCTTTCGGACTAAAAGGTTTAATAACATAATCATCTGCACCTAGTTCCAAACCGGTAATTCTTTCTGAAACATCACCTAATGCAGTAAGAATAATAATAGGAACATCGGAAGTTCGTCTAATTTCTCTTGTAACTCCGTAACCATCCATTTTAGGCATCATTACGTCTAGAACAACTAAATCCGGATTATATTTATTGAATGCGTTTACAGCTTCTTCTCCGTCTTGAGCTGTATAAACATCATATCCGACCATTTTTAATCTTGTTTCTAATATTCGTCTGATACTGGCTTCATCATCAGCCAGAAGTATTCTTTGACGATCTTCCGTTTCATTAGGCATTTCAGCATTTTCAGTCATAGTCTTCATTTCCTTTGTTACAATAATCTAACACCTTTAATATAACACAAATATAAAATATTACAAAATATTGACTTTTTTAAATTTTCTTTAATATTTGTATATATATATTAATTTAATTTTCAAAAAATTGCAAGTACTTTTATAAAAAAAATTTTTTATTTCACTGAATTACAAAAAATAGCCATAGGAGTGATGTACAACTTCATAGTATTAATAGTAAGATACGGTTTAAATATAACTATGGAAAATGAAGAAGTAAAATACTATGAAATAATCTCAAGAAATATTAAGAGATTAAGAACTACAGCTAAACTTTCTCAGGAATCTATGGCAGAAAAACTAAGTTGTTCAAGAGAATTTATCAGCAGAGTTGAAAACAGAAAAGAAAAAGTAAGTTTAAATATGCTTTTAAAGATAGCTAACTTGTTCAACGTAAACCCGAGTAATCTGTTTATACAGTATTAGCAGATATGATATTTTTAAATTTTTCCAAATCTTCTGCAGTGTCAATTCCGACAGGAATAAAGTCAACTATTGACGTTTTGATTTTCATTCCGTTTTGTAATGCACGTAATTGTTCAAGACTTTCAGCCTGCTCATAAGAACTTTGAGGAAGTTCTGTCATGCGAATAAGAGCATCTCTTTTATATCCGTAAATACCGAGATGTCCGTAGAAATCCGCTTTGCCTTCATTTCTCTCAAATGGAATTTTAGAGCGGGAAAAATACATCGCATAGCCTGAATTATCAATCACACATTTTACAAGATTTGGATTATCAGCTTCTTCAGACGTAATTTTACGGATTAATGTTGAAATATCTGCACTTATATCCTCTTTCACATTTTTTGCAACTTCATCAATACTTTCCGGTTTAATTAAAGGCTCATCACCTTGAAGATTAACAATATAGGAAATTTCGGAATGACGCATAACAACTTCTTTTATTCTGTCAGAGCCGCACTTATGGTTAACTGAAGTCATTTCTACATTGCCGCCAAACGCCTTTACCGCATAAAAAATTCTTTCATCATCAGTAGCAACAATAATAATATCGGCAAGTTTTGCTTGCTGAGCTTTTTCATAAACCCACTGAATAATAGGTTTTCCCTGAACTATAATAAGCGGTTTTCCTTCCAATCTTGAGGAACCGTATCTTGCAGGTATTATTATTGCTGTTTTTCCCATATTAATCAACCTTTCTGACTATCAAAGCAACCCATTGCTCTTGATGAGTTTCTTCTATTAACTCGAGACTATATTTTTTTACAGCATCTAATACAACAGGCTTTTTCTCGTCCAAAATACCTGATAAAACCATGTATCCGCCGTCATTCATAAGATTTTTTAAATCACCCATGATATCTGCAAGCACATTATGCAATATATTTGCAAGTACGAAATCAAATTTCTCATTAATTTTATCAGCAGTATTTAATTCAAATAAACATTCAACATTATTTTTTAAAGCATTTTCTTTTGCAACTTCAATTACTGTTTCATCGTTATCACAACCGTAAACGTATGATGCCCCGAATTTTTTCGCGCAAATCCCTAAAATACCTGACCCCATTCCGATATCTGCTGTTTTTGCATTTTTAGGCAAATACTTTTCAATTGCTTTCATGCATAACTGAGTAGTCTGGTGAGTTCCTGTTCCGAAAGCACAGCCCGGTTCAAGCCTGATAACAACTTCGCCAGCCTTATCAATATATTCTAGCCAATCAGGTACAATAACTATTTTATCTGTGACACGTGTTATATTCCATTTTTCTTTCCATTTTTTAGACCAATCTTCATTAGGCTTATTGGAAATTAAATATTCCCAGCTGCCTAATTCTTCATCAGACAAACCTCTGGACTTCAAAAGTTCACGTTCTTGTTTTAAAATATATGACAAATTTTCAGGTTCTTGTGTCAAAAAAACTTTGAGAGTTCCTTCTGTAGTTGATATCATTTCCAAATCTTTGTAGGTTTCTTCTGCAAGAAGAACACCTTCGCATGGAAGATTTTCAAAACAAAATTCCGAAACAATATCTTCAATATCAGGATTAATTTTTATTTGGAGTTCATAGTAATTATTCATTATTGTAAAAATACGCCCATTTTTCTGAATTTCTGATAACGCTGTTCTTTTAAGTCTTTAACAGAGAGTTTAGAAAGTTCTTCCAAACTGTCAAGAATTGTCTTTTTCATATTCTCAGAAACTTCGTCATAATTTGTATGAGCACCGCCTGTCGGTTCTTTTATTTCTCCGTCAATAATATCAAACTGCATTAAATCTTTTGCGGTAATTTTCAAAGCATCAGCGGCTTCGGATGCTTTTGAAGCATCACGCCATAAAATAGAAGCGCAGCCTTCGGGAGAAATTACTGTATAATAAGCATGCTCAAGCAAAAATACTCTATCTGCAACAGCAAGACCTAACGCCCCGCCTGAACATCCTTCACCTGTAATTATTGCGATTACGGGCACTTCTAATTTTGCCATTTGCATTAAGTTAACAGCAATAGCACCGCCTTGATTTGTTTCTTCCGCACTTATCCCGGGATAAGCACCCGGAGTATCAATCAAAGTAACGATAGGTATATTAAATTTACTTGCGTGTTTGAATAATCTCAGAGCTTTTCTGTAGCCTTGAGGCTGAGGCATACCGAAATTGTATTCAAGGTTTTCCTTAGTGGATTTCCCTTTCATAGTGCCGATAATCATAACGGGTTTTCCGTCAATTTTTGCAAGACCGCCTATAATAGCCCTGTCATCCATACCTTCTCTGTCACCATGAAGCTCAACAAAGTCCTCGCAAATATGATTTACGTAATCCAAAAAGTTAGGTCTTTCGGGATGTCTTGCGATTTGTAACTTTTGTGATGGCTTCAGATTTGAATAAAGTTCTTTTCTGTAATCTTCCGCCTGCTGCTCAAAAGTTTCAATTTCTTTATTAAGATCCATGCCTGACTCCAAACTTATTTTCTTTAATTCTTCAATTTTTTCTTGAATTTCCAAAATAGGTTTTTCAAAATCCAAAACTGCTGTCATTATTCCATACCTCTTACTATGCCGTTGTGTGCATTTCCAAAATCTTAGCCAATGTATCTCTTAACTCTTTGCGAGGGGATACAACATCCACCTGTCCGTACTTCAACAGATATTCCGCCGTTTGGAAATCTGACGGCAGTTTTTGTCTTATGGTTTGTTCAATAACACGGCGTCCCGCAAAACCTATTCTTGCACCCTGTTCAGCTACTATAATATCGCCGAGCATACCGAAACTTGCCGTAACACCTCCAAAAGTAGGTTCGGTTAAAAGATTTATATATAACAGTTTTTCGTCATCAAGTTTTGAAACAGCGCATGACGTTTTAGCCATTTGCATTAAGCTTAAAGCGCTTTCCTGCATTCTTGCGCCGCCGGATGAAGTAATTGCAAGAACGGGAAGTCTTAGTTCAATAGCTTTTTCAATAATTCTTGTAACTTTTTCTCCTACTACGCTGCCCATTGAACCGCCCATAAAATCAAAGTCCATAACGGCAACGGCGACTTTATTTCCTTCAATTTCAGCCACTCCCGTAATAACCGCATCATTAAGACCTGTTTTTTCATGAGCCTTAGCTAATCTGTCTTTATAACTTTCGGTATCAATAAACTCAAGAGGGTCATCAGGTTTAATTTCCGTAAATAACTCTTCAAAAGAATTTTCATCAAAAAGCTGTTTTATACGTGTTCTTGCATTTATTCTGAAATGGTAATCACACACAGGGCAAACCATATCATTTTTCACCAAGTCTTCTTTAAGAAGCTGTGCATCGCAGTGAACACATTTAGTCCACAAATTAGGATCCATATCGGATTCTACTCTGCCTTCCAGCTCTCTTCTTTGTATTTGAGCCTGTTTTCGTTTTTCAAACCAATCTTGAACTGTCATATTAATATATCCCTTAAAAAATCATTGTTATAAATACAAGATTATTATACTCCAAAAAAAATTTATAGCAATTTTTTACATTCAGCGGTTTTACAAAGTACACAATGCAAGTAAATACTAATTACCCTCAGCAAAGAAAACAATTATCATTCATGCAGCTGCCTTTCAGGCGCCTGAACGGAATTAAGCTGTTTGAAGAAATTCATTGTCAATCACCGGCTAAACTTTTGGAACACGGAAACCGCAGAGATTATTTTGTCAGAATTGAGGACAATTATACGCCTGACGAATTTTATATTAAAATCGATGACATAAATTTTACTCCGATAGGAGAAAGTAAATTAAGTTTTAAGAACAACAAAACTTTATACAATGATAATATCGATATAATAGACAGCAATTTAAAGCATTGCGGAGCAGGTACAATTATGCGTCTGGGTGAAATTATAACAATGCTTGAAAATGACATTGACAAAATAGAACTCCATTCCCTCGGAAAAGCCGTATATTTTCACTCGAAATTTAAATTTGAACCTGTTATCAATGATATTAATCAATTAACAAATTATATCCGTACAGACATTCTATCAAGAGAAAACGATAAACGTTTTGAGCAAATTGCCAAATGTGCAAAAGAATGGGGAAAAAATAGTATTGTACCAGATACTGAAAGGCTTAAACACGGCAACAAAATTCTATACAATTATCTTCAATGCGTTAACAAATTTAAGTTAAACCATGATGAAGAATTTCAAATTTATCCTGGATTTGATATGATGCTCGGGAAAGAAAAAGTAATTGATAATATGGAATATTTTAACAAATTATTTGAAAAGTTCGGTATAGATTATGAAATTAAGGCTTCTGCCTGTTAATGAAAAACTTTCTCATATCTTCCGAGATTTGGACATTTTGCAAAGCCATATGATACTTTCTTAAATTTGCAATTGCTTCCTGTTCTTCGAGTAAATCACGTTTAGGCAGTTTTACCGAAGCTTTTACTTTCTCAAATTCGGTCGGGGATTTTCTGTTAATAAATTTTGCAATTATTTCATCTATATTACTTCCGCCTATACCGTACTTTGAAGCCACTTCTGCCGTATCTGCTCCCTGAGGCAGAGTATAAAGCCAGTTTACGGTTAAGCTGTCTCCTTCCGAAATACTATTAATACCCCTCTGATGGGGTGTATACATAATATCAGCAGGGTTATGGCTGTGACCTAATCCTATAGCGTGTCCTATTTCATGCAGTATAGTGTGGTATACCTCGCCTTCATCCATATAATCGGCATGAACCAGTCCTTCTGTCAAACCGATTGCAACTTCAGCTCCGTAAAGTCTGTTTGAACCGTCAAAATTAAAATAACAATGTCCCAGAGCTTTACGCTCAACCCTTTTCCAATCAACATTAACATTAGATTCAAGCAGATTATTAACAACCTGAAACGCAACTTTTCCCTTTGTTGCCTGCTGCCACTCATTCAAAGCTCTAATAACCATTTCACGGTATTTATATTCCTGCCCCTGCTTTGAATAAAACTTCATAGGCGCAATATAAACTTTTAAAGGCATAAATGTCCATCTCATTATACGCCCGTTTTTTAAAGATTCAGCAACATAGGTGTATTTTTTCATATTTTTATTATATAATAAATTGCGGTAAAAACCAATTATGTTAAAATGATTATTATAAGATAAAGGGGAGAACATTTATGAACATTATGCAAATGATGAAACAAGCTCAAGGCTTGCAAAAAAGATTAAAAGATACGCAGGAAGAACTTGCCAATCTTGAAATAACAGGGGAAGCCGCTAACGGAGCAGTAAAAGTAATCTGTGACGGTCAAGGAAAATTTAAATCTATAAAATTAACGGCAGAAGCTGTTAACCCTGAAAATCCGTCTTCTGTTGACAGTGATACTGTTGAAATGCTTGAAGATATTATTTCTTCTGCAATTAAACAAGCAAGCGACAAAGCTTCAAAAACAATGGAAGAAAAAATGAAAGCAGTTACAGGCGGTATTAACATTCCGGGATTAAATTTCTAATGATTTACCCGAAATCAATAGCATCTTTAATAGAGCATTTTCAGAAATTTCCGTCAGTGGGACCGAAATCCGCACAGCGTATGGCATTCTATTTATTAAGAATGCCTAAATCTGAGGTGGAAAAATTTGCTCAAAGCATGATTGAAGCAAAAGAAAACACAAAGACCTGTGAAATTTGCTTCAATCTTTCATCATCAAGTCCCTGCGAAATTTGCCAGTCAACATTACGTGATAAATCAACGATATGTGTCGTGGCAGAAACAAAGGATTTGATTGCTATTGAAAAAACAAATGAATATAAAGGTTTATATCACGTTTTACAGGGCTTAATCTCACCTATGGACGGTATAGGCGCCGATGATATCAGAATAAAAGAATTATTAAGCCGCCTTACAGATGAAAAAGTTAAAGAAGTAATACTTGCTCTCAGTCCTTCCGTTGAAGGAGAAGCGACAAGCCTTTATTTGAGCAAACTAATTAAACCTTTCGGAATTAAAATTTCGCGTATTGCCTTCGGGCTTCCGGTCGGCGCCGATTTGGAATATGCCGACGAAATTACTATTGCTAAAGCAATTGAAGGAAGACGTGAGCTTTAAAAACGTAACGGATAATCCTTGTTAATTTTCCATCCGTCATGAATTATTAATGCTGTACAAAGATTACGCATTCCGTGATCTTCACTTCCGCAAGCGTTTAAAAGTTCTGTCCTGCTCCTGCCATAACCGCCGTAAGGTTGCAGTCCGTTTTTTGAGAAATGGAAAGTAAAATATTTCTGTCCTGTACAAGAAGTTTGGTCAGACGCATTACGGCAATTTTCAACATCTTTGGCATAAGGATAAAAATATATATCAAAACTGGTTCTTATTTCCGCTGTTGAAAAACGCATTCCGAAAGCACTTCCATCTGAAAATTTTATCCAAACAACATAATCATATGTATCTCGTTCAACTGAAACAGTATTTAAATATTTTGCCAGATATCTGTTGTACCAATCCTCGGAACCTGTTAATGCGGATAAATCCGGATCTTCCCAGTATTCTTTTTCTCCGTTGTCTTTTTCAGACATAATAACAGCCTGTGTAAAAGTTGTATAAAATTTTTTCAGACGACTTTCAACAACCTGCTTTTTATGATTATACATCAAACCGGGAATTGTCAACGCGGCTACTATACCTATTATGCCCAAAGTAATCAGCACTTCTGCGAGGGTAAAACCTTTTTTCATTTTTATAACTCCATTACAATAGTGATTATACACATCACTATTGTAACAGATTTTTAACTTTTTACAACCCTTAAAAAATAAAGATAAGAGCCTTAAATTGCCCCCCCCCCGACGCTTTTAATGAATAGTTTCATCTTTATGCTCCTTTAACTTAAAAATCTTTACAATATATTAAAATTATAAACGTTTTTCAGGATTTTTTCAAGAGGAGATTAATATGTCATCTCCCAGTTATCATTTAAAATCTTCCCGAAACATCCCCAGCTATGACCTTCATTTGTTCCAACAGAACAATATTTTATAAATACTTCTTCTCTTTCGTCAGGAGTTGGATGAACCTCTGAATATACATTTACAGAGGGATTAGCATCATCTAACTGACCATCAGGATAGATTTTAACGGCGAACAAATCACGTCCTAAAATATTAGGACCTTGCTGACCGTTAACATCAACTTCAAACAAAATACAAGTTCCTCTTGCTTTAATTCCAACAGAAGAACCGTTTGAAAGTACGTAATGTAAATAATCATTGTCAGCAAAAGCACCCAGATTAGTGCCGTTCAGACTGCTGTATTTATCTGCAAAACAAGGAGAGTAGTCTGTCCCGCAATCTTGCACTACGCGGAAATAATTTTTAATCCAAAAATCAATAGCATCATCAGAAACCAAACCCGCTTCCTTAATGTTTAGAGCATTTTTATCGTTAACATATTGCATAACAGCTTGTGAAAAGTCATTGTATACTTTATGCAGCTGGGTTACATAACTTTTACGTTGATAATTCTGCATTAAAGTCGGAACAGTCATTGCAGATACAACTCCCATAATTCCGAGTGTTACCAGAACCTCAGAAAGTGTAAACGCAAATTTAAAATTTAATATTCTCATAATCATCTCCAATTTTTATTGGCTAGCAGCCAATGTTATTTATATAAATTATAGCCTAACATGGTTAAATGTCAAATAATTTTTACACTCTGCTAGGGAAAAAAATTTTCTGCCTGCGTAAATCTCAAAAGCTCTCCAGAGAAAAATTCGCAGAGATAGCAGGCATTAATGATTATTATCTTGGAGAGATTGAAAGAGGTGAAAAAAAAGCTTCGATTGACATTTTACTCAAAATTTCCAAAACATTGAATATAAAAATTCATGAGTTATTAAATCTTGAGTAGCCCTTTTATATAATTGCCTTTGATTAAAAGTTGCGTTAAAATTCTTTTATGCAGGAAAAAACGTTAGTAAAAATTCAAAATTTGTATGTTGAATATCATACCAATAAAGGTATTTTGGGCGGCGAAAAAACAATTCACGCTGTTAACGGGGTTTCTTTAGATATATATAAGGGAGAAATTCTGGCAATAGCAGGCGAATCCGGATGCGGGAAATCAACTCTTGCCCGAGCAATTATCAAACTTGAACCTGCTAAATCAGGGCAAATACTGTTTAACGGAAAAGATACACTTTCTTTGAGCAAAAATGATTTAAAGGATTTCAGAAAACACGCACAGATGGTGTTTCAAAACCCGTATGCAAGTCTTAACCCTAAAATGAAAATTATTGATATTTTGAAAGAACCTCTTGAAATAAATACGGATTACAGTCAGGATAAAATAATTGAAACAGTAAAAGAAAAGATTAAGCTTGTAGGGTTGGACGAAAATTGCCTTCAGCTTTTTCCTCATGAATTCTCCGGAGGACAAAGACAGAGAATAGCAATTGCAAGGGCTCTTGTCTTAAATCCTGAATTTATTCTTGCCGACGAACCTGTCAGCGCATTAGACGTCAGTATTCAAGCTCAGGTCATAAACCTTTTAAAAGAGTTAAAAGAAAAATATAATTTGACATTTGTCCTTATTACTCATGATATGAGCGTAATAGAATACTTGGCAGACAGAATTGCTATTATGTACCTCGGAGAAATCGTAGAAACAGGAAAAACATCGGATATTTTTTCTTCCCCGCTTCATCCTTATACTAAAGCATTGCTGAGTTCTGTACCTCAAATCAATAGCTCTGGGAAGAAAATTATTTTAAAAGGAGATTTACCTTCTCCCGCAAATCTTCCTCAGGGTTGTAAATTCCATACAAGATGCCCATACGTAATGGAAAAATGTAAAAACTGTATTCCGCAGGAAAAAGGGATTTCGCATAAAGTAAAATGTTTTCTATATGAATAATCTGTGCTATAATTGATTTATGGACAGAAAAATTATTACAACAAACAGAAAAGCATTTCATGATTACACTATTATAGAAAAGTATGTAGCAGGAATTGTGCTGACCGGAACAGAAATCAAATCTATCCGTAAGAACGCGATTAATTTGAAAGACAGTTTTTGTAAGATTGAAGACAATGAAATTTTTCTGTATAAATGCCACATTTCGCCATATGAACAGGGAAACAGGTTTAATCACGAAGCGGAACGAGTAAGAAAACTGCTGCTTAATAAAAAAGAAATCCTGAAAATGCATACTAAGGTTAAACAGGATAATTTCACTATTGTTCCGCTGGAAGTATTTTTGTCACACGGGTTTGCAAAAGTTGAAATAGGACTTGCCAAAGGTAAAAAAGTTCACGATAAACGTGAAGATATTGCAAGAAAAGACCAGAAACGCGAAATGGACAGAGCATCCAAAATAAGATATTAATCGGGAGATAATAATGAAAGTCATTATTTTAGGTAAAGGAGAAATGCTTTCTAATCTCATAGAAGGAACCCTTGACGCAAAATGTGAAATTGCAGGGGTTTTCAGATACGAAAGAACTGTTATGCCTGAATTATTGCTTTCTTTAAGAGATTTTTTTAAAAGCTCGCCGGATGTAACTTTGATAAAACAGCATAAACTTCATGAAATAAAATGTAAATCAGCAAATTGTGAAAAATTTAAAAAGGAAGTTTTAAAATTAAATGCAGATGTAATTCTTGTCGGAACGTGGAGAGAAAAGTTAAAAAAGGAAATAACAGATTTACCTGTAATTGCATCAGTTAATGTACATCCTTCTTATCTGCCCAAATATAGAGGACCTAACCCTTATTTGCAGACTATTCTTCACGGAGAAAACAAGTCAGGTATTACATTTCATTTAATCGATGAAAAATTTGATAACGGAGCAATACTTGCACAGCAGGAAATTGACATAATGCCGGATGATACATCTAAAGAGCTTAAAGACCGCACGGTATACCAGGCAAGAAAGCTCTGTTCATCAATTTTATCCGATCTCGGTTCAGGACTTATTATACCTGTTCCGCAGAATGAAAAAGAAGCAACTTATTATTCGAATATTAAAGCTGAAGATATGATGCTTGACTTTGAGAGTGAAACTGCGGAAAAAATACATGCAAGAGTACGCGCATTTCATCCATGGCTTCCGTGTTACGTAAGCCATAGAAATAAATATTTTATTCCAAATCCTTACAAACTAAGAATTTTAGACGAAGAACATACGGAAAAAATTCTTAAAAAAAGAAAAATCACAACTCCAAAAGTTGGAGATATAATAGATACAAATTACAAATCCCGTTCAATAACCGTAATGTGCAGGGATTGGAAATCATTAAAAATGACAGGAGTTTATCTCTACGGATTTTTTAATAAACCGTTTACAAGATTATTTATAAAAAATATACTTTAAAAATTATAATCCCTTCCGCCTGCTTCAATTTTTTCCAAATCTTCGGCAACTTTAGATATTACACACTGAGGACACTCGAGAATTTTAACTTCTTTTTCTATCAATTCCTCGCCGACTTTCTTTGTTTCTTCGGAAGCATAGTCTTCAAGGTATTCTTTTAAAGTTAAAATTGCATTCGGATGACAAAAGTTATGAATTTGTTTTTCTTTACAAATTTCCATAAATCTGTCGCCTGTTCTTCCGTTGCGATAGCAAGCAGTACAGAAACTCGGCAGATAACCGAGTTCCATAAGCCATTTTATAACTTCATCAAGCGGACGTCTGTCAGAAACATCAAATTGAGCAGAATTTTCTTTTTCCGGCATCGGGTTAAAGTATCCGCCTACACTTGTTTTTGAGCCTCCTGATATTTGTGAAATACCCAGTTCCAAAACACGTTTCCTGCATTCTGCGCTTTCTCGTGTTGAAACTATCATGCCTGTATAAGGTACTGAAATTCTTATGCATGCAACAATCTTTGCAAAAGTATCATCGTCAATTCCGTTATCAAACACATCAGGATCAATATCATCAGCTTTACGAATTCTCGGAACACTTATAGTATGAGGTCCAACTCCGTATACAGCTTCAAGGTGCTCTGCATGCATCAATAAACCGGCAAATTCATATCTGTACAACTCCAAACCAAAAAGAACACCTAAGCCGACATCGTCAATACCTCCCTGCATTGCTCTGTCCATTGCTTCGGTATGATATTTATAATTGTGTTTCGGGCCTGTAGGATGAAGTTTTTCATAACTTTCTTTGTTATATGTTTCCTGAAAAAGAATATAAGTACCTATTCCTGCTTCATGAAGTTTTCTGTAGTTTTCGACCGTAGTTGCGGCAATATTAACATTTACGCGTCTTATTGAACCGTTTTTATGTTTTATGCCATAAATTGTCTTTATGGATTCTAAGATATATTCAAGAGGGTTGTTAACAGGGTCCTCACCGGCTTCTATAGCAAGCCTTTTATGCCCCATATCCTGAAGTGCAGTAACCTCATTTTTAATTTCTTCCTGTGATAATTTACGTCTTGGAATATGTTTGTTTTTAGAATGATAAGGGCAGTATACACAGCCGTTTACACAATAATTTGATAAATACAAAGGAGCAAACAAAACTATTCTGTTGCCGTAATAATCCTGCTTAATTTTTTTGGCGAGTTCAAATATTTCATTATTTTTCTCTTCAATTTCACAGGCAAGAAGGACTGATGCTTCTCTATGAGTAAGCCCGTTTCCCAATCCAGCTTTCTCTAATATTTTATCAATTAATTCTGAATTATTTTTGTTCTCATCAGCATATTTGAGAGTATCAAGAATTTCTTCATGAGAAATAAATTCTTCTGCATTTTGCGACTTTGGATTATACATACACATCTTCTCCCTATCAAAAGCATGATAACCCTGTAAAAAATAAAAGTAAATAGCTATCTTACAACAAATCCGCCGCCAATCAGATGCCTGTCATCAATGTCATAAAGCACACCGGACTGACCGTTTGTTACGGAATTTACAGGTTCATAAAATTCAATATCCGCAAAGTCATCAAAAATTCTTACATGAGCTTTTTTATGCTCCATGTTGTAGCGAATTTTAATAAGAGCATCAAATTCTTGTTTTTCAGGTTTGTATGTAAAGTTCATATTAACAAGTTTTAAATTCTTTCGATAATTATCTTCTTCCCTGCCAACATAAACAATATTTTTCTCAGCATCAATGTCAATAACATACAAAGGATAAGGAGCGGCAATTCCTATACCCTTTCTCTGTCCTATAGTATATTGATAACAGCCCTGATGTTCACCCCATTTTTTCCCTGTAAGAATGTCAATGAAATCACCTTTTTTCACTCCGAAGTTGTCAGATAAAAATTTCTTTGTTGTGAGAGGTTTCTGTATAAAACATATATCCTGACTTTCTTTTGAATCCTTTGGGGGCAAGTCAAAATCTACAGCCATACGCTTTACTTCCGGCTTAGCATAATGAAATAAAGGAAAAATTGTTTTTGATAACTGTCTTTGCCCTAAACGGTAAAGAAAATACAACTGGTCTTTATGTTCATCTTTAGCCGGATAAAGTTTATAAATGCCGTCAATACATCTTATATCTGCGTAATGTCCCGTTGCAAATACATCTGCCTTTAATTCATCTACAGCATAGTCAAAAAGTACGCCCCATTTGACAAACTGATTACACATTATACAGGGATTAGGCGTCTTGCCCGATTTATACGAATTTATAAAATAATCAATAACTTTATTTTCAAATGTACTGGAGGCATCAAAAACATGATGTTCAATACCAAGTTTATCTGCAACACGTTTTGCATTATCCGCAACAATATCTGAGGACGGCGAATTAACCATTCTTCCCGTTAAACCTATGACATTATATCCTTGCTGCTGCAACATAAGGGCTGTAACAGAACTGTCAACGCCGCCGCTCATTGCAACTACTGCTGTTTTATGTTTTTCCATATACAAATTATAACATAACAACGAAAATCAGCACAAAATATAAGAAAGCTAATTTTGCGTGTTGAGCAGCACGCTCATTTTTATAGTACAATAATAATCAAAGGAGAGAAGTATGAATAATGAAATTAAAGCAGTAATTCTTGCTGCAGGCAAAGGCACAAGAATGAAGTCAAATACACCTAAAGTTCTACACAAAATTTTTGAAAAGCCTTTATTGGGTTATGTTTTGGATAATGTAAAAAATATTGTTAATGAAGCATTTGTAATTGCAGGGCACCATGCAGAAGAAGTGACAGAATATGTTGAAAAAAATTACAGCTCTGCAAAAACAGTTTTGCAATCTCCGCAATTGGGGACAGGACATGCAGTATCAATGGTTTGTCCATCTCTTGAAAACTTTGACGGTCAGGTAATTATACTTTGCGGAGATACTCCCTTAATAACAGAAGCTACTCTGAAAAAGTTTGTCGAATATCATAATTCTAATAATTCAGATTTAACAGTTATGAGTACAATTTTTGAAAACCCTACAAATTATGGAAGAATTATAAGAGAAGATGACAATTCTCTAAAATGTATTGTGGAAGAAAAAGATGCTACTGAAGAACAAAAAGCGGTAAAAGAAGTTAACGCCGGAATTTATTGTCTTAACTGGGGAAAAATTAAGCCTGCATTTTCTCAGCTGACAAGCAACAATGCTCAGGGAGAATATTATTTGACAGATATTATTGCATGGGGCAAAAAGAATAATTTAAATGTGAATGCTTATATTTTAGAAAACAGCGATGAAATATACGGAATAAATTCACGTTCAAACCTTGCAACGGCAGCAAAAATTATGAACGAAAGAAAATTATATTCTCTTATGGATAACGGTGTAACAATTGTTGACCCGTCATCAACGTGGATTTCGGAGGATACTGAAATCGGAGCGGATACAGTAATTTATCCTGCAACTTATATTGAAGGGAAAAATAAAATCGGTCAAAATTGTAAAATAGGTCCCTGTGCACACCTCAGAGGAGATGTTGAAATCGCTGACAACTGCAAAATCGGAAATTTCGTAGAAGTAAAAAAAGCTAAAATTGACCATAATACAAATGCAGGTCATTTAAGCTACATAGGCGATGCAGAACTGGGTTCTCATGTGAATATCGGTGCAGGAACAATTACAGCAAATTATGATCCTATTTCAAAAACAAAAAGCAAAACAATCTTAAAAGACAATGTAAAAATAGGCTCTAACACAGTACTTGTTGCTCCTGTAGAAATAGGAGAAGGTACAAATATCGGAGCCGGCAGTGTAATTACAAAAAATATAGGCGAATGGGCACTTGCAATTACACGTGCTCCGTTAAGAATTATTGAAAACTGGGTAAAAAATAAAGTATAATGCAGTTATGGAAAACATCCCGCTTTAAGCATTTTTAGGGAGAAGGAATGAAATAGTAATATTACGGCAGGAAATTAATCCTGCCCTTTTTATGCTAAAATGTAACTATGAGTACCAAAGAGATTAAGTGGACTATGTTTGTAATTACGGCTGTCGGCAATTTTATTGCCATGCTGGATGCAACTACGGTTAATCTTGCTCTTTATCCTATGGCTGTTGATTTGCATGTTACAATGAGCCAGATACAATGGGTAATGATTGCTTACATGCTTGTACTGACAGTATTTTTACCGTTTTTCGGCAAATTGGGAGATATTTTCCCTAAAAATAAACTTTATTCTGTCGGTTTTTCACTTTTTGCACTGGGTGCTTTTTTAAACACAACAGCTGACAGCTTCGGGCTGTTAATTGCATACAGATGTCTGGAAGCTCTCGGGGCTTCCATAATGCTATCAAATGCTCAGGCAATTATTGCAACTATTTTCAAAAAAGAAAGACGTGGAAAAGCTTTAGGGTTAAACGGCTGTATTGTTGCAATCGGCGGGATGAGCGGACCAGCACTCGGCGGAATTTTAATAAACTCATTCGGCTGGCATTCGGTATTTTTGCCATGCATACCTGTAGCACTTGCAGGCGCCTACTATGCTTATAAAATGCTGCCGCACAGCATTAAAACCGACAGAAAAAATTTCAAGTTCGACTATAAAGGATTTTTCTATTTTACAATAAGCCTTTTCGCGCTTCTTCTTGCAATCTCTGAAGGACACAGCTGGGGCTGGAATTCATTAAAAATAATTTCACTGGGTGTTATTACTTTAATCTTTGGAGTTCTGTTTTACATCAGAGACCACCATATAAATTATCCTCTGATTAACTTTTCAATGTTTAAAATTAAACCGTTTACTTTCGGAAATCTTGCAGTAATGACATCATATATGGCAATGTATACAAACAGCATTCTACTGCCTTTCTTTTTACAGGAAATATTAAAATATAATGCGCTTAAAACAGGACTTTTGATTTTACCGTACTCCGTAACCCTTTCTGTTATGGCTCCGATTGCAGGAAGGCTTTCGGGTAAATACGGCAGCAGATATTTAACGATTGCCGGTCCTATTGTTTATTGCATAGCCCTCTTAATGTTTACTTTGTACGATAAAAATGCCGCAATGTGGCAGATTGTCTTAGCGTCAGGTATAATGGGAATAGGAAACGGATTATTCCAGTCCCCTTCAAATAACGCGATTATGACATGCGTAAAAACGGAAGAACTCGGGCTTGCATCGGGAATTCTGGCATTATCAAGAAACATGGGCAACATATTGGGAGTAGCAGTAACAATAACTTTATTTGAAACATTTAGAAATATTTTCCTTGAAACAGGCAAAGTTTATGATTTAGCATTTTTATCTTCATACAGAACAACAATGTGCTTCGGAATATTTTTCGGGCTTTGTTGTTTAACATTCGCTTACATAGCGTACAAGCCTCACAAAACTACACATTAAACTTGAAAATTTATTATCAGCGGTATAAAATTAAAGTGTAATATTTACACTAAACAACTTATAAATGGCAGGGAATTATGACAACTCAAAACGAAAATATTAGAAATATAGCGATTATCGCTCACGTTGACCACGGCAAAACAACCCTTGTTGATTGTCTTTTAAAACAGGCAGGAGCCTTCAGAGCTAATCAGCAGGTGCAGGAACGTGTATTAGACAGCAATGATTTGGAAAGAGAACGCGGAATTACAATCCTTTCCAAAAACATTTCAATTAACTATAAAAATACAAAAATTAATGTAGTAGACACCCCTGGGCACGCTGACTTCGGCGGAGAAGTTGAACGTGTTCTCGGTATGGTAGACGGTGCATTACTTATTGTTGATGCGGCAGAAGGTCCGATGCCTCAAACCAGATTTGTTTTATCAAAGGCGCTGGAATTAGGCTTAAAAATTATTGTTGTAATTAACAAAATTGATAAACCAGCTGCAGAGCCTTTAACAGCACTTGATAAAGTTTTTGATTTATTTACCGAGTTAACCGACAGAGAAGATTTGATTGATTTTCCTTTCATTTTCTCAAGCAGTTTAAACGGATTTGCCATAAAAGATTTAGATGATGAAAGAAAAGATATGATACCTTTATTGGATTGTATTTTAGAAAACATTCAGCCTCCGAAAGGCGACTCGTCAAAGCCTTTCCAATTCAGAGCAACAACGCTTGATTACAATGAATATGTCGGAAGAATTGTAATAGGTAGAATTGAAAACGGAAAAGTTAAATCTCAAGAACAAGTTTGTGTTATCCATGCAGACGGCAGTCAGGAAAAAGGAAAAATTACAAAATTATTCGGTTTTCATGACTTGGGCAGAGTTGAAATCGAAGAAGCTCTTGCAGGAGATATTGTAGGAATTGCAGGTTTCTCAGACATTCAAATCGGAGAAAGTATCTGCTCAATTTCGGATCCTCAGCCGCTTCCGCTTATTAAAGTTGACGAACCGACATTACAAATGAACTTCTCAGTAAACGACAGCCCGTTTGCGGGAACAGAAGGCAAATTTGTAACATCACGCCAGCTTAGAAAAAGACTTTACGATGAACTTGAAAAAAACGTAAGTTTACGTGTAGAAGATACAGAAAGTACTGATGTATTCAGAGTATCAGGAAGAGGAGAACTTCACCTCGGAATTTTAATAGAAACAATGCGTCGCGAAGGTTATGAATTCCAGGTTTCTAAACCGGAAGTTATTTATAAAAACATTGACGGCAAACAGTGCGAACCTTATGAAAACTTAATTGTTGATGTTCCCGAAGGTTATGCGGGAAGCTGCATTGACAGGCTTTCAGGAAGAAAAGCAGAAATGAAAGAAATGCAGAACAACAAAGGAAGAACAACAATGGTATTCCATATTCCCGCCCGCGGTCTGATAGGTTTCAGAAGCGAATTTATTAGAATGACGCGCGGTGAAGGTATTATGTATCATACATTCTTACATTACAGACCTTTTGCGGGAGATATTCCGCGCCAGAGAAACGGTTCTATTATTGCCCATGAACAGGGAGTGGCTATTCCTTACGCATTGGCTCAATATGAGGACAGAGGAACATTCTTTGTAACCCCGAAAACAAAAGTTTACCGCGGAATGATTATCGGAGAATGCAACAAACCTCAAGATATCGTAGTTAATATTTGCAAAACGAAAAAATTAACAAATATGAGAAGTGCAACAGCTGACGTAATGGTTACACTTCAGGCTCACAAAGAAATGTCTCTGGAAGAATGTATGGAATACATCGGAGATGATGAACTTGTTGAAATAACTCCTGAAAACGTCAGAATAAGAAAGGCAGACTTAACTAAAAAAATATATAATTAAAAAAAAGACCGCTATAAAGCGGTCTTTTTAATAAGTCATTTCCCAATTATCATTCAAAATTTTACCGAAACAGCCTGTCCAATCATTAGAAGCAGAATCACAATCTGCAGCATAGTTTGTATCTCTAACATCTTTATCAGGTTTACTCCCATCAGCAGACCAATCATCTACAGTTCCGTCATTATAAATATAAATTGCAAATATATCACGTCCAGCTATATTCGGACCTTTTGAACCATTGATATCTACATATACAGAGGCAACCCTATCACCGGTAATAGTAGAAGCAAATCCAACAGATGCACCGCTAGTAATGGAAAAGTAACCTCCGGTTAAGTAAGTTCCGATTTGCTCTGAATCATTTATTTTTCTATACACATTATTTGGGGCAAAACATGGTTCTTGTTCAGAACCGCAATCATTTACAACTTTAAAATAAGATTGAAAAAAAGATTTTAATGCATTATCATCAGTTAACCCTGCCTCTTTTAAATTTAATGCATTTTTATCTGTTTGATATTGAATAAGTGCCTGAGATAACTCATTATAGAATTTATGCAGTTGTGTTACATAAGTTTTACGCTGATGATTTTGCATCAATGTAGGCACAGTCATTGCAGATACTACACCGATTATTCCTAAAGTTACAAGTACTTCTGCCAAAGTAAAACCCAAGCGTGCCGCTTGACCCGACACAACAGGTTTGAACAAACCTTCAAAACTTCCAGAAGAAGCTAAGAAACGCCCCCCCCCCGAGTTGCAATTTTAAATAAATTTTTCATAATGGCTCCTTTCATTATTATTTATTATTATAAATTATTCTCAGACTTTTTGCAATATAAATTGCATTAAATAAAGATTTTTTGTATAATTCAAGAATGGGCAGCTTACAAAAATATTACAAACAATCGGCTACTTACAAAATTTTTTCTGGAATATTTTCAGAACTCGAAGAATTTCTTGATACACTCGGGAAAATAACCATTAACGGTGTTGAAGTAATAAAATGCATTTTTAAATGGCAGATTGATAAAAAAGAAGTTGCCGAACAGTGTTATAGATTTGGAGTAACTTCACTGCCTATCACGCTGTCTATTGTCGGAATGACTTCAATCATTGTTGCCTCACAAGTTGCACTGGAAATGGTTAAACAGGGCGGGAGTAATTTCGTCGGGCTTTTAATGACTATGCTTATTGTCAGAGAAGTCGGAGTTATTATGTCAGGGTTTGCAATTATATCGATGATTGGTTCTTCGCTTGCGTCTGAAATTGCAACAATGCGGGTTACGGAACAGATTGATGCTATTAAGGTGTTAAAAGTTAACCCCGTAAATTATTTATTTGTTCCGCGTGTTCTTTCGGGAATTATCATGATGCCGCCGGTTGTTGTAATAGCTTCTGCCGTCGGGGTTATTGCAGGTGCAGTTACAGCGAATTTGACATCAGGTTTAGGTTACAGAGCATTTTTTGATTCCGCGTGGCTTGGGATTTACATGAAAGATCTCGGAGTTTGTCTATTAAAAGCATTATTTTTCGGAGGTACTATAGCTCTTATAAGCTGTTCTTGCGGATATTATGCAAAAGGCGGGGCAAAAGGAGTTGGAGAAGCAACAACAAAAGCTGTAGTCTGGTCTTTTGTTGCAATAGTAATCTGGGACATGATATTTGCTATGGCATTTTTCTTTTAAAGAGGTAAAATCTTAAATAATGAGTATTGAAGTAAAAAATTTAATAAAAATATTTGATGAAAAACGTGTTATAGATGACGTTTCATTCAAGGTTGAAAATGGAGAAACACTTGCAATAGTAGGATTTTCAGGTTCAGGCAAAAGTACGATACTAAAACTGATATGCGGGCTTTTAACTCCAGACAGCGGGGAAATTATTACGTCAGAAGGTGATATTGCTATGGTATTTCAGTATTCTGCACTGTTTGATTCTCTGAATGTCGCGGACAATATTGCGTTTGCACTCCATGAAAGAAAAGATTTAAGAAATAAATATTCCGAAAAAGAGATAAAAAGCATTGTAGCAGAAAAGCTTGAACTTGTAGGTTTAAAAGGAATTGAAAATAAATTTCCTTCTGAGCTTTCAGGCGGTATGCAGAAACGTGTAAGTTTTGCACGCGCAATCGTAACAGAACCCAATTCAATACTTTACGACGAACCGACAGCAGGCTTAGATCCTATTTCTTCGACCCTCATAGAAGACTATATTGTCAGGTTGAAAGATGAAACAAACGCAGCATCGGTTGTTGTTACACACCAGATGTCAACTATTAAAAGAACAGCTGATAAAGTTATTATGCTTTATGAAGGGAAAGTGGTTTTTGAAGGAACCCCCGAACAAATGCTTAAACAGGACAACGACTACACAAGGCAGTTTGTTACGGCTTCGCTTGAAGGACCAATGAAAATGATTTCCGAGAATTAAGAAAGGGAAAATATGAATACTGAAAAATTATTTAATAAAGAGGTTATGTCTCTTGATACTTATATTATGTTTAAGCTTAAAGAAGAAACCGCAAGATTAAAAGACGAGCTTACGGCAAAAAACAGAGCACCTATATCACTTTCAATGGGAGCTCCTACGGCAAATCCGCCTGAAACTCTTATAAAAAGATTAAAAGAAATTCTTGATGAAGACGGTATTCATACGTATTCAACGCCAAAAGGCGAACCTTACTTCAGAAAAGCAATTGCACTGAGAATGAAAAATCGCTTTGGTGTAGAATTAGATCCGGAAACTGAAATATTTTCGCTTGTAGGCTCTAAAGAAGGCATCGCAAACCTCGTAAGATTTATTACAACCCCGAAACACGAAGAACTTGAAAAAGATGTATTAATGGTTCCCGACCCCTGCTATGCTTCATATTTACAGTTTATTCAATGTTCCGGAGCAAAAGCCTATCCGATGCCTTTAACAAAAGAAAACGACTACAAACCGGATGTTGAAAAAATCTATAATCAAATAATCAAAGACGGATATAAACCTGAAAATATTAAAGCTCTGTTTATAAACTATCCAAATAATCCGCTTGGAAGCTCTACAACAAGGGAATATGTTCAGTCGGTAATCAATTTCTGTAAAAAATATGATATTCTGCTTGTTTCTGATGCGGCATACTGCGATATGTACTTTACGGAAGACGAAAAGCCGTTCAGCATATTTGAACTTGAAGGAGCAAAAGACATTGGTATAGAGTTTTACAGTTTTTCTAAACCTTATGCAGTTACAGGATGGCGATTAGGCTGGGTATGCGGGAATAAAGATGTTGTTCAGCGTTTCGGCAAGGGCAAATCCACAATTGACAACGGAATATTTAAAGCTCTGCAGAAGGCTTGCGCAGAAATATTAAATTCAGAAGAAGGCGATAAATATATTGAAGAAAAAAATAAGGGCTATGCAAGAAAACAGGCAATAATGGTAAAAGGCTTTAAAGAACTCGGCTGGCCTATCGATGAAAAAACAGTGCCTCACACTACTTTCTACTTATGGCTTCCGATACCGAAAAGGTATACTTCGGCTTTTAAATTTTGTGAAGACGTTTTAAGAACATCGGGTGTTGTTCTTGTTCCTGGAAATGCATTCGGGAAGCACGGAGAAGGTTATTTCAGACTGTCTTTTGTATGTTCTGATGAACAGCTTCAAGAGGTTATAGACAGATTTAAAGCCGACGGTTTTACATTTAATTAAAAAAGGCTCCTTGTGGAGCCTTTTTTAATATGTCATCTCCCAGTTATCATTTAAAATTTTACCGAAACAGCCAAACCAGGTTGTTTCACCTGCAATACAATTATCATTAAAAGCATTATCCCTTTGTTCTTTTGTCAAAGGAGCAGCCGGTCCGTTATCATCTATCAGTCCGTTATTATATATATAAACCGCAAATATATCTCTCCCTGCTATATTCGGACCTTTTTGACCGTTAGTATCAAGATAAAGATAAAATATTACACTTGTACCTCCGCTATAGTGAGCTGAAAAAGAAGCTCCGCTGGCTAAAGTCATATAAATTGGTTCGTTAAATGGAGTACCGATAGTTCTTCCGGAAATAGTTTTATATGAAGAAGCAAGACACGGTGTTTGGGTATCTCCGCAGTCATTTACGACATTAAAATATGTCTTAAAAAATGAATTTAGTTCCGCCTGACTTGTTAACCCCGCCTCTTTTAAATTTAATGCATTTTTATCTGTTTGATATTGAATAAGTGCTTGAGATAACTCATTATAGACCTTATGCAATTGGGTGACATAACTCTGGCGCTGGTAATTCTGCATCAATGAAGGCACTGTCATAGCAGAAACTACTCCGATAATACCTAAAGTGACCAAAACCTCTGCGAGGGTAAAACCCAAGCTTGCCGCTTGACCCGACACAACAGGTTTGAACAAACCTTCAAAACTTCCGGAAGAAGCTAAGAAACGCCCCCCCCCCGAGTTGCTGAATTAAACAAATTTTCCATAACCGCTCCTTTCTATTCAAGTATTCATTTTGATTATAACATTTTTCATATATTTTTTCAATAAAAAATCGCCTTATAAAGGCGATTTTTATGTATATAAAATCTGGCAAATTTAATATATTATTTTATGAAAGTGCCATTAAAGCTTTCACAGAACGAGCATTATCTCTGACTTCTTCATCAGAATGCATTTCAACGGTATCTTCCAAAATTTTCATTGCTTCAGACTTATCTTCCAATGACAAAAGTTCATTGATAGTGCTCATTGCAACAACTGTTGACATATCATTAATGCCTTTACCTTTATTTGTTATTACAACTTTTAAAGCATCATGCATATTTTTCTTAACTAATGCACGTGCAGTCATTTCTCTAATAGCATCAATTTTAGAATTTGTTCCAACATCTTCCAAAATTGAAATTGTTTCAGGGTTAGGATTTAAACCTAAGCCTTCAATTACGTTTGTTACATCTTTAACTATTTTTTTATCTACCATTTGTCTAATCTCCTCCTACTAAATTTCTGCAGCTTCCCACATAGCTATTTTATCAGTTGCAAGCTGTCTTGCAGCAGCCATGTCATCCATTTTTGATACTGATTTAGCCGAGATACCTTGAGATATTAAATCAGAAACCGGAGTTGACAACTTTTCTTTCATTGAATTGAACATAGAAACCGCTTTTTCTTTAGCGGGAGCAAAAGAGATTTCAACTTCGTTTAATCTGTTCCAGCCATTTACAATGCTATCTTTCATTCTGTTACCGAATGCAATAGCAGATTCAATCATATTGTGGAATTTTTCACCTATTCCGGAAATAGAGCCAACTAATGCGCTTGCTTTTAATTTTCCTGTAAAGCTCGGTTGATCTGCTTTCTTAGAAGAAGATTCAAAAACATCTGCAGTCAAAACGTTTCCTTTAAAAGAAGATGCTGCAAAAGGATTTGTTGAGTTTGAATTTCTTTGAGTAGTTTGTTCGTGTTTGCTTGTATTAAAAAGTCTTTCACGAATTGATGGGATTGATAAATTTGCCATTGTAATATCCTTTCGTATAACTTTATTATCGACCCTAATAGAATATCATTATAAAAATTTTAATGGCTCAACCTTTTGGAGTATTATTATTTGAATTTCTTATACTTTAGTTGTAAAATTAACTCAAGAGGTTATTAACATGGGATATGAAAATTTAGATAAACTTATAGAAACCGTTCGCATACTGCGTTCTCCGGAAGGCTGCGAGTGGGACAGAGCTCAAACACATAAATCTTTACGCCCGAACATGCTTGAAGAAGCATATGAGGCAGTTGATGCAATTGTTTCGGGAGATATGAAACATCTTAAAGAAGAACTTGGGGATGTTCTCTTGCAGGTACTTCTTCACTCTCAGATCGCGGATGATGAAGGCGAATTTAATCTTGATGATGTTGCAAAAGGATTAAATGAAAAACTTATTCACCGACACCCGCATGTGTTCGGGAATGTTAAAGTTAATTCTACTGACGATATAATCAATAATTGGGATAAGTTAAAACAGGAGGAAAAACCTCACAGGAAATCCGCAATGGACGGAATATCAAAATCTCAGTCAGCGTTAATGAGCGCGCAAAAAATCAGTAAGCGCGCAGTAAAGCAGGGGTTTGAATGGCCTGATGAAAAAACATTGTATGAATGTGTTTATTCGGAACTGGATGAATTTAAAGAAGCAGTTCAGGAAAATGACAAAGAACATATGGAAGAAGAAATGGGGGATATCCTGTTTGCAATTGTAAACCTTGCCCGCTGGAATAAAATTGATGCTGAGCAGGCTCTTTTAAAGGCAAATAAAAAATTCATGGCACGTTTCCGTAAAATGGAAGAACTTGCTGAAAAACCGTTAGAAGAATATGATTTCAGGGAATATGATATATTATGGAAGCGGGCAAAGGAATGCATATCTTCTAATTGTTAACAAATGTAAACTATCGTTACCCTAAAAAAGCAATTCCTAAATAAAAAAATCCTTTATATAAATATACAGGAAAGAGGATAAGATTTTATGAAAGAACAGGAATTAAATACTTTAATGTCTGTAGTTTCAGACCCTATTAAGAATGTTTATAAGATTGAATCAAGAAAAGATCTGGAAGAAATTCAGCGTATTATAAGAATTTTTAATATCGCTGAAAGCCAGCATAATAAACATGCAATGCTTTCAATCAAAAATCTTGCCACTTTGAGATTAGTTTTAAGCAACAATTAATACTCTTGCCCGAAAACCAATAAATATATAAAAAGCCCTGATTTTTCAGGGCTTTGTTGTGTTTTTAATTAATAAGTCATTTCCCAATTATCATTCAAAATCTTTGATAAACATCCATGCCACTCAGAGCTGTTATCTGTAAAACATCCAGCTGCAATTTTCTCTCTCTCTTCTTTTGAAGGAGGAACATCAGGATCTACATTCATATCATCAATAACACCATTTTTAAACAAAAGCATAAAAAAAGCATCTCTGCCAAGTATATTAGGACCTTTTTGCCCGTTAATATCGACAGGAATTGCAATAATTGACTTTTTACCATACGCTTCTATTTCATGATATGTACCAATAGCAGCCCCGCTTGCCAGAACTGAACAATTAGCAGTACAACTAAAAGCAACATTTACACCAGAAATTTTTTTGTATTCATTTGAAAAACAAGGTGTCATTTCTTGCCCGCAATCCTGTACAACATTGAAATATTTTTTCAAAAAGACCCCAAAAGCAGCCTCGGAATTTAAACCTGCTTCGGTCAAATTAACAGCATTCTTATCTGTCTGATATTGCATTAGTGCTTGAGAAAGTTCATTGTAAACTTTATGCAGCTGAGTTACATAAGTTTTACGCTGGTGATTTTGCATTAAAGTCGGAACAGTCATAGCAGATACTACTCCGATAATACCTAATGTTACAAGAACCTCGGCTAAAGTAAATGCCGGATTAGGAGCTTTTAGGCTGCCCCCCCCCCGAGCACTGCGTGCGTAGACAATTCAACACAAAAATTGTGAAACTTTTCATGTAATGGCATCTGTTTTGTTTCAGAACTTTTCATAATTGCTCCTTTCCTGATTTCTTTTTCCATTACTCATTATAACATATTTTTTAATGTTATCAATATTGTTTTTATGCTACAGTAGGTTTGGTTAGGAGATATCTTCATGAAAAAATTGATTATAATTGTATTCTTGATTTTCGGAGTATTACTGCCTGCTTTTGCAGAAGATGATACAAAAACAATTTTACCATCTGAAACAGGTATTGTTGAAAGTATTAAATACGAGGACGCTGAAGATTTAAATCAAGGAGAACAAACTACAAAACAGGTTGTAACCGTAAAAGTTTTAACAGGAAATTTTAAGGGAACAGAACGCATGATTGATAACATGCTCACAGGAAATCCCGCATATGACATTCAGTTATCAAAAGGTGACAAGGTTGTTTTACATGTTGAACCGACTTCAGACACTGTTTCAACTCCCGATGATGTGGATTTTTTCATTGCCGACATTAAAAGAGATAACCAGATATTCATTTTTACGGGACTATTTTTTGTGCTGCTCCTTTTAATAGGCAAAAAGAAAGGGCTAACAAGCATAATCTCTATAATTTCAACAATTGCATTAATCTTTTTTATGCTTATGCCAATGATATTAAACGGCTTTTGTCCGATAGCATCAGCAGTTTTAACAGGTATAATTTCAACTGTAATAACCATTTATCTTGTAGGCGGGTTTAATTCCAAAAGTTCTGCGGCAATTATAGGAACAGCAATGAGCCTAATTTTTTCCGGAGCTCTTTCAATGCTTGCAATTTATTTTGCACACCTTACCGGGTTTGCGGGAGAAGAAAACATGTTTCTGTATACGGCAAGACCGGACTTAAGTTTTACCGGAATATTGTCAGCCTCTATGATTATAGGTGCACTGGGCGCCTTAATGGATACTGCAGTATCAATAGCAAGTACGGTTAATGAAATCTACGAAACAGACAAAAAATTATCCGTAAAAAAACTGTTTAAATCAGGAATGAATGTAGGACGCGACATTATAGGAACAATGTCAAATACCTTGATTTTGGTTTATCTGGGAAGTTCATTGCCTCTTGTTCTTTTATCAAGCAACATAGACATGAATAAGTTCTTTAACCTTAATCAGGTAGCCACAGAAATACTTTCAGCTCTTATCGGAAGTATAGCAATATTATTCTGCGTTCCTGTTACTGCTATAATCGCGGCGTATTTAATAAAAAAACAAAAAGAAAAAATTCATTTTAATTTTGATACTAAAAAAGAGACGAACTAAACAATTCGTCTCTTTTTTTATTCAGTATAAGTGTATTTACTTAGAACAAGAACATCCGCAGCAAGCTTCAGCCTTTAAAGCATCAGCTTTGTCAGTTCTTTCCCAGGGAACATCTATATCAGTTCTGCCCATATGCCCGTAAGCTGCTAATAATTGATAGAACTTACCGCCGTTTTTAGCAGGCAAACCGCGCAAATCAAAACTGTTAATAATTGCGGCAGGTCTTAAATCAAAGTTTTTATAAACTAATTTAGAAATTTCATCATCAGAAATTTTACCTGTACCGAATGTATCAACCATGATTGAAATTGGTTCCGCAACACCGATAGCGTACGCCAATTCGATTTCACATTTTTCAGCCAAACCTGCGGCTACGATGTTTTTAGCAACATATCTTGATGCGTAAGCAGCTGATCTGTCAACCTTTGTTGGATCTTTTCCGGAGAAAGCTCCGCCGCCGTGACGAGAATAACCTCCGTAAGTATCAACAATAATTTTACGACCTGTTAAACCTGCATCTCCTTGAGGTCCGCCAACTACGAAACGCCCTGACGGGTTAACAAGAATTTTTGTTTCGCTGTCAATTTTAATTGCTTCGTTTTCAAAAACATAATCAATTACATATTTTTTAATATCATTTCTGATAATTTCCTGAACTTTTGCATTATCAGAAACTCCGTTAATTTCAGGATCATGCTGTGTAGAAATCAAAACAGTATGAATTCTTGACGGTTTACCGTCAACATATTCAACAGTAACCTGAGATTTTCCGTCAGGTCTTAAATAATTAACAAGTCCTTGTTTTCTTACCTGAGCAAGTCTGTAAGATAATTTATGAGCCAGGCTGATAGGCAGCGGCATTAATTCGGGAGTTTCGTTACAAGCGTAACCAAACATAATACCCTGGTCACCCGCACCGATATTTTCGGTTTCGGAAGTAGAAGTATCAGCATTATCGGCTCTGGTTTCAAGAGCTTTATTAACACCTCCGGCAATATCACAAGATTGTTCATCAATACTTGTCAAAACAGCGCAGGTATCAGCATCAAAGCCGCCGCCTGATGCACCTGAATAACCGATATTTTTGATAGTATTTCTGACAACAGCCGGAATATCAACATAACAATCAGACGTAATTTCACCGCAAACCAGTGCCATGCCTGTTGTAACCGTTGTTTCCGCAGCGACCCTTGATTGAGGGTATTTAGTCAAAAATTCGTCCAAAATTGCGTCAGAAATCTGGTCGCAAACTTTGTCGGGGTGTCCTTCTGTTACTGATTCAGAAGTAAATAAAAAGTTTCTTGGTGTCATTTCCAATTTCTCCTTAATTTGTTTTTGTACCGGCCGGTAAGTTTTTTAATTCCAACCCGGCCACATCATTAAGAAACAGTTTACAACCAAAGCTTTATAAAATCAAATAAGTATGAATATATATTAAATTATATATGAAACACTTACAACAATATCACTATCTGTAACATCAACCACTGCCCAGCGTACAAGCTCTTTAAAATATTTTAGAAGCTTTTTTTCAATATAATTATTACTAAATTTTTCTATTTTATTTATTTTTATAATCTCAGATTTAATCATATATGAATTATATCAACAAGTTGACAAAATACAAATAATAGTAAATAATGAGAAAAAAGGAGGTTGAAAAATGTTTATTCGAGAAGCTTTGAGAGTGCCCCCCCCCCGCGAAACATAAGGAATTTTAAGGCTTTTACGCTTGCAGAAGTTTTAATTACTTTGGGAATTATTGGGGTTGTTGCGGCTTTGACTATGCCGTCACTTATTCAAAACAAACAAGAAAAAGAAAGAGTTTCACAACTAAAAAAGGTATACTCTTCACTTAGTCAAGCCTTTATTATGGCTGTATCACAATATGGTACACCTGATGAATGGGGAATGAGTGGTATGTACGATGAAAAAAGCCATTATATATTTGCATCCAACATGGCAAAATTTTTAAAATTATCACAAAACTGTATTGATATGGATGATACAACTGCTTCAAAAGTTTGTAAGCCGCCATCGGATATAGATGCGAAAAAATTTTCAAGAAGCGTAATCCTGCTAGACGGCACAAGAGTAACTTTTAGAACGTGGAGTTCTAACTGCTCGATGAATTATAGCAGAGAAAGTATTAATAAACAACTGCAAAACACATGCGGGAGTATAAATATAGACTTAAACGGCAATAAAAAGCCTAATAAAAATGGAGAAGACAGGTTTAGTTTTTATTTCACAAAAGATGCTATCATTCCAATGGGAATAAAAGATGATATGCAAGAATTTGAAAAAGGCTGTAATATATCAAAAGACCATCCTTATACAGGTTTTACAAGCGAAAAAATGTTTAATTGTGCAGCTTGGGTTTTGTACAATGAGAATATGGACTACTTACATTGTGATGATTTAAGCTGGGGCAAGAAAACCAGATGCAAATAAAAAAAGAGCTTTAAAAAGCTCTTTTTTTATTTATTCTACTGTAACGGATTTTGCAAGATTTCTTGGCTGGTCAACATCTTTACCAAGAAATTCAGCTATATAGTAAGCAAGAAGCTGTAAAGGAATTGCTGCAATTATCGGAGAGAAAAGTTCCTGAACATCGGGAACTCTTATTATATGTTCAAATAAGTCATTTAACTTTTCATCCTTTGAGTTTGTAAGAGCAATCATTCTAGCATTTCGTGCCTTTGCTTCTTCGCTGTTGGAAAGAAGTTTTTCATAAACAGAACCGTTCATTAAAATTGACAACACCGGCATTGTTTCATCAAGCATTGCTATAGGTCCGTGTTTTAATTCGCCTGCAGGATAACCTGTTGCGTTAATATAACTTATTTCTTTAAGCTTTAAAGCACCTTCAAGAGAAGTTGCAAAATTTATGCCTCTTGCGATATAAATAAAATCTTTTGTATTTGCATAAGCTTTTGCAACGGTTTGAATATTTTCTTTGTGAGCAAGAATTTGTTCAATTTTTTGCGGCAAAATCATTAATTCGGCTTTTAGCGATGTAAGTGTTGAGGCTGCAATACTGTCTTTAATTTCAGCCATATATAAAGACAACAGATAAAATGCCATAAGCTGAGCAATATAAGATTTTGTAGCTGCTACAGATACTTCAATTCCCGCGTTTACAGGGATTAAGCTGTCAGCTTCCCTTGCCATTGCACTATCGGGTCTGTTTGTAATTATTAAAATATGAGAACCTTTAGCTTTAGCCTGCTTGATAGCTGTTAAAGTATCAGCCGTTTCGCCTGACTGAGAAACACCTATTACTAAAGTTCTCTCATTAGTAACCGTTTTTCTGTAAATATATTCGCTTGAAGCTTCAACATCAACAGCAATTCCGCAAAAGCTTTCTATCAAATATTTTCCTATCATTGCGGCATGCAAAGATGTTCCGCAGGCAATAATCTGAATTCTGTCAAGATTTTTTAAAGTTTCTTTTGTCAGTTTAACTTCGTTGAGAATAATACTCTCATCAGGAGCATGCAAGCGTCCGACAAGAATATTTCTTATAACATCAGGCTGTTCATGAATTTCTTTAAGCATAAAATGTTTGTAGCCCATTTTGCTTAATGCTACAGGCTCCCACGGCAATACTTCAATTTTTGGAGAAAGCTTATTACCATCTGCATCAATCATTTGCATACTTTCCGGTGTCAATGTAGCAATCTGGTTATCTTCAAGATAAACCGCCTTATTCGTATGCTTAATAATAGCGGGAACATCGGAAGCCGCATAATATTCGCCGTCACCTATCCCGATAAGAAGAGGAGCATTTCTTTTTGTAATAACAAGGGTATTTTTGCAGTCATGATGCATTACACACAAAGCATATGCTCCTTCAATTTCTTCCGATGCAAGACGAACTGCTTCGGTTAAATCTTTACATTCTGCATATTTTCTTGCGACAAGGTGAGCAACTGCTTCAGTATCTGTCTGAGATCTGAATACACAGCCGTCTTTTGATAACTCATCACGAAGTTCTTTGTAATTCTCAATAATGCCGTTATGTACTACAACAAGATTACCGCAGGTGCATGTGTGAGGATGTGCATTTAAAAGTGTCGGAGCACCATGAGTTGCCCATCTGATATGTCCGATACCCATTGTTGATGCAGAATACTCATTTTCATGACCTTTCAGTTCATCTCTCAAATTCTGTAATTTACCGATAGCTTTATACACTTTAATTTCATTCTCGCACATTACGGCAATACCTGAAGAATCATAACCTCTGTATTCCAATTGTTCTAAACCGTCTAACAATATATCAACAACAGATTTATTACCAACATATCCTACTATTCCGCACATACTTTTGCTCTCCAATAAACTAAATACTGTACTTAATATTATAGCATTGAAAACTTCAAAATAAAATATCCTTACAAAAGTTTTACATCAACTTGCAATATTTTATTTGGTGTAGTATTATTAAGACGGAATTAAGAAAAAGAGGAATTATTATGAAAAAAGTTTTGATTTTATTGGGAGTGTTACTAATTGGTATGTGCTCATTTGCAGAAGATGTTTATGTTATAAGAGGAGTTAATATCGGAAACTTTTGGAAGAAAAAAGGTATTGATGAAGAAAAAGTTCTTGATGTAGGGCATAGAATTTTAATATCAAACAAAATTCCAAGAAGGGTTCCAATCATTGTTAACAGCTCTCCTAAAGAGCTTAATGCAAATTCAAGCCCGTATACTAAAATTGTAACTATTAATTCGGGGATGTTTCTATACATAGACAATGATGACGAGCTGGCATTTGTGCTTTCACACGAAATTGCACACTCTGTTGAAGCATACGGCGGTATGGTTAAGTATCTGGCAATACAGGCTAATTCTAAAAAATATGAACAAAAAGCTGATTTAAACGGTATTGACTATATGGTGAAAGCAGGATATGACCCGATTGCCGCAATAACAATCAGCAACAAAATATTTGGAGAACCCGTATGGGATTGGGGCTTTACTTCCTCGCACCCGAAAGGTTCCAAAAGACTTTTTGACATGTACAAATACATTTATGTTAAATACCCTCAATATTTAAATTCTCCTTACACACAAACACCGTCTTATAAAAACTTTGTTTACAGTATGAATAAAGACATTAAAGAATTTCAGCAAAAACAAAAAAGACGTCAGTTAAAGCAGCAGCAAAACGGAGATTTATAAAATATGTTAAAAAGATTATTATTGATTTGTATATTATTAACGGGAATTTCTTTTGCGGAAGAAGTTCCCGTCACAATAACACCCGTAAAAAAAATTACAACAGCCGATAAAAAACTGCAGGAAGGAAGTACTGTTGAATTTAAAGATATTAACAGCGGGGAATTGATAACCGCAATTATAAAAGAACTTACACCAAACGGCTTTGCAGGTGAACAGGCGTCAATCCTCATAAGTGATTTTAAATATAAAAATTCCAATAAAACTTTAAACGGTCAGATTTTTATTAAAGGCGGAGAGCATAAAAAATATCAAGACTTAGCCGATGCCGGTATTGTACCTGTAGTCGGAATTATCAGAGGCGGAGAAGTTATATTAAAGCCCGATAAAACAAAAATTACAGTATTTTTCAGTGATTACATAAATTCCGAAGATACACCGATTAAAATAAAACCTGCACAAAAAATTTCAACCTGCTATGATGAAATTGAAGTAGGTGACAGGATTAAATTTGTTACCGTAAAAGATATTTACAAAAACGGAAAGATTTATATTAAGAAAGACACTCCGATTTACGGAACAGTTGATTATGTAAGTGATAACGGCTGGTCATACGATAATGCACAGCTTGATTTTAAAAAATTCAAAACAAGAACTGCAGACGGAAAAATTATAACAATATCCAGTCCTTTATCAATAAACGGTTTTGATATTCTTCAATATAAAGGGAAAAGAATTGCACAATTTTTTAACTACTGCGGAGTTGCATTCAGAGGAAAAGAAGTTGAGATTATCCCGGAAAAAGATAATATTCAATTTAATATATGGTTAAGGTAAAAATTCGGAAATCTTATTCAGAAAAACTCTTGAGGCATCCATTGCAACGTTAACGGTATTTTGAGCAATAATCTGCCATCTTTCTTGATTATTATTGTTCGGGAATTCCGAATTTTTTGAATAATTAACAACACTCATGAAAACATCATCAAAATCATCTGTTTTAAATTCTACAGGTGATTTTTTTGACTTTACAATAAAAGCATCTTCATTGTCATATATATAATCTTCAAAACGCTTATGCATTTTTTGATCACGCCATTTTTGAAAAATGTTTCCTCTCTGGACGTGAAGACCGACGCTCATATCATCAAGAAAATGTTTTGCTCTGCCTGCTTCTTCTGCCATTTCGCTAAAACGGCAATATTTAGAAGCAGCAAAAAATTTAGCTATATGTTCATGATATTTAGCTCTGGCATTATGCAAGCCGTCAAAATCAAAAAAACTCTCACGGGGTCTAAACATGCTTTTTACAGGATAATAAAAGTGAGTATTTGAATGAAAACCCAATTCATCAAAATCAGGTTTTTCTACCGCCATTTTGATTATAGGAACATATTTTTGAAGCCGCGGATATTCTTCTTCAATAAGCTTTTGAGCAATCTTGCGGTGTGTATTATAATTAAATCCGAAATGGATATCATTTTGTGTTTTTGTTATTTTCATATAACAATTTTAGCCCAAATACAAATAAGGGAACAAATTAAATTCGTTCCCTTAAGATATATTAAGCTTATTGTTTTTTAAAAGTTATTTCATCGTTATCAACATCGATTATAACCTTATCCCCGCGCAGAAATTTTTGAGCAAGAATTTGTTTTGACAGCGGATTTTCAATCAACTGCCTAATTACTCTTTTTAAAGGACGGGCACCGTATACAGGATTAAAGCCTCGAGTTGCAAGAAATTCTTTTGCATCAGGCGTTATTTCAAAATCAATTTCCTGATCTTTAAGCAGCTTTCTTAAATAATCCATCTGGATATCAACAATCTTTGTTAAATCTTGCATGTTTAAAGCACGGAAGAAGATTGTTTCATCTATTCTGTTTAAAAATTCAGGTTTAAACCTGCTTCTTAAAACCTCAAGGACTTTATCTTTTGTTTCTTCAAAATTTTGCTGTGATACCATAGAATTCAAAGTATTTTCAAGAATAATATCGCTGCCGATATTAGAAGTCATAATAATTAATGTATTTTTAAAATCAACAGTTCTTCCTTTAGAATCCGTTAAACGGCCGTCATCGAAAATTTGAAGCATTATATTAAACACATCAGGATGTGCTTTTTCTATTTCATCGAAAAGAACAACGGAATAAGGTTTGCGGCGAACTGCTTCGGTTAATTGACCGCCTTCATCATACCCGACATATCCCGGAGGAGCCCCGACAAGTCTTGAAACATTATGTTTCTCCATATATTCCGACATATCAATACGAATAAGAGCGTCCTCATCATTAAACATAAATTCTGCCAGAGATTTTGCAAGTTCAGTTTTACCCACCCCCGTAGGTCCCAAAAACAGAAATGTACCGATAGGACGTTTCGGGTCTTTCAAACCGGAACGAGCACGACGGATTGCATCAGCAACTGTATCTACCGCTTCTTCCTGACCGACAAGACGTTTATGCAAAATATCTTCCATATTAAGTAATTTTTGTTTTTCGCTTTCGACAAGTTTGTTTACGGGAATTCCTGTCCACTTACTTACGACATTTGCAATATCTTCATCGTTAATTTCTTCTTTAAGCAGTTTATTATCAGCTTTTTCTTTATTTTGAACAGCCTTCAATTGCTTTTCAAGTTCCAAAAGTTTACCGTATTTAAGTTCTGCAGCAGTCTGTAAATCAGTATTACGTTCAGCTTCATCTATTTGATTTTTAACTTTTTCGATTTCCTCTTTAATACCTGCTTCACCGGTAATTGAAGCTTTTTCCTGTTCCCATTGTGCTTTAAGTTTAGAAATTTTGCTTTCTAAATCATCTATTTGTTTAGACAAATCAGCAGCTTTATTTTTTGCATCTTCATCATCTTCTTTTTTAAGGGCTTCGCGTTCAATTTCAAGCTGAATTTTCTGACGCATCATTTTGTCAATTTCTTCGGGCATTGAATCTATTTCAATACGCAATGATGAAGCGGCTTCATCAATCAAATCAATTGCTTTATCAGGTAAAAACCTGTCTGTAATATATCTGTCTGACAATTTTGCAGCTGCAATTAATGCACTGTCTAAAATACGAATACCATGATGAACTTCGTATTTTTCTTTTAAGCCTCTTAATATGGAAATTGTATCTTCAACAGATGGTTCTCCGACCAGCACAGGTTGAAAACGTCTTTCAAGAGCAGGATCTTTTTCTATATATTTTCTGTATTCGTTAACTGTTGTAGCACCTATTGTTCTTAATACTCCACGCGCAAGCATAGGTTTAAGAAGGTTTCCGGCATCCATTGAACCTTCTGTTGCACCTGCTCCGACAACAGTATGAAGTTCATCAATAAACATTACGATTTCGCCGTTTGAATTTTCCACTTCTTTTAATACCGCTTTTAAACGTTCTTCAAATTCACCCCTGAATTTAGCACCCGCAACAAGAGCACCCATATCAAGAGATACAAGTTTTACATCTTTTAAACTTTCCGGAACATCCCCGCGGACAATACGCTGAGCCAAGCCTTCAACAATAGCTGTTTTCCCGACACCCGGCTCGCCTATTAACACAGGATTATTTTTTGTTCTTCTGTTCAGAACCTGAATTATACGTCTGACTTCCTCATCACGCCCTATAACAGGGTCTAATTTCCCTTTTCTAGCAAGCGCTGTTAAGTCGGTTGAATACTTTTCCAACGCTTTCATATTTTCTTCTGCATTTTTATTGTCCACTTTTTTATTACCTCTGATTTTTTTCATTGCATTCAAAACTTTATTTGTATCGGCATTATAATTTCTCAATAACAGCTGAATAGGGCTGTTATCAAGTTTTGTCATAGCAAGCAAAATTGCCTCTGCACTGATAAATTCGTCTTTAAATTCCTCCGCCTGCTGCCCTGCCAAATCCAGAAGCTGATATGTTTTTGCTGACAAAAATACCTGTCCTGAAGGAGGACCTGAAATTGTCGGGAATGAATTCACAACCGAAACAATTTTATCAATAAATCCTTGATTTAATAATTTTAGTTCGGTTAAATAATCTTTTATCGCACCGTTATCCTTAATCATGGCAAGCATAATATGTTCCGGCTGCATCTCTGAATTTTTATGCGCCTGCATGATTGCGCCTGCAGAATTTAATAATTCTTGTGAATAATTCGTAAATTTGTTAAAATCTGGCATAACAATAACTCCATTTAAAATAACTTATACATTTATTTTAACGTTATTTTCGCAAAAGTCATTGAAATTAATCTTTAATTAATTATTTGTTTTTTTTATTGTCAAAAGCCGTTAGAAACGCAACAGGTATCATTCCAAAAGAAGCACCGCCAAAGAATAAAAGCGGCACGGCTATTATTGTAAGAAGCACTGCTTGAAAAGAATTAAAAATACCCTTTGCGGAAATTACCGCAAGCGAGATGATAACACCGTATAATATTGCGCATAAAGGACCGTAAATAGCACCTAGCCTTGCCCCGTCCTCAAATGTTTTTGCTTCCGGATGCAAAAATGCAATTATTACTCCGCAAATCAACCCTGCAGCAAATGCTCCTAATATCGAATAAAATAAATAAAATCCGAAAATTTCCATGCCTGAGCGCTTTACGGATAAATCAAATAAATTCTTAAACAATACTTTTCTCCTTATTTGATTTCCTGCAAAATATCTGTTGAATTAAATTTTTTAGATGAATGAATATTAATATATTCTTTTAACAGCTCAAAACACACGGAACATACCTTTTCATTAGCTTTTTCATCATATTCGGATTTGTAATCAAAATCATACTGCAAACAGGCATTCAAAAAATCCCTCAGCTTATGGTGCATAACTGTACGTAATTTATAATTATTATTACATTCATTACATATTATCCCGCCCATTTGAGAAGAAAAAAGCATATTTTCATCCCTGACAGGCTCGCCGCAGCATAAACAGCAGTCTAATTCGATACCAAGCCCTGAAATCTGCATCATTTTCAGCTGAAACTTAATAACGGCAATCATAATTTCAACTGCATCAGATGCATTAGAAATCTTTTCAAGAGCCTTATAAAGCAAATCATAAACTTCGTTAGAACACGGGTCGTCCTCTACACCAAAATTACTTACGACCTCAGATATATACATTGAATAAAATATTTTATCCATGTTTCTGCGAGTCTTTTGAAAAGTATTCAAAGCCTCAGCCTGACAAATTCGATCAAGGCTTTTACCTTTGTAAAGCATAAGTTTGTTGGCAACAAGCAGGTCCATTCTTGCACCGAGTTTACTCTTTGGCTTTTTTACTCCCTTCGCAACCCCTCTTATAAGCCCTTTATCTCTTGAGTACATAACAATAATCTTGTCAGCTTCACTCAGATTGTACGCTTTAAGATTAATCGCGTCCGTCACGAAATTATTCATACAACTATCTCTAATTTAAATTTTATTTGCCAGAGGAGCCGAATGTACCGTGGAATACTCCTCTAAACATCTGCTGTAACTCATTCTTATTATCAGAATAAGTCATAGCCACATCCTCAGTAATTAAATCCTGTTCAAATAATCTGTACAATGAAGTATTCATCGTAATCATGTTGTTGAAAGAACCTTTCTTAACAAGTTCATAAATTTCTTCCAACTTATCTTTTTCAATAAAGTCTTTTACAGTAGGTGTTACAACAAGCACTTCACAAGCGGGACGGCGTCCTGCTCCGTTTGAAATAGGAACAAGTTTTTGAGAAACGGTACCCCTCAAAATAGAAGCAAGCTGTCCTCTTACAAATTCTCTATCCGAAGGCTCGTACATATTTACAATTCTGTTAACTGTCTGAATAGCGTCATTAGTGTGAATTGTAGCAAACACAAGGTGACCTGTTTCAGCGGCTTTTAAAGCGGCTGTTACGGTTTCTTTATCTCTGATTTCACCGATGAATATAACATCAGGATCCTGCCTTAAAGCATATTTTATCCCATCAGGGAAAGAAGGCGTATCAATCAACACCTGACGCTGCGAAACAAGAGATTTTTTATTTGTAAAAATAAATTCTACAGGGTCTTCAATTGTAATAATATGCTTCGGGTAATTTATATTTACATAATCAATCAATGAAGCAATTGTCGTTGATTTACCCGAACCGGTAGGACCCGTAATTAATACAAGACCGTTATTCAGTGTTGCAAACTGTTCAATTGATTCAGGAAGCATCAATTCGGAAACCTTTTTAATATTATAAGGAATAGTTCTTATAACAAGAGCACTCTTTCCGAGTTGTCTGCTCAGGTTTACCCTGAAACGTGATACACCATGAATTTCATACGCAAAATCCAAATCAAATACCGCATTAACTTTTCCTTTGAAGTGCGTAGGAAGCAAAATATCATAAGCAATAGATATATCGTCCTCGGATAAAGCGGGCATGTCAACTTTGGTTATTTTACCGTCAATTCTGATAGCCGGGTGTTCGTCTACCTGCAGATGAACATCGGAAGCACCTACTGCAACCGCTTTTTTCAAAAAAGATATTATATTAAATTTAGAATTTGAGTAATTTTCAGCCATAGTCATCCTTTCAATTAAAAAAATTATAGCATTTTTTTAGACATCTGACAATAATATATTTAATGTAACAAAAATTTAACATTAAATAAGGAAAAGTAAATTTTTAAAAACAAAATTACTTTATATAAGAGTAAGGGAAATCTAAAATTTCAAAAGGGAAAAATCAATAATCGGATATTAAACAAAGGTTAATCAAGTTCTTCAAAAGTTTTGAACAAAGATTAAAGAAAAAAGTTTTTTATACTCTCTCTCTTAATATCCTCGTGTTTATTTAATGTTGCCTTCTTAACGGCAACTTTTTTTTTGCAGGCACAGCCGCTTGCACGGTCCAATAAGACTTTACACTATACAGCTACTTCCTTATGTGTTTCTATGTATTTAACAGCATAAACCGCGCCGACTGCACCGTCAGAAGCTGCTGTTATCACCTGTCTTAGCGGAGTTGTTCTTACATCCCCTACCGCAAAAACTCCTTCAACGGATGTTGCCATGGTTTCGTCTGTTACAACAAAACCTCTTGCATCCTGCTGAAGCTGCCCGTTAATATTTTCAACATTAGGTGTCATACCTATATAGGGGAAAACACCGTTTACCGATAAATCAGAAACTTCTTTTGTTTTTACGTTTTCCAAAACTGCTGTCGTTACAAGATTATCCCCTTTAATTTCTTTTACAACCGAGTTCCAGATAAACTCAATTTTTTCATTTTTAAACGCGCGTTCCTGAACGATTTTATCCGCACGAAGTTCATCACGTCTGTGAATTATGTATACTTTATCAGCGAACTTTGTCAAATACATTGCTTCTTCAACAGCAGCATTACCGCCGCCAATAACAGCAACAACTTTATTTCTGTAGAAAGCGCCGTCACAAACCGCACAATAGCTTACTCCTCGTCCTAAGAATTCATTTTCGCCGGGAACACCGAGTTTCATAGGCTGTGCTCCGGTTGCAATGATAATAGTTTTTGCCTTAAATTCATATTCATTTGTTATAATAGTTTTTGATTTTAAATCAATACTTTTTACTTCCTGCATAGGAAATTTATGAACCCCGAATTTATCGGCATGCTCTTCGAATTTTTCCATTAAATCGTATCCGCCGACAATTTGAAATCCCGGATAATTCTCCAGTTCCAGATAATTTGAAGGCTGACCTCCAAGCATATTTATATCTACAATAGCTGTAGAAACTGCACCTCTTGAGGCGTATATCGCGGCTGATAAGCCTGCAGGACCGCCACCTAAAATTATAGTATCAAAATTTAATTGCTCCATTTTCTATCCTCATTTCCCTGTAATACTTGAACCTGAAATTTTTTCTCCTTTTAAGATATATATAGCAGTATCTTTTTTAATCAAAGATTTGTCATGAATTGAAAACGTTTCCAGTGTCAGATAGTTTACGCCTGTGAAAGTATTTCCGTTAAGCTTTAAATCAACAGTATCAGTTAATTTTTTATTTCCGTCATACTCTCCTGACTTGGAAAATCTTATAATATTCCCGTCAACATAATCCAGTTTAACAGAAGCGCTTGCACCTGTAAACGGGTTGTTTAAATTTATGACGTCACCTGTTCTTGATAAGTTCCAAAAATCTACGGTAACAGGTTTAAAATAAACACTTCCCGATTGCTTATCAATTTTTGCAACTACCCTCCAGCTGCCGAAAAAAGAATTTGGGACAGCGCCAACCATGGAAACACCTGCTTTTAATGTTTCTGCCGATGCAGTTAAACCTACAAAAAATAAAAATAAAAATAATAACTTTTTAAAGAATTTCATATAATACGGATACATTCCTATATTGCGGACAATTTTTCTTTAAGAGCCTGAGCTGATTCTTCATATCCTACTCTGCCCATTAACGCATAAGTATAATTTTTTGCCTGCTCTACACCGGGTTGATTAAATGTATTAATATTATACAATTCGCCTGCAATTGCAGTTTGGACTTCAAGCATATATAGAAGTTGTGCAACATTATAACCGTCAACCTTATCAAGAGTAATTGTAACGGTTGGTCTTCCATAATCAGATAGAGCAACTCTTGTAGAATCAGCTTCTGCATTAATAAGCTGATTTATGGTTTTTCCCCCGAGATAGCCGATACCCGTATATTCAAAAATATTAGGGATTTCAAGAGTATTATCAAATTCCGCAACCCTTATAAAGTTTATAACTTTATCATTCGGTCCTTCATTGTAAAGTTGTATTTGCGAATGCTGGTCAGTAGCACCGAGAGCCTTAATCGGAGTAGGTCCGATATGAACATCATTTCCATCTTTGTCCTTATTTTTTCCTAAAGATTCAGCCCACAATTGTACATACCAGTCAGAAACGTATTTTAACCTGCTTGAATAAGGCATCATTACAGATAAATTTTTACCTTTTTTGGTATCCATCAAATAATGAATTAATGCATTTTGCGCTGCAATATTTTCTTTTATATCGGTATTTTTTAATGCAAGATCCATGTCCTTAATACCGTTCATAATTTCATCAATATCAATACCTACGAGGGCAAAAGGCAATAAACCGACAGCCGAAAAAACCGAAAATCTTCCGCCTACATCATCAGGCACAACAAATGTTTTATACCCTTCCTGTTCGGAAATCTGTCTTAAAATACCTGTTTTTTTGTCTGTTGTAGATACAATATTATATCTGTATTCGTCGCCTAATTCCTGTTCAAGAATATTTTTTACAATCATAAACTGTGACATTGTTTCGGCAGTTGAACCTGATTTTGTAATCACATTTACAAGAGTTTTCTTTAAATCAAGAACTTTTAAAAGCCCTGCAATTGTATCAGGGTCAATATTGTCAAGAAAGAAAATTCTGGGCAAATCATTTCTCTGTTCAGGTGTTAAAAGATTCCAGTAAGGCTTTAATAAAGCTTCGGTAACGGCAATACCGCCGAGAGCAGAACCTCCTATTCCTAAGACAAGAATATTATCAAAACGCCCCTGTACCATTGCGGCATATTCTTTAACATACCATACAGTTTCTTCACTGTATCCGAGGTTCATCCATTGAAGCCATTGTCCGGGTTTATCTTTCCTTTTATTTAAGTCGGCAATAATATGAGCTATAGTATGCTTATATTTGTCAAATTCTTCCTGAAGATTTAAGCCGTTTTCCTGACCTATAATCATTTCATCAGAATATCTATAGTCCAATTTAATCATATTATTTAACCCTCTAAAATAACCTTTCTCTCTTAATAAGTACACTTTATACACTTATTATATGTACTAAAGTTTTTTATACAATAATACAAAGGATATTTTAATAATTATTTACGTGAAAAGCAGATGACTACTAAACTTCAACTTTAGATTTAGCCTGTCTTTGAACTTTAACTTTTTCTTCAAGACGTTTTTGGCTGTACCCATAACCGGCATAAATTGCGACACCCATTAAAAGCCATAACGGGAAATACAATGAAGAAGTAGTTAAAAATTTCATTGAATAAACCATTAAACCTCCGCACGTAACTATACCTAAAACAGGAAATAGCGGAGAAAACGGGACTTTGAAAGGACGATGTCTGTCAGGATCTGTTTTTCTTAAAATTAAAACAGCTATACAGATTATTATAAATGATGTGAATGTTCCAAAGTTGCAAAGTTCTGCAGAGATATTTAAATCCATAAACAATGTGCAGATTATAACAACAATACCTGAAATCCATGTTAAAACATGCGGAGTTCTGTATTTTTTATGAATAAGCCTTAATGACTTGGGCAAAAATCTGTCCCTGCTCATTGCATATAAAATTCTTGTTGTACCTAATTGATAAATAAGAATTACAGAAGTCAAAGCACATAAAGCTCCGATTGAAATAAGACCTGCAAACCAATCTTTACCAATCACACGCATAGCATGTGCAATAGGCGCCTGTGTATCAATATGCCCCAAAGGAACATTCCCTGTTAAAACAAGAGCAACGGCAACGTACATAATTGTACAGATAATTAATGTTCCGAGAATTGCAATAGGTAAATCTCTTTGAGGATTTTCGGTTTCTTCGGCAGTTGTTGAAATAGCATCAAATCCGATGTATGCAAAAAAGATTAAAAATGCACCCATAAAAACGCCTTCAAAACCGTTCGGAGCAAAAGGCGTCCAGTTTTCGGGCTTTACATAAAATGCGCCGACAACTATGAATGACAAAATCATAAACATATTAACGCCGACCATAATACTTGCAAATCTGGTAGATTCTTTTACGCCTTTAATAAGCAAAATCGTAAGCAGTAAAACAATTACCATTGCGGGTAAATTCACGGCAACAGGAATTTTATCAAACAAATACGGCATCTGCGTATGCGGATCAAGTCCGTATTTATCACAGAATGCAAACATATAGCGGTAATCTGTTCTGAGCCATAACGGGAAATTTATAACAAAGTCAGGTAATATATGCTTAAATCCTTTCAGAAATTGGACAAAATACCCTGTCCAAGCACAAGCAACAGTAATATTTCCAATTGCGTATTCAAGCATTAAAATCCAGCCTACCATCCAGGCCATAAATTCACCCATAGTTGCATATGTGTAAGTATATGCACTTCCTGCAACAGGGATCATCGCAGCAATTTCCGAATAACACAATGCTGAAAATACACATGCAATGGCCGCTAAAACCATTGATATTATAATTGCAGGTCCTGCACCCGCACTTTCAGGTCCGCCCTGAATTGCTGAACCGATAATCGTAAAAATACCGGTTCCAACAACTGCACCAATACCAAGCACTATTAAGTCAAATACATTCAAAGTCTTTTTTAACTCTGATTTTTTGCTTACAGCTATTAATTCATCGGGGCTTTTCTTTTTTAAAGCATTAGATATTATATTTTTCAATTCCATTATTTCATCATTTCTTGTTTTTTAAGTTCTACTTTTTCGTTGTGAATTCTATTTTCGTTCTGTCTATTTCTAACAAAACCATATAATAGATAAATAATTGCACCAACACCTAACCATACAGGGAATAATAAAGCTGAACCAGAAGGCTGCATTGATTTATAAATCATAAGCCCGCCACAGCAAATAATACCTAAAGCAGGAGTTACCGGTGAGAATGGCACCTTAAAAGGTCTCGGCCTTTCAGGGTCAGTTTTACGTAAGATTAAAACCGCAACGCAGACTATAATGAAAGAAGTAAATGTACCGTAATTACAAAGCTCTGCCGCTACATCAAGGTTTAAAGTAAGAATACCGGCAACAGCAAGTATTCCTACAGTCCATGTCAAAAGCGCAGGAGTTTTAAACTTTGGATGTAATTTTTGAAATCTTTGGGAAATAAAATGATCTCTGCTCATTGCATACAGAATTCTTGTTGCAGCCATTTCAAGAACAAGCAATACTGAAGTTAAACCTGCCAGAGAGCCTATTGAAATCAAGCCTGCTGCCCAGTTCATGTTAAACAAAGACATGCAGTAAGCCATCGGGGCTTTTAAAAATCCCATAGGAACGGCTGTACTCGTATCCTGCAAACCAGTTAAAACGAGAGCAACAGAAACATAAACAACAGTTGTAATTATTAATGAACCTATAATACCTATAGGCAAATCTTTCTGCGGATTTTTACATTCTTCCGCCGCAGTTGCAAGAGCATCAAATCCGATATATGCAAAAAATATTAAGAATGCACCCGCAAATATTCCCGCAGCACCGTTCGGAGCAAAAGGCGTCCAGTTTTCAGGTTTTACGAAAAACGCACCTGCAACCACAAACAAAGCTATAACAGCAAGTTTTATAAACACCATTAAACCTGCCATTTTAGTAGAGTCCTTTGTTCCCTTAACTAAAATCATCGTAATCAATAAAACAATTACTATTGCAGGCAAATTAATACATAAAGGAAGCCCGAACAAAGTCGGAATATGAACGGAAGCATCAGCAGATGCAATTTTAGCTGCACTGAAAGCGTCATTTACAAGCCATACCGGCGGATGTGCAAGCCATGCGGGAAGAACTTTTTCAAACCCGCTTAAAAATTGGACAAAATGATTTGACCATGCACAGGCAACAGCAATAAAACCGATTGCGTACTCAAGCATTAATACCCATCCAACCATCCACGCGGCAAACTCACCCAGAGTGGCAAATGTATATGTATAAGCACCGCCCGCAACAGGTATCATTGTTGCAAATTCGGAATAGCAAAGAGCCGAAAAAATACAAGCTATTGCGGCAATTATCATAGAGATAACTAACGCAGGACCTGCACCGAGAGCAGACCCGTCAGCACTTCCCGCAGCGGCAATACCGACAACCGCAAAAATGCCCGATCCGATAATCGCGCCTACACCTAAAATAATTAAATCGAAAACTCCGAGAGTTTTTTCCAAACCTTCAGCCTTAGCCTCAGCAAGCATTTCATCAGGATTTTTAATCCTTGTTACTGTCTTTAAAAAGTTGCGAGTAAATGTCGCACGGTGAAATTTTTCAGCCATTTATTTTCCTTATGTTATTTACAAAGAGGAAATCCCATTTCTTCTCTTTGAGCTACGTATAATCTTGCAACGGCAGAAGCCATTGTTCTTACTCTGTTAATAAAATTAATTCTTTCGTCTTTACTGATTACGCCTCTTGCATCTAAAAGGTTAAATGTGTGAGAGCATTTCAAAACGTAATCATAAGCCGGCAAAACAAGTTTTGCATTAATACAATTATCAACTTCTTTCTGGTACAAATCAAACATTGTAAATAAAGCTTTTGCATCACTTACTTCGAAATTATATTTAGATTGTTCAATTTCATTTTGAAGGAAAATTTCGCCGTATTTCAGCGTATCATTCCACATAATGTCATAAACAGACTCTTTATTTTGCAAATACATAGCTATTCTTTCAAGCCCGTATGTTAATTCAAGAGCAACCGGTTTAACTTCTACGCCGCCTACCTGCTGAAAATAGGTAAATTGTGTAATTTCCATGCCGTCAAGCCAAACTTCCCAGCCCACACCGGCAGCACCTAAAGTCGGAGATTCCCAGTTATCTTCAACAAACCTTACATCATGTTCTTTTAAATCTATTCCCATAGCCTCCAAACTTTTCAAATAAAGTTCCTGAGCATTGTCGGGTGAAGGCTTTAAAATAACCTGAAATTGATAATAATGTCCAAGTCTGTTCGGATTTTCTCCGTATCTTGCATCAGTCGGTCTTCTGCAAGGTTCAATCATTGCAGTATTCCAGGGTTCAGGACCCAATGAACGCAAGAAAGTTGCAGGGTTCATCGTAGAAGCACCTTTTTCAATATCATAGGGCTGTTGGATTATACAGCCATAATCCGACCAAAATTTCTGTAAATTAAAAACAAGTTCCTGAAAGTTTAAAGCCATAACATATTCCATATATTGTACTAATTACACTCATTTATACACATAGAGCCGCTCCGCTCAGACGTGCTTTTTTCATACTACGTCTAACATATTTAAAAAGCAATTATTATGTTAAAAATATTAAGCTGACAACATATTGCATAATTACGGCGGATAAATTATAATTAATAAAAAAAGGAGGTTAAAATGTTTGATATTAAAGCATTAAGGATTGCCCCCCCCCCGAGAGACTACTATCATTTAATGGGTTAAGGGGTTTTACTCTGGCAGAAGTATTAATTACTCTGGGAATTATCGGTATTGTTGCGGCAACGACCATGCCGGCATTTATTGCAAACTATAAGGAAAAAGTTCTTGTTTCACAGGTAAAAAAATCATATTCACAGATGCAAAATGCCCTTAAGTTATATGCCGCAAAAAATGAATGTTCTGAAGCTGCTTGTATATCTGATACAAACGGAACAGATGAAGACATTACCAAAAAACTTTTTGAATCATTCAATGGCGGACTTTATTGTAATAACAGTTCAAATAACAAAGAATGTAAAAATTACGGAATAAAGTCAAATACTCCGACAAGCAATGATTCCGGGACAGCAGATTATACAGATTCTTTTACCAAACCGTTTTTCATTTCCCGGGACGGAGCAACATATAAAGCAAGACAATACAGCAGCTGCATAAGAGAGGCAACGTACGTAAAAAAAGATGAAAATGGATTTACTGTGGATGAAGATGGTGACGGTAAACCTGATACAGTGACAACAACAGTTGATCTTTGTGCCATTATATATTTTGATGCAAACGGTTTAAAAGGACCTAATCAGTTTGGGGCAGATGTTTATAGAATAGATATCAGAAGTAACGGCAAAATAGATCAGGGAAGTTACATTACTAAAACTTTGTCTGATGACAAATTGTATTATACTCCATATAACATCGGCGATAAAATTAATAAATAATTTTATAAATTATATACAAACTCATCATATTGTGGTAATTTTAATCTAAGGAGAATAAAATTATGGCAGATAAAATTATAATATTTTCAGGTAAACAGTACTCAGGTAAAGACACCGTTGCGAAAATAATGCTTGCACAAATGCAGAATTATAAAAGATGTGCAATGGGTGACATAATAAAATTAACTTACGGTTCTCAAAAAGGATTGACCTACGAAGAAATAGAAAAAAATAAACCTTTATACAGACAGGATTTAATAAATCTCGGTAATTGGGGACGTGCGCAAGATCCTGATTACTGGCTGAAAAAAATTATTGAGCAGGACGGAAATATTATGGTAACTGATGTTCGCGTCCCGCATGAATATGAAGTATTTAAAAATGCGGGAGCAGTATCAATAAGAGTTGAGGCATCAAGAGAAACAAGGGCTTCGAGAGGAGAACTTATAGGAGAAAATGATATAACAGAAACGGGATTAGACAATATCAAAGACTGGGATTATGTAATAGAAAATAATTCTGACTATGATACATTAGTAAATGAAGTCAATAAAGTTATAAAAGAACTTAATTTCTAATTCTCCTCGGGTAATCATCAGGAATAGTCCAGTTATTTAACTGAATAATTGCAGTACAATAAAGTCCGCTGCCTGTATCACAGGAATATGCAGAACCTTTATAAAGCTGATTTTTATCACCTGTCCAAGAGCATTTATAAGGTTCCATACCTTTGTTATAATGATATTTCCAGGTATCGCTATCAGAAATGGGATAAAAATTAAAGGCAAATAAACATACACCAAGCCCCTCAGGACTATAACCGACACCATACATATCCATACATTTTTTAGGGTTAGACGGATAAAAATACCAGTCCCTTGTAAAATCGGTTGCAGGTCTTAATGCACTTCCATCCGGGAAATATACAAGAAACGCTCCGTCTGATAAAGTTTCTTTTTTAATTATTACCATATAAGGAGCAATATACTTATTAAACCATTTTTCTGCTTCATTTGTTCCTTCTATCGGATTTCCCTCACCGTCAATTTCTGAATTTTTTAAATCCTGATACCAATCTCGCTTGTCCCCAAAATCATTTTCTGCCATCAATATTGCCTGATTAATAGATGTATAAAATTTCTTTAATCTTGTTTCAACGACCTTGTGGTTATGTTTTTGAATTAAAACAGGCATTGTCATTGCTGACACTACACCTAAAATGCCTAATGTTATCAAAACTTCGGCAAGTGTAAATGCAGGTCTAAAACAGCATCTTAACATATCTAAATTTTACTCCTTATTTATAGTTATATATCCTTATTTTTACACATATATTCCCATAAGTCAATATTATTATTTATTTTTATTAAAGGGAGGTAAATATGTCAGTGAAAGAAGAGGTAAAAACTTTGCTTGCCCGTGAAGCTTTTACAATGACCAAATTAGCAGTTGAAATGACTAAAATATCAGGCAGAAAATATACAATGAAATCTATTTCGGATAAACTTGCAAGAAAAACTCTTAAATATGAAGAATTCATTTTGATACTTAATATTCTCAAATACAAAATAGAGTTAAAAAAGATTGAAAAGTAATCAAATAAAAAAGCCTCTCTTTTTAGAGAGGCTTTTTTATTGAAAGTTAAAATTAAACCATTCCTTCCTTAACAGCTTTTACAGCAGCTTGAACTCGGTCATTTACGCACATCTTCTGCAAAATTGAGCAAACATGAGCTTTTGCAGTATGAACACTTACAATAAGTTCCTTAGCAATTTCAGTGTTGCTTTTTCCGGAAACAAGATGTTTTAATACCTCAAATTCTCTTTCAGTCAAAGGAACACGACCGTCAGCATTTGATTTGCTCGGAAGAATTCCGATATTATCAATTTTAGGTAAAGAATTTAAAGTCATTTGTGCAACCATAGGATCAATCCAGCACACACCCGTTGAAACATCCCTTACGACATCCGCCAATTTATTCGGATCAATGTCTTTAAGGCAATAAGCACTGGCACCTGAGCTTAAAGCGGCAATAACTTCTTCGCATCTGTCATGTGAGGTCAAGGCAATAATTTTTGAATCAAACATCATTTCTTTACATTTAATCATAGCTTCAATACCGTTCATGCCCGGCAAGCCTAAATCCATTAAGATAACATCAGGTTTATGTCTTTCAATAAGTTTTAAACCTTCAACTGCATCTTCTGCTTCAGCGACTACGTTAATATCATCATTTGCATTTAATGCGCATCTTAAACCTACCCTCGTCAGTTTAAAATCTTCTACAATAATTACGCTGATTGGTTTTGTTTGAATTTCTGCCGCTTTCTGTGTCATTAATTTACCCCACTTTCATAACAAATTGCTTCTACATTTTTTCGACAAGATTATTTAATGATATCTATAAGTGTTAATCCATTACCCATGTGGGCAATATTATTGTAAAAAATACAATTAATATTCAAATTATACTAAAATTATTTATCATGCTATAATATGTTTATAATAATTATAGTATAAGGGAGTGTAAAAATGTTGGAATTTATCTTCGGGAAAAAGAATAGCAGTCAGGAACCTAAATATATAAAATTAAATAAGATTTACTCCGCCTTAAAAAAAGCGTATCCGTCTGATAAAATTTCCGACGAAAGAAAACAGGAATTAAGCAGTATGATACAAAAATACGGATATCTTCCTTATCCGTATATTAAAGCACTGGAAGAACTTACTCCCGAAGAAATTTTGTTCGGTCTTGAATTAAAATGGAAAGACAACGGGATTTTAAAAAATAACGAATTTGAATTTTCAAATGATAAAATAAGCGTTCTTGCAAGGAATAATGTAAAAAATTCATCATGGATCCAAAAAGAAGGGCATAACATTAAACTTATAAATCTTGCAGGACTTGGAGACGGAAATAAAACAGCGGAAACAGGTAAATTTATGGACTGGCTACGCCAGCTTTTAATACTTCCGACCGGTAATCTTCAAAACAATATTTTTAATACAACAATATATTTAATACCTTTTCACCCGAGAGAATTCGGATGTGCTTATCTGCCGAAAAGCTCGGAAATAAGCGAAAAGCTTTTTGATGAGAATATAGAAAAAATTACAGGTCTTAATGCAAAAGAACAGGTTCAAACATTTATAATGCTTGCACAGCTTGCAGGACATCCGGTAATTTATGATATTCTTCCGCAGACAGGACGTTTTTCAAAAGCCGTTCTTGCAAACCCTGAAATTGCAAGATGGTTTGATATTAATATATTAAATAAAGAACTCAATGAAAATATTGACAGAATTGCAAAAAACATGCCCGAATCATTTGATGATGAAGATGTCGAACTTGTTAAAAATATTTATAAAGATTCTCAAAACGGCACCTCGGGAGATTTAAGCTCACATTATAAAAATATTTACGATACGTTTGACAGTTTGATGAACGAAGCAAAAAAAGAACTTTCAAACGCCATGATGAAAAAAACAAATCAGGAAAAAATCCATAAACATGCCAGAGATATTGTTGCAAAAATACATGGCTTTAAAGTAAATCAAAAACTTAGCGAAGATGATATTACAAAACAAATTGAAACCATTCAGGAATTAATAAAAGAAGGTCTATGGCCTGCCCCGGGCGGAGCATGGTGTTCAGCAGGAGTACCTGTGTATGACAAAATGAGTGAATGCGGAGGATACCCGACATTTAAACATTATGATTATAAAGGAGAAGACGTTACTAATTTTGCAAACCTTGACTGCCAAACTCCATATTACTTCTGCTGCCTTGAAGACGGAAGCTTCAATACTCAGGTGGTTGACTACTTTGTTGATTATATGGTGAATTTGCAAAAAGAATATAATTTTGACGGTTACAGAGTTGACCATATTGACCATATTGTAGACAAGGTTTCAGAAACAAACGGACGCCCTATAAGTTACAGGGCACCGAGAGTTGTACTGAACAAACTTAATAAGACATTAAAAAGCAAAATTCCTTATTTCGGCACACTTGCCGAATATATGTTATGGGATGATTTCCTGAAGGAATATCATAAAGGAATGCATTTTGATCTTTTATGGGGTAATGACATCGTTTCACAGTGCGAAAAAACTCCTGAAAAGATTACGGAAGATAATCAGCATCTGGCAAATTACAATATTAACTTCAAAAGCGGTGAAAAACTTTCAATTTTAAAAACTTATAACAATCAAGACGGCGAATTCAGGTGTATTGACCAGTACCCCGGACAGTTAGGCGAAAATGGAGCTCTCTTTAAATGGTTTAAGTATAAATTCCTGCCCGGAGGGAAATTTGCAGAACGCCCGATGCTTTATGTTGACGGAGATGAAAGTTTCACAAAACGCGGAATTGAAAGCGTTATAGGTGAAGAGATTTCAATGCCGAGAGAAAAGCATTATGACTTTTACAAAAAATTTAACGCAATAGATATGTTTGTAAAAAATAACCGAATTATTTGCGACGGCGAAGCTCAAATAATTGTTCAGGACGATGATGGTTTTGCAGCATGGATTATATCTAAAGTTCCCGAAAAAATTGCATATCTTGTTGTTTCTAATTATAAATATACAAATGAACGAGTAACAATGTTTGATGAAGACAATAAAAGTTATTCAGAAATTATGCATGGTCAGCCGGTAACCGATAAAACAATAAATCTTCCGTCTGATTACGTAATACAAAAAGAATATTATATTGACGGAGATGAATTTGTTTCATCAGCTTCTGATACAGAAACATCAACATTACATTTTGACAAGCTCGATGCAAGCGAATTCAGAGTGTACGAATTAAAAAGAGCATAAAATATGATAAAACAGCTAAGGATAAAAGATTATATATTAATTGACGAACTTACCGCAAATTTTGACAACGGTCTAAATGTTATAACAGGTGAAACGGGGGCGGGCAAAAGTATTTTGATTAATGCGATTGATATAGCTTTTGCTCCGCGTGTTTCTAAAGATGTTATAAAACATGACAGGGATAAAGCTGTTATTGAACTTGTAATTGAAAATACAAAACATGATTTAACAAAAATTTTTGAAGAAAACGGCGTTGATAACTTTGGAGAAGAAATTGTTTTAACCAGAGAAATTACACAGAACGGTGTCCGCTCAAGAGTTAACGGAACACTGGTTAATCAGGAATTTATAAAACAGCTTAAAGCATATTTTCTTGACATTCATTCACAACATCAGACTTATGCATTTATGCAGCCTAAACACCATATTAATCTGCTTGATAATTATGCAAAAGAATCTTACGGAACAAAACTTGAAGGATACAAAGATAAATTTAAAGAATATCAGCATCTTCAGGCTCAGCTTGAAAATTTAAAAAATGCATCTGATATGACAGAAAATCAAATTGAATTTTTGCAGTTTCAAATAAATGAAATAGACAGTGCAAATATTCAAAGTCCGACAGAAGATGAAGATTTAAATGCAGAATTGGAAGTTCTTGAGAATGCCGAAAAGTTAAAGGAGCTTACAGGCACTTCTTACTGGGCAATCAACGGCGATGACGGTTCGATAATGGAAGCTCTCGGAAAAATAAAACAAAATATTTCTAAAGCAGCATCAATGGACAAAAATCTTGAAGAACTTGAAAGTAATCTTATTGATACGATTGAAAGATTAAAAGATGCGGGAAGCGAATTAAGAGATTACAGCCAGAGCCTTGATAACGATACGGAAAGACTTAACGAAATACAGGAAAGATTGTATCTTCTTGATAAATTAAAACGCAAATACGGCGGCACATTGGAAACAGTGCTTGAAACATTCGAAAAATTATCAAAAGAATTAAATGCAATTGAATATTCAACACAAAATATAGAAGAACTGGAAGCGGAAATTGAAAAAGTCCGCAAAGAACTTGAACAGACAGCAACAGATATAAGCGAAAACAGAAAAAATTATGCACAGGTTCTTTCTGTATTAATCCGGGAAAAACTTGAAAAATTAGAACTTCCCAAAGCAAGATTTGAAATTTCCGTACAGGCAAAAGAGTTAAGCTCTGACGGTATAGATAACGTGGAATTTTTAATTTCCACAAACGTTTCGGAAGATTTAAAACCGCTTGCAAAAACAGCATCAGGCGGGGAAATTTCACGGGTAATGCTTGCCATAAAATCTATCTTTGCACAGAGTGATGACATTAATACGGTTATATTTGATGAAATTGATACAGGAATTTCCGGTAAAGCATCACAAAGCGTTGCGGATGAAATAGTTGAACTTTCCAAATACCATCAGATTATATTAATCACTCACCAGCCGATAATTGCTTCAAAAGCAAATAAACATTTCTATGTAAGAAAATCCCAGAGTGATGAAACAAAAGTAGAAGTTTATGTTTTGACAGGAGAAAACAGGATTAAAGCACTTGCGGAACTTGCAGGCGGGGAGATTAACGAACAGTCGATGGAATTTGCAAAATCATTAATTTTACAATAAAAAAGGAGCGGTTACGCTCCTAATCTTCAATAAAATCTCTAAAATGCTGTAATTCCTTCTTCTCTCTGATTTTTGATAATGCGGAATCCTCAAGCTGTCTTATTCTTTCTTTTGAGTACCCCATTATCTCACCTAACTGTTCAAGAGTTTTCGGCATCTCTCCGTTAATCCCGAAACGGCAGGTTATAATCTTTTTTTCTCTCTCTGATAAAGTTGCCAATAAATCTTCTATACTTCCTTTTAATGCATTGTTCTTTGTTTGAACTTCAGGTGAACGATATGACTTATCCTCAATATAATCTCCGACGTTCAAATCATCTGTTACCGGAGTTTCCAGACTTATAGGCTCTTTTATAATTGATTTTTTAATTGTCATGAGTTGTTTAGGAGTAATCCCCAGTCCCTCCGCAATTTCCAAATCCGTAGGTTCACGACCGAGTTCAAAAGATAATGTAGTATACATCCTTTTATATTTTCTGATTTTGTCTGTCATGTGTACAGGTATTCTTATTGTTCTGGAATTATTCGATATTGCTCTTATAATAGTCTGTTTTATCCACCAGGTTGCATAGGTTGAAAATTTAAAATTCTTTGAATAATCAAATTTTTCCGCAGCTTTTATAAGTCCGAGTGAACCTTCCTGAACAAGATCCATAAACAATACTCCCTGTCCTATGTATTTTTTTGCAATACTTACAACAAGACGTAAATTTGCCTGTACAAGTTTTCTTTTTGCGATTTCAGCCTGAGATTTTTTGCCTTCCTTAATCTGCCTGCCTAAAGCCTTTTCTTCTTTTGAATTTAATAACTTCACTTTTCCGATATCTTTTAAGTACATTTGCAAAATATCATCATCATTTGAAATCGAATTAAAAGTTCTGGGTTCTTCAATATCGTCATCTTCCAGCTCAATGAACTCAGCGTCATCCTGATATTCGGTTTTAAAATCCTTATACAAATCTTCTTCCAAGTATTTTGTTACAGCCATTAAAATCCCTCATCTTCTACAAATTGTCACACTTTTATTATTTTTGACGTAAGGTTAGTAATTTTGTTTCAATCTTTGTTTTGTGTAAAATATGAATTATGGGAATTGTAAATGAAAAAGATTTTATAAAACGCGTAAAAAACTTTTCTGAAATCTCGTTTAAACCGGGAGAACGAAAAGATTTAAATATGTTAGATACGCATGATTTAAGATATCTGAATTCGGGAGATTTCAAGGCAAATCTTCATATTCACACACAATACTCTGACGGTACAATGACTGTTAGCGAACTGTTAGACAATGCAGAAAAATTGTCCGAAAAAACGAATGATTTTCTTATTGCAATAACAGACCACGACACAATTGACGGCGCTAAAGAAGCCGAAAAGCTTATAGAAAACTATAATCATGTAAATATTTGCTTTGGAGTTGAAATTTCAACAATAGGAATAAATTTTCCCAACCAGACAAAGCCCGTTCAAGTTCATCTTCTTGTGTACGGAATAAATCCGCATGATCAAAAGCTTGACAGCTATCTTAAAATAAAACGGGAATTAAAATTACAACTGGCAAAAGATACTATATACAGGCTTAATAAAGCACTTCCGAATTATGATTTTAATATTGAGGAAGCTTCAAAATGTCATATTATGATTGCAAAAGGTCAGGATGAAGTTGCACACCCGCTGAAAAAATACACAGCAGGAAAAATCCTCCTCGATTACTACATACCTGATGCTGAATTTTCATATGACATGCCTATAAAAAAATTCAAGTATCTTTTTAAAGGAAATGAACCGTATTATAAAATTTACAAAAAAGCACTGGAAATGTATACAGGTCAAGAACTGCCTGATATTCCCGAAAATATTGAAAAAAGAATTCAAATAGCAAGAGAAATTTATATGCAGGCTCACCCTTCAATCGGAAACATGCTTGAAGCATTTTCATCTTTTGAAGATGCCGTAGAATTTGTATCAGGGCTTAATTCAGGTGTAATGTCCATTGCACATCCCGCAAGAACAAAAGCTTATTGTACCGAATTTTATTCAATACTGTTTGAACATTTTAAAAAGCATGGAAAAGATAAAGCTTTATTTTATGAAGGCTGCTATCAATCTTATGAAGGTGAATATTATCAAAAATGGCAGAGCAAAATTGACGAAGCCGCTGCAAAATTTAACCTTATAAAAACAGGCGGACTTGATTCACACGGAAAAAACATTATTTCAAGATGTCCGTATTCTTAAAGCGAAGAGGTAAACATGATTAAAAAATTATTACTGTTTATATTATTACTCACAGCACCGCTTGCATTTGCGGAAGAAGGCTATATCAGCCCCGAAACCTATGCTGTTAATGAAGCTGATTTACTTGATTATACGGATGTTCCGCCGCCGCCAAAACCTGATGTTACATCGGCTGATAAACCGCAAAAAATAAAAAAACACAGAGAAAAAAAAGTTAAATCCGAAAATAAATCCTACAAACGCGGACCGATTTATCATATGGCAAAATGGTGGACTGAACAAAGCTATAAACATGAAGACCCGAGCCATGGTGAAAAACATGAAATAAAAGTTAAACAAAGAATAGAATATGAAAAACAGCTTCTTGAACAACAGAATGAAAAAAACGATTAAAATTAATTGTAACGATTTCTTCATAATACTTGTATAAAGCGCAAAAAAGCCCCCCCCCCGTTTTGATCAATATATAAATGATTACTAAAATATAGGGGAAACTTTTATGTCTTTAAAGGTAAATGACACAAATTCGTTGAATAAAAAAATTAATTTTAAATCAGAACCGCATCAAGAAACAAAAGAGAATAAACCTCAAGAGTCAGAAAAAGAAAAGTCTTTTTATGAACGTAATAAAAATGCTCTAATTGCCCTAAGTGCTATAGGTGCAGCAGCTATTGCCATAGGTACACATCATTATATTAAAAACCGCAATTTGAAAAATGTAACAGAAGAAGCGTCTGATAAAATAACTAAAAAAGGTCAAAAAACATTTGATGAATTTGAAAAAAAACTCAGCGAGTTAGGCGAAAAAGATGATGCTACAGATATTATTAAACCAATTTTAGCAGAAAACAATCCGGTTCTTAAAATGCAAACAATAGAATTTTTGTTAAAAGAAAACGGAAAACACATAAATGCAAACAATTGGGAAGATATCTTTAATACATTAGTCAGTATGAAACCTTCAGAAAATATAAAATCCGAAAAAATTACATCAAGAGCAAGTGAATTATACAATATTTTAGCACAAAAAAATATTGTAACTTCTGAGGTTTTAGATAAAATTATCGCAAAACTTCCTGAAGTATCTGATGAAATTAAACTTAACCTCAGCCAGAAATTCATTTCCTCTACTTATTCAAAGAACACATTAAGTACAGAACAAACAAAAAAAGTTCTTGATATGTTAAACAATGTAAAACAAGAAAAATTTGATTATTATACAAGTGATATTACGCACTATAAAGATTACAGCACCTCAGGGCTGAGATATTACTATAACAAAAAACTGTTTACCGAAGCGGCAATTGATGAAAAATATTTAGCTGATATAAAAAATATCCTGAACGGTAATACATTACCCGACGATATAAAATTGCAGCTAATGGATGATATTTATTATTCAAAATTTATAGATAATAAAAATGATAATAAAACAGGCATTGCACTTATAAAAGAAATGCTTAAATCTTTTGAAAATAACAAAGTCGATACATATAAAACCCCAAATTCAATAATATCATTTGAACATGATAAATTTAGTCTCGGTTCCAGATTATTCAGCCGTGTTAACACTTATGATAACTTCGGAGTATTTACTACAGAAGAAAAATTAAAAATAGCTCAATCTTTAAAAGAAGCATCTAAAAAAGTTAAAGTTAATACATCAACACTTGGCGGTAATGCACACTATATAAATGAAATATACAGCAAAGAATTAGATTTAAGAAGCAAAAACTTCTTTGAAAAATTCAATGCTGAAACATCATTAAATGATTTCGATAAATTTATAGATGATATGCTTAACGGTTATGAAGAAGCTAAAGGACACTTTATCAAGGGTGGCATTTTTGAGGAATTAGATGAAATCATTTTGTCTCAACGCTTCTTAAACTTTCGATTTGATGTATGTATAATGATAATGAAAAAAGATCTTGAACTGTTATCAAAATCAGATATACAAGGAAGTAAACAACTTAACGATATATTTGAAAAAATCAGCACATTCGCAAAAAAACACTTTAACACAAGCGAAAATAAATATTATAAAAAATCAGGCAGTTCAAATTCACAGGGAAGTAAATTTAATTTTAACGATTTTATCAATGATAAAGTAAAAGAAGCAAAATCAACATTATCAGAATTCTTGAAAAAAGATGAAAGTCTGAAAGAATTTGTAGAAATAATAGAAAACAATAAACTAGACAAAACAGCTTTGAAAAATATTAAGCGTAAATTTGCAATAAAATATCATCCTGACAAAGCCGAAGATGATAACCAGCGAGCTGAATTTACAAGAATTTTCCAAGAAATTAACAATGCAGTAGAAACTTTGGAAAAAACATTATAAAAAAATGGTTGACAATGAAATTTGTTTCAGTTAATATAAATCTTGCTGAGGGCGTTTAGCTCAGTTGGTAGAGCGCCTCCCTTACAAGGAGGATGTCAGAAGTTCGAGTCTTCTAACGCCCACCATTTATATAAGACCTCTGACAGAGGTCTTTTTTAGTAAGGAGATATGTTGTATGAAAAAGATATTAATAATATTTTTACTTCTGTTTTCTACCTGCCTGAGTGCTTATTCGTTTGATTACATTAAAGAAAAACAATACGTTTTTTATAATCCCCAAACCGAAAAATGGAGCCTTGAACAAACATCACCTAAAGACATAAGACTTATGTATAAAATGTTTGTAGGTTCCGGCGGATTTTCGGAGTACTACAACAACAAAGGCAAACTTGCAATCGGACCTTTTACAAATATGGAATTTATCAATAACGGTGATTTTATAGGCGTTGATAACGCTAACCTAAAATTTGTAAAATACGTTTATAACGACGGATATTTTAATATTGCCCCGCTGAATGAAAAATATATACAAACACTTTTTCCCGATGCACAAATAATTAAAATATCACAGTTTAAAAACAACGAAATTACAATTTATAAAAAGCCGTTTGAAAAAAAGAAATATTTAATACTCAATGATACTAAAAAAGGATTCTATAAATACTCATATTCGCCGCAAAATGTAAAAAAAACTTATATAACGGCATTGCTCGATATTAACAAATTCGGAAAAATTACATTCTCACATTACGGAGATGACAGCGAATTATTTCCGGCACTGAGAATTTATGTAAAAAGACAAAAATGAAAATAAATGATGAACTAACAGTAAATATAGAAAAATTATCAAATCTCGGAACAGGAATTGCCAGAGTTGACGGTCAAGTCGTATTTGTAGAAAATGCTTGCCCTCAAGATGAAGTTAAAATAAAGATTACAAAGGTTAACAAAAATTTTGCCTATGCAAAAACTATCGAGGTACTTAAGCCTTCACCGCATAGAGTTAAACCTGTCTGTCCTATGCAAAAAGTCTGCGGAGCATGCCAGCTGCAATTTATAGATTATGATTATCAACTTATCTTGAAAAAACAGATTGTCGAAGATGCAATGAGGTCAATCGGAAACATAGATACTCCTGTAAATAGTCCGATACGAAGTCCTCAAACAAAAGCGTTCAGACATAAAATACAATGTCCCGTTTCGCAGACAAAAGTTTCAAAAAGAATTCTTGCAGGATACTATAAACCTCAGTCGCATGAAATCGTTAATATAAAATATTGCCCTATACAGCCTGAAATTTGTGATAAAATAATTGATTTTGTAAGATGTAAAGCCGAAGAATTTAACATTTCAGGATATAACGAGAAAAAACATACAGGTGATTTGCGTCATATCGTAATCAGAAGTTCCGTATCAACAGGCAAACTTCTTGTTACGCTTGTTATTAATGCATCAAAAACTTTTGAAAGGCTGAATGATTTTGCGAAAACAATCTTTAATGAATTTGATGCAGTTACAGGCGTATGCGTAAGCTATAATACAAAAAAAACAAACATTATACTGGGAAATAAAACAGAATGCCTGATCGGGCAGGATTTTGTGTATGAAACAATCTTAGATAAAACTTTTAAAATAGGAGCATCCACATTCTTTCAGGTAAATCCACAAAGTGCAGAAAATATTTTTAAATATGTGAAAGAAGAAGTTTTAAAGCTGAACAATCCGACAGTACTGGATGCCTATGCAGGAATTGCAGCATTCGGAATAACTGTAAGTGATGCTGCAGAAAAAGTAATCAGTGTTGAAGAAAACAATGCATCCGTAGAAAAAGCTCAAGAGGTTCTGCAGCTGAATAAAATTACGAATGTAGAACTTTGCGCTGAAGATACAACGAAATATTTAAAATCAATAAAAAGAAAATTTGATATAACAATTCTTGATCCTCCCCGTAAAGGCTGTACAAAAGAAGCCTTAGATGAAACTTTGCGGCATACCAAATCTAAAATCATCTATGTAAGCTGCAATCCAGCAACACTTGCACGCGATTTAAAATATCTGCGTGAAAAAGGATGTATTATAGAAAGTATACAGCCTTTCGACATGTTCTGCCATACATATCACATAGAAAATGTTGCCGTTATTTCTCTATAGGTTTATATAATTCCATAACCTGACGCAAGTTTTGTTCAAGCATATCTAAATTTTTATAATTTTTTGTAAGTTTAAAATCAGGCTTCGAACGTCTGCTTGGCGGCAAAGAATTAAATTTGCCTAAATACAAATTTTTCAACGATTTAAACAGATTATTAAGCACTTCAATACTTTCACTTGAAAAAGTTATAACAGACGAAACATTTTTACTTCCTGCTATATCTCTTTGGAAAGCATCGGCATAAAGACGTTTTGTCAAACCGTGAAATTCTTTTTGAATAGCCTTAACAATTTGTTTGGCACCATCATCATTAGTCAGACCTAATGATTTATATTTCCTGAAATTTTCAAATACAAGTTTATGCTCTTTATTTTTAAAAGCAAGGTAATTAGGTCCCGGCAATATTAAAAGCTCATAAAGATTACCGCCCTTTTCAAAGCGCATTTGTATATCTTCATACCCTGAAGGTACGGCATTGTCACCAAATCTGACATCAATATCATCTACCATTTTAGGCATACCGTCCTTGCCTAAAATAATTTTTCCATCCTTGTCTTCGGCAAAAGTTTTAGCAACCTTATATCCTTTTTTCTCCATGGACTTAACAATTTTTGTATAACCCTTATTAGCATCAGGCATAAAGATAGTTGCACGCACACCATCTCTGACTACACCGCTGTAACCGCGTTCGGAATACTGATCCGTTCTGTTTGCAAGCTTATCAAGAATAGAGGGAAGTTCTTTAGTAGAGCTTTCATTAAGCTCTCTGTAAAAAGATACTTCGGGAATACCCTGTGCAATTTGTTCCAAATCATTTTTATAAATCTCGGCAAGTTTTCGGTTTTTATCTACCAAAAAATTTCCCAGATAATTTTTTGTATCAACTTTTTTTGTTTCAACATTTTTATGAGTAGAAACATAGGTATCTTTTTGCGGCGAACGCTCAAGCGGAGAAGCTGCCCCCCCCCCGAGTTTTTTACGGATTTTTTTAGCAGCACGTGTCACACCGTCAATAACATTTTTTTCTTTGGGTTTTGTCGGCGGGACTTTTTTATTGCCTAATCCGTTTAATACTCTTTGACTTAGTTTCATTCTACAGATACTCCACACATACTTATATAAAACATTTGAATAAAATACATTGCTATTTTGGGGTTAATTATTACAAAATTGATACAAGAGCGATTATAAATTAGAAATTATTTTTTGTCAAAATATTTTGTTTGTATTAAAATTTAAGGGTATAGTTATTAAGTAATAGCGCATATAAATAAGGAGGTTTGTAATTATGCCAGGAAAGACTATAACAGTTGACGGCAACTACGCTGCAGCGCATATTGCGTATGCATTAAGCGAAGTTTCCGCAATTTACCCGATTACTCCTTCATCTACTATGGGTGAATGGATTGATGAATGGGCGTCTCAACACAAAAAAAATATCTGGGGCGAAGAAGTGAGAGTTGCTGAAATGCAATCTGAAGCAGGTGCGGCCGGTGCCGTTCACGGAGCTTTAGCTGCAGGTTCTTTAACATCTACTTATACAGCTTCACAAGGTTTGCTTTTGATGATCCCCGTAATGCACAAAATGGCAGGCGAAATGCTTCCGCACGTAATCCACGTTGCAGCTCGTGCTATCGCAGCTCAATCATTAGCAATTTTCGGCGATCATTCAGACGTTATGGGCTGCCGTAACACAGGTTATGCAATGCTTGCTGCAAACTCTGTTCAGGAAGAAATGGATTTAGCTCTTGTAGCTCACCTTTCTACATACAAATCTAAAGTTCCGTTCTTGCAATTCTTTGACGGTTTTAGAACATCACACGAAGTTCACAAAATTGAAGAAATTTCTTACGAAGATATTGCTAAATTAGTTGAACCTAAATATATTGAAGAATTCAGAAACAGAGCAATGAGACCGGAAGCTCCTATTTGTAAAGTTGGTGCTCAAAACACTGACGTTTACTTCCAGGGTCGTGAAACAGTTAACAAATACTATGATGCTGTTCCTGATATTGTTCAGGAATACATGGATAAAGTTGCTGCTTTAACAGGCAGACAATACCATCCGTTTGATTACGCAGGTGCTCCTGATGCTACTGACGTAATCGTTGCTATGGGTTCAGGCTGCGAAACTATCGAAGAAACTATCGAATACTTAAATGCTAAACGCGGTACTAAATACGGTTTAGTTAAAGTAAGACTTTACAGACCGTTCGATGTAAAACGTTTCTTAGAAACTTTACCATCAACTGCAAAACGTGTTACTGTTCTTGACAGAACAAAAGAACCCGGTTCAATCGGCGAACCGCTTTACCTGGATGTAGTTGCAGCTCTTGCAGGTAAAGATATAAGAATTATCGGCGGACGTTACGGTTTATCTTCTAAAGAATTTACACCTTCAATGGTATTAGCTGTATACAAACATGCTGAAAACAATGGGTTCCATGGTTTCACAGTTGGTATCGAAGATGATGTAACTCATAAATCTATAGAAGTTAAAGAACACATCGTTACAGAACCGGAAGGAACTACAAACTGTATGTTCTGGGGACTTGGTTCTGACGGTACTGTTGGTGCTAACAAAAACTCTATTAAGATTATCGGTCAATACACAAACAAAGATGCTCAGGCATACTTTGCTTACGACTCTAAAAAATCTTTCGGTGTAACTGTTTCTCACTTAAGATTTGGCGACAAACCGATTAAATCTACTTACCTTATTACAGCTCCTGACTTTGTATCTTGCTCAGCTCATGCATACATCGGCAGATATGACCTGTTGAAAGGTATTAAAGAAGGCGGTACGTTCTTACTTAACAGCCCATGGTCAAAAGAAGAAGCATTCTCTCACTTAACAAGAGATATGCAGAAAACTATTATTGATAAGAAAATCAAATTCTACAACGTAGATGCAGAATCTCTTATCGAACAGCAGCCGGGCTTGCGCGGTAAAGGTGCAAACACTGTTATGATGGTTGCATACTTCAAAGTTTCAGGAATTATTCCGTTTGAACAAGCTCTTGAAGGTATGAGAGAAATGACTAAGAAAACCTTTAAGAAAAAAGGCGACGATGTTGTAAACATGAACTTAGCATTAATTGATGCCGCTGTAGACGCTTGTCAGGAAGTTGTTGTACCTGCTTCATTAGATGAAGTTTGTGCAGCAGAAGATGTTAAGTTAATTCCTGATGACGCATCTGAATTTGCTAAGAAAATCATTGAACCTTCAATGAGACAAAAAGGTGATGATATTCCTGTATCAGCAATGTCAGTTGACGGTGTTATTCCTACAGGAACAGCTTGTTTGGAAAAACGCGGTATAGCACCTCGCGTTCCGCACTGGAATTCAGAATATTGTATTCAATGCGGTATTTGTGCTTCAGCTTGTCCGCACGCTGCTATCAGAACTAAACTTATCGAAGCTGATGATTTGAAAAATGCACCTGATTCATTCAACACAGTAGATGCTAAACCAAATGATCACGGTGAAAAATTCAAAGTACAGGTTTACTGCAAAGATTGTACAGGATGCGGTGTTTGTGTAGACCAGTGCCCGATGAACAAAAACCCTGAAAAAGCTGCTTTAACTTGGTCTTCTATTGAAAAAGAAGAAGAAGCATGCGAAACAGTTAACGAAAAATTCTTTGATGAATTACCTGACAACGTAATGGGTAAAAACACTACAAAAACTATTAAAGGTGCAATGCTGAGAAAACCGTTATTCGAATTCTCAGGCGCTTGTGCCGGTTGTGGTGAAACTCCTTATGTTAAATTAGTTTCTCAATTATTCGGAGAAAACGTTATCGTTGCTAACGCAACAGGTTGTTCATCAATCTATTCAGGTACTTTCCCGACTATTCCTTACACTACTAATAAGTGTGGAAGAGGTCCGGCTTGGGCTAACTCATTATTCGAAGACAACGCTGAATTCGGTTTTGGTATGAGATTAGCTGTTGACCAAAACAGAACTACTTTAAAATCTTATGTAGAAAAAGTTGTTTCTAACGAAAAAACTCCTGCTGATTTGAAAGAAGCTCTTGAAGGTGCAATGGCTCATTTTGAAAATTCTAAAACAGAAGAAGCAATCGCTGCTCAAGATAAAGCTAAAGAAGTTCTTGCTAAATATGCTGACGTTGAATGTCCTGATTTAGCAAAAGTCAGAGAACTTCAAGACTACTTCACTGATAAATCAGTATGGATTATCGGCGGCGACGGCTGGGCTAACGATATCGGATACGGCGGTATTGACCACGTATTAGCTCAAGATAAAGATGTTAACATCCTTGTTCTTGATACAGAAGTTTACTCTAACACAGGCGGTCAGGCTTCTAAATCTACACCGACAGGTGCAGTTGCGAAGTTTGCTACAGGCGGTAAGAGAACTTACAAGAAAAACATGGGCTTGATGAGCATGTCTTACGGCTACGTATATGTTGCATCAGTTGCTTTAGGTGCTGACAGAGCTCAAACTCTTAAAGCATTCCAGGAAGCTGAAGCATACAAAGGACCATCAATCATCTTTGCTTATGCACCTTGTATCGCACACGGTATCGATATGAGCAAAACTCAAACAGAACAAAAACGTGCTGTAGAAGCAGGTTACTTCCCGTTATACAGATATAACCCTGCTAACCCTGAAGCACCGTTCACCTGGGATGCTAAAGATCCTAAAGGAAGCTACCAGGAATTCATCAGATCTGAAGGACGTTATAAGTCATTGCTTAAAACAAATCCTGAAGCTGCAGAAGCTCTATATACTCAGGCAGAAGAAGATGCTGCTAAACGTATGGCTGTATACAAAGCAGTCGGCGAATTGATGAAGTAGTTCGAAATGCATCATAAAATAAAAAGAGGTATCAAATTGATACCTCTTTTTTATTATGAAAGTTTTTTCCGGTATTTCTTTATAATATTCGTAATATCTTCCGAATATCTGTCAAAGAGTTTATTCACACTATCCGCTTCATTGTCTCTAATTGGATGCTTATCAGCTCTGTGATTATTATATGAAAAAACATCTCCCTTTTTAGCAGCAGTAGAATTATCCCCGATTACAATATCAAATTTTGTCGTTTTCGGAGGATTTGAATATTCAAAATGACAAAGGTCAATCTTTGAAGTATCAGCAGACTTAAATCTTTTCGGGCGAATAGTTAAACTCTTTAATTCATCAAATTTAATTTTTGCCTCAGGTATAGGATCCGCAATATTTTTAACCTGCAGGCTGCCGCTTTGCGTTGCTATATCTTTTTGCTGTTTCTTTAACATTTCCGAAACACCGATAAAAAAATCATTAATTTTATCTAAAAGCGGCATATGTTTATCATTTACCGGTTTTACGTAGCGTCGAATTACATCTTTACCCGTAAATGACGGTCTTAAAACGTTTGAAGTATTATAATTTTGTTTTGAAATCGAAAACGCTGATACCTGATTAATCATATAATCTCCTTAACTAAAAAACAGGTCATATTACTGACCTGTTCTATATTTTTTTATTAAACTTCTTCTGTTTTAGAATGAATTTCATCAATTTTTTCAATAACTTCTTCGGGTAAATCTTTCAGCGGGTCTTTCACAAGGGCTAAATCTTCTCTGTTTTTAGGGTCTGTTTTAAGAAAATCATTTTCCAATGCAAGTTCACGCTGACGCGCTTTAGCAAGATTTAATTGTTTCTCTTTTAATTCACTGTAGTTTTTAGAAAATTCTCTGCTGACAGCAGAACCATGACTTATAGAGTGGAATAATCCGCCTAGCAATAATACCTGCGGAGCCCAGGAAAGTGCGGTTGCTCCAATATTTTTTAATGCTTCGGGAGTTTTAGATGAAAATTTGTTAATTCCATTTTTCACACTTACCAATAGTTTATTATTATTAAGGAATTTAGCAGCTTTTTCCGTACCTTTTTGCATTACCTTAGGAGCGTTAACGGAGGCTAGTTTTGTTGCACCTTTGCTGACAAGAGCAAGAGCACCAAGACCTGCGGCAAATAAAGTTCCTAAAGATAAAAACGGGTGTTCTGTATCAAATTTACGAATTTCCGGAGATGCTTTTGATAATTCATTTTTAGCCATGCCGACTAAACCGACGGCAGCAAGTGATGCTCCCCATAAACCGCCGATTTTCAAACCGTTAGCCGCTTTTGCCGCTAAACCGGAAACCTCTTTCGAAAAAATCTTTGTTTTTCCTCTGGTAAACACAGCCGCTCCTAAACCTGCTGCAACAGGTGCGGCTAGGATTAAAGCGTTAGTTATTTTATTATGTTTTTTCTCGTTTGCGCGAGACATAGTTTTTAAATAAGCGACACGACGAACTGATGCATCATCTAAACTGATAAGTTCATCAATTCTGTCACGTTTACCCTGAAAATTAGGACTGATTGCTGAAATTTGCATACACACACCTACACTTTCACAAATTAATTATACTGTATTAAACCCCAAAAGTAAATTTTTTTGCCAGTAATTAAGTTTTTTGTTAAGAATATTTACACAAAAGTATATTTTTAATATTATACAGTTATGAAAAAATTTTACATTCACACAATGGGCTGTAAATCAAACCAGTTTGAAAGCTCAGTAATAGCCGAAAATTTAGAGAAAAACGGAATAGCAAAAACAAAAAATATTGAAGATGCAGATTATTATATACTAAATTCATGCACCGTTACGCATAAAAGTGATAATGAAGCAATGTATCTTCTGCGTAGTGCAAAACACAAAAAGCACGATATAACGACAATTTTGACAGGCTGTGTCGCACAGATAGAAAAGGAAAAACTTCTGAAAAATGATTTTATTGATTATGTAATCGGTAATAATGAAAAACTTGATTTATATAAAGTTTTAAAGGAAGCTGAAAAAACACATTGTGCAGCCGCAGATATTATGAAGCTTGAAGAATTTAACAAGGTTGAGCTCATAGATACGGCAAAAACGCGGGCAAGCCTGAAAATTCAGGACGGCTGCGACAACAGATGTTCATACTGCATAATTCCTTTTGCCAGAGGGAAAAGCAGAAGTGCCGACATTGATTTTATAATTGAACAAATAAATAATTTTTCAAAACATGGATTTAAAGAAGTTGTGCTTACAGGTATTCACATAGGTCTCTGGGGAAAAGACATTAACATGACACTTTTAGATTTACTTAGAGCAATTGAAAGTAAAACGACAATCGAAAGATACAGATTAGGTTCGCTTAACCCTCATGAAATTACTGATGAACTGTTGGAATTTCTTTCTAAATCAAAAAAATTCTGTCCGCATTTCCATCTTTCACTTCAATCAGCGTGCAACAAAACTCTTCGTTCAATGAACAGATTTTACAAGGTAGAGGACTACTTAAAACAGATAGAAAAGATTAATGCAATGTTTGACAATCCTTTTCTTGGCAGTGATATTATTACGGGCTTTGCAGGCGAAACTGAAGAAGATTTTTATACTACAATCGAAAATTTAAGAAAATCAGGTTTATCACAAATTCATGTTTTCCCGTACTCGATAAGAGAAGGCACTGCAGGGGCAAAGGCTGAAAATCAGATTAACGAAAACATAAGACAAATAAGAGCGGATGTTGTAAAAGCTCTTTCAGCCTTAAAACATATTGAATTCATAAATAAAAATATCGGAAAAGAACATGAAATACTAATAGAAAAGCATCCGGATAAAAAAACAGGTATGCTTAAAGGGATTACAAGAAATTACTTAACTGTTTTGGTAAATTCCAAAGATGAAAATCTTTACAACACACTACAAAAAATTAAAATAACCAAGTATGAAAACAACAAAATATACGGAGAATTAGTATAAAAAAGGACCCGTTAAATGAGTCCTTTTTAATTATCAGTTTCTGCTGTTAAGTTTTGCAAGCAATCTTAAAATTTCGGTGTAAAGCCATACCAGCGTAATCATAAGCCCCATAGCTCCGTACCATTCATAATCTTTATCAAGCATATTTCGTGATGCATCTTCAATAAAGAAGAAATCTTGAATTAAAGCCATTGCAGCAACTACCACAACCACAAGACTGAAACCAATGCCTACAGGTCCGGCTCCCCATATCAGCGGAATACCGCGTCCAAAGAAAGAGGCTGCAAATTGGATCAAATAAATAATCATAATTGATAACAGTGATGTTTTTAATACTGCGGCGAATCTATCGGTATATTGTATCATTCTTGCCTTATAAAGCATAAGCATTACAAAAAGTACTGCAAAAGTTCCGAGTATCGCCTGCAAAATAATTCCATGCCATTGAGCCTCAAAAAATGCAGAAAATGCTCCGAGTACCAAACCTTCCATTAATGCATATGGCGCAGCAGTATACTTTGCAAGTTTTACGTTAAAACAGGTTACAATAACTAAAATGAAGCCTATTAATCCTCCACCTATCATCATTGCAGGAACTAAAGACGGTGTTGTAAACAAGGAATAAACACTAATTGCCGCCCCTGCAAGCAGACAGGCAAAAAGCATGAAAATTTTACTTACAGTACCTTCAATTGTCATTGGTTCACCATCAAGAATTCTTTCTTGCGAGGAAAACCTGTTCTCATTTAATATTGGATTTGACATAATTAACTCCTTCCTTTACCATGATTATATACTATATTACAAAAATATACTATTTCTTAATAATAAAATAAGGTTTACAATGTTTTTAGAGAATTTCAGAAAGTTTATAAGCTATTACGGAAAGAAAAGATATCTTAACCTTTGCGGTTTTACTGTACTATCTTTTATTGCAGGTTTTCTGGAACTTATCGGTGTTGCCCTGATATATCCCTTTATAATGCTAATTTTAAACCCTAAGTCATTTGCGGATTATATACCTTTCGTAAAACTTGATAACTCATTAAAAACAGGTTTGTTGATAGGATTGGCAGTTCTTTTAATATTTATATCAAAAAATATTTTTATGATATTTATTCAATATATTCAAAACAAATTTGTCTGCAACTGGAAAAAAGATATTACAGCTAAATTCATGCAGTATTACATTTATGCTCCGTATAAAGATACAATGAAAACTTCCCAAACAGATAAATTGTATAATATTGAAACGATTTGCAGTATAGCCGTTGACGGGTTTATTATGCGCGGATTAAATCTTCTGACAAACGTAATTATCATTGTAATGATTATAGGACTTCTCTTTATAAAATTTCCTTTGCCCGCATCCGCCACACTTCTTTTTGTAACGGTTACAATGTTTCTTCAAAATAAGTACTTCAAAAAACGAACAGCCATACTTGCAGATACTATGGCGGAAAAATTTCAAAAATACAAATCTGCAATCATGGAAAATATTATAAATATTAAAGAATTAAAAATATTGTCAGCAGAAAAAATATTTTTTGATAAATATACGGAAGCAGAAAAATCATACCGGGAAATCCAAACTCTGCAAGGCTTTTATAATGCGGTACCGCCCTATTTTATCGAAATGCTTATTGTATGTGCGCTTCTACTTCTGGCATGTATTCTGTCTGCACAAAATGCATCAAGTAATTCATCTCTTGTTGCCTCCTTTGCAATAGTTATTGCCGCACTTTTCAGAATAGCACCTGCATTAAACAGAATACAAACATCTATCATTAATATAAATTCTACAAGGGATTTCGTAAAAAAAATTAATGAAGAATATGAAAGCTGTAATTTGGGAAATTTCGAAATTTTTGACAGCAGTCTAAACGAAAAAATAGATTTTAAAGGAAAAATAATACTTAAAAATATTTGTTTTTCCTATAATCCGGCTAAACAGGTGCTTAAAAATATATCATTTGATATTAATAAAGGTGACTTCATCGGAATAATAGGACTTTCAGGAGCCGGTAAAAGTACTCTTGCCGATATTTTAACAGGTCTTTTGCCTGCTGATTCAGGACAAATATTAGTAGATGGCATTAAACTTTCACAGCATAATTTCCACAAATTCCGTCATATAATCGGTTATGTTCCCCAACAGATTAATATTTTAGATAAATCTTTTAAAGAAAATGTGGCATGGGGATGTGATAAAATTAACGATGAAAGAGTTATAAAAGCTTTAAAAGCGGCTCAGCTCTATGACGTAATAAGTGAATATACAGAAGGAATTAATTCTAATATTATAATAGGTTCAAACGGATTATCCCAGGGGCAAAAACAAAGATTGGCAATAGCCCGGGCGCTTTACAGAGATCCGCAAATACTTATATTTGATGAAGCAACATCAGCTCTTGATGTTCAAGTTGAAAGTGAAATAACCGAAATGTTGAAGACAATAAGTTCATCTAAAACAATAATTGCAATTGCACACAGGTTATCAACACTTAAAGCATGCAACAAACTGATTTATATGAAAGACGGCCAAATAATAGATATCGGAACTTTTGAAGAATTAAGCTTCAAGTATCCTGATTTTGACAATCTTGTAAAATTATCCTCAATAAAATAAAAAAGTTAAAAAAAGTACTTTACAATAAAAATTTTTTATTCTATAATAATTACATAAGCCCCAACAAAATAAGTTGTGGAGAAATTAATCCTCAGTAGCTCAATGGCGGAGCAACCGGCTGTTAACCGGTAGGTTGTTGGTTCGAGTCCAACCTGGGGAGTTTTTTATTAGTTAGGTTTAAGTGTAGTAATAAAGCGGTTTTCTAAATTAGACCCGCTTTTTATATTATTTAGAGTTTGTAAAATTTTATTAATATAACTTTTGAGATAAGCAAAAAAAAATTTTTCCGGCTTTATATTATCCCAACATAAACTTTGAAAGGATAGAAAATTATGATTTTTAAATTAGCTCCGACTACACAAAAACTACCAGAATATCTATTTTACAAAGTTCAAAATAAAACCGGTGTTACATACAAAATGCTTAAAACAACAGCTCCTTTAACTAAACCCGTATGTGAAATTAATGTAAAACAAGGTAATTTAATTCAAGCTTTAAAACTAAAATTTGATAGAGATTATAAAGGTACGGAAAAGGTAAAACAAATATTTGAATTGAAGGAATTGCATGCCCTGAATAATCCTGAAGTATTAAATGTTAGCCTTCCTAAAACAGGATTTGTAAAAACAAAAGATGCTGATGCTGCTGCTCAATTTATTGCCGTACTGGGGGACAAAAAATCAAAACCTGTAATAATAAATGATTTGGATTATGACCCATATTTTATTCAATCACTTATAAAAACTGGGGTTATGGATATAAGAACAAATTCTGCTTCAAAAAAAGCAGAAATAAAAATGGCAAAAAATGAATTATTGAAAGCATTTGATAATCTTTTTGACAGAAATATCGATATTTGTGACAGTATTATCGATATTGTTGACAATATTATATACTTCTGCCAAAAATTAGTGCGTAAAGAGCCTATAACAAAAATAACTTCCAATCAAACGTTAAGAAATAAACTTGATAAAATTCAAAATAATGATTATAAATTAAGAATGCTTCACAATGATTTATCGAACTTAGTCTACAATCCAGCAAAAAAATAATAAATTTCTAGCATAAATATTGCAATAATTTTATGTCCGGAGTAAAATAAATATGTTATTATTTTCCCGGATCGTCTAGTGGCAGGACTGAAGATTCTGGCTCTTCCAACGGTGGTTCGAATCCATCTCCGGGAATTTTTATTTTTTATTATATTTGAGTGTATTTGAGCAGACATATAAAAAATAAAAAGGAGTTTTGTTAAATAGAACTCCTTTTTACTGCAAATATTATTATTTTAATTAATACATCATCCATTTATTTGCTTCGCTGCATTCTCGTCCGGCAGAATCAATATAAATTCTTTTACCGTCTTTAATGGCAACAGGTAATATTGCACGAACTCTACGCCCTAAATTAATATAATCCGTTCTTTGCGAATAAACAGTAGCCCCATGACGTATACGTACTAATTCTAAAATAGAATTTTCATAAACAATTGCATATTCTAAAGTTGTCTTCCCGTTCTGTATATTTTTAGATGTTTGACCTGAATTTGGAGTATATTCTATTACGTTAGAACCGTCATTAACTATTTTAATAGAAGTTTCCTTTGCATACAATTCGACTAATTTGCTTGAAGAACTTTCTGATGTTTTCTTTAAACTACTTTTTGAAAAGCCATAACTGAAACTTCCTTTACCTTCAACACCACCAGCATCACCGGCTGAATAACCAGCCTCACCGCCTATATTAATAGTATGTCCGGTCGCTTCTTCTTTTATTACACTGCTTTCTACTGAATTAGATTCTTCTTTGGAAAAATTCATTGTTATAGTCATTTCTCCATTTGGAGCTAATGAGAAATATTCAGTTCCACCATACTGAGGAACTATTTTATTGCCGATGGTTTCTTCTTTCAAAGGTTCCAGATCAGAGTAAAAAATACGAGAATCTTTTCTTTTAAATTTCGTATCATTATTACCATCAAAAAAGACCTCTTTATTAATATCCATATCTTTTTCGGATTGATCCTCACGACCATTTCTTTTAATTCTACACCAAGCAAAATGCCAATCATCTAAAAGTTGATTTGCAAGGCGCAGTTTAATATGTGTTGGACGCCCAATATCTTCCCATTGAAAATGCAAATCGTGTTCATCATTTCTTTCAAATGCATTACCGTTCACTCTTTTAGAAAGATTGATCTCTCCTGTGTTAACCTCTTCATTTTCATACAGACCATATACAGTGATAAAAACATCATTATCTGTACCGGATCCAAATACATTTGCGGTTTTAATTTTCAAAGTGTAATCAACAATTGATCTTGACATACAATATCTCCTTTCTTTTTTACACATAATTACTTTACGCATATTATGTATAAAAAAGCTGTAATTAATTATGACTTTTATAATTCATTGCATATTAACAACAATATTGAGAAAAAGTTAGCCTCTAAGTTGCCGAAAATAATCAAACCATATTTTTTACATTTATATAGCAAAAATTTTTTTTATGTGTTTTCATTAAATTATGCAAATAAATAACAATATATATTCTCAGCCATTTAAAAGTACATATACTGTAGATACAGGCACAGCCACATCTAAATCACAGATTTTTACGCTGGGTGCTATGATGAATAACTTTTGGATAAACAATGCCAATATGGCTTTTAACAGAATTCGGAACACAGGTGTGTACGGAAAAGTTGATATTAATGTAAAAGATTACAAAGACAGAGCTTTTGAAGCCGTATTAAAAAATAACAGAATTTCTTACGAAAAGAAAAATTCAGGTATAAATTATATGGCTTGATTAGATCCGTAAAAATTGACGACGCTCAAGCATTACCATTAAAATAGAAATATCAGCGGGTTTAACACCACCGATGCGTGATGCCTGAGCAAGAGTTTTCGGGCGAATTTTTGCAAGCTTATCTCTTGTTTCTGATGAAATATGATCAATCGAAGAATAATCAATATCATCCGGAATTTTAAATTTATCAAGTTTTGAAGCCTGCTCAACTTGGAATTCCTGACGTTTCAGATAACCGTCATATTTTACAAGAATTTCAACCTGCTCTGACACATCAAACGGTATATCCAAAGCATTAGTTTCTGTATCTATTTCTTTAATAACATTGTAATCAATATTCGGACGTTTCAGAAGTTCGGCTATTTTCATACCGCGTTCCATGTGTTCTCCGTATTTTGAAAGCAGAGAATTAACCTCTTCAGTTGCCGAAATTTTTGCATCTTTAATTCTTAATAATTCTTTCTCAATAGCTTTTTGTTTATCGGTAAATACTTTAAATTGAACGTCATCCAACAGACCAAACTTCTTGCCGATTGGTGTAAGTCTTGCATCCGCATTATCCTGACGAAGCAAAAGTCTGTATTCGGAACGGGAAGTAAGCATTCTGTAAGGATCTTGAATATCTTTTGTAACCAAATCATCAATTAATGTTCCGATGTATGATGAACTTCTTGAAAGTTCAAGCATTTCGGAGTTGTTTAAATAATTAAATGCATTTATACCTGCAATCAAACCTTGAGCGGCAGCTTCTTCATATCCGCTGGTACCGTTAATCTGACCGCCGAAAAACAAACCTTTAATATTTTTAGACATCAAAGAATGAGTAGTCTGCACAGCAGGAACATAATCGTATTCAACGGCATAGGCAGGTTTAATCACATGTGCTTTTTCCAGCCCGGGAAGCGTCCTGAGCATTTTAACCTGAACATCTGCGGGAAGACTGCTTGAAAATCCCTGAATATAAACTTCATATGTACCCAGTCCTTCAGGTTCAATAAAAATATGATGAGAAGGATTTTCACTAAATCTAACAACTTTATCTTCAATCGATGGGCAATAACGAGGCCCAACCCCTTGTATTAGTCCTTGAAACATTGGAGATTTATCAAGATTAGCTTTAATAATAGCATGAGTTTGTTCATTTGTTCTTGTCAAATAACAGGGATATTGAGGTCTAACAGGTCTATCAGGCTTAAATGAATAAAAATGAAGTGTTTCATCACCCGGTTGAATTGTCATTTTTGAGTAATCAATTGAACGTTTATCAACTCTTGGCGGGGTTCCTGTCTTTAATTTTTTAATTGTAATTCCATGTTTTATAAGAGATTCCGATAAACCGTAAGCAGCTTTTTCTCCTAATCTTCCTGCGCTGTAAGAACGCAGTCCGACAAAAATTTTCCCGTTAAGAGAAGTTCCGGTTGTAAGAATAACTGCACGAGCACAATATTCTATACCAAATTCATCAACAGCACCTGTGACTTGACCGTCTTTTACCAGAAGCTCAGTTATACAAGCCTGACGAAGATAAATATTTTCGTTGTTCTCAATAATATTGCGCATGTAATCCATATATTGTTTTTTATCGGATTGTGCGCGCAAAGCTCTGACTGCCGGACCTTTCGAAGAATTCAGCATTTTCATTTGTATATAAGTTGCATCGGCAGCTTCACCCATAACTCCGCCCAGAGCATCAATTTCTCTTACCAGAGTAGATTTTGCAGGTCCGCCTATTGCAGGATTACACGGCATTAAAGCAATATGATCAACATTCAGTGTTGCAAGAAGAACTTTAGCACCGAGTTTTGCACACGCAATTGCGGCTTCACATCCTGCATGCCCTGCACCTACAACTATTACATCGTATTTATTATTAAGATAATCCATTTTTCATATTCCTAATCGGCTATACCACATATTATAGTACAAATAAAACAATTTAAGATTAAAAATTAAAATAGATTAACCGGTTATCTACACCATGTGGATGATATTAATTTAAATTAATAAAGATTAATATTATTTATATCGACATAAGAATATACAAAAAGAATATACATCTTATTGGAGCTCATTGATGTCAGAACAGATTTTACTACAGCCGATACAGGCGGCAAATACAGACAAAGCAAAAGAATCTCTTGAGAAAGCCCGAATAGCACATGAAAGATATCTTATCCGCCAGCAAAACAGTGATTTGCAGGAAGCTATCGAGTATTATATTGATGCCGTCAAATATGACCCTTCTATGCCGGAAGCTTATTACAGGCTTGCGACTTTAATGTGGGAACAGGGACAAATAAGTATTGATACGGCAATTGAACAGTGTAAAACAGCTGTTTCGCTTGCTCCTCACAACATCAATGCACATCTTTATACAGGTTTTTTCATGAAAATGGCACAGGATTTCAAGTCCGCCGAACAAGAATTTAAGTCTGCCATTAAAATGGGAAAGCTTAAATCTGCACGTCCGAGATTAATTCTTTCACAATCCATTTTGCAAAAGATTAATTCTCAAAACGGGAATGTAAAAGATTATTTAAGCTTTATTTACTATTTCTTGTCGGGAAGTCTTATGCTTGCATGGGACAGACCATCTATGAAAATGTTTTACAAAAACATGTCTGATGACTTTTCGGTATTCACTTACAATACAGTAGGAAAATTCTTGGAAAAATTCAAACTGTATCCAACCGCTGAAAGCATCTACAGACAGGCAATCACAGCAACAAATCACAGCGAAATTTTCTATAATAAAATGGGAGATTTGGCGCTTAAAAATAAAGAAACTGATTTGACCGTAGACTGTTATAGAAAAGTTTTAGAAGCTAATCCTTTAAACAGAGAAGTTTTGATCAAACTTGCAACCGTTTTGCAGACTTATTTTCCTGAAAACACGGATGAAACAATAGATTGTTATGAAAAACTTCTGGAATTTGATATTGATACCCCGCAGATTTATTATGAACTGGGTCATCTTTATATGAAAAAAGAAGATAAAATAAATTCAATAAGCGCATTTAAACTCGCATTAGAAAGAGATCCTGAAAATCCTTTTTACAATAATTCACTTGCTTATGCATATTCTAAAGCGGAATTATATGACGATGCTATCGAACATTATCAAAAGGCAATTACAATCAATCCTGATAACGAATGGACATCAATTGTTTGTGAAGCACTTGGCTCCATATATGCAGAAGTAAAAGGAAATATAGAAGCAGCCGTATCAACTTATCAGGCTGGAATGATTTTAGATCCGAATAATTATAATTTATACCTGTCATTAGGAGATGTTCACATGGCAGCATACGATTTGGATAATGCAATACGCGCTTATTGCGACGCTATAACGCTTAATCCCGACGATTACAGAGCGTATGCAAAAGCGGGCATTGCACTGTGGGAAAAAGATTACCTTGAAGAAGCACTTGTATCTTTCCACAAAGCTATAGACTTAAACCCTGATAATGAATATGCACAAAATAATTTAGGAATTCTTTATTTAGACGGTCTTGGAGACGCGGAAGAAGCACTTGAATATTTTGAAACGGCAATAGAACTAAATCCGAGCTATACTCTTGCATATTTTAATGCCGCAAGAGCATCACAGGCAATGGGATTTATAAATGATGCAGCAAATTACTATCAGATGTCAATTGACTTAAATAAAATAACTCAGGATTTGGATGAAGATGATATCAGAACACGCCTGCACAGGCTGTTTGACATCTAAGCTTGACAATAGATAAATAATCGTAAATAATAAAAGAGTTAGGATAATAGGAGGCTGAAATTATGAATATTAAAGCGTTAAGGATTGCCCCCCCCCCGGCACTACGTGCGTAGATACACCGGATAGACTGTTTAAGGGGCGCTTTTACAATTTTTCTAAAAATTTTAACTGTTTTTATTTTAAGCGCTGTTTAAAGGCTTTTACATTGGCAGAAGTTCTTGTCACTTTAGGTATTATCGGGATTGTTGCCGCTCTTACAATGCCGGCTCTGATTGCAAACCATAAAAAGAAGGAAGCTTCAGCACGTCTCAAAAAATTCAGCAGTATGATGCAGCAGGCTTTAATTCTTGCCGAAAATGATCAGGGAACACCGGCTTATGAGTGGATTGATATAAGGAATTATCAGGATGAGGACGGGAATATGGATCCACAGACAGGAAATGATGAAAATTATGCATATTGGAACAAGTATCTTGCCCCTTACATTAAATGTCTGAAAGTTGAAAAAGGCATATATAATGCTGAAGATAACACCAAGAGCAAAGGTACAAAAATATATTTTGCGGACGGTTCAACTGCAGAAATGCATTTGGGTAATTGTGTGGATTTGCGTTTTGATATTAACGGAGACAGACTTCCAAACGAATTTGGAAGAGATATATTTGTATTTTTTATAGCGACAGGAAAATCATATTCATTAGACAAAGAATCTGAAATATCAAAAAATAAATCATTTGCGGCAGCTTATCTGCCCCTCTATAATACAAGGGAAAAGGCATTACAAGCCTGTAAAACTGATCCTTACGATTGCTCAGCTCTTTTACAATATGATGATTTTGAGTTCAAAAAAGATTATCCTCATAGGTTATAACTAAAATAATGACAGTTGCTCCTGTTTGGCAAAATGCTTCTGAAGATAAGACGGTCTGTGATATTTACACATGCCGTATTTATCTATCAGAGCCATGTGCTCTTTTGTAAGATATCCCGCGTTATCTTTCCAGTTATATTGCGGGAATTCCTTATCAAGCCGCAGCATATATCTGTCGCGGCTTACCTTAGCAAGAATACTTGCCGCCGCAATAGATGCCGATCTAGCATCACCTTTTACAACGTACCTCTGAGAATAATCAAAATCCCATATCCTCTTGTTACCGTCAATTAATATCATTATTTCACTTCTGCTAAGCATGTTACGTGCAATTAACTTGTCCTTTTCTTCAGGAATCGGGTAAAGCTGGTTAATTACATTTTCGCATGCCATACGCATAGCCTTTAAAGAAGCATTGAGAATATTTATCCTTTCAATCTCATCTACCTCAATACAAACGGTAGAATTAACGGTATTTTCTTTTATAATGTCATATAAAGCTTCACGTTTTTTGGGTGATAACTTTTTGCTGTCATTCAAATCTTCAAGTTGTTCAACTAATTCCTGCGAACGCTTATTAAAACATACGGCACTGGCAAAGACACCGCCTGCACCGCATCCGCGGCCGGCTTCATCAGTACCTATTACAACTCTCTTTTGATTTAAATCAAAAGTGAAAAGCTGTATAATACGTGAATCAGCTGTTAAAGTTGTTTTTAATTTTTGTACCATACCTATCCTTCTAAATCATCAAGAATGAATTTGCCTATCTTACCCTCTCTGAAATCTCTTAAAACGTACACGGCAGTTCGTTCAATATCGGGGGCTCCGCCTGAAATAATCCAGTTTCTGGATTTAGCAATATCATCCAGTGAAAGTGTGTCGACTTTATAAAATTCTTTTGTTCTTTCGGAATATTTTTCATCAAGCAATACTAAGAGTTCTTTTGCAACAATTTCGTTAGAATAAGCGTTTTCAGAAACAGCATTAACAAAGGCAAGTTTTTTGGCCCTTATCTGATCTTCCTGCTTCATCGGAATAATCCCGGGAGTATCAAGCAAATCCAGCTGAGGATTAATTCTTACCCATTGCTGCTGCCTTGTCACACCGGCTTTTGCTCCTGTTTTGGTTTTTGATGATCTTGTTAATTTATTTATAATACTTGATTTGCCTACATTAGGCATGCCGACAACCATAACCCGTGCAGGTCTGCGAAGAAGTCCTTTTTTTATCAATGCCTGAATTCTCGGCTCCGAAAGTTCCACGGCTTTTTTAACAATAAAATTTAAATCTTTGGAATTTTTAGCATCTGATTTTAATACAGGAAAGCCTGATTTCTCCTCTAATATTTTTATAAATTTTTTGAGTTCGACAGGGTCGGTTAAATCAGCTTTATTAAGCAAAATTAAACGGGGCTTTTCACCTAAAAGCCCCGTAATATTATCATAACTGCTTGAATAAGGCAGTCTCGCATCAATAACTTCAATTACGGCATCCACTAAAGAGAGCTGTTCTTTAAGTTTTTTTTCAGCTTTCGCAATATGTCCCGGATACCAGTGTATATGAAGCTTATCTTTTTTCAATTTTTTCCTTGATACGAGTTGCTTTACCTGAACGTTCTCTTAAGTAGTAAAGTTTAGAACGTCTTACATCACCTTTTCTGAGAACCGTAATTTTATCAATTCTCGGAGAGTTCAGCAAGAATACACGTTCAACACCAACGCCCTGGAATACTTTTCTAACGGTAATAGTTTTATTAATGCCTGAACCGTGTTTTTTAATAACAGTTCCTTCGAAAGCCTGAATTCTTTCTTTGTTTCCTTCAACAATTCTAACGAAAACTTTAACAGTATCGCCAGGATTAGTTTCGGGAAGATTTTCTCTTAAATAAGATTTTTCCAATTCATCAATAATAGGGTTCATTTCACAATTCCTTTATAACTTTATATTTCGTACTTATCAAATTCCTTTAATCGATGCTCCACAAATACACCGACGCACGTAAAAGTATCGTAAAACAAAGGTGTAAAAATTTCAAGCGGTTTTTAAAATTTTGTAATATAATTGAATTATGGCAGGCGATTACAAAAAATTATTAAATAAGAACAAAAAGAAAAAATTTGCAGACCCGAAGAATATGGGTGTAAACATTGATAAAAACGAATATTACGAAATAATCCTTTCCAATTCTGCACATCCGGAAAAAATTGATAAAAACTCTTGACATCGAGCAATGTTCAGGGTAAATTATTTTTACGTGCTGAAAAGCCGAGAGATTGAAAATTTAATAAAGGCATGTGGTACTCTGCCGAGCGGATTGCGAGCTGAAGGCGAACGGTCAAGGCGTTGAGCCTTGCCGGAAGACCTGTTAAATGCGAGCAACCAAGATACAAAACAGGTTTTGTGAGAGGTGGTAGACACGCTTCAGTCCGAGAGGACTGACTGAAAATTTAATACGGGCATGTGGTGGAATGGTAGACACGCTAGTCTTAGGAACTAGTGCTAACGCGTGGGAGTTCGAGTCTCTTCATGCCCATTTTTTCTAAAAAAGAGCTTATATAGGCTCTTTTTTTAATTATTATTGAGTTTTAACCATAAAAATTTTCGAACACAAAATTAAGAAAATCTTAACTTTCTTGTTATTCTTGAGTTTCAGAAGTTCGTCTCTCTTTATCTGCAAAAAGAGCAAAATATTTTTAAATATA